>Ga0210243_100518_pt1 | contig 32938 bp, 28 predicted proteins | sample ChrtobMeP5a_32mM_FD_155461 | JGI IMG/M metagenome (GOLD analysis project Ga0210243, IMG submission 155461) | Chrysochromulina tobin associated microbial communities from unialgal haptophyte culture, Seattle, Washington, United States - P5a_32mM | ecosystem: Host-associated > Algae > Haptophytes >...
ACCTGCGCTCCACGCGGTATGAGAGACACACGCGGGGTCACACGGGGCGCGAAAAGGAAGCCAGTGCTCTTCGACGTCGAGACGCGGCGGATGGCGCAAAAGCGGCGGGCAGCGGAGTCAGCAGGTGCGCGTCGCGAGCAGCGGCGACGCCAGAAGGGCAGGGAGGGGTGCCGACATGCCCAAAAAAAGGTCGTGTGGAGCGTCGTCCCGTGCTTCATTCGACGGAGGTGCCTCCGTTGTTGTTGTTCAGTGAGAGCCCGCCCCAGATCAGCTGTTGACAGGCCCATGGCAGGCGGCGACCGCGTAGGGCCATTTCCCGGCGGCGTCCCGGGGGAGAACAAAAAGCCGGGCAAGGCCATCGCCCTGCCGCGGCCGGCACCGCTCGTGCAGCCTGGCAAGGTGCCAATCGCGCTACAAGGGAAGCAGGGGGGCGCAGGCAAGCGCTCGCGCGTCGCAGCAGATGGGGGTGCGACGTCGCAATCTGGGATGGCGGTCGATACACAAGTTGGGAAGGGCCCGATACCGGGCTCGCGCTTCGCAGAAACGGATGATAACGGGTACCGCCAGGTCGAGCAGGAGGAGAAGCTCCAGCGATACGCGAAGATGGCGGAGGAGAAGTGCAAAGAGGCCCAGATCGCCGCTGCCGAGCGAGCGAAAGCGCGCCAGCGAGTAGGCCGACCGAAGCACGTATGGTGGGGCTTCCACTTCTTCTGGCCACCCGAGCTACTACAAGGAACTGGCGAGCGGGAGCCGATGGACGACCCGGAGTTTTTGGCTCGCGTTCAGAGTCTCATGAAGGAGGAGCGGATCGTCGAGACCTTTTCGATTTTCGACATCGACGGTTCGGGCGCCATCGATGCGCACGAGCTGCGACCGATGGTCGAGAAAGCCGCATTGGCTCGGGGAGAGGCGATCGACCCGGACATCGTCGATGACATGGTCAAGTCGCTCGACCTCAATAAGGACGGCGAGGTGGACCTGTGGGAGTTTTGCGTCGCGTACCAGAAGAAAGTCGAGGGCATTTCGCTCAAGGACAAGAATGAGGAGATGGACTTGGCCTTCAACTTGATCCTCAATACTCGCGGCGATGGCCGCATTGGAGAGGAGGAACTTCGGCGCGCCTTCACGCGTATGGGAGAGCCTACTCCCAAGCCAGAGAGCCTCCGCGAAAAATCTGCGCGAAAGGCCGGAATGCTCTCTGAGGAAGATTTCCAGTCGTTGCTCGCTGACCTCGACAAATGGAACCTCTCTGTGCGCAACGGCCAAACAGTGTCACTGGTATGCAGCCGCCTGACCGCGCCGCCACACGCAACCGCCGCTGCTGCCCTTTGCCCCCCATGCCCGCTGCCCCCATGCCCGCTGCCCCCCATGCCCGCTGCCCATTCCTGGCGCTCGCGTCGCCTCCCGCGCCTGCGACGGTTCCCATGCCTGTGCGCCACGGCTGAGCGCTGTACCGGTATGACGTCCCTCGTCCCACCACGAATGGCCACGAATTGCCGCAGGAGGACCTCCGCGAGACACATCCTGCCTTCAACCTCAAGCCGCCGCCACGTCCTAGGAGACTGACGCGAGGAGACACCTCGAAGGTCGTGTCGAGAGCAGCCTCACCTAAGCCGCCGGCGGGCGCCCCGCTCCCGTCGATCGCCTCTGCGCCCGCGTCGCCGAGGATGGTCGCGAGCACCCCTCTCCCACCCTCGCCTGCAGTCGCTCCGGCCGCCGCCCCGTCTGATGCAGCAGAGTCAGCGCCCCCATCGCCGCCGCCGCCGCCGACTCTCCCGCGCCTCTCGGATTCAGTGCTAAGTCCAAATCGAGGCCGATGAGGAGGCGTGGAAGGGCTGCCGGGCCAGCAAGATAGCTTCCTCACAGGACAGGAGCGCTTCTGCACTATGTTTGGCTACTTGTGTCGTGTGCGCGGGAGCTGGAGGGGCGTGCGCGCAACGATGTGACTTCACAGCGGGCGCTCCTCTGGGCTGGGCCGCGAACGCGAACCGGAACGCTCTGTCGCTCGACTGTGCTAAGAGAAGCACACTATAGAGAAAGCTGACCGACCAGACGGGAGTGACCGGACATAGTCAATGCTTACAATTCGGCAAATGAGAAATGTGGTGCGTACGGTACGCATATCGGACGCAGTCGCACCGATCAGGTACGGTATGCATAGCATACCATATCGGGATATGCGGTCCGCGGCGAGATGTAACCGTGAAGATGTGGCGCGGTGTCGTTAGAAAACGAAAGCAGACGTTCGCGTGTTAACGTAACGCGAGGTCGTGACGTATCGTAATTTTGCTATTTCTCATATTTCTCGAAGGTTTTCGGGCGGAGGTCCTCAGTCCCGATGTTCAGCGTTCTTCCATCGGAGATCGGTCGCGGACGCGACCGCGTGCGCCGTGTGCGCCCCGGCCCTGACCGCCTGACGCCCCTGTGGCCCGCGCATGGGCCCGCGGTGCGGCCGTGGCTGCGTCTGCACGTCGGAGGGCTCACTCCCCCGTCGGTGGCTTGGCGCCTGAGGTCTCGTCGGTTGAGAGTGGCTTGCGGCCTATGTACTGCACCACAGGCGGAGGGCAAATTCCAGCCGCGTTGGCCTCCCGATCGAAGCCCTCGGGATAGTCGATCACACTCACGCTCGCCGTCGGGACGTCAACGTTCAGCGGGTTGGCCTCGCCCAGAGCCTCGCTCGCCATGGCACGGGTGACCCACATGTGAGAGACAATCACGCCAGCAGTGCCCAGCGGCAGAGCTCGGAGGCACGCATCGCGCTTAGAGAGCACCCGCTGCTGCAGATCGCAAAACCCCTCGCCACCGTTGACCGCGCGGAAGGCTCCAGGGACCTTTTCAAGCGCGAATTTCTGGACCGCGTCGGGGCCGTCTCGCGCCTCAATCTCCTCGGGTGTGAGATTCGTCCAGCCGACGCCTATCGGCCCGCGATCCACCTCGCGGAAGGCCTCGTCAGTCTCAATCTGCATTGGTGGTGTCCACACCTCTGCGGCTGCTGCGATTGCCGTGCCAACGGCACGGGCTCCAAACAAGGCACGACGCATGGGCGATGACCAAATGCCTTTGACTTCATCTCGATGCTCCGCTGCAATCATTTTTGCAGCATTGAGGGCCTCCGCCTCTCCGACTTTAGAGAGGGGCACTTCCACGTTCCCTCCATAGAAGCCGCCTGGCTTTATGGGCGGGTCGCCCCGGCTCGAATCAACAGCGCCATGCCTGACTAAGATGAGACGCCGCGCGTTTGGTGCCACCGCCGAGATTCCAGCGGCCGAGCGAACAACGCAGGCGGCTACTACCATCGCGGTCGCTCGCGTCGTCGCGCCCATGGGTGTTTCGGAGGGCGTGTGAATGTGAATGTGAATGTGTATATGTGAAACGGACTTCACAGTACAGCGGCGCTCATGCAAGCGCGTCCCGGGGGGGCGCGTTTACATGACTACTGGCAACCGGCCAGTGATTTCTGATTTCTAGAAATCACTCGCACCGATGTTAATGTAAGTTCATGTGAGTGTGTAGAAATGTACACGAGTCACAAGAACGCGTTGGAAACGCGGGTTGGCGGGTTCGTCAAGTCAAGCGTCTGAGATTGACTCAGTACAGGCGTATACTGCTGTAGTGTGGGGAGAGATAATGAGGGACACGATGACTGGCTGCTCGGCAGTGAGGCCCCGTGAATCGTGACCCTGCGCATACTGCAATACGGATACAGTGGGACTGCGTCTCTCTCGAGTGCAACTCGCATCTCGCATCTCTGACCCTTCAATCCGACGGCGCGTCCATCCAAGTGTTATCGGTCTCAACAGCTGCCTCCACGATGCCCTCGCCGTTATCCACATCTGACGGTGGCTCCGCATCCGCCTCCGCTGCCAACGACTGGACAGGCCACGACTCGTCAATATCCGACGGCATGCTATCCGCCGCATTGGCCCGGTCTGTGGCCGCCCTCTGAGCGGCTGTCTGCATGACGTCGTCGTTGGGCTTGACGGCCGCAGCTGCCGCCGGCGCCGTCGCCACCTCGGCCTCGGCGTCGACGAGCACCCCAACCTCGTTGCGTCGCAACCACGGCAGCGAGTAGGGCGGATTGTACTGCAGCAGCGCATAGCCACTGCCGACCAAAGAGAGGCCATCGGCGGCCACCTTACGCCGAAGCTCGAGCAGCCGCCGGCGCACCTCCGGACCCGTCGCAAGACCACCAAACTCGGCGACAGCGAGGGTCTGAGCGTCGATCGAACGGAGCCGCACAGAGCCCTCGACAGGCGCTGGCGCCGTCATGGGCGAGAGGCGACGCGGGAGCAGCATGGATAGGTGCGCGTCGGCCGTCCCAAACTCCTCTGCCACGTCCGTGCGCAGCGGTGCCGTCAACTCCAACATCGCGCCGTCCTCGTTCGCGCCGACGAGATACGCCGAGAGAGCACCGAAGCCACGAACCAAACCCTCGAGCCCAATCGCGCGCGAAGCCTCGATCGATATGACCGCCGCGCCGTACGAGTCGTACCGGCGCACCTCGTAGCCCGCCTTGCGCGAAAGCAGCGTAAACGGCGGCGTCTCGATGCCTGTGGGAGAGCGCGAGACGGCATTCATAGCCTCTTGCTGCAAGAGGCTCAGCGCCCGCTCGGGGTCGGCGAGAAGGGCGCTGCTCACACGCGAAGCATCCTGCGCGGTCGCAACCGCGCGCTGAAACGTCTCAGAAAGGCGCGCTGGATCGCCCAGCAGCTGTTGCGCCTCGTTGGCGGCCTCAGGCAGCACGTCCTCGACAACCTGACGCTGGATGGTCTGGACGTCCTCGAGTACCTTTCGCGTGTCGGACTCAGGCGGCACGATGCTTGTGAGATCACCCGTCGCTGCGGCGGCCGTCACCTCCTGGAAGATCTCGGGGCCCTTCGAAAGCAGGTCACGGAAAAGCATTTCGCGGTCCGCATTCGCCGTGCGTGGCGACAGCAGCTTCTCGAGCTCCTCCTGCCATGAGAGTGCCGGGCGCGCATCATCACCCTCGGCGATAAGCCGCGTTCCCGTCGCACGCAAAGCACCGCACCTGGTTCCTGCGCGCGGCACCACAAAAACTGGAACGAGGACCAGAACCAGGGCCACGTGCATCTCACACGGACGCGTCTCCGTCGGTAAAAAGACACCGGGGGGAGCCGAACGTCGGTAGTGTAAACGTTCTCACTGTCAGGGCGTCAATCGAGGGCGTAGTGGGGGGCTTCAGACATCTTGATTTGTGGGACTTCCATCCAATCGCGCGTATTTCGTCAGACATGAAGACGAACAAGACGCGTACATGAGATTGACGAAGTGCCATGCCGTCCAACGCATTACTTTTGCTGCTCGCCGCTGCCGGCCCTGGCTATGCAGTGGCGCGCCGCCATGGTTATGGAAAAGCAGGTCATCACATTCGTACGTGCTACGCTTGACACGAATCAATCCCATGCACACTGTTCTCCTAACATCAATGTGCTGTTTTTTCCTTGCAAGGATACGGCGGTGTTCACAACCAGGTTTTGACAACCAGCGCCGACGAGAGCCCAGCCGACAAGAGCGAACCGAGGATGGACGAGAGCCCAGACGACGTGCTTGATGCAGTGACCCGCAATGATTCCGGCGACGACGGTGGGTACAAGAGCGAACTGAGGATGGACGAGAGCCCAGACGACGTGCTTGATGCAGTGACCCGCAATAATTCCGGCGACGACGGTGGGTGGCCGCCTCCTTGGACGCGACCCGTCGTGATCGGTGGGGTGCTGTGGTACAGCACGCTCTTTTTCTCATGAGATTGAACTCTGCATGGAGCTTGCTGGCGCGCTGCAAACTTAGCTTCACGCGCAGGGGTGCATCTCTACGACTCCGTATCCATGACCTTACTTACTGCAGCTTGGCTAGTTTAGGCATACGAGCATGAGCGTTTCCCGTCCACTCGGCCGGGTCGGACTCGGAGTACCGGATTGTCCGCTCAGCACATGGCTAGTTTAGGCGATACTAAGAACACTCAGTACGATCCCGCTGTGTCGAGTGTCGTCCGACTCGCGCGCGGACCCTCGGTGCTCGGACTCCTCCCTGTGACCGCCTGACGGGGCTGAGAAGAGAGGTCGGCAACTTGTACGAGTGCTCAGAACGAGAACCACGCCACAGAAGATTGACAGTCCACCGCTCCGACGCTCACGACCGGCTCGACGGGCATGTCGACGGGATGACATGAGGAATCGGCCTAGGTCACCGCGCGTATCTCTGGTGCGTGCTCAACTACATCGCTATTTTGAAGTTGCGCAGGGCCCGAGCGGCGGCCTTCTAGGCGGCGGCGGCCGTGCGACTTTGCCTCCACCGCCAGTACCTCTCGCGAATCGGATCGAGCTTCACAAGCTCCTCGCATAGAGCCGCCGCGCGAGTCAGCTCTGCTGCCTCAGCACTCGCGACCAGTATGTCTACGAGGAGCGAGATTGCCGGCACGCAGCGTGGTGGGCCGCCGAGCGCATGGCTCCCGGCAGGAACGGAGGCCTCTGCCGGTGCGGCGCCGTCCACGCCGGCGGGCGCGCTGTTCGGCGCTGGCAGGGGGGCGCTGAGCCGCTCGCACGTTTGACGAAGCTGTGGGAATCTGGAGTAGCCAAGCGGCTCGACGAGGCCCTTCACGTACGCCCACGGCGACGGGTTGGACGGCGCGCGCGCAATTTGCTTGAGCGTATCTGCACACACACACGATAGGGGAGACAAGCTCGGCGCTCAGAACGGCGGCCCGGGGCACGTGCCCGCAGAGCGGCGTGTGTGATGGCGGGCGCGAGCGCACAGGCAATCTCGGAGGCGACAAGATCCGGCGAATTGAGGTCCGCCGACGCCTGCAGCACAAAGTAGCGCTGGTTCCACGCCGAGTTGTTGCGCACATCCGCGCTCAGAAGCTCGTCGACGTATGCGAGCTCGGCGGCCCACAGGTCGAACGTCTTGAGCACCCACTGCCGGTGACCCCAGGCATGGTAGTTCTTCGCATCATCGTCGAGCACCGCCGCGATGAAGTCGAGCTCGCCGGTCGCATCCCCAAGCGCGGCAATGCACGCGCGACGGTGGAACCACACCTGGTAGTTCTTTACGTTGTGCATGCACTGCTCTGAGCAGTATTTGAGCTCCTCGCGCCACGCGGCGAGGCGCTCTTCTTCGGGATCGTTCTTGTGCATCTCAGCCACGCAGCGGCGCCGGTACTGCCACGCCGTGTAGTTGGCCGCGTTGTGATCGATCACCTCGGCGGAGAGATGCAGCGCACGCTCAGAGTACTCCTCATTCACAAGCACACGTCGGAAGTAGCCCATGACGATCGTGAATGCCTGTGAGTACGCGATTCGGACCACGGGCACGGGCCCATCGTCCTGCTCAATCGGCGTCAGATCCGAGAAGATCTCCGCGATGGAATCCATCGTGCCAGGACGCCAGTGTGGCGTCGACTCGCTCCTTGCGCCTCAACACCGACCCTCCACTCCGCAAAGGAACAAGTTCGAGGCGCCGAGACGGGCGAAGCGGATATTGAGCGACAGAAAAAGCGCGCAAGCAAACAAAGGGTGAGCGTGATCCTATAAACGTACTAAACCTTTAGACGCACGGCCCGCCACAGTTCAGAGTGATTGCTGTCAGAGGTCTGTTTCATCTGGTGCCCATCATGGCGGTGCGTGGCTGCCACGCACGCAAGATAGTTACAGTACCACGTCATCGCGGAATCTCGCTCGTCTAGAATGCCTTGGCCTTCTTGAGCTTCTGCACCAGCTCATCGCGCTCCACGAGGCCCGCAAGGCCGCCTTCCGCGCCCGTCGCCAGGCCACCAACCCACTCACCACCGATGAAGATGTGCGGCAGCGAGCCCTGACCGAACATCTTGCGCAGCTCCACGCGAGTCGCTGAGCCCTTGGGGCCAAGCGCAAACCACTCCAATCCGAGCTCGACATTCTTGAAGTTGCAGCCGGTAGATTTCACAACTGAGACCGCCTCCGTGGAGAAGGGCGAGAGCGGATATGTATACATGACCACAGGGGCCGACGAAATGGTCTCCCGGATTTCGGCCTGGATGGCCTCCTCGTCGTACGGCCCGAGGTTGGTGACAAAAGCCTGCGCAATGGCCTCCCACTCGAAAAAAAGGCCGAGCAAAGGCATCACTTTGCCGGCGGAGGTGATGGCAGCTGATGGCGGCGTCACTTCTATCACCGGCTCAGGAGTAGCAGGAGCAAAGATTTTCGTGAGCGCATCAAAGTTGGGAATCTCAAACTTGGGAATCATCCGCGGAGTCTCGACACGTGTCGTCACGCGCGCGGGCGACCCAATCACCAAGGCCGTGCTGGAGACGAGGAAAGGGATAGCGAACATCGCCGATTCGCGTTGCCAACGCAGAAAGTTCCCTGACGTTTCTAGTTCTAGTTCCGAGATCGGTCCTAGGCTGTCGGGGCGAGCTAGACACGAGCGAAGAACGAGCCGAAAGGTGCCGGAAATGTTCTGAGTCTTGACACCGAAACTATTGTTGCGGGCGGGGTTATCGATCGCACGTCCGCTTAAAAGGATAAAAGCGGTGACGTACGCCTATCTAAGAGGGCGTGAAGAGAGACGTCTCATGGGTCTCGACGGCTCTCCAGCTCGCAGCTGACTGTCCGGGTTGAGCATAACGTCACCAAATAAGGTTTGAGCAACCGTGAGAGCTGAGCCTGAGGGCGCTTCGTTCGTGTAATTTGTGCAAAGAGTCGTGGGACTATAGTCTATACACGAAATGGAGACTCTAGTTTTAACTCATGATAAACATTGGCGTGAAGGCACAAAACTTGTGAATGCCGCCCTGCTCTCGCAAGCGCGTCCGCCGCGCTTCCGCCGACGCGCCCTCCGCCGCATCGATCGAGCTCGTGGGCGGCCTCGCCGAGAAGCCGAGCGCCATCGCCAAGTTCCGCGATGGTCGCCTCACCGACGTGGAGGTGGTGGCGGCGGACGGCACCGCCTTCCACGCTCACGCCCTGTGCATCACCTCGGGTTCTGAGTACTTTGAGCGCCTGCTGGCCGGCGAGCGGTGGGCGGACACAGCCGGCCGGCCGCTATCGCTGCCCGAGGTCCCGAAGCAAGGGCTCGCCGCATGCCTCGAGTTCATCTACACGGGGAGCTGCACAGTTGCCGATGAGGCAGAGCTGATCGTCGTGCTCGAGGCGGCGGCCTATCTGCAGATTCGACCGCTCGTGGACGCCGCGGCCAAGGCGATGAGTGCACACCTGAGCGCGACCACTGCTCGCGCCTTTTGGGCCGTCGCCGACCGGCAGGGTCTGAGCCAGCTCGCGGCCGACGCGGTGTCGGCAGCGGCTCGCCACTTTGAGCAGATTGCAGCGACGTCCGCGTGGCCGAGCGCGCCGGCTGAGATGGTGCGTGTGCTGCTCGCCTCCGACCGGCTCAAGGTGGCTGATGAAGAGGCTGTGTACTCGGCAGCGGTCACGTGGCTGCACGCCCAGGCGCCTCCACCCGCCGAGGACGACGCGCTGGCACTGCTTCGGCTGGTGCGCTTTCCGCTGCTGAGTCGCGAGTTTGTGCAAGAGACGGTGCACAACGAGCCATTGCTGAGGACATTTGCTGGCATGCAGGTGCTTAGTCAGTCCTTGCTTGGCGCACTGCATGGCGACTCGGCGCGTCGTCGTGTGGGCTTTGAGAAGCTCTACATTGTGGGCGGGCTCGCCAATGGCGGTGATGCGTTGGCCACCTTTTACAGGTACGACTCCATGGCGAATGTGTGGGAGGCGATGGCGCCGATGTCCACGGCACGATGCGCTCCGGCGGCGGCGGTGGTTGATGGCAAGCTGTATGTGATGGGCGGCAATGGTGCAGATGATATGTCGCTCAGCTATGTCGAGCGGTACGATCCGGAGGAGAATGCCTGGGAGGCAGTCGCACCGATGCCCACGGCACGATTCTGTTCGGCAGCGGCGGTGGTTGATGGCAAGCTGTATGTGATGGGCGGCAATGGTGCAGATGATAATGATAAGTCGCTCAGCTCCGTCGAGCGGTACGATCCGGAGGAGAATGCCTGGGAGGCAGTCGCACCGATGCCCACGGCACGATTCTGTTCGGCAGCGGTGGTGGTTGATGGCAAGCTGTATGTGATGGGCGGCAATGGTGCAGATGATAATGATAAGTCGCTCAGCTCCGTCGAGCGGTACGATCCGGAGGAGAATGCCTGGGAGGCAGTCGCGCCGATGTCCGCGGCACGAATCGGTTTGGTGGCGGCGGTTGTTGATGGCAAGCTGTATGTGATGGGCGGCATGGATGCAGATGATGAGTCGCTCAGCTCCGTCGAGCGGTACGATCCGGCGAAGAATGCCTGGGAGGCAGTCACACCGATGTCCATGGCACGAGACGCTCCGGCGGCGGCGGTGGTTGATGGCAAGCTGTATGTGATGGGCGGCTATGACCACCAACACCTGCTCAGCTCCGTCGAGCGATACGATCCGGCGAAGAATGCCTGGGAGGCAGTCGCACCGATGTCCACGGCACGAGCCGCTTCGGCGGCGGCGGTGTCTGATGGCAAGCTGTATGTGATGGGCGGCTATGACGGCCAAGGCCGGTTCAGCTCCGTCGAGCAGTACGATCCGGCGAAGGACGAGTGGGTGGCAATGGCCAGCATGGCGCTCATCACAGAGAGGAGTTGTTTTTGTGCCGTATCCATGTGAACATGTGTACACTCTAAACAATCGTTCAGTGTCATAAACTCAAACCGTACTGGAACCTTGTACTTAAATTCATCATCACTGTACTCGCAACTCAGCGAACCCATACATCTATCGACTATCCGATCCCCTGCTACACGTACGTTCGGGTTCGCTCGTAAATTTCTCGCGGTGTGACCCACTGTACACCTTCAAGAGAGGTTCTGAGTTAGTTCTGAGACGTGCAAGGGGAGACGTGTGCACAGACGTATCACATAACAGCTACACCTACAGTAACAGTGAGTGAGTGAGTGAGAGTGAGTGAGTGAGTGAGTGTAGAGTCAAGAGTGAGTGAGTGAGTGGTCAGTGAGCTCACAACAGCTAACAGGCGTTCGTTTGGTTCCGGTTCTACTCTGTTGTACTCGCCGTTCCATTTTAACCGTATCGAACCCGAGCGTTCGTCGCCCCCGCGTCCCGTGCCTCGGCGCACGCCCAGCCCGCTGCCCGCACCACTCGCCGTTCCATTTTAACCGTATCGAACCCGAGCGTTCGTCGCCCCCGCGTCCCGTGCCTCGGCGCACGCCCAGCCCGCTGCCCGCACCCCACCCGCCCGCCGGCGAAGGTCCCGGCCACAGGCACACGCCGGACCCCGCGCGCGGGACGACCACGCGAGACGCGTTCCTACGCGCTACGCCCTAAAAAGCTAAAGCAAAAAGCTCGTATTTTCCGAATTTTGTAGCCGTCGTGGAAAACCGTTTAAACTCAAACCCGTGAAAGCCAACAGCGAACAGGGGGGCGCACACCAATTCTGATGTTGCTCGAGCCGGCAGGCGGCACCTGGCCTCGTGATCTCGGTCGTGTCACACATGCTGCATGGCATGTTGGTATCCACTTGAATGCCTCAGCTTACCGCAGCATTGCAGGTGACCTCCAGGTGCGAGGCGCCCGGCGTCCAGGAGCGCTTGTGGTCGCTCCGAGCCACCCGTCCCAACCCATATGCGCACATGCCCATATCTGCCCATCTCCGAGGCCTTCCGAGGTAGCCGCCCTCGGAACTGCATCCAGCTCCAGGCGCGCCCTCCGGAGGACCATCCTGGCAGGCTCCTCCACCTCTTTCAGAGGATGTCGTTGAGCCGCGCGCTCAGCCGTTGCACCATCATCTCGAGAAGGTGCTTCTCGTGCCGTTGCCACGCGACAACTCGGCCGCAATGCCGTTCGCTCGCAAAGCTGCGCCCGGCGCGCGCAGCGGCTCCCTCCGCCGCCTCCGCCTTCGTCTCCGACGTCCCCGAGTGCAGTTGAAGCACCTGAGCGGCGTGAAGCACCGCCATGTCCATAGAGAGGTGTGAATTCACAGCCATGTCCGCGGAGAGGGCGGCTGCCCCCGCGCTGCCCCCGTGGGCATCCGATGGCGGGGGCTCGGCGGCGGTGCGCGCGCTCTCGTACAAGCGCAGGAGGCTATCAGCGTGCTGGAGGCACGCAGAGAGTGGCACACCGATCGTGGAGCGCGCGGCGGCGGCGGCGGCGGCGCCGCCCGCACCCGCGGAGCTCTTTGGAGGAGGCTCGAGGGCGGTGACGCCGCTTAGGAAGAGGTCGCGGCCGCACTCAAGGCAAGTGAGCGCGTCCTCCTCAAAGGTCTGGAAGCCATTTGTCGCGCGTCCCAGGCTGCAGAACTCGTCGCAGTGCTCCTTGGGCGGTGGAGCCCAATGGAGTCTGTGGAGCGGCTGCTTTCTTGGGTCCTTGCCGTGCTCACGCCACGCCTCCTTTGCGATGCGGGCCGTCACCTTTTCTTGGCGCCGCTGGTCGATGTTGCATGCGGCTGCGAGGTGCGCGAGCACGGCAGTGTCCACCGGCGAGTGACCGAGCAGCAGCAGATGGCGGCAGCCAGTGGGCAGGGTCTCCCGGCTACGGAGCTCCTCCTCGACGACCGCCGTCAGCTCTGGCAGAACCCAATCCGCGGTCGAAAGCGAGATGGGTGGCGTTGTGGCGAGCGCGAGCCGCCACAGGAGGCGCTCGACAGAGAAGACGGGCGTTCGCCGATGGCGCACGTAGCACTGCATCGCATTCCGCCCAAACGGGAGCCAGTCGGCCGAGGCAAAGTTGACTGCTTCTGCCACATTGAAGCCGTGAGAGAAGCCAGCGTGATAGGCGCGAGGGAAAGTGACGATGAACTCTCCCGCGCGCTGTTGCAGAGTGTACACGGGCACGCCCTGTGCCTCGAGGTCGGCGGGCGCGACCATCGCGACGAGCTGGTAGAGCAAGTCGGGCGCATCCTGGAAGACTGAGGGCAGCAGCGCGCGCGTCGCCTTTTCGAACTTGGACGCCGCCACTGCCGGCACTACGTACCATGTCTTGGTGGCTCCTGCATGCAGATGGCTGCATGAGAACATCCACAGGTCCTCCGTGTGCCAGCAGAAGGCGCCAAAGAGGCCGCCCACGTAGAGCCAGGGCGACGAGACCCCCGGCACATCGACCGTCTCGTCGAGCAATGAGCCTTTGGCGCGAGCGAGATTCTTGAGATTCCACGCGCCGCCGTCAAGGCCGTCGAAGCCCGAGCTGCGAGCACGGGGACGAACGAGAGCGGCGGTGAGCGAGGGGGCGAACGAGAGCGGCGGGGAGCACGGGGAGATTGCGGGGAGATTGCGGGGAGATTGCGGGGAGATTGCGGGGAGATTGCGGGAGATCGAGCGCGGGGCGTTGGTCAGCGGGTGGCGCACAGGGCGGCGGCGGCCAGCAGCGGCGGCGACCGGCGGCGGTGGCGACCGGCGGCGGTGGGGGGGGATGGTTGGGGGGGAGTTGGGGGGGGGAGTCGGCGGCCATGCGCGTGCAAGGTGACTCTACCTGTGGGTGGACGTGTCAAGGTCTGCGCCGTAGGGCACGATGAGGTGCTCGCTCTCGGTCCGCACGAGGCGCCAGAAAAGGCGCTCGAGCTCCTTCTCCTCCTGCCGCTGCGCCGCGCTCACCGACTTCGGGCCCCCCGGCGGCACGACGTCCGCCACGGCCGCCTCCTTAGCTGCCTGCTGGCGCCGCCGCTTGACCGCACGCTCCTCATGTACGGCGGTGTCGGCGTCGGCGGCGGCCAGGGTGTCGTTGGGGTCCGTGTGAACGTTCTCCGTGTACGGGCCGACGCGGTGGCGCTCGCAAAAGGCAGCCTTCATCTCCTCAGCCTGGGCGCGGAAGGCGGCGAGCGTCGTGCTGGGCGCCATCTGGAAGCTGCACCCCTGCTGCAGCTTGTGCAGCGGCATAAGCCGTGGCTCGAAGGCCATCGAATCGGGCAGCTCGAACGCCTTTTCGCGCCATCCGTCCGGCGGTACGATCTTGCATGCGCCGAACGCTTGCGCCTCGCGCCGCACGTGCGCAATGTACCCGATCGGGTCTTGGAACTGGGCGACCGTCGGGTAGAAGGTCGGAGCCTCTGGAAGCTCGACGTCGTTCATGCGGTCGATCAGCTGCGAATTGCGCAGCGCGAGACGCAGGTGTTGACGCTCCGCCTGGCTCATTGCGGCCTCGACGTCGTCGATGCCCATGCGCTTCGCGGGCTTGTGCGTGCGCATAGGCCGCTGCTCTCTGCCGCCACTGCCGCCGCCGCCGCCGCCGCCGCCGCCGCCGCCGCCGCCGCCGCCCTCTCCGCCGCCAGCGCCCTCACCGGCGCTCTCGCCTACCAGTACGTCCCTGTGGGTCGATGCAACGGAGGCCGCCTCTGTTGCTCCGGTGCCAGTGTCGGCCAGAACGCGATCGGGCGCCATATCAGAGCCCCTGGCCCCGCACGCCAGCTCGTCTGTACCCTCCATGCCATCGTCGTGTAGCGGCACGGGCGGCGCATGCAGCGCTGACGTGGATCTGCGAACGCGAGCGAGCAAGCGGGCGTGAACGCGCGGCGAGCGGTGCGTGCAGGTGGGAGACACACGCTCGGCGGCGGCGCACACCTGCTCCGATTGGGCTGGAAGTGCACGCAGATGTCGAGGGGGTTGTTCGCCTGCATACACGGCCGTTTCCGGCCTTGATCGTGCAGAGGGCACGGCTTGTTGCTCATCGCGTCGACGCGCCCTCGGATCTTCTTGGACGAGAATTTCTTGGCCAAATCCTTGTAGTTCCGAAACCCGGACATGGATGAGAGATGCTCTAGATATTCTGTTGATATCGCGTCGGGGCGAACCGACAGGCATGCGGCGCACGTCTGCCTCCTGTCGGATTGCTCGAGAGTGCATACTTGGCACGCCCACATTGGTTGAGGGGTGCTTTGCGGCAGGGGGGGTGGGCTTTGGGTTGGGATGTGCTCGTTCGTGCGTCTTCTGACTCTTCTCGGCGCCCCTCGAGCTTTTTGCATGTCTATTTAGTTTCCCACAGTCCCCACAGGCAACAGGGACGCTAAATAGAAGATACAAATTTGAAACCGCAACACGTTTGCGTGTTTGCGCATGTCAAACTCAGCGGAGGCTCAGGTCAGCCCTACGTGCACTTGGTGGGCCACGAGCTCATGCGGCGTGAGCGGCTGGCGCGCGAGCGCACTCACGAGCATCGCGAATTGGCGGCGCGACGCGTCGACGAGGCCGGCCCAAGCCGCGCCGACGGGTAGCGCTCCCTCGGTGCACACCTCACGATGAAGGGACAGGACCAGGGCGAGCACCGCGGTGATCAGTGAGGCGGTGGGCAGCCCGGCGGCATGCAAGAGGCAACGGCTCGTCGCTGCGTGCAGGTAGGCGTCGTGCGCCGCATGTAGCTCGCGCACGGACGTGGCGCTCACGATGGCGCTCTCAAGCTCTGTGTAGCAGTGGCCACACACGTACGCGATGAAGTGCGCCTGCATGCTGTTCACAAAGTGGCGCAGCTCGTGCACGTGCAGCCGGAGCAAATGCCACGCATGCGCCTCCTCGAGGTCGCCCCGGCCCTGGTGGTCGTGCGGCTTGTGCTCGTGCTGCAGGGTCGTCCAGATCGCGCTGAGCGCGGCCGCCGCGCGCCGCACGCGCAGGATGAGACGGAAGAGGTTTGCGTACTGGTCCATCGCCTTTGCACTGATGACCGCATCCAACGGCGCCGGGATGGGCAGCTCGAGGCGCAGCGCGTCGAAAGCGCCGATGCGGTGCCTGAGTTCCTCTGGAGACGCCCCGCTCGTCGCTGCGGACGCCGCCAGCCGCCCAGCGCCAGCCGCCGTCCCAGCGTTCGCGCCGTCGTGAGCGTTAGCGCCCCCACCGAGCCCAGCGCCCTCGTCTGGCGCACACACGAGCGCCAGCGTCGCTGCATACGGCGCGAGCTCCTCGCCGCTCTCGTCATCGACCTCCGAGAGTCGGAGCGCCGTATCGAGCGCCCGCCGGAGCACGCCGTGCCTGCGGGAGGTCAGGGACCTTCCCTTGCGCAGGTCCTCTTGCAACGAGTCGACCAGGGCCGTGCCAAAGTCCGCCGAGCCGCCGAGGGCGAAGCGGCGCAGAGCCCCGAGGAGCGGCCGCAGACGATGCTCGTGAAGCATGAGCATCACCGACGCGTGCCCGAGCCACATGTGCGTCTGCTCGATCGGCTGCACCACGCAGGCAGCGATGGCCACGTCTATGGGCGCCGTGTGCGCCGCGCGCGAGACGCTCTCGCCGTCCTCGTCCTCGTCGTCCTCGTCGTCCTCGTCGTCCTCATCGTCCTCGTCCTCGTCCTCGTCCTCCTCGCCCGAATAAGGACGGTTGCTTGCACCCTGCACCGCGGCTGAGCCGCCCGCGGCTGCCATCAGCATCCCGACGCGGCTGTCGACGATCCTGCTCTGCGGGAGGCCTTGCCAGTGCTCCCCACTGCCTGCGGCCGCGGCGGCAATGGCATAGAGCTCCGACCAGGCCATGGAGGGCGGTGGCATGGCTTTCTGCATCCAAGAGAGGCGCTCGATACGGCGCTGAGCACTTAGAGATGCAGGGGGTGGAGAGCCGAGGGGTGCTCGATACGGCGCTGAGCCGCGGGGCGAGCCTGGTGGCGTCGCGTCCGTGGAAGGGACGGCGATGACGAGGGGCGGCACATGCTGGGCATGCGAGCCTGCCATTTGTGAGGACGACGCCGGCGATCGACCCCCCACCCGCGCCCCCCCTCTTGTAAAGTCCATCACCTGCAGTGGCGCAGCCGAGGCGCTGATGTGCGCACCAGCAGCGGCGGCGGCGGCGAAGGAGCCGTTGGAGCCGATGGAGCCGTCGGCGCCTTCGGCGGCGCTCGCGGCCGCCTCAGGAGATGTGCTCGTCACGGCGCGCGAGATCAGCCCTCGCTCTAGGGCGAGGCTCTCGAGAGCGCTGCGTTCGTATGCGTCGCGAGGCGGCAGGGCGGCGCCGGCGACCTCGAGCGCCGAGCGCAGCTGTGGGATAGTCCAGCGCGGGAGCGAGGGAAAGCCGACTGGCAAGGCCGCGCCGGCGGTCAAGGCAGCGGAGGCAGGGCTGCCAGGAAGAGGCGAGGTGCCAGCAAGAAGGGAAAGGGAGGATGGTCCTCGAGAGAGGGCTGCGGCGCGTCCTGTCACCGGGATCGAAGTGCCCACGGCGGCGGCGGCGGCCCTCGCCGCTCCTTGGGCGGCCCTCGCCGCCGTTCGCTCGCTTGTGGAGAGCTCATCTTCCTCCTCGTCCTCGTCCTCGTCCTCGTCCTCGACCCCGCCGCCGGCCGCGCCCGCCGCGCCCGCCGCGCCCGCCGCGCCGCCCGCCGTGCCCGCTGCGTCCACGGCGCCCGCTGCTGCCTCCGCGTCCGCAGCCGGCGGCATGCCACCCATAGCCGAGTCGCGACGGGCAATGCGTGCCTCGAGCTGCGCGAGTCGCTCGCTGTACTGTCGGAGGAGCACTTCCCTACCAGTGGCCACGAGCGCCAGCCGAGCATCCTCCTCCGCCCGGAGCCTCTCCGCTTCAGTGGCCGAGGCGGCCGCGGCGAAGCTGCGTGCCTGCGCCTGCTGCTCCTGCTGCTGCAGCAGCATCGCGCGCTGTTCGGCGAGTCGCTGCCGCCGGATGGTGTGCGCCTCGTCCGCCTCGGCCGCCACCGCGAGCTCGACCAGCGCAATCGACTCGCGCCGCGTGAGCAGCGCACGTGCAACGTACACTCGCTGGCGCCGCTCATCGATCGCGATGCTCGCCATGAGCCGCACGAGCTGATGCGCTTGGCGCCGTTGCTGCGCCTCACGGTACCGGTAGAGGGCACGCAGCTGTGATTCGTGCCGCACGAGCGGCAGGTGCGGCAGCGCGCTGCCTTGCCAGCCGAGCTCGTCGCGGGCGAAGCGCTTCGAGCGGCGCAGCAGGTGCCACGCACTCAGGCACTCAGTGAGCTGCTCGGTGCGCGCGCGCAGAAAGTGCGGCAGCTTCACCAGCCTCGATGCGGCGCGCCCCTCGGGCGTTTGGAAGGCGGACGCGACGGGCACCGCCACCGCAGGCGGAGCCTCGATGCGAGTGCCGACCGCACTGGCTTCGGCGCTCCCGCCAGCGGTTGTAGGCAGGCGCGGTACGGGCGCCGTGAACTCGCCGTGTGGGTCACTCGCCTCGCCCCAGAACAGCGCACGCCGCAGCCAGTGCAGCCACGGGCGCGCAGCGCAGCCAAAGAGGCGCCATAAGTGTGCCGGCGGTACGGCGCCCGGCACGGCGCCTGTACTCTCCCGGAGCTGCGCATGGAGCGCATTGAGAAGTGCGACGCCTGTGGGGAAGCCTTCGGGCAATCGGTCCCCGAATGGGGCGCCGTCATGGGCGCCGGCGCGTGACGCGTCAGCGCCGTCATGGGCGCCGGCAAAGGTGACACGCCGCGACGGGCAGTTCACGCCCGCGCTGCCGCACCCGGCGACGGCGCCCATGACGGCGCCATCATGCTCCAAAGCTGCAGCGGCCGAGGCGGCAGGCAGACGCTCAAAGCAAAGGTCGACAAGGGCCGCCTGCTGGCGCCGAAGGGCCGCTGAGTGCACGAGCGTGGCGAGGAGCGAGGCCACCGGGGCGACGGCCGCCGCCCTGCCATCGTGCTCGTCCTCGTCCTCGTCGTCATGGTCCACTGCGGCTTGTCCTCGCCAGCGCGTGTACTGCGTGTCTCGATGCCGTTGAGTTTCGTCGTGACTCCATTGACGAAGCGCGGCCGCGTCGGGCAGCGCTGCGAGCGCGCGCGCGTGCCCACGCAGCCAGCGTGCGAGCGTGCGCCCGAACGCGAAGGCCACCGCGCCGTGCCGGTGCTCGCCGGAGGTCAGGGCAGCTGCAAGGCGTGCGAGAGCGGCAGCGTGTGAGCCCGCGAGCGCCAGCTCGCTCATGGCGTGTGCGAGCGTGGCCGCCGAGACGAGGGGAATTGCCAAATTTGGCACGGCGCGTAGCCGAGCGTAGGACAACGCTCGGGACAACGCGGCGCTGCTGTGGCTGCTGCTGCCACTGCAGCCACCACTGCCGATGCCGCCGCCGCAGCCGCCGCCGCCGACGCCGACGCCGACGCCGACGCCGGCGCCGCTGCCGCCTTCCTCGCCGCCATCGCCATCCGCAGCGACGAAGCTCCGAGAGACCCTGCCGCAGAGGGCGGTGAGAGCATGCTGGGTAAGAAGTGTCTCCGGCAATTCCACCGCCGCCGCCGCCGCCACGCCAAAATGCGCGTGCAACCACCAGGCAAAGGCGCCGTCGGAGCCTGGGACGTCTGTCAAGTAACCGGGCCAGAGGACGGATGGAGATGAGGTCGGCACGGCCGTGCCCGCGCGGTGCGGTCCACGTGGCGGTCCACGTGGCGGCAGCGGCGGCGGGCGCAGGCCGACCGGAGGCGGCGAGGTGGGAAGGGCGAAGGCGGCCGTCGGTGCGGCACGCCATGTCATAGGGCCCACGGCGGCATCGGCGTCGACGTCGGCAGCGGCGGCGGCGGCGGCGGAAGCATCGGCACTGCCCTGCACCCACGGATAGTGCGCGCCGCCTCGGCCGTCACCTGTCAGGCGCAAGCCTATTATAGAGCGCGACGGTGCGTCACCGCGCGGAGGCACGAGCGCGCCAAGCAGCCCATCGCCGCCTCCGCAGTGTCCTCGTCGTCGGGCGCGCTTGGCACAGGCGCCCGGGACACCGTCCACGAGGCTCCATGGCTGCGGCGGGAGTCGCATCCTGGATATGAGTGCCAGATCGCCACGCGCCCATCCGGTGCTTCCGCTCGAGTGCTGCTGCTCCTGGAGGTGCGCGCACACACGTACGGCCGGCTGGGCGACCGCGTGCCCGTCGGTGAGCGTGTGCCGAGGCACAAGCACCGACGGATACCAATGATTGGGCGGTGGCTCGTTGCGCTCTGAGAACCGCTGCTGCGCGCGATGGACGGCCGCGCCGAGGGCGCGAGAGGAAGCTGGTGCCGGCGCCGAACCGGCCAGCGCGAACAGCAGGCGCAGCGCTGCCTGAGGCTCGTCCAGTCCAGCCTCGCGTTGCAATGCCCGCTCAGCGAGTGCCACAAGCGCCTCGGTGGTGGCCGAGCCGGATTGATTCGCGCGCTCGTGCAGGATTGCCAGCAGTGCCGGCAGAGAAGGCGCTTTGCGCTCCGTCGACGCGCGCTGCGCATCGAGCAGCTGCGCACGGGTCTTGACGGAGAGCATCGCCATCGACCGCGCCCCCTTGCTTACGGCAATTCGCGGCGCGGCCCGACCGCTTCACATCTCGTTTACCGGTACGGAACTGAACTGATTAGGCAACTCGGAAGGAAAAGAGTGGGTCGTGCGCTACAGGTACAACTCTGCTGTCTGACTCGATCGATTTCGCGCCCCGCGAGCCCGCGACTGCGCGGGGCAGCGGCGAGCGCGCGCGCTGCGCGCGCACCTCGCCGCCGCCGCCTACGTTTCACTCGCCTGCGCGCCCATCCATGAATTCGGCAGGGTGATCGACGCTCGCATCGGCGGCGGCCTTGGAGACGCGTTCCTCCGGGTCGTCCTCCTCGGCTTCGTCCTCCAGCGCCATGTCGGGCGGCGGCTGGTGCATCTGCACATTGGGCACGGGCTGCCACTGCTTCATGTGCTCCATGATTTTGGCGGTGAGCTTCGTGAGATTATCGGGCTGATTGAGGTTCTCCATCGTAGACGCGGGGATGTGCAACTTGTAGTCGGGCCCGTAGTACTCGTAGTAGTCGTTGTACGGGAGATCGTTGGAGATCTCCTCTCCGAGCACAACGGCCGTCTCGAACGTCCAGCAGCGCGCGACGTTGCGGATCGTGTAGCCGCCCCCGCCGAGGATGAGCGTGGGCACCTTCTGCGCGAGCACGAAGCGCACGCACTCGGCGTGCCCGTTGATCGTCAGGTTGAAGCAGCCGAGCCGGTCGCCCGCGAGCGAGTCCGCACCGCACTGGAGCACGATCGCGCCTGGTTGGTAGAGCTGCATGATCTTGGCGATGACGGGCTGGAATATGGAGCGGTACGAGGCGTCGTCCATCCCGTCCTTGAGCGGATAGTTCACCGAGTAGTACTTGCCCGCGCCCGCGCCCACGTCCTTCACATCCCCAGTGCCCGGGAAGTACTCTCCGAACTTGTGGAAGGAGACCGTAAGCACGCGGTCAGTGGTGTAGAATGCCTCCTCGACACCATCGCCGTGGTGGATGTCGATGTCGATGTACAGCACGCGCTTGTGGTGCTTGAGCAGCTCGAGGATCGCCAGCACGATGTCGTTCGCGTAGCAGAAGCCACTCGCCTCGCACTTTTTGGCGTGGTGCAGCCCACCCGCCCAGTTGATGGCCACGTCGACTTGGCCCTTGTTGAGCTTGACAGCGCCGCCGATGGAGCCGCCCGAGCTCGCCTGGCAGAAGGCGTACATGCCGTCGAAGACCGGGCTGTCCTCGCCCACGTTGAAGCGCTGCATGTGCTTTGCGTGCTCGGCCATGTTGTCGGGCGAGATGGTCTTGAGGAAGCGCACATACTCCTCAGAGTGAAACTTGATGAGCTCCTCGAAGGTGGCAGGCGCTGGTCGCTGCGGGCACGAGCGAGCGAGAGGCGGCGCGTGGCGTGGCGAGCGAAACAGGCGGTGGAACCAGATGCGCTGCGGCGCCTGCGCGGCGGTGCACGCAGAGAGAGGCGTGCAGTGTGGCTTACGTAGATTTCCATCTTACGGTAGAGACCGTAGCTGAGCAGAAGGTTGTGCGCCATGCGGATGCGATGCGGCTTCATCGGGTGGCCCTGGCCATAGTAGTACTGGCGGGACACAGCGGCAAGCGCTTAGGCATTGGTCAGCGCGGCTCTGCATAGGCATTGGTCAGAGCGGCTCTGCATTGCGCGTGCAGGGGATCGGCGGCCGGCACACACGTTTCCAATGTCTGAGTCGTAGAAATAGGCCACCCGCTGCTTGCCACCAGCCTTGGAGGTGGTCGCCATGGACTCTCAGTGTACCTAGAGGGTCGGCCAAGGTCCCGACAGCGCGCTCTGTCTCGGTGACTTGCCGCTCGTCCCAATGAAAAGGGCACTTAAAGAGTCTGTGTATGAGAGTCAGTACATGTATGAGTTGTGAAGCCGAGCCACTCAGAAAAAAGTCTCAAGTTCTCAAGCTGCCGCTGACACAAAACCAGCCGGCAGCGAAATGCTCGACTTCACGCACCCGTGCGGCCTGCACGGCTCGCCCACGAGTCTCTCCAACACGTTGTGCACATGCGAGGCATTGGTGCAGCCGCTCCCGTCGCTGCTGCTCGTGCTCGTGGCGCTCGCGGGCGGTGCGTGCGCACTCCTGTGCTCGACGCCGACGCCGCCTCCCAAGCAGCTCTTCTTGCGCAGCAAGTCCCTCCACATTGGCGGGATCGTCTTCGCGCTGTTCGGCGCAGTTGCCGCCCTCACCTCGGTCGCGCTCCCGCTGCTCGTGCCGGCCGACTGGCCCGAAGGCGACGATGGCAGCATGCTGCCAGTGGCGTGGCTCCTCTCACCCCTCATCGAGTTCGTCGCCGCGTGCGTCGCTGCGGTCATACTCGCGCACACACGCCAGAGCCGGCACCCACGTGCTCGCTCGTCGTGGCGCATCCTCGTGGGCGTCGCGGCGCTGCTGCAGGCGGTGACGACGATTGTGGTGATGATGCTCACCGTGATGGCCGCGAGCAGCTTCGTTCTCATCCTCACGCTCGTGCGTGTCGGCACGAACTGCGCCCTCGCGCTCACGGCCCTTTGGCCCAACAGCCCGGGCTCCTCCGTCGGCTCTTCGGAGAGCGGCGGATGGGGCTCGCCCGACGAGCCTTCGCCCCATGCGCGGGAGGCCGCCGCCGCGCTGCTCCGGCAGGTGGACGCCGCCGCCGCCGACGCCACTGCGCATCGGCGCAGCCAGCGCGACGTGTGGGCCGAGTGGCTCACGCTGAGCTCGTCGCAGATGTCGGGCATGGCGCAGCAGCCGGCGTGCACGAGGCCGGCCAACGTCATGACCGAAGGGAGTGTGGCCTCGACTTTCCACAGCCGTGACGTGTCACGCATCACCCATGACTCCGACCAGCGCGACAGCGGCATCCACTACACGATCGGCATGGACTCTGCCTCAGAAAGGAACACGGACTACTCGCACGCAGCCTCCTGCTGCCCTTCGCCGCATGCATCGCGCGCTCCCACACAAACGGGCGGCTACGGCGCCGATCGATGGGCTCCAGTGGGCGGCGGCTGCACAGTCTCCCCGGAGCGCATCGTCAAGTCTCGTCAGTCTCGTCACTCTCATCCCTCCCCCTCGCATGATGGCGACACGGGCGGCGGTGCCGTGCCGATCGTCTTCACAGCTCCATCGTCTTCACAGAGCGAAGCGAGCCGAGCGGTGCCCACGATGATGGCGGTTCCCGGCGCGGGATCGAGCGGCGCCCACGATGGCGCCTCGATGAGGCCGTCGGCGGCGCAGTCGGACGCGCAGCTTGCTAGCGGCCTCTTCGGCGCTGCCGGCGGCGGCGGCGTCGGCGGCAGCTCGCGCGGCCATCGTCGAGTGTCCTCCAACCCCTTCGACGAGCCAGCCGTGGATGATGGCGGCAGGCAGCCCGTCTGGCCGCCTCAAACGCTGCAGGAGAGAAAGCCCTGCACCGGATCCTCCTTACGGGACGTCGTGAATGGAGCCGTCTTCACAGCTCCATCCTTACGGGACGTCGTCCCACTCGGAAGCGCCTCGCCCAAGGCATCGACCAGAGCTTCGGACGAGCCCAGCAGGCCACCAGCGGGGGGCGCAGCGGGGGGCCGGTACGATTGGGCAGACGCCCACGGCAGCGCTTCGACGACCGCGCGGACCTCAGCGACGCGCCCGACTGCCGAGGGGCTGCCAGAGGATCCCTTTGCCGAACACAGCGCACCCTCCGCCGCTGCCTCCGTGTGGGCCGCCAACGGCGGCCACCGAGCCTCTGACGCGCGCGATGCGTCCGGTCCGGGAGATGAGCGCTGGACCGAGCCGCTCGTCGAGGTCGAGATCGTGGGCCACGTGTGGGTGCCCGACCTTGAGAACCCAGGAAAGGGCGACTTGCACCTCGAGTACATGCTCAAGACGGTGGGCGACGACTCCAGCGGTGACAGCCACCTCGTTCAGCGTCGCTACCGCGACTTTGAGCGACTGGCGGCGGCGCTCGCACTCGTCGGACGGCGGTCGAACACGACGGTCCCGTCGCTGCCGAGCAACCTCACCTTTGGTCGCAGGCTCTCGGCCGAATTTGCGGTGCAGCGGCAGGCGGCGCTCCAGACCTGGCTCAATCGTGTGCTCGCGCGCCCGCCACTCTGGAGTGATGCACTGCGCCTCTTCCTCGGGGTCAATGATGACGACGCCCACGACGGCGCCGAAGTAGACGCGGGCGCACCCGACGCGGCCGCCGGCGTAGGCGGCGGCGCCGGCGGCGCACCTGTGCTCGCGCAAGACGGTCGTGATGAAGTGCTCGCTAACCTCAAGTGGATCGCGCAGCGCGCGCTGCAATCCGGCTGCGGCGTTCCCATGGACGGCCGCGGCAGCGGCGGCGGCGGCGGCGGCAAGGGCTCCAGTGGCTCCTTCCGTGCATCCACACTCGTCAAATGGCTCGCGACGCAGGCTCTAGTCACCTCGCGCGAGCAAGCCATACCCCTCGGCGAGGCGCTGCGCGCTGAGGGCTTCATCACACCCAACAACCCGGCCGACACGGCGCGCTTTGCAGACAACGCCTCGCTCTACCGGTTCGTCGAGCCTGCGACGATGTGAGTGGGCGAGCCCAACGTGGGCGCCGCGCCCTCGTGGGCGCCGTGTCCTCGTGGGCGAAATCTGCGCCGGGCCGCATCGACACCGGGCTGGCAAAACAAGAACCGCCCACCTGCACGCGACCAGATGTGTGCGAATAGTCAAGTCAAGTCAAGTCAAGTCATGCGTGCGAATAGGACGTGGTCCGTTGCCCGCCGCGAATCGATGTATACTACGACGTCCCTAACTCGCCCGTCCGCCGGTGTGTTGTGCGCACACCGCCGGCGCGCGATGTTAGAAGAACCGAACGATTTGCGCCAGGCTCGAAGCGAAGAGGTCGGGTGCGACATCGGAGATCGGTAGGCGAGGCCGAGGGCCGATACCCGATTTTTTGCGCGTTGTAGTTACCGTACGCCGGGGGTAGAACGCTCGGACCGCGTCGACCGCTTGAAGCTTATCGTTAACGCGTATAAACCCGGGCAAAGCGGGATTCGGCATTCGCGGCCGGCGCCGGGCGAGGGCGTGGAAGGCCTGGAACTCAATTTAGGTGGAGAGCATGACTTGTAAAATGGCTGATGATACGAATTCGCGACTGGACTGAAGCTAGAGCCGCGTTGGCGGAAAATAATCAACGAAACTTCGACTTACTGCATCTACGTCGACATCGTCGATTTTCCCCTCCCGACCCACTCGTCTCCCTTTGTGACGCCAACACCACAACGCGCACCGTCCCGTCGTGCCATGCCGGCAGGGGACAACTGCGTGATACACAAGATGATTCGGGATCTAAGGAGGCGTTCTAGCGCGACATTTCGGCGGGCTTGGGCGTGGCACCCATAAAATCGTTGACAATGGAGCAGAGCGTGATCTCATCCTGCGGGTGGCAGAAGCAGGCGCAGTCCCCGGCCTCGGTCCAGTTCCCCGCGCACTGCGAGCTCATGAAGATGGGCGGTGCGCTGTTATCCTCGCTTACGATCGACACGATCCTCGACATGTGCGTGTGCGTCTCGATGTTGTGGCCGGTCCGGAGGCCGCGCTTTACGTCCTTGGCGACCTCTTTGTACTGATTGCAGGTAGCGAAGTGGTACTGAGACATCTTCCACGGACCATGCGAACTCTTTTGCCAAGCCCCGCAGCAGTAGCGCAGCTCCTTGCTGATCGAGTCTTCCGACTTGTCGAACCGCCACCTGATCTGGGGCGTGCTGCGCGCGCACGATACGAGCAGCACAGCGGCGGCGGGCGTGGCGGGTTAGCGAACGCAAGCAAGGGCAAAGCAAGACAAGGGAGGCGCAAAGTAAGAGAAAGGATCGTTAGAATGAGCTCCCGCCACGCAGTCTGGAACGCCCATCACAACGTACCACGGGATGCACGGGACGCAGATCCAACCGCACGACGTGTCCTGCAGGAGCACTAGGTGCTTGTCGTCCTTCTCGAGCACCTTGGGGCGCATCGGCAGCACGATCATGGTGTGGTCGGTGCCACCGCCTTCGACGCGGTTCCCGCCGCGGTTCCGCCGCAGCTCGTCCCAGTTGGCGTCTCCCATGCGGGAGGCGGCATAAGCAAGGTTGCCGATGCCCTCCACATTGGCGCTGATCTGACCGGTCTCGTTCACCGTAGCCTGCGGCATCTTGAGCGACTGCTGTTGCAAGAGTTCGAGAGTAGCTCCTCAGATCCCCCACAGGCGATCGAGAGGGAAGAAGTGGGCGAAGACCGCTGACAAGAGCTTTTCCGACACGACCCAAAGAAAGGGTAACACGGGTAACGGTAACACGACAGTGTGGCCAAACATGGTAAGACTGAACGGTCATCATTGCATGCATCTATTGATGTACCGACCCCTCCCCTGACCTAAGCCCACACCGGCCCTACTCATATGGGAGGTCTTGCTGGACCTCAGTCGAGATCAGGTGAGTTTCCCCACTTGTCTCGCGACAACAGCGCGTGAAAATGGTTTCAACGCAACTTCGACGAAGTGTCTGCACTAAAACCTGAGGCTGAGCGGTCGGAATTTCGCTACGGTACATGTACCTCACCTTCGGGGGTTAACTCTTTGTCTCTCTTTTGCCGCCCTCCGTTCACCACCACTCGGTGACGGTCAGTACTACTGCCAGGCATTCGAGGACGAGCTGCAAGCGCCTTCCGTCAGCCGCGAAGAGCCGCAGCTCCTCGACAGGCGGTGCTGGCCGCTGCACACGCAGGCGGTGGAGGCAGCGGAGGAGCAGCGGCGTCGGCAGCGGCTCGCCGGGGCCGACTCCGACTCGGACGACGCCGAGCCTGGCGCCAGCTCACTGGCGGCGGCTCGTGCAGCTCGTGCAAAGGCGCGCGCCTCGGGCTCCAGTGCAGCGCCCGGCGCGTCGTCGGACTCGGGCCGGCTCGCCGTCCCCCGCGTCTGTACGCCGTACAGTGCGGCACTCTTCGTTTCGCCGCGTGCCTTGCACAAGCACGTCACACTCACCAGAGGCACACTGCACGCACACAAAGATAGAGATACCAATAGAGATACCAATAGAGCCCTGCTCTTCCTCATGACTGCGATACCCTCCACTCGAGGGTCGAGGCCTTTAGCACGTCGGAGCCAGGAACATGCGCCGCCAAAACCTCTTCAAGAAAGCTTCGCGCACTGTGATCGCCATGACACCTTCGACGCGCGCGTAGTTGTCGGGCATAGCGAAGCCCAGCAGCCCGAGCGGAATCGTGATTAGCGCCATGAACGCAATACAAGTGGGGGCGAACACGACGAAGGCTTGAGCACTCATCGCTTGGGGCCCATCCTGCTCGAGAGCGGCGACGAAGCGGTCCAACACGAGCACTGTCGGTGACCATATGCAGAATGCCACAAAACCGACGCCGAGGTGGCGCAACACGCTGCGTCTCCAGAGCAGAAAAGGCAGCGCGCGCAGCAGACACGGGACTGACTCGGGCTCAACAATGCCAAACCATCCTTTAGCGGCCGCCTCAGGGATGCCGAGGGGTAGCCAGGTGAGCCCTAAAAGCGCACTCACAAAGGGACCAGTGAGCATAATGCCCATCATGGGTTTGCCATTCCACCTCTCCGGACCCGCGTTCAAGAAGACAACGATGTATAAACAGAACGGCCCCAGGAAATTGCACACGATGTTGAAGATTAATTGGCCCATGCAGAAGGGTGTGCACAGAAAGCTCCTTAGTGACGTGAAGCGACGTGTCCCGTTCTCATCGACCTTCACGTCTCCGAGCTTCCCGAGGTCTGCCCGCGGCTCGGCCGTCTCCGCGTCCACGAGCTCGATCAATTGCGGCATGTGGTTGGTGGACGTGCTTTTTGACGTTTCCCGACGTTTCATCCTAACTGCGAAGATCAACGTACCGGTAAAAAGACTGGTTGGTTGTGAGATTGGTCTGTGTGCCTTTGTGCTTCCGCGTGTCCCGTGTGTCCCGTGTGTGTCCCGGCTCCCCCCGGTGTCTTTTTACCGGTAAAAAGACACCGGGGGAGCCGGGACACACACGAGACATACCTCACACGGGCGTGGCACGGGCCGGTATCCGACCTGTTCCCGACGTTACCTTGTATCATGTATGCGACCGTGTGCCAATTGCCGTGTGCGCCACGTCTACGTCCCACGTCGTAGACAAGTTCAAGTCGACAACCTGTACAAGACAAGCACGCGTTTCGTTCTTTTCTAGGGCGTAGCGGGGGGTAAATCGGAGAACTAACAAGACAGCCCCGGAGATACCAACCGGCCAAGAGGCCATCCTTCACGACATACGATACGATGGATGGCTGGTGCCGGAGGGTGGCCCGCGCAAATCGAACTCGCCGCATCCAGGCGCTATTCCTTTGCTCTCAGCGCGGCGTGGCGTGCGAGATGGAGGGCGCGCGGAAATAGGCCGCCGGAGTGCTACTGCCCCGACTGCTTCGGTACGAGCCTCCTGTGCGGGCCGAGCTACGCCCGCTCGTCCAGGGCGTCGGAGGCGCGACGCCACCGCTGCTCCACGGTGCCTGGAAGGTGCCCGAGCACGGCATCTGGCTCTGCCTCAGGGCTTCGGCACGCAGGTCCGCCGCTCCGAACTGTCGGCGCGGCATCGCGATGGGGTTGTAGCCCGCACGGACGGGCACCGCCCGACCGGTGTTGGGGGTGGGCATCTGCGCCGAGGCGGCGTGGATGAGAGTTGCTTGGGCAGCCTGCAGAGCTTGTCGCATCTTCTCGAGCTCGTCGACGAGGCCTGAGGCTTTGAGGCTCTGCTGCGTACGACGCGCCTCATCGAGCGCCTCGCCGAGCTCGACCGATTGCTGCTCCAGCTCCTCGCGCACGTGCCGCTCTGCCTCGAGCTCGATCTGGAGGCGATCTCGTTCGAGGGCCGCCAACTTGGCCGGCGAGCCATACGCCTTCTCCGAGAGGAGGGCGAGCTGCGCCTCGAGCAACCGATTCTCCTCACGCAGCAGCGCCGCCTCCTGCTCCAAGTGGCCGCCGCCGCTTCCACTGCTCACCGCCCTGCTCGCCGCTCTGTTCGCCTCCGCCTCGCTCGCCTCCGCCTCCGCCTCAACGAGGCAGCTACGGAGCACAGCTAACTCGGCCTCGAGGCGACCCATGGCGCCCTTGCAGAGCGCGAGCGCGGCGTGGGCGGCGCCGAGCTTCGAGAGCGCCGTACCGAGCTTCCCGCGGCGGGCCCGCCTCGAGAGCGCCGTACCGAGCGCTTCGGGGCCGCGGAGCCAGAGCGCCTGAAGCGTGCGTTCGTCTGGAGGAGACTCTTGGTCCGAGTCGTCGGTCTCGTCCCCCGTCTCGTCCTTCCGTGCGGCTGCGGCCGCCGCTGCCTCCACCGCCCTTGCCGAGGTACGTATCGGCGACGAACCCTCGGTGCTGACGGCGACGAGGCGCGCGGCGGTGGCTCGCACTGCCGCCTTGGTCGACGCGCTGAGAGACGCCGACGCCGCCGCCGTCAACGCCGCCGCCGCTCTGGCGTCGCTGGGGCTGCGAAGCCGAAAGGGCTTCCGAAGGTGCTCGGTGGCGGCCGATGCGAAGCCAGGCTCGCCCTCGATCTGGTCGATGAGCGTCATCACCTCACGCAGGTCCGACTCGAGCTGCTCGTTCTGCGCCTCGAGCTGCTCGTTCTGCGCCTCGAGCTGCTCGTTCTGCGCATCCCGCAGCTCGAGCTCGTGCAGGCCCTGTCTCACCTTCTCCTCGAGATCGCTGATGACGTCATGCAGCTTGCCAACCTCGAGGCGGGCGCGCTGGCGCTCGTCAGACACGCTGCGCCCGAGCTCCGCGAGCTGCTGCGTGCCGCGCCCTCGCTCCGCTAGCAGCTCATCGATGCGCTTCGTGTAGTGCTCTAGCTCCACCTGCAGCCGCTCTCTATCGGACTTGAGGGAGTCCATGTCGTGCGTCATCGCCAAGTGGGCCGCCACCGCCTCCTGACACGCTGCCTCGGCCTGGACGACGGCACGCTGCTGCTCGCGCAGCTCCGCCTCGAGCGCCGCGGCGTGCAAAGCCATCGCATGCAACTGCGCCGCACTCTGCGCGCTCGCCTCGATCAGGTGCATCGTCTCACGGAGCGCGCCTGCACCTGTCGCCGCATAGAGTGCGGCAGAGGCGGCAGCGGGTGGCGGCGGCGGCGGTGGCAGTTGCACGGGAGGCGGCGCAGACGGTGGCGGTGGAGGTAATGGTGGATGCGGTGGTGGCGGCGGCGGCGGCGGCGGCGGTGGCGGCGGCGGCTGCAGCTGCGGCATCATCTTCCGCAGCTGGAGAGGCGATGAGAATGGCGCCGTCTCCAATCCAACCGTCTGCCGCAGGAGGCGCACTTGCGCCATGAGTGCCTGTTCGGACGCGTTCTGCGGCGGTGGGCTCGGAGGAGGTGCTTGCGCCGATGCATGCGAAGATGGAGTCGTAGCGTACTGGTGGGCGAATGACACCGTCGCCATACGGACCTCGTGTGTCAGAGCGAGCACGAAGCGGAGTTCCCAAACAGACCGCGGAATTACGACGTTTCACGCCGCGTCGTCGACCTTTGGGGACAGGGGGGGAGGCCAGCCTGGGCTCGGGGGTTGTCGTTGGATGCGTCTTACGTGTGCTGCCCCACGACTCCACGTGCCTTCGATAAGGGGGTAGGTCAATCCCCTCACCTTCGACGAGGACGCAAGGCGCTAGAAATCGCGAAGCCCTCCCCTGCCGGGCACGCGCGTGGTCCTTGATCGATCGCGCATGTCCGAGGCATGGACCCCGGTTGTGCTCGCGATTCTCGGCGGTGCGTGTATGGGCACCTACCCCGTCTTCGTCAAGACGCCGATGATGCGCGCCGCCCACGTGCACCCGCTCATCTTCCAGGGCTACAAGAGTGTGTGGGTTCTCATCATTGGCATCCTGCTCGTGACATGGCGCTCCATCATGATTTCCAATCTTGAGCCACCGTCTCCAAGACTAGCCTACGTGTTCACACCGTGGGGCATCGCCTGCGCGTGCGCATGGGTCCCGGCTGGCTTCGCGATGATCGCCTCCATTCCTCGGATCGGTGTCGGCACCGCGGTGCTCATCTTTGATTCGACGGCGACGCTCGTCTCCTTCTTCGTCTTCTGGCTCGTCTTCCACGAGCCGCTCAGGGAGCACACGCTGCCCAACGGCATAGTCTACTACCTTGCACCACTCTACATGGTGGGCGTCGTTGCGGGCATGGCGGGCCTGGTGCTTCTGCCGCCCATCTTGGACCGCTCGCCCAAGACGCTGGCCGAGCCGCTGCTGCCCTCACTCGAGGCTGCCCAGGTGTCGCTCGGTCAGATGGCGGGGACGGCGCGGGTGCAGATCGAGGGCTATGCACTCGCCGTGCTCGCCGGCGTGCTCTCGGCGGTCCAGTACGGATTGGTGACCTTGGCCAAGAAGTGGGCGGCAGAGGAGAGTGTACCCCCAGAGGCACTCGACCCGCTTGGTTCGTGGACAGCCTCGTTGGGGCTCGGCGCTGTCCTGATCAACGGCCTCGCGCTGGGCGTGGCCAGAACGGCCGGGCAGCAGCCCACGCTGCAGCCCGGGGTCACGCTACTCCCCGGCTCAGCCGCGGGGCTGCTTTATTGTGCTGCGCTGCTGCTCACGACGGCGGCTGTGCAGCTCGGTGGCAACGCCATCGTTATGGCCCAACGCAATGCCACGTCACTCGTTGTCTCGGGCCTGTGGGGCGTGCTGTGGTATCGGGAGATACGCGGCACGGCGCTGCTCGCGTGGGGTTTGATGGCTCTGCTCACCGTTGTCTGTGTAGTGGGTCTTGGCTTTGAGAAGCCACCCACCGCGCACCCGCACTGAGCCTGCGCGAACCGCCTCAGTCACTGTAGCTGTCAGTCAGTTAAATCGCGGTCCCCCCGCGCTCACCACTCCACCAGTCTCTGACACTGTCTGAGTAATACGTCCTCCAAAACCAACGGCCCACGCCACGCGATTGTACCGATTGAACACGCGTGTGGGCGGCTTCCCCGGCTATCCGAATCCGCGCGCCCCCGCCACTGCATGGTCCGGGTGCCGCGAACCGGCACCGTGGAACGAGCAACGACGCGGAAACCGACCCCGGCGGCTGCCCGCTCGGCGGGCGGGGCTGCCTCGTTCTGCTGCGCGGCGGTGGGCGGATCGGCGGCCCGGTCCCGGCGACAGCGACCCTCGCGCGCCGCACACACAAGTCGTCAGGGGGCAGATGGCTGTAAGAAGTTATCTTTGGCAAAGAACGGGAAATTCTGTATTCTCGTCCGCTTTGGGCGCCGGCCGGGCGGTGGTCGCCACACGCGATCGCATACAACATCGGCACAGAAACGCCCACACGCCCTCCGAGCTAGCACGCGGCACGAGTAGTTGATCGTGCCTCGAGTGCACTCCCCCACGCGACCTAGCCCAATCTACAAAGGGCGATGCGAGCCAACGCATCTCTCGCAGCACATATCGCAGCACATCTCGCTGCACATCTCGCCGGCCACACTCACGATTGCCCTCGAGCCCGCTCTCATCTTCCTCTGCACCCTTCACATCTGCCCGCGAGGAACGTACGGACGAGTGGCACTCACCCGTGGAGCATGTTGACGTGCTCTAAATATTTACTCGGGGGGCGCGGCATCCTCCGCAGGTGCCTCGGAGGGTGGCGCATCGACAACCGCCGCCTCGGCCGCAGCCGCCTCCGCCGCCGCCGCCTCCGCCGCCGCCGCCTCGGCCGCCGCCGCCTCGGCCGCCGCCGCCTCGGCCGCCGCCGCCTCGGCCGCCGCCGCCTCGGCCGCCGCCGCCTCGGCCGCCGCCGCCTCGGCCGCCGCCGCCTCGGCCGCCGCCGCCTCGGCCGCCG
>Ga0210243_100528_pt1 | contig 32715 bp, 24 predicted proteins | sample ChrtobMeP5a_32mM_FD_155461 | JGI IMG/M metagenome (GOLD analysis project Ga0210243, IMG submission 155461) | Chrysochromulina tobin associated microbial communities from unialgal haptophyte culture, Seattle, Washington, United States - P5a_32mM | ecosystem: Host-associated > Algae > Haptophytes >...
TACCGCCGCCGCCGCCGCCGCCGCCGCCGCCGCCGCCGCCACCGCCGCCGCCGATGGCTCTGCGGGGGATGGCGGCGCCGGTAAGGAGGACGCCGCCGCCCAACACGACGCCGCCGCTGCCCAACACGACGCCACCACCGCCGCCGCCGATGCTGAAGTAGGGGTCGATGGTGGCGGCGAGGGCTGGGGAGACGGCGGAGGGAGATGGCATCTCCGGAGCAGATGGCATCTCCGGAGCGGTGGAGGCGTGCGGCGCCGTACCGGTACGCGCCGTCCCGGTACGCGCCGTCCCGGTACGCTTCATCGGCGAGGGGGGGGCGCTCCCGAGCGCGGGCGCCGTGTTGGGCGGTGGCGCGGCCCGATACGCGCCGTCCCGGTACGCGCCGTCCCGGTACGCTTCATCGGGCGCCGTGTTGGGCGGCGGCGCGGCCCGATACGCGGACCCATCGGCCGCAATCACGAGGTACATGGCGCCCGCGGCGGCGCCTCGACGCCCACGCGCCAGGCCGGGCGCGCCGCCGCCCGAGACGGCGCCGCCCAGGACGGCGCCGAGCGCGTGGCTGAACGGGATGCCGTTGATGGCGGCCATGCTGAGCAGCGAGCGGGGCGCCGTGCCGGGCGCCTTCGCTCCCGTGGTGGGCGCCGTGTTGGGCGCCGTGGTGGGCGCCGCAGTGGGCGCGTGCCGATGGGTGGGCGCCGTGGTGGGCGCGGACTGCGGGCGGGACGAGGCACGTGCCAGCGCCGTGGTGGGCGGCGCCGTCGTGGGCGCCGCCGACGGTGGCGCAGGCGGCGCCCTTTGCTTTCGATCGGGCGCCGTGCTGGGCGCTCCATCGGATGACGGTCGTAATCTGCTGCCCGGCATCTCGGCGGCGCTTGGGACGGCGCTTGGCATGAGCACGGCCACCACGGCCTTGGGCGCCGTCGCGGGCGCCGTCGCGGGCGCCGTCGTGGGCGCCGTCGTGGGCGTTGCTGATGGCGCCGTTATGGGCGCCGTCGTGGGCGCCGTCGTGGGCGCCGTCGCGGGCGCCGACGTGGGCGCCGTCGTGGCAGTGGCTGGGCGCGGCGAGCGAGGCGAGCCGAGCGCCGGCGACGGCACCGGCGCCGTACTGAGCGCTCCCCCCGCGTGCGTCGGCTCGCAAGTGAGCCAGCTGCGGCTGCGCCGCGGGTCCGCGTCGTGGTGGGCGCCCGAGACGGCGCTCGGTGGGGGGCGGGGGCGCACCCGCGAGGGCGGGGGAGGGGGTTGGGGGGCGAGGGCGCCCGGGACGGCCACCTGGCCTTCATAGTGGAGGGTGACGGCGGTGGGGACCCTTGGGGCGGTGAGCGCCGTCGTGGGCGGTGGACGGGCGTTGAGATGGGAGGTTGAGCTGGGGCGCTGAGATGGGCGCTCAGATGAACCATCGCTGCCGCCGCCACCGCCGCCACCGCCACCGCCGCCGCCGCCGCCGCTACTGCTGCCGCCGCCGCCGCCGCCGCCGCCGCCGCCGCCGCTGCTGCCGCCGCTGCTGCCGGTTGAGGCAGCGGCGTCGGTGACCATCGCACTACGCGTCACCATCCCCCGCCTCGCACCACCACCACCTTGAGCGCCGTGGTGATCACTTTCGCCGCACGCGCACGCGCCGTGGTGAGCGTTCGCGCCCGTCGCCGGCACGAGGGATGCCTCCAGCCGCTCGTATTGTGAGATCGTCGCCATCGTTGCCATAATAGGAGCGACCTGGACGTCGGAGTTGCCTAATATGGGGATGCTGCGACCACGGCTGAGTGACGAAGCATAGTGTAACGGCTCGAACTTGGACGCCCGGGCCCGCCCTAGCGCCCGCGCGATCACCATCGCCGCCACGCGCGCGGCGACGCGCGCCTCCAGAGGAGCCGTTGAAACCGCCTTCAGGTGCGCCTCAAGCTTCGCGTCCTGCGCAGCGGCCTCGTGATGAGCCCTGCGCACTGCCGCGGCGGTGAGTTCCGCAGTGTACATGTGGATATGCGGCGAGGGCGGCGGCAGCGTGCGTGGCGGCGGCGTGCGTGTCGGCGGCGTCGCCGCGCCGCTGCCGCCGCCACCGCCGCCGCCACCGCCGCCGCCGCCGCCAACAAAGCGTGAACCGGCAGAGGCAGGCCGCGCTCGGCACGGCGCTCGGCCACCGCTCACCTGATGAGGGGCGCAATCAACGCTCATCATCAGACGCAATCACGCAATCAGTCGTCATCAAGCGCTTCGGCGCTCGGCCACCGCTCACCACGGCGCTCGGTGTGCTCACCCGAGAGCCGGCATCCGCCGTGGAGGCAGAGGCGGGCCGCGGCGGCCTCGCGCCGCCGAGGTCGCCTCGGGCGCCGCTGTTGGTCCACGAAGCGGGAACGAGCTGCCCGTGCGACTGCGACTGCGCCATGGCAGCCGAGGCGGCGACCAGTGGCGTGGCCGCCGCGGCTCCTGTCAACACGGACGCCGACGCCGAGGCAGCCATCCTCGGCGCTGCTGGCGCCGGCCGATGCTCGGGCAGCAAGCTGGAAAATACGGAGCGGCCGAGCAGCCCGGCTCGTGACGGTGGCGCCTGAAGCGGCCGCTGAAGCCGCCTCGCCATGCCACTCTTGTAGCCGGTAGATGCGAGATACGACTGCCCGAGATCGATGTACGCGAGGCCAAGCGCAGACACATGCTTGGCGAGCGGCTGGTCGTTGGGACGCACGACGCCGTCGGGTCTGCCCTGCAAGGGGCTGCTTTGCATTCGATTTCCGACAAGTCCTCTGCGGAATGGCCTGGCTTGAAACGGCTGTGGGGATATCTAAATCTAGGGACGCGGAGCGCATGTCGTTTCGTTGAGCGCGAGATTTGTTGCGCAGTGTGTGCGAGGCTGCCGGCGGTTGGGCCGTTGTGAAAAAGGACGCCGAGCTGAGCGTGTATTTGAGCGCAGCGCGCCCTCTCAAGCGGCCCAAAGTCGCTTCATCGTCCTCCCTCTTGCGACAGCAGACGGACTGCGCGGACTGCGCGGAGTGGCGCCAGCCGCAGCAGCAGCTGTGGCAGCAGAAGCCGTAGCAGCATGCCTCCGGCAATAGCTAAAGATGACGGTGAGCCCGACCCGATGCTGTGCACTGCCGTGAAGGCGATACGTACTGCTGCGAAAGAGGATCTCACCGTTGAAAGCGTCTTTAGCGTGCTGAGGAAAGAGGAGGCCTTCAAATCCGTGACGCTCGCGCAGGTCAAGAAGGCGGATGCGGTAGCTATGAGTACGAGAGAGACCGCCAATAATGGCGATGACAAGAACGAGGACGAGGACGATTCCGGCAAAGGGTCGGAGACGAGCCCGGAGCACTGCCGCTTGACCGGCGACGGCCTGCGCGAGGCGACGGTGCGGCAGCCGGCTTATTTTCTAATTCAGGCCGTCGATGCAAATGGCAAGCGACGCCACAAAGGCGGAGACAAGTTCAACGTTTCGATCCGTGGCATGTCGCAGACGCGCGCCCGCATCACGGACAACAACGACGGCACCTACCTCGTCATCTGGAAGCCGCACGTCTCCGGCATCTACAGCATCTCCGTCGCGCTGAATGGCATCCTGCTGCCAAACACCCCTTTCACGTGCAGTGCCCTGCCAACGCTTCCCTGCCCGCAAAACTGCGTCGTGCGAGGAGAGCACCTCACGTCCGCCGTCTCGCGCGCCACGCACTACTTTGAGGTCCTCTTCAAAGATAAGCTCAACCAGGTTGCACACGCGGTCGATCTGGACGTGTACGTGGAGCCTGTCCCTCAAACTAGCGCGCGCTACAAGCACTTTCCGAAGGCGCAGGACGAAGCGACGAAAGCTGCCGCGGAGGCTGAGGCGGCCGCGAAAGCTAAGGAAGAAGAGAAGCACAAGAAGAAGAAGGACAAGAAGGAAGGCAAGGGAAAGGGCAGCAAGAGTGACAAGGACGAGGCGGCGACACCCGTCAAGGCCGCCGTAGTCGCGGCGCAGGTTGTCGACGCGTGCATCGTGTCGGCCGCGCACGGCATGCCCGATGGAAAGAGCGACGTCCAAACGCGGTACCGCCTCATGCGCATTCGAATAGGACAGAAGCCGCTTATCGTGCGCGGGGAGTACGGCATGGAGTCCGAGGTGATCGGTCGGCTGCTTCCCGGGCAGATGGTGACCATTCTCGAGGAGCGCGTCACCGATGAAGGCCAGGTGCGCGCGTGCGTCTCGCTCGACTCGCTCGCCATGAGTTGCGATGGCGATGTCAAGGCGAAGATGCCTGTCATCAAGGACAAGAGCGCCGAGGCACCAGCTCCGAGTATTACCGCAGCAGAAGCAGCGCAGGCCGCACGGGCTGCAGCACGTGCGGCGTTGAAATCCAGCCGGGGGCCCACCACTCCCAGCAAGGATAAACTGCCCTTGCCCTCGCGGCTGCCCTCGCCCTCTCTCATGCGAGGTCGCCTTGAGACACCAAAGCCCTCCTCGGCGCTTGAGACAACAAAGCCCACCTCGGCGGCGACAGCCGAGGGCACGCAAGAGGCGACCGCCGAGCTCGAGGGCACGCAAGAGGCCCTTTTGGACGACGTCACCGGCCCGACTGTCGACGGTGTGCCTGCCACGAGTGCACCGGCTGCCGAAGCCGCTTCACACGCCTGTGATGCACTGCCGCCGCCGCCGCCGCCGCCGCCGCAGCAGCAGAATAGCACTGCTGATCAGCCAGCAGCAGCGCCCTCGCTGCTCGATCGGTTCAAGGGCTTTGCAAGCGACGCTGCCGCTAGCATGGCGGGCGCAGGCGGCGGACTGTACAGCAAAGCTCCCGCCCCCGCCCCCGCCCCCGCCCCCACCCCCGCTCCCGCTCCCGCTGCCCTTGCCGAGGCCACGACTGTCGAGAAGAAATGGAGCGTCGGATGGGTGACTTTGGCCAAGGAGGGTCGCAAGCTCGTCACGTCGCGCGTCAAGCTCGATCCTGGCGCGCGCCGCCGGTATATGCAGCAGTGGGCGCTACGCAAGGCCAACGATCGCTCCGGCGCTGGTAATAAATCAGTGGACGGGGTTGTGATTCCGAGCACGATGATGAAATTCGACGCGAGCTTGGAGCTCAAGGCGGATCCGATGGGGATCGGCTTCGGCTTCGGCGGTGTGGAGCCGGGCACCTTGCACGCGCACGGCCAGCTCCATGAGGTCCACCGCGTCTCGTACTCGATTGGCCTCGCCGGTGAGTACTTGCTTCACGTGCGCCTGCGCCAGCAGGCGGTGGCGTTGCCAGGCTCCCCGTTCAAATTGACGGTGCGCCCTGGTGCCGCCTACGCGAAGTCGACGCGGCTGCCCGAGGGCACGATCCGTGGCATGGTGGGCACAGGCTCGGACGCGGGCTGCACGCGGGAGCTGCGCACCGCCGATAAGATGGGCAACATGTGCATGGTGGGCGGCGCCAACGTCAAGTTGCTCGTCGAGGAGCATGATGTCGACACCGAGGTCGTCGACCGTGGCGATGGAACGTATCAGCTGCGCTGGAAGAGCAAGTTGAGCGGCCATTTCAAGACGCACATTACGATCGACGGCGAGGACGTCATCGGCTCGCCCACCTCTTTCAGCCTGACTTCGAGCACGCCGGCGCTCTCGAACAGTAGCTTGAAAGGCGATGGCCTCAAGACAGCCGTCGCTGGCAAACCCACGACCATCTCGATCAAGTTCGTCGACCAGTTCTCGAACACGGCGTTGCCAGGCAAGGACTTCCAGTTCGGCATGTCCATCGGCAAGGACAAGGACAAGTTGGCCCACGCGAAGCCGCATGCCTTTGAAGGCCAATGGGAGCCGGGCGAGACGGGCATCTACTTCCTGACGTACAAGCCCACGCAGGCCGGCACGTGCGATCTGCATCTTTGGTGCGATCCCAATGCCAAGGGCGAGCGTGTGCCCTTTCCAGGATCGCCATTCCACGTCGCCGTATCGCCCGGTGTGGCGAGCGCAGCAGTCTCGTCAGTGGACGGCTTCCAGAAGCAGTACAAGGAGGAAAAGAATGACAAGTACGCCAAGCAGACCAACCACGACCCGAACATGCTGTACGCGAGCGACACGGTAATCATCAAGCCACAGATCTACGACGAGTACTCGAACTTGACCACGCTGGCCGAGGGCGCGCTCAAGATCATCCACAAGCTGCCAAACGGCGTGCTCTCCTCGCTCGCATACACGACGACGCAGAAGAGCAACCTGACCTCGTACGACATCCGGCACGACACGGCAATCGCGGGCCAGCACGAGGTGGAAATCTTGCTCGATGGCAAATCGGTCAAGGGTTCTCCCGTCCGGTTCAGCGTCGAGCCGGATAAGGCCGAGCCCAGCTTTTGCAAGTTCACCCCGCCCAGTCAGCCGATCTTGTACACGAACGTGATGTACACGTGCAAGCTCAAGACATACGACAAGTTTAACAATGCGTGCAAGTGCGGCGGGCTGGCGCTCTCGACGCGGCTGCAGCTGATGAAGCAGGGCGTGCACGACCAGACTGCGCTCGTGCCGAGCAATCACTCGTGCGCGTGGGAGGACGATGGAAACGGCTCGTTCAGTGTGAACATCACGCTGAACATCGCATGCACGCTCAAGCTCTTTGTCAACATGGACAAGAACCTGCCTCAGGCCGCCGGTGAGCTGCCGCCTCTCCAGCTGCAGTTTATCAAGAATCCGAATGAAGGCGATCGCGAAGAAAACGAGAAGCCGACGAGTGCGGCACCCGCCAAGGCAAACAACCCGAATGCTAAGGGCAAGTTCAGGGCGGCGGTGCAGGAGGTGATGGAGGGCTTCGGAAACTCCGACGAGCGAGCAATGAAGGACCCAGTGTTCATGGCTGTGGAGGCCTTTGCGGAAAAAGGCGGTGGCAAGAAGGCGACCGACTCAAGAGCGAGCAGTTCGGGCAAAGCCTTCAACAGCTCGGGCATCGCCACGTCCTCAGTCGGCTCCACGGCCTCCGCCTCAGGGGTAGCCCCCGTGACGCCTGACGTCAAGCCCAATCCCAACCTCTTCGACAAAGAAGCCGGGGCGACTCCCACCCCACTCAAGAAGGCGCCTCGTACAAACACTCAAGATTCGTTGTCATTCAAAAGGAAGGTAGAGTAAAAGTGCGCATTTTGGAATTTAAGGTAGTCCGCTCGCACTCATTAGCGGTTATTTATGGAAATCAGCCCGTACGACGTAAATCAATGAGTGCCGAAAGCCCCGGGGCGTTACTGGGGCGGGGAGGGTGGGGTCTCGGGCGGACGGCGGGCGGGTAGGGTGGTGAAGGCGACGCCGACGGACGAACGGTGGAGCCAGACAGTGAAGTTAAGTTGGTTCGAGTCTCGGGGGGCACTTCCCGCGCTTGCTTTTTTATGCGATATTAGCTGCATTATTAGTAGGGTTTGGGGTTGGTTTGAGACTCTAGAGTATCCAGTATGGGATTTCCACCGGTTCCGGATTCTGAAAGTTTTGAGCTAGAACGGAAGCCTAGAACCAATGCGCAATGGGAGAGCAAGGGACACCTTTGGCTCGAGTTTCGTCCAAATCCCTTCAGCGGTTTTGCAGATCAGGTTTCGCCCCATGCACACCATGTTGAGTGAAGTTGAGTGCGTTAGTTGAGCCAATTGAGTTGAGCGGCCCGCGCCGGTTGTCCCCCGGACTACCTTTATGCTTTGGTTTACCTTTCCTTGCATTTCCCACCCCCTTGCCAGAACCCGCGTTGACCTTTTTTTCGATTAGGCGTTCGGTCGAATCTTTTTTGCATCAACCGGGGGGTTTCCAAAATCCACTAGGAAAAAGGCTTTCCAAAAGCAGTCTACCGGTTTGAGAGAAAAGAGGCCTTCACCGGCCGACTCCTCCTTATCCATTTTGCTCGACAGCCTCGCGGAGCCTCGCGCGCCCAGATCTCGATAAAGTAGACTCATGGTCGAGGCGCAGCTCATAGAAGATGTGTTCGTATGTTGCACCCGCTTCCTAAGAATGTAATTTCATTGCGTCTCGTCCCGACATTGGCCATCACCACTCAAGCGCAAAAATGCTGGTCCTGATCGCGCAATGCTTGTCGCCGACAAGCTCGCCAATGGCGAGGAGCCGAAAGAATCCCGGCTGCGTGCGACCCATAATCGCTATCGCGATGGCGTACCCCCGCCTGGCATCTTTTGGCTCCTCGCCATTTTGGCGAGCTTGTCGGCGACAAGCATTGCGCGATCAGGACCAGCATTTTTGCGCTTGAGTGGTGATGGCCAATGTCGGGACGAGACGCAATGAAATTACATTCTTAGGAAGCGGGTGCAACATACGAACACATCTTCTATGAGCTGCGCCTCGACCACGAGTCTATTTTGTCGAGATCTGGGCGTGCGCTGACTCACGCGAGGAACGCGACGACATCAAACGGCTGGCCGCGAAGGCGAGGGACTCTTTTTTCTTATACCGGTAATTCCTAGTCGCTTTTGAAATTCCCCGTTTTGTTTCAAGTAAGTCCTCAGTCCGACCCGTTGTACCCCTTCCATCTAGGGAAGGTCCATCGCGAGTTCTGGCAAGGGGGTGGGAAATGCAAGGACCTTAACGAACGATAAACGACATCATTTTTGTGCGTTGCCTTGCATACTCTGATGCATGGGACCTAGAGTACTTGCGTGTCTCGATCATCAGGATCTTCAAAGCTCGCGGCTACAATAGGACTCGCAACAAACATAAGATCACAACGGGCGCCGTCCAGTTGCGATGCAGCCACGCCCATGCCCACAGTCGTCGCAAGGCCTTCGACGTGACACGATACGCGACTTGGCGCTGGTGAAGCCGCCTCTGCAGCCTAATCTGGTCTTGGCGGGCCAGCTTCTCGTCGTACGCCTTCCGCTTCCGCTCGTCGCTCAGCAGGTCGAAGGCATCTCTCAACTCAGAGAAGGCCCTCTCCGCCCGAGAGTCTTGTGTCTTGTCGGGGTGGACGCGTTTGGCGAGGCGCCGGTACGCGTCCTTGAGCTGGCGTTTGTTCGCTCGTCGCCGCACCTGGAGCAGCTCGTACCACGCCTCCTGGCGCGCGCGCAGTAGGATTCGAGAGACGGATGGGCTGCGCCGCAGCCACGACCGGCAGATCTGCACCACGCTCATGCGCGCATCATTCGCCGCGTCACGCAGAGCGTGCAGCTGTTGCGTGGCGACCAGCTGCACGTCTTCGAGGATCGGTGCTGAAGCTTGCGCAGCCCACGCGTACGAGGAGTGCAAGCCTTGCTGGACGCCCTTCGCTGCCGTCTCCAGGCTCTGCCGACTGGCTCGCAGCCCGGCAAGTGTCACATTCTGCAGGTTCATTGCCGCGAGTCGCAAGCGCGTGGCATTTGACAGGAGCGGCGTTGAGGCGTTCCGGCGTTGCGGCAGCGTAGCGTTGACGGTCGCGCCAGCCAGCGCGACCAGGCTCAGCGCGAGCCACACCTGAAGGGGCTTCATTGGGCGGAGCCGTGAACAAGTATGTGCCCATCGTGTGAGTGAGGGAGTGAGAGAGTGAGAGAAGGCACCTCCCACTTTTCCGTTCATGACCCTTCTGGATTTGATTGTTCACAGGAATCCAGGTGAGGGTCGCGGTGGAGGCCTCCTCTCGTCGGTCGCTGCCGTGATGCCCGACGAGGAGGTTGATGAGGATGCTATTCTCTACGAGGAGATCAACCATTTGTATGGCACGGACGGGCTTCCGGGCAGTCGCAAGCTTCAGACCTGCCACCTCGACGGCCTCGGGAGTTCGGGTGTGTACGGCGAGATCACGACGCCCGAGACTCTCTTTCGTGCGTTGAGCCTCTGCACGACGGACCGCTTCATCGACTTGGGCTCGGGCAGAGGCCAGTTGGTGCTAGCCGCGGCAGCTCGAACGGCGGGCCCATGCCCGAGCAGCAGCTGTGGCGTCGAGCTCATCGACATGCGCCACGAGGTGGCTGCGCAAGCAAGGGCACGCGCTCGGGTGGACGTGCAGGCGCGCTGCGAGCTACGGTGCGGCGACGCGCTCAGCGAGGATTTGAGCTTCGTCACGAAGGCCTTCGTCTGCAACACCACCTTTAGCGGCGACCTGAACGAGTCGTTTGCGCGTCGCTTGGCTCCAGCGCTTGCGCCCAAGCTCGAACTCGTCGCCACGATGATGCCCTTTGTCGACGCGCATGCGGCGGAGGCTAGTCTGGTCCTCAATCGCGTCACTGCGGTGAAGGCGACGTACGCTCCCAACGGCACCGCTCTCTACGTCTACGCGCGCCGAAACCCTGACGCCCGACACGGCGCCGCCCGAGCCGAGGGCGCCGTGTCGGGCGCGGTGCCCGTGTCGTCGGTCGTCGATCGGGATGCAGTCGGGGCGATGCTGGCCGCGCGACGCGAGGCCGACCGCATGGCTTTCCTCAATCCCGAGGCTGACCCCGGGGAGGCCGAGAGGGGTGCCCTGCGCACGGCCTTGTTGCAGGCGTCGCTCATGTGAGCGAGTTGAACTGGAGTTGTGACGCCTAAAAGGCCGACTGTACGAGGTGTCCAAGGGCGGGTGGGGATGAGTCCGTTCGAAGACCTGAGATCGAATCAAATAAACCTCTCGGCTATGAGCACGACTCGACTGTAAAACACGGCAGCTGCGGACACAGACACGCGGGCAGTGCGAGGCCCGCGGGGGGGTTCTCATCTCAGATGATCTCAAACATCTCGCGTCTCGAGCAGCCGCTGCATGCAAGTGCTCACCACGGCGCCTCCCTCAGAACTTGCGCGCCCTGCCGCGCGCGTCGAGCTCCACGAGCTGCGGGCAGAGGCGCCGCAGCGTCGCCTCGTCGAGATCAAACGTGCCGAGAGCACCTGATGAGATGTACTCAGATGCAATCAGATGCAATCATATGCAATCAGATGCAATCAGATGCCATCATCGGAGGCAATCAGAGCCCATCAGATCCCATCAGATCCCATCAGTGGCAATCAGAGGCCAATCAGAGCCAATCAGAGGCCATCAGAGCGAATCAGAGGCCATCCAAAGTGCGGAGCGCGCCGTTGACGTTGAGCGATCGGACGGAGCCATGAGTGGCGGTCAGGAGCTCTCTGAGCTCCACGTGGCCGAGCACGCGGCATCCAAATAAGGAAATGGTGCGCAGCGCCGTGCCACCGCCGCCGCCGCCGCCGCCACCGCCGCCGCCGCCGCCGCCGCCGCCCCTAATTTGGGCGATGGTCTCGTCCCTAATTTGGGCGATGGTCTCGTCCCTAATTTGGGCGATGGTCTCGTCCCTAATTAGGGCGATGGTCTCGAGCCGCGCGCACTGCGACAGATGGAGCTCCTCGAGATCGCGCGCCGTCTCGAGCACCACGGTGCGCAGCGCCGCGCATTTTGGCGCGAAGAGCCGTTTGAGTGTCGGCAGGCGCAGTCGGATCGTGTGCAGCCGTTCACAGTGGCCGACTGTGAGCTCCAAAAGTGCGGGGAGACCTTCCATATTAGGAAGCCGAGCGCCACTGCTCGTCCCGTCGGGGCTCATCTCGGGGCTCATCTCGGGGCTCAGCTTGAGGTTCGTCAGGGCACGCGGGCCGCCGCCGTGCCCAACCCTGATGGCCTCTGATGGCCTCTGATGGCCTCTGATTGCATCGGAGAGGTTGAGGCTTGTCAGGGCACGCGGGCCACCGCTGTGCCCAAACCCCGAGAGATTGAGCGACGTGAGCGAGGGAGCGTAGACCTTTGACCAGCCGTCGTCCCCGGCGGCGGCGGCGGCGGCGGCGCGAGCACAGGCCAGGGCCAGGCGATCCTCAAACGCCGCCTCGGCCGCCTCCGCCTCCTCCCACGCCACCGCCACCGCCTCCTCTTCCGCGTCCGCGTCCGCGCCACCGCGTCCACCGCCTCCTCTTACACTCGTGCGTGGCTGCCTAATAAGGCAGGTTGGCTCGTCGATCGCAGCCTCCCCGGCGGCCGCGGCGATGGCCGCCGCCGCGGCGGCCGCTGTGGAATCGGCGGCCGCTCGAGCCTTCGTCGCGAGCGCGGCTGCCTTCGCCGCGGCCGCCTCCGCCGTTGCCGTTGCCGAGGCCGCAGCGGCCACTGCCTCAGCGACGGCGCCGTACTGAGCACGCTGAGCCTCTGCCGAGGCCGCCGCCTCCGCCGCCTCCGTCGCCGCCTTCGCTGCCGCCTCCGCTGTCGCCTCCGTCGCCGCCTCAGTCGCCTCCTCTTGTGGCTGCTCAGAACGGCGCTCAGCCGATGCCTCCCTCGCCGCGCGCTTCGCATCCTCGGCTCTGGCCATCGCGGCGGCGGCCGCGGCCTCACGAGGCATCAGCGGCATCAGCGGCGGCGGCGGCGGCGGCGGCGGCGGCGGCAGCGGCAGAGCACTCCACCGCTGCAGTTGCTCCGCTTCGATTGATCGCGCGGCGGCAGCGTGGAGAGCAGCCGCCTCGGCCGCCCTCTGCGCCGCCTGCGCCTCCACCTCCGCCTCCGCGGCCGCCGCACTCGTCAACGCCAAATCAACCTTATTAGGCAATGGCCGCGCCGCGCCCGCCGCCACGCCCGCCGCACCGCCCGCTGCCCGCCCCACCGCCTGCCGCGGCGCCCGCCGCCACGCGCCGCCGCGTATGCCACCGCCCACGCCACCAGCCCCGCCGCGCGCGCCCGCCACGGCGCCGGCCAACTGCCCGTCCGCAGCTGTGAACGACCCGTCCGCAGCTGTGAACGGCCCTTCCCCACACCCCTCGAGGTCGAGGCTCTCGAGCGCCGTACTGAGCGCCGCGAGGGCCTGCAACGCCACGGCCGAGAGCTGAGGGTTCCTAATTAGGGAGAGCGCTCGGAGATTTGGGAGGCGAGCGAGCTCGAGCGCACCTCGGTCGCTCAGCTGCGGGCAGCTCTCGAGCCGGAGCTTTACGAGATTGGGGAGATTCTGACGAAGCCCGAGGGCATGCGCGTCCGTCCACCGACTCGAGCTCGTCAGCGTGAAGGTCCGCAGCGCGCGGACCGTCGGTAGCCCAAGGAGGACGTCGAAGGCGACGAAGCACCCCGAGGCGCCGCCGTGGGCGCCTGAGCATGCATCGGCCAGCACGCGAGCGACGTTCGAATATGAGCTCCGGTCGGAGATCAGCCGCGCCGCCGCCGCCGCCTGCGCCGCCGTCGGTGGCGTCGCTGCGCCGCCGCTGCAGTCGAGCTGCAGGCTCTCGAGGCCGTTACCTGATGAGGGACGCAATCAGCATGCAATCAGCATGCAATCATCGCCCGAATCACAGTCGAGCTGCAGGCTCTCGAGGCCGTTACACTTGGCGACGAGGCGCACGATCGACGTGTCGGACCAGCGGCGGAGAGGACCTGATGAGGGACGCAATCAGCATGCAATCAGCATGCAATCAGCATGCAATCATGCAATCATCGACGTGTCGGACCAGCGGCGGAGAGGACCTGTGACGCGCACCACGCTCAGCCCGCGCAGCCACCGGCCGACGGACGCGGCGCACACGCGGCTGGAGCAAGCTAGGCGCGCCGCTCCCACGAAGCCCGCCTGCGTCAGGATACTCGCCAACACCTCGTCGGGCAGCTCCGCAATCAGTGGCGGCTCGCTGGCGCTCAGTCCGGCGCCGGTTCCGGCGAGCGGTGCTGCCAGCGGCAGCGCCGCCGGCGGGTTGAAGACGGGTTCGGCGGCCACCGCGAGGCTCAGTTGGAGGAGCGAGTCGATGGCCTCCTCGACGCTCGCGCCACGCGCTCGCTCACGGTTGGTGTGCGCGAGGACGGCCGCGCGTGGCATGTGCGGCACGAGCGAACACACGTCCTCCTGGTCCATGGCCAGCCAGTCGCCGCCCTCGTCATCCCGAAGCCGCAGCGCCGGCTTGCTTGTGAATTTGCCGTGGCCAAGGTTGCTGCGTCGGTGGCTGTCGCTGTGGCCTTGGCTCGAGCCGCCGCCGCGGCCGGCGCTGTTGGGCTGCAGCTCGAAGCGGAAGGAACGGGTCTCGCCTTTGCGTGGCATCGGACGGCCGCCCGGCCGCTTGGCTCTGCGCTGCTGCTGCTGCTGTTGCTGCTGCTGCTTCTTCTGCTGCTGCTGCTGCTGCTGCCGCTGCTGCCGCTACCGCCCAGCTGCTGCTTGCTGCGACTGGCGCCTTCGTTCGCGATTTTTTGCCGCGATTTCACGATCGCTCACTCGTTCACAGTCCAGAGTTTTTCGTCGCTGTCCCCCCGGTGAGGTTAGCCCCGCGATGCAGTTCATGGCGCTAAAAATGGGCGCTAGAGATACACCCGACGCCGACCGCTTGGCCCTTCACAGTCGTGTCGTTACAAACTCTCAGGAGGGTCGCGCGAAACTCGCAGCTCAGGCTCCCTCTCGCGACCTCCCGGCGCATCGTGCATGGCACGCTATCCATGCTCTACTTGGAGGTTACTTGGAGGTTACTTGGAGGTTACTTGGAGGTTACTTGGAGGTTTACTTGGAGGTTTACTTGGAGCCCCCCTCACGCCTGAGGGCGGCGAGCTCTTCGTGTACAAGCCGATCGAACTCGGCCTGCTCGGCCGCGAACAAGGGGTCGACCAGAGACTCCTCGACGAGGGAGACCCGAAAGACGGGCGTCCGTGGGCTCGAGGCTTCCTTATTAGGCGATGGGCTCGAGGCTTCCTTATTAGGCAATGGGCTCGAGACATTCGAGGGTGCCTTATCAGGCAGTGGGCTGCGTTCGGGCTCAGCCGCCTTGGCCGCCTTGCCTAATAAGGCAGACGTCGCTGAGTTGCCTAATGAGGAAGGCCTCGCTGAGTTTTCTCGATTCTCCTCTGCCCATTGCCTAATAAGGAAGTCGCGATCTCGGGGCTCCTCCGGCTCGTCGGCGCTCGCCACGGCGCTCTCGATCGCCGCCCGCCGCTGGCGATAGCCTTCCACCGCTGCCGCGAGCGCCGCCGCCACCGGCGGCGATGGTGGCGAGGAGGAGGAGGAGGGGGCGCCATGTCCTCTGATGGCCTCTGATTGCCTCGATGGTGAGGAGGAGGAGGGGGGCTCGTGAAGAGTCGCGTCGTCGCGAGCACCGGCGACGGCGCGCTCGCGGAGGGCGCGATCTCCGGGCGAGCTCAAATCTGCGTGAGCTCCGGGCGAGAGTGGGGGCGGTGACGACGCGCCGCCAGCAGAGAGCCACGCGGAGAGCTCGGTGCTCGCATTCTGACCTCGTCCCGCTGTGACGGCTCTGGCCGATGGCATCGTCGCAGCCGTCGCAGCCGTCGCAACCGTCGCAGCCGCGTGCGTCGCCTCGGCCGCCTCTCGCCGTGCGTGATCGAGCAGCGCCTCGGCGGTGGCGGCGCTCGGCACGGCGCTCGGCATGGCGCTCGGCACGGCGCTCGGCACGACGCTCGGTATGGCGCTGGTTCCCGAGGCGGTGGCGGTGGCGGCGGCAAAGACGGCAGCGGCGGCGGCGGCGGCGGCCCTGGCCGCCCCCATGTGCACCGAGAGGGCCATCAGCCCAAGGCTCACTCGACGCTGCACAGCAACCAACCGCTCGGTCAGCCACGGCACGTCGATCGCACCAAGGAGCGCCCTCACGCTCGTACTCGCGTCGCGGGTACGACACAGGGCCGCGCTCGGCACGGCGCTCGGTATGGCGCTCGGCACGGCGCTCGGTATGGCGCTCGGCACGGCGCGGGTACGACACAGGGCGGCGCGCAGTGCGAGCGCACGTGCCCTGCGCTCCGCGGCCGCGTCGCCGCGCTCCACGGCCGCCGCCGCGCCCTCGGCGAGCTCGCTCGCCATGCGCTCGCTCTGCTGCCGGGCGCGCCAGCCGCGCCAGGCCGCTTGCATCGCAGTCGCCGCCAACGCCGCGAGCGCCGTCGCCTCGCCGCCGCCGCCGCGGTAGAGCCGCCGCGTTCGAACAGCCGCCGCGCCCGGCTCCGCGGCGAGCGCCTCGCGGATGCGTGCGAGCGCGGTCGACACGGCCGGCTGCCACACCGCGCACTCGGCAACCAGGCGCGCGACCTCGCCCACCTCGCGCTGGAGCGATCGCACGGCGGCCTCGCCGGCAGGGCTCTGCGGCAGCGCGCCCGCGAGCGCGAGCGCTCCCTCGAGCTGCGTCGTCAGGTCCCTGCAGAAGGATGCCTCGCGCGAGAAGGCCTGCAGCGCGTGCTCCGCACTGGCGAGCATGCTGGCGCGCTGCTCGGAGACGGCCTGCTGCGCACAGCGCAGCCGCTCGCGCAGCACGAGCAGCGCCTCCTCCTCGACGGCCTGCTGCGCACAGTGCAGCCGCTCACGCAGCTTGAGCAGCGACTCGTCATCACGCCCAGCCTTCGTCATGTCCTCCGGCGTCGCTTTCTGACGCTCGCGGCTCTCGCGCCCTCTTTCAGAACTTCGAAGCCGCCGTGCCGAGCGAGTCGTGTGAATCGAGGAGGAGAGCGGTCTGTCAGCCATGGGTGTCGGGGCCACTTGGTCTTGGACGCGACCGTGCGCCGTCCGCGTTCGTTAACGGCGCGCGGTGCCGGATATACGAGTGCGAGTGAGATCAAGAGTGAGTTGAGCGCGCCTTTGAGCGGAGATGAGAGGCGATGGTTCTACAGTGTCGCCACTGGAACTATGGGCCTCTCTCCGCATCATCACTTTCGAATATCGCCGCTTTGGAATACACACCGTTTACCAGCACGAGCAAGCATGCGAATAAGAGCTCTGAAACGAGACCAATTAGGGTCTCGATACACCACGAAGGGCCATCGACACCTCCAGGCATCAGAGAGGCACTCAGGAGAGGAGAGCACGCGGAGGGCTCCCGACGGTTACGGGCCGAACTTGACTTCCCAAAATAGTTTCGGCGCGCCGCTCGCTACACAGCGAGTAGACGATTGCGCGCAGGCCTGCAGGGCACGAGGGAGGTCGTCCTTTGCAGTCGTCCTTGGGCAAAAGGGCGTCCCACAGCCCCTTGGGCCTTGCGACCTTGGCTAAAGCGGGGAGTGCGGAATGGGCTGTTCCGCCAGCAAAGCAGAGCCGCATGCGCCACCCGCGCCTCCGCCGCCGCGACCAAAGCCTCCGTTGCTCTTGGAGCCTCCGCCGCCTCCGCCACCCGCATCACCGCCGCCGAAGACGAGGGCGTCCGTGCAGCTGAGCGAGCAAACCAGGCCCTGCTTCAAGCTCAACGAGCGCGTCGAGTGCCGCGATTACGGCGAAGAATGGTACGTCGGCACGGTGGTCTCCGTGGAGCCGCTGAAGGTGCAGCCAGATGGAGCCGCGTGGACTGCTGGGTACACGTGGGACGAGGTGCGGGTTCTCGAATTTCTAAACGAGCACAAGGCGCTCCCGCTGCTCGTGGCGCTCGACAAGCCGCTCGTCGACGCGCTCCGCTCGAGCGCCGTCAAGCTCGTCGACGCCGACCGCATCCGCGACGGCACCATCGCGAAGATCATGCGCCGGCAGGACCTCGAACGCCTCGAGCGCGAGCGCGGAGTGCGGCTCTTCTTGTCGGCCGAGCGATCGATCGAGGTGCACGGCAGCTACGAGCGCGAGATCGCCTCGCTGACGTACGGCTGGGACACCCCCGACGGCGACGACCCGACGGGCGAGTACCTGGCCGCGGTCCGCCGGTACCTGCTGAGCGCCTTGGGCGAGCACGTGAAAGGCGTCTTCTGGGACTGCCCCTGCCTGCCGCAGGAGCCGCGCAGCGCGAGCGAAGAGGCGGTGTTCGGCGAGGCGCTCGGCGTGATGGCGCTCACGTACGCGTCGGTGCTCTCGACGACGGTGATCCGGCACACCCGAGTCCCCGCCCGCCCCGCGTCTCTCGACGGGGTGGTCGTGGTCTACGGCGCCGCGGTGACCGAGCAAGACGTGCGCAGCGGGCTCGCCCACCACGGCGCGCTCGCAAGCGTGTCGCGCGACGAGAAGGTGGACCGGTGGCGCGCGCGGTTCCAGAGCCACGCCGAGGCCGAGCGCGCGGCGGCCAGAGGGCAGTCGATTGTCAACGGCGCGACGCGCCTGCAGACGCTCCACGTCCCGCGCCCGTATGGCGCGCGCGGATGGTGCTGCGAGGAGACCGGCGTGGCCACCGAAGGGGTCGCGCGTGGCGCCTACTTTCCGAAGCTGAAGGCGATCCTCGACCGGCTGCCGCCCAAGTTGGTCGACATTGACGGCGCGGCGCCCGAGGCGGCGCGCGAGCAGTACGGCGGGAGCGAGGGCCTGGCGCCTCGCATCGAGCGCGTGCGCTCGAGCATCCGGTCGGCGGCCTTTTCGAGCGAGGCCGACCGTGCGAAGGTCGTGCGGCTGTTCGATGACTACATCGTCATGATTGGCAACGCGATGGCGGGCTCGGGCGAGGGGGTGGCCGGCGAGTACGTCGGCGAGAGGAATGCGGCCGGGGAGAAGGAGGGGCGCGGCAAGTACGTGTTTGCCAACGGCAACGTCTACGAGGGCGAGTACAAGGCTGGCGAGAAGGAGGGGCGCGGCATCTACCGGTGGGCCCACGGCGCCGTCTACGAGGGCGAGTTCAAGGCTGACAAGAAGGAGGGGCGCGGCATCTACCGGTATGCCAGCGGCGCCGTCTACGAGGGCGAGTACAAGGCTGGCAAGAGGGAGGGGCGCGGCATCGAGCGGTATGCCAACGGCGACGTCTACGAGGGCGAGTACAAGGCTAACAAGCAGGAGGGGCAAGGGACGTACCTGTATGCCGACGGCGACATCGACGTGGGGTTCTTCAAGGCAGGCACAGATGTGGGCGAGGGCGTAAGGTGGACGGCCGATGGGCGGAGCGCAAGGCAGCTGCAGGACGGCAAGGTGGTGAAGACGATCTCGCTCGAGGAGGCCGAGCGCCGTGTCGAGCGCCTCGGGCTGCCGATGCCCGTCCGCCGGGAGGGCAAGTGGGCGGCCGGCCAGCGGGGGCTGACCGCAGCGTGGTTCGGGCTCCTGTCTGCATGACCACGTACATGCCACAGTATCAGCGCTGTCTTCTTAAAAGTTAAAACGAAAATTTTATCGCGAGCTGCGATCCCGCCGGCGAGCTGCGCAACCATTCAAGCAATCAGAGCCTCAGAGGTGCCGCAAGAGGGAAGAGGAATACAGAGATTCAATCAGTCGGCAATCAGAAGCAATCAGAGGCAATCAGAGGCAATCAGAGGCCAGAAGAAGCAATCAGCGGCAATCAGAGGCAATCAGAGGCCAGAAGAAGAATCAGAGGCAATCAGAGGCAATCAGAGGCAATCAGAGGCCAGAAGAAGCACATAGAGGCAATCACATTGCGGCAATCAGCGGCAATCAGTGGCAATCAGCGGCAAACAGAGGCCATAAGAATCAAGCAGATGTAATCAGAGGCAATCAGAGGCAATCAGAGGCAATCAAAGGCAATCAGAGGCAATCAAAGGCAATCAAAGGCAATCAGAGGCAATCAGAGGCAGTCATTGTAGGCCATCAGAGGCAATCAGAGGCCAGAAGATGTCTGCTCCCGACCCCGCTCCTGACGCAAATATTGATGCCATGAATGTCGCGACCCCTGGCAAGGACGCCCCGAACCTGGACAAGACTGCACCAAAGCGAGCGCTGTTCTCATCGCCGTCTGCGGTTGCGCACAACAAGACCAACATCTCAACACCCACAACGACCGACAAACGCAACACCCGAGAGAGTAAGAACCTGATGGACAGGCACATGCAGCTCGCCGACAACGAGCAGATGGGCGACGCATGCAAGCAACTGCGCTTCAACGAGGAGGCACGCGCGAGCGCGGACGCGATGAAGGACATGCGAAAGCAGATGACGGAGATGCAGACGAGGCAGAGGGCGGAGTTGGAGATGCTGACAAGGCAGATGGAGGAGATGCACATGAGGCAGATGGCGGAGATGAAGATGCTGAAGACGATCATCTCGAGCAGCAGCAGACGATCATCGAGCAGCAGCAGACGATCCTCCGCAAGCTGCAGCAGACGATCAACAACCTCATGCAGGCCGTCACGCACATGATGCTGCAGCGGTACAAGGAGGAGCAGGAGCAGGAGAAGGAGCAGGAGGAGCAGGAGCAGCAGAGGCAGCAGGAGGAGGGGGAGCAGCAGCAGGAGGAGCAGCAGCGGCAGCAGGCAGCAGCAACAGCACTAGCAGACGGCAGCAATAGCAGGCAGCAGCAACAGCAGGCAACAGCAGAGCAGGATCCGCAGGATCAGCAGGAGCTCAGAGTGCAGATCACTGCCGTCACTGCCGTTGCCGTCACCGCCGTCACCACCACCGCCATCGCCTGCGCCCCCACCGCCATCTCCACTGCCGTCACCCATGCCATCTCTACTGCCTTCATCGCCTTCGCCATCGCCGCCATCGCCACCGCCATCTTCACCGCCGTCACCTCCTCTATCTCCATCGACTTCACCGCCTTCGCCGCCTCGGGCATCGTCTTTCCCTCTGTCCCCAGAACCCTAGGGCCTGCACGCAAACTCAGTGCGCGCGCAGACCGACGACTAGCGGCTCTACAGCGGCAGGAAAGGGAACGGGAGGAACAGCAGTGGGTCGAACAGCTGCGAAAGCGAGAGCCCAAGGCCTCAGGGAACGAGAGAGCCGCGCTTCGATATCTCACTAGAGAGATCGGAACCGTGGTTTTCAGCTGAGGTCGAAAGGTTCCTCGAGGTCGAGCGTCCCGGCCCCTGATGGCTTTCATCAGTGTTAAGTCCCGGCACTTGGCTGTTGACCAATACCACCGTACACGCTTTGTATGCCTGGGGGTATCCCTCTCGCCACGTGTACGCTGCCGATAGGCGTGAGTTACTTACTTACTTACTTAGAGGCCAGAAGAAGCAATCAGAGGCAATCAGAGGCAATCAGAGGCAATCAGAGGCAATCAGAGGCCAGAAGAAGCACATAGAGGCAATCACATTGCGGCAATCAGCGGCAATCAGTGGCAATCAGCGGCAAACAGAGGCCATAAGAATCAAGCAGATGTAATCAGAGGCAATCAGAGGCAATCAGAGGCAATCAAAGGCAATCAAAGGCAATCAGAGGCAATCAAAGGCAATCAAAGGCAATCAGAGGCAATCAGAGGCAGTCATTGTAGGCCATCAGAGGCAATCAGAGGCCAGAAGAAGCAATCAGCGGCAATCAGAGGCAATCAGAGGCCAGAAGAAGCAATCAGAGGCAATCAGAGGCAATCAGAGGCAATCAGAGGCCAGAAGAAGCACATAGAGGCAATCACATTGCGGCAATCAGCGGCAATCAGTGGCAATCAGCGGCAAACAGAGGCCAGAAGAAGCAGTCAAAGGCAATCAGAGGCAATCAGAGGCCAGAAGAGGCAATCAGATGCAATCAGAGTCGTTCGGAGGCAATCAAAGGCAATCATCATAGGCAATCATCATAGGCAATCAGAGGCTAGAAGAAGCACTCAGCGGCAATCAGCGGCAATCAGATGCAATCGGAGGCAATCAGAGGCAATCAGAGGCAATCAGAGGCAATCAGAGGCCATCAGAGGCCAGAAGAAGCACTCAGCGGCAATCAACGGCAATCAAAGGCAATCAGAGGCAATCGGATGCAATCAGAGGCAATCAGAGGCCATAAGAGGCAAATCAGGGGCAATCAGAGGCCAGAAGTGGCAATCAGAGGTAATCAGAGGCAATCAGAGGCAGTCAGAGGTAATCAGAGGCGATCAGAGGTAATCAGAGGCCAGAAGAAGAAATCAGAGGCAATCAGGGCCGGAAGTAGCACTCAGCGGTAATCAGAGGCAATCAGAAGCAATCAGAAGCAATCATCGGATGCAATCGGATTCCATCAGAGGCAATCAAAGGCAATCAGAAACCCTCAGACGCAATCAGAGGCAATCACAGGCAATCAGAAACCCTCATCTAGGCAATCAGATGCAACCAAAAGCAACCATATCCACTCAGAGGCAATCAAAGGCAATCAGAGGCAATCATCGCAGGCAATCATCGCAGGCAATCATCCGAGGCAGCCATCAGCCCACGAGTGCGGACTTTGGTCAACGCCTAGTAGGTCGCAGGCCTGTGGTCGGGCAGCGCCTTGGGGGGGTCGAATACCATCACACGCCCTCCAGAGAAGCCCGGCGGACTCTCGTGCACCGAGTTCGTGCGCGTGTAGATGGCGCCGTCGTGGGCGTATAGATGGCGCCGTCGGCGGTCTTGATGCGCGCGTCGGGGCTCACCTGTGGGGAAGAGGGCGGGAGCGCCGTAGTGGGCACTTGCATGCAAGGCTGGGGGCGCATCGGCGCTCACCGAGAACTTGTTGTGCGGGCAGATCGCCGCCAAAGGACGCCACATTCCCGTTTGGTGGTAAGTAGTCTTTGATCGCGTTCAGGTAGTTGCCGTCCATGTAGTCCGTCACACGTTGCTGTACAGGTTGCCACAGTACCCGCACGGCTCATCGCCCAGGTATGGACCGCGCCGTGGTTGGCGCTTGCATGCAGGTTGCCATGGTACCCGCACGGCTCAACGCCCAGGTATGGACCGCGCCGTGGTGGGCGCTTGCATGCAGGTTGCCATTGTACCCGCACGGCTCATCGCCCAGGTATGGACCGCGCCGTGGTGGGCGCTTGCATGCAGGTTGCCATGGTACCCGCACGGCTCGTCGTTCGAGTAGCGCAGCATCACGAGGTTCACAGCCGCGCCCACGCCCTCGCGCCGCCGCGTCACTTCGCCGCCGCCCTGCGCCACGAACGCGACAAAGCCCGCGCGCGATAAGGTGCGATCCACCAGCGCAAAGGGGCCGCCGCCAACGGACAGCGCGCCCGCAGGCAGCACAGCTGGCAGGCTGGAAGCCAAACGCCCAGCCGTTGGTGGTGGTGTTCACAGCCGTTGGTGGTGGTGTTCACAGCCGTTGATGGTGGTGTTCACAGCCGTTGGTGGTGGTGTTCACTGCTGTTGGTGGTGGTCTTCACGGTACGCCTCCGACTCTACCGCCCACGGGGGTTGCAAGCACCGCCCAGCCCGCGCCGCCGCCTCCGCCCTCGGGGGGAGCAAAGACCGCCAAGCCCACGCCTACGCCTCCGAACACGTCCTCCACGGGGAGCACGTACGCGGGGCAGGGCAGCGACAGCACGTCCGGCAGGCCGCCAGAGGACGTGAGGTAGAAGGAGTCACCAACGGCACGCCCGTCACGGGGTCGACTGCCCCCGATCGGACGAGGCATGCGGCCAGCGACTCCCCTGCTGTCTCGGTGAGCGGCAGGCACACGCGCACGCACACGTCCTCCGTCGTTGCATCGACGAGCAGCGCGCCTCGTGAAAGGTGGGGTTGGGTGGGTAGTCGCCGCAGTCCCCCACGCGGACGCAGGGGCCGCTCGCAAGTGGCACGCAAGGGCTCATGTCCGTGCGCACGACGAGCCGCGTGTCGTGTGACAGCGACGCGAGCGCGAGGAGGAGAGCAGAGAGAGCGAGGTGTGTGGCTCGTGTTCTCGCGTCTGAGGCAGAATGCGAGCGTGTGAACAGCATTGCGTGAACAAGAGACCAGAATTCACACGCACACAGCTCTCGCATCGAGCAGCCACGCACGGCATCCCAGCAGTACGAATGGCGCTCCTCCACCTGCCGTCGATCCGCGTCGTACTGGGCGAGCGCCCGACGTAGAGGCTCGACATCCGCAAGAGGCAAGGCGGAGGTGGCCCACGAGCAGCGAAGGCGCTGAGACGGACGCGGCTGGATCTTGCGTGCGCGCTGTCTCGGGCGCGCTGTCTCGAGCGCGCTGTCTCGGGTTGGAAGCTTGGAACTTGTTAACAAGCTCGGAGTCGGCCGAGCGCGCCCGAGACAGCGCCGATCGCGCCCCCTACCTCACTGTATCGGAAGCCCCATCGACGTGCCGGTGCCTCTCGAGCCACGCCAAGGTGAGTTCGAACGTTACCTTACTGCACCGGTAGCCCCATCGACGTGCCGGTACCTCTCGAGCCACGCCAAGGTGAGCTCGAACGTGGGCATGATGGCCCCAGCCACCGGGCCCGCGCGCAGCATCGTCGGCCAAAACCCTCGGTAGAAGCGCCGCACGCCGCCCTCGGCATGCAATCGGCGAGCGCACTCGAGCGCGCCCACGACGACGCGCCGTCCGCTCTCGGGCATGGCTGTCGCGGGCGCCGTCGTGAGCGCCGTCGTAAGCGCCGTCGTGGGCGCCGTCGTGGGCGCCGTCGCGGGCGCCGTCGCGGGCGCCATCGCGGGCATCGATGCGGGCACAGCCTGCAATGTGCATCGTACGAGGTCCACAGGGTACATGACGCCCCAGCAGATCAGGTTGGCCCCGGCACCCGCACACGAGCGCACCCACAGTGGCACTAGGGAGCCATCCGCTTCTCTCGAGCCCGCGACGGCGCCGGAGCCGCCGGCAGACCCAAAGGCGTGCTTCAGCCACGTGTACGACTGACGAGCGTCGTCTTGAGCGCCGTTCCTGGCGCCGGCGTGGGCACTTGCATGCAAGGCGTGCTTGAGCCACGTGTACGACGCCATGTACAGCCCTCGCGAGGCCTCAAAAGCAACCGTCGGTCCGAACCCCGCGTACAAGGTGCCACTCGCAGCGGCGGCTCGCACGGTGGCCAGCGTGCCCGTGCCGGCCGTCTGCTGCAGCACCTTGATGCGGCTGAGCGGGCACGTGAACGCCGAGATGCTCAGGCCGGCGATCGATCCGGCGAGACCGTCGCGAAGGAGCGGCCCGGCGTCTGGCCGCGCTCGCGAGATCCATCGGCGCGCATTCTCGAAAATCCCGAGGTTGAGCGCTTGCACAGCGCCCGACGTCGCAATCGGCATCGCAGCGCCTCTGTAGAGCACGCGGAGCGACAGCGCCTCGGGCCTTGCATTCGTCTGCGCAAAGACCTTGAGCGTGTCGAGCGGATGGCCAATGAGCTGGCCGATGGCGCCGGCGATCGATCCGGCGGCGAAGGAGAGAGGAGTGAAGGAGGAGGCGGCGTCATTCACGGCCATTGTCAGTTCGCAAACACGACGATGTCTCGCTTGCTCAAGCTCTGTTTCACACCTGACTGCACTTGCGAAAAATACATGTAAGTCCGGCCGGGTCGTCAAGGGGGGACTGATTGCGAATCAATTAATTTGCGAGCGCGCGTGAAGAATTTGGGTTCGTCCGACGCGCATCGACGCCGCCGAGCGCCCATCCATGTACAACCCTCCGATCTCTGGCAAGCCGAGCATCCAGCACGGGCACGAGATGCGCCGCTTCGCTGAGCAGGACGCAGACGTCGACCCCATGGCGTATCCTTCGCCCTACAACAACGGCCTCAAGCCCAAGCGCGATCACCGTGGCAACCTGCCCGGCGGCAAGCAGAATGGCGAGTTGCAAAAGTACCAGATGTGCGAGACGCTTGAGGAGAAGGAGCACAAGCGCTGGCTGGCGCACAAGGACGCCGCGCTCGCGGCCACCTTCCCCAAGAGCCTCGAGCTCAACGGCATCAACATCCCGATCTTCAAGCTGCAGGAGCTCGAGACGATCAACGGAAAGATCCTGAAGCAGCGCGCGCTCAACATGCGCGACCTGATCACGGCAACCAAGAGCCGGTTCTTCGACGAGTACCCCGACCTGCAGCTCAACCCTCACTCGCCCGAGGTCGTCCTGCACAAGTGGTTCATCGAGGTGCAGGTGAGGCTCGCGCAGGCCACCGGCTGGGACGACTTGGACCATGCCGCCTTCGGCGCGACGACGCAGCCCGCGCTGTGGGAGCGCGCGCCCGAGCTCTCGGCCGCCGCGCGCCAGCAACGCGCAGAGCCCGCATGGTCGCAGCATGGCATCAACGACGGCAAGCAGCCGGGCGCTCCGTCGGGTGCACCGTTTGTCCCCTCCAAGACCTTCCAAGGGGCGAGGGCGGGAATGGTCTTCAAGAATGGGGCACAGGGCGTCGGGTACTACGCGGACGCCCTGCGCGCACGCGACGCGGCGCAGGTGCCCGCTCGCGACTTCCCGTGGTCGCAGCACGAGGTCGCGCGCAACGACGACCGTCCTCGATCAGGTGCGCTCCAGGGCTTTTCGCTCGTGCCCCCTCACTTGCAATCGGGCGGGAACGACATGATGGGCGGCCGTTTCGATGACGCGGCGCACATCCGCAATCGTGGGCACAGCTCCTCCTTCGTGATGGGCTGATGAGCCGCGCCGTACTGTATTGACCGTTCACACACATCTCCCCTGGCGCCGTTGGCTGGCGCTTCGGAGTTCGGACGGGTGGAAATGGTGTGACTTCGCGCGCCGCGGCGTGCGGCTGCGGCGATCTGCGTCTTGTCTGTCTAGTTCCCGTGCGTGCTTTGGGTTCCGAGAGTAAGTTTGTGAGTTAGTGCCACGTATGAAAATTTGAACGAATCTGACGGAACTGGCCAAAAGTATCAAGTGTTTGTGTGATCTCCACGATGAAGCTTACGGTCGTGGACGCGCTTCATTCGACGCAGGCGCCTGTGCTGCTCGACATCGACGAGCGCACGACGCTCGCCGAGTGCCGTGCGATGGCGCTCTCGCTGCCGCTCGCGAGCTGCGAGCGCGCCGTTGCTGGCATGGCCCTGTGTCTCTGTCACGACGGCCGGCTGCTCGAAGCCGCCGACGAGGAGGGCGTGACGCTCGCGGAGCTCGGCGTGCTCGACTTGCCGGTAGTGGTGCTCGTCGCGCGACGTGCACCCACAGAAGGGCCGACTTCCCACGCCGCAAGAGACAGGCCGACGCCACCACCTCGGGAGCGCGTGCAGCCTCCCCGGCCGCCTGAGCCACATCCGCCGCGTCCGCCGCCGCTGCCGCTCGAGCCGCCCGCAGACGCTGCGTGCCGCATCTGTTTCGGCGCGGCATTCGAGAACGGCGCGGGCAAGCTCATCGCACCCTGCCTTTGTTCGGGCTCGAGCGCGTACGTGCACGTGAGCTGCTTGAACGAGTGGCGGGCCTCGAGCGCGAACCCGCGATCGTTTTACCGGTGCGACCAGTGCCACTACGAGTACAACGTGACGCGCACGGAGTGGGCCGCGTGGCTCGAGAGCGAGCGCACCGCGCGCGCAGCCACGGCCCTCCTCCTCGTGCTTTCCACCGCGCTGCTTGCATGCATTCTAGGTCCCCTGCATGTGGAGCAGCGCTTCTACCGCATCGTCTCCTTCGATCCGCAGCTGGCCAGCAGCTCGGGTGAGTGGCTTGCGGCCTACTGGGACTGGCCAGCCGATTTTATCGTTGCCGGGCTGCTGGGCGTCGCCGCCGTCGGCCTCAGTGTCTCCATACGCGATGCGTATGTGGCCAACCGGCACATGCAGCAGCAGAGTTGGCTGTATGCCTTTGCATCGGCGCTGCTGTCGAATGACGAGCGGATCTTGCGCGTGTTTGCGCTTCTTGGGCTACTGCATGCGGGCAAGGTCGTGCTGCGGAACGTTGAGGCCGTCGCCAAGAGCATCCTTACCAAATTTGGGACGCGCATCTTGGAACCACAGCGCAGCTGAACCGAACTATAAAACCGAACGTCCGCACAACCGAACGATGATATGATTATATGAGAAAGTACACGTGTTGATGGACAGTTATACTGGACGACGCAGATTCCCCCATGTGCACGCTCTCACGAGACACGTCAGTGCACGCCCAACGCTGCGAGCCGCTTCGTGATCAGCAGCTGAGCAGCGGTCGCGGACACCACGTGCGCTTCAAAGCAATTGACAAGACCGTCGAGACGCACTTCGAGCCGCTGCATCGCCGACTCGGCTGCGCTTAGCCGCTCGGACACCGCTTCGTTCTCAGCCGCGTGGCGCACGCGCTCGTGGCCCACCGCCTCCACCTCCTGCCGAGAGGGCAATCCCTTGCTGCGCTGATGCTGCTTGCTCGGACCGTTTGGGAGCCATGGCGGCTGGACGGCGGCTGAGCCGCCCGCGCACCTGGGCTGATGCTTTGGTCGTTGCTCGGCCATCGCGGTGAAGCTGGAGTACTCGAAGGTGGAGGGCATGTGGCGCGAATGCCGTAGAACGCGCGGTATCGCGCGCGGGGAGTGTGGACGCGCGGGAGTTTGTGTGACAACAGGAAGACGGCGTGAAGAGGTTTTGCAACAGTCAATCGCAACCAGAAAAAGGTGGCAGTTACAAAAGATGACAGGTCTCGTTGTTTTTTGCATGTATGGTGATGGGAGTTCCTCGATCGCCGAGACGTTCGCCGGCTTGGATCCAGGAGGACCATGACTCAAGGACGAGTGCGCGAGCACCTCGATCGCCGCCTCCGGGAGGCATCCGCCTTGCCATCCATGAGTGGCAGACAGGCGAGGCTGAAGATGGAGCTGAGCGTGGGAAGACGTGTGAACTGCCTACGCTCGCATCACCGTCCACCGGTCGAATTTTCGGCGATTCGCCGCGCTCGTACACCTCCAGTATGCGGTTCTCGCCAGAGTCTCCACGGCAGTTCTCGCCACCCATGAGTGCGGCGCTCAGGAGCTTCCGTGGCGAGGTGCCACAGCCGCGCGAGTGTGCCTCTCCGCGGCTGATGATCAAACCCAGTCCGCGCATGGTATCGCCGCGCGAGCGGCAGCGCATGACGCACACCGTGGGCGCACTTCAGGCCGTCCAGTGGCCGCCGGGTGACGACGTGCGCTGGGGCCCTTCGCTCTACCCGCCGTTCCAGATCCCGTCGATCGACAAGCCGGAGGTGAACGTGTGGGCAGAGTCACCGCACCATGAGCCGGCAGCGGCGCGCGAGGCGGCAGCGGCGGCGACGGCGATGCCATTTGCGACCAAGCTCGAGCTCGCCCTCAATCTCGGGGCGGAGGAGCAGTTTCGTCAGTTTGTGCAGGCGCAGGCGGAAGCCCCGCCGTCGCGCGGTTTCGTCAGTTTCGTCAGTTCGTGCGGCGCGGCGGAGCAGCCGGAGCAGCCGGTGGCGGCGCGATACCGGTGCCAAGATTGGGATGTGGACCTCGCCATCGGGCCAGCGAGGAGGGAGCCGTCAGCGCTCCGCTGGGAGCCCTGCGAGGCGTTGCGCTCGAGGGCGTCGCATCGAATGGAGGCGCGAGATCGCGAGATCGAGCGAGGTCGCGAGCTCAGGGAGGACGTTCGTCGTGTGGCCGAGGCGGACGCATGGGCACGCGGATCCCCCCAGCAGCCCCTCGCCTCGCCGTCCGCCGCTCGGCGCGACGCGTTGCCGCTCGTCGTGGATCCCTTGGCCTCGCCGATCTACAGCTGGCCTCCGACGCCCTCCGGCCTCAACGGCCTGCCGTCCGATCGACGGCTGGTGAGCGCGCGCGGGCAGAACGAGCACGAAGCTCGGGCGGCGCTGCTGCGTGCCGTGGCCGACGAGACCGCACGCGAGCTCCAACGGCTGCACGAGCGCTCAGTGCACGCCCAAGAGGAGCTTCGTCATTTGGAGGAGCGAGAGCAGGCGTGGTGGGCGTGGTACCACCAAATGAAAGGGCCGGCGCTCCAGCGGCGTGCGCAACAAGAAGCTCGCGAGGAGGCCGCGGCGGAGGCGCACGCTCGCCGGCTGCAGCAAGAGAAGCTAGCCGCCAAGGAGGCGGCGCGTCGTGAGGCCGCCGAGGCGCGGGAGAGGGCAGTCGCCGCCGCCGCCGCAGCGGATCGAGCACGCAAAGAGGCGGAGGCGAGGGACAAGGCCGAGAAGGAGAAGCAGCGACTGGCCGCAGAGCTCGCTGAAAAGGAACGGGTGCGGCGGCAGGCCGAGGAGCAGGCTGACAAGGAGAGGCTCGTGCGAGAGGCAAAGGAGAGGCAAAGGGCGCGCCAAGAGGCGGCGGCGAACCGACCGCCAGAGCGCGAGTCTGAGTTGATCGTCAAGGTCGACGGCAAGGAGGTGATCCGATGGTGAGCGATGTTGACGCGTGACGGGTCCGTACGAGGTCAGCCGGAGAGACCGGAGACGCCCTCCTGAAGCAGAGCCTCAAAGACGATCACCGTACGCGAAACCACAAGGACGCGAATCCTATGACTTTTCCATGTTTGCCAAAACCGAACCCGTAATTTCGTTTAGAAAATTCCCCGCGGCTTCCGAGCGACTTCGTCTCTTCGCCGTCGCCGCCCGATCGTCCCGGCCCCCCCTCCTCCGCTTGCCTCCTGCAGCCATCGTGATGGTGGCATGGCGGCGCGCACGAGAGCAAGCCGCGCGACTCAGCACCATCGCTGCCAGACAACACTTGCCCATCGCCCCGACCGGCTGGCTCGGTCCACGCGGGAACTTTGCTCCGCCGGGCGCTGCCGACCCTTTCCTCAATGTTGCCAAGTGCGACAAGACGCTCTTCACGTCGGCTCCGGGCCTCATCAACCTGGACACGGGTGCCCCATGCGCGCATCTGCTGGCACAAGGAAAGGCGATCTTAGCGCGCGGGATGACACGCTGGGCCGAGGAGTCGTGCCATTCGAGCATGCAGTACGGCCCGACGCAGGGCACTGCGTCCTTCAGGAGAGCGCTGTCGAAATTCCTCTCGGCCGAGTACGGCCCCATGGCAAGCACGCACCCGGACGGCTTGATGCAGACCAGCGGCGCGACTCATGGACTGGCGCTCGCGCTGACGACCTTTTTTGGCCGGAAGCGAGCCGGAGAAAAGGTGGCCTTCATCGAGGACCCAAGTTACTTCCTTGCGCCCAACATGTTTCGGGAGCAAGGCTTCGAGCTCGTCCCAGTCGCACTCAAGGGCTCCGAGGGTTTGGACCTCGACCTGCTCGAGAGCGCCGTGTTGGCCGCCCGTGAGCGAGGACAGCTCAGCCCTCCGAGCACATCGGATCCGCTCGCTTTCTCGGCGGTCGTGTACACGATCCCCTCATTCCACAACCCGACCGGCGCGACGATGCCCGCCGCGTCGCGCCAACGGCTCGTGCAGCTCGCACGAGATCACAATCTCCTCATCGTGAGCGACGACGTGTACGAGCTCCTCCACCACAAGCATGATCCCTCGCGCCCGCCTCGCCTCGCCTGGTTCGATCGGCAGCTCGATCACGGAGGCATGCACGTGCTCGGCAACAGCACCTTCTCCAAGATCCTCGGGCCCGGAGTGCGCGTCGGCTGGATCGAGTCCCACCCGGCGATCATCGAACGGCTCTCGAACTCAGCGACCGTCTCGTCGTCCGGCGCCAGTGCGCAGCTGATGGGCTCGGTGCTGGAGGCTGCGATGGCAAGCGGCGATCTGACGGGCATGCTCTTCACGACGCGACAGCTGCTCGCACGGCGCACGGCTGCCGTGCAAGCTCGCTTCGAGCAGGTGCGTGTGGCTGCTTGAGGCCCTCTGTGATTGCATGCTGATTGCCTCCCTCATCAGCTGGGTGTCTGCCGCTGATCGCCGCTGATCGCCTCTGATCGCCTCTGATGGCCTCTGAGTGCCTCTGAGTTCCTGAGGTTACCACTGATGGCCATCTGAGTGCGTCTGATCGCGCTCTCGTTGGATCAGGTGGCGCCCCCAGGGTGCTCGCTTTCCCATTCCGACGGGGGGATGTGCATGTGGCTCACACTGCCCGCCCACGTGGATGCGCACGCCGTACTCGTCGCGGCGCGAAAGCGCGGCGTCTCCTTCAAGCCTGGGGACCTCTTCTCTTCCAAAGAAGGCAGCCGAGCCTTCCGCAACCATTGCCGCATCGTCGTCGCGCACTACCCCGAAGAGACGCTCACGCGAGGGCTGAGCATCTTGTGCGATGTAGTGAAGGACTGTACGGGGGCGCCGGCGTTGGGCGTGACGGCACCGTTCACAGCCCAGGAGGCACCGTTCGCAACCCAGGGCGAGCGCAACCATAGGTCACAGCTATCCGCGCCGGAGGAGCTCGAGTTTGAGGCGTGCTCCATGGGGCTTTGAACGAGGGCTGAGGGGGTCGGAGGCCGTGAGGACTGCATACGATGGAGTGCGCACAGCAAACCAAGACGCCGGTAGCGGCTAGACGAGAGCGCGCGAGAGAGGCGTTAGAGAGGCGAGGACGGTGTGGTCGTGTAAATGCTAAATCCGTGTATACACGAGACTCCGACGAGGGACAGAGCCCGCGCATTTCAAAATTCAAAGCTAAGTTGGCATTCCGGCTCCGCCCACCCACCCCGCGCGCACACGCGCGCGACTTGAGATCTGAAGAGCGTCAAGCATGTGACACGCTATGCGGTACACTTGCTGCTACTTACTGATACACGTGGCCACATCTCCTTTTGCGCCGAACCTCATTTCGAAGCTGTGATGCATGCTTTCAGCTGTACACGGTGATCCGGACGTTGTAGAAGAATGGTCCAGATGTTGTGCTCAGCAGATGCGAAGCGCTGGTGACACCCTCTGCGCCTCCGCCTGCCTAGCCCTTGCGCTTGCCGATCGGGATCGTCCACAAGGGCCACTGAGAAGCACGCCTCATGCTCGCCTCATGCTCCCTGGAGCCACCTCGCTGCCGTTGCCAGAGCAGGGGATTGGGCAGTGGGTCCGACGACCTTACCCCTTACCATCCGCGCCATGGGCATCGGCCCCCTACCAGCCTCCCCTTGTGCCCGCCCGCCCCGCCCCACAAGCTGCCTCCAAACCACCGTGGTCGCCGGGGCTTCTACCGGTACGGCCCTGACACAGTGTTCAAAGCCTATGAGCAATTGCCTATGAGGTAATTACCTGAGTAGTGGGAAGGTCCCCCTAGCGCCTAGGTCAAAAAAGTGCGCCCCACAGTGTTCAAAGCCTATGACGGTACGTTACCTGAGTTTTTTGTGAGTAGTGGGCTAGGTCCCCCTAGGTTAACAAAGTGCGCCCCACAGTGTTCAAAGCCTATGAGGTAATTACCTGAGTAGTGGGAAGGTCCGCCCCTAGGTCAATAAAGTTAGGGGTGGATACCCAGTCAGGGGGGGTGGTGAGAAAAACAAGTAGACACACCAAAAACACAGTACACAGTCTCCAGAGTTGGGAGAATGCAATGGTATATGCCCCACTACCCTACTGCCCTACTACATGTCATACGAGCACTCATGGGCACCAACTTTTTTTATGGCAACCTTGGCTGCATGGGCGGAACCGACAGCATGACTGGCAGCGGCGGC
>Ga0210243_100531_pt1 | contig 32646 bp, 31 predicted proteins | sample ChrtobMeP5a_32mM_FD_155461 | JGI IMG/M metagenome (GOLD analysis project Ga0210243, IMG submission 155461) | Chrysochromulina tobin associated microbial communities from unialgal haptophyte culture, Seattle, Washington, United States - P5a_32mM | ecosystem: Host-associated > Algae > Haptophytes >...
TCGTCAGGGGTATGAGTGGCCCAATCCCATTTTTTCGAGTATATATCGGTTTCCAAACGCCTAATCAACACATCCGTGGGGGTATGAGTGGACTTTCATCACTCACTTCGAGCGTTTCAACATAGTGGCCCGCGCGCGCGGCCGCCGGGGGCGGAACCGCCCCCGATCAGATACCCCCCGAACAGCTCGCGAAAAAGAAGTTGATAACTCATTTTTTCTACAGATACGACTCCCGGCCCATTGACCGGCAGTTATTTTCAACCCTTGGGCGTTCCCATGATGACACCAGTATCAGCCGAGGTCAGACCGCCAATAGCCTGCCACGCCGCCGCCGCGATCTTGGCGTAATCAGCAGCGTCCGTGCGTGTGCCACTGCCGCATCGCAACGCGCCGCGAGCTCTCACGCCGGCCGTGCCCCCAACTCCTCTGCCAGCTTGCCCGCCGCCGCTCCGCCCACGGGCCTGACCACGGGCCGTGTAGTTGGCGGGACGTACCTCGTCGCAGTCGTGGTGCTCAAGCCGGCTGCGAGGTTCGCAAGTCCTTCGTGCTGATGTAAGGTGGCGCTGGCCACCATCTTGATGTTGTTCACCACGGGGCCTACACTTTCACGTAGCCGGGCCTCACGCTCCTTCTGCGCAGTCTGCACCTGTTCTGTCATGCGCGCGAGGTCCTCGGATGTCCTTGGCTTTCCGTAGCCCCGCCAGATGACGACTCCGGCGAAAGCGGCACCGACTAGGCAGCAGAACGTTCCGACAAGCAACGAGGCCGACGCCACGACGGTGGCTCGAGCGTTCTGCTGCATCTCAGCCAATTCGCGCGGACGTAGCGGACGGCCAAGTCTCTTCTCCATCGCGTGGCTCTGAGTCTGGAGCATGTTGGATGGGCTCGTCGACGCTGCCAACATGCCAAACCAGTTCTTGCTGCGGCCGGCATAAGTCATCCCCGATTCGCGGTAGATTTCTGCTACGACCGCGCTCGTCGTAGGCTGCGGCGGCACGGGCACCGAAGGGTCGGGCGGCGGGATGGAGATGTCGTAAACCGTTGCCTCGTCCTTGACAGACACCTTTCCTAACGGCACCTCGTGGGCGTGGATTTCTGCCAGCACGTCCACCGTTGGCACATCCATGGGTAGTTTCAGCTGCCGGTCGAGCTCAACCATCCGACTACGAAGCTCGGCAAGCTTTTCCTCCTCGGCCTGAATCGAAAATCCAACGGCGCTCTTTATGGCAGCATTCTGAATGCCGTCCTGAACTCTACGGAGCTCTGCAACCTTTTCGAGTTGATCTGACACGGCCTGCTCGCGCTTTTCGAGTAAGCGCAGCACGGATCGCTTGCTCTCGTCACGGGCGAAGCCACTCTCCGAGGCGGCAGCGCGCCTCGAGAACATGCCACCCAGGCCGCAAGACATTGCGCGGTGCGACCTTCTTGCGTTACAGGGCCGGTATTCATACCGGTAAAAAGAAAAAAAGACATCGGCGGGTTACACGAGAGGATTTTTCGGGGGAGCCGGGGCCGTACGTGCCGATAAAAAGACACCGGGGGGAGCCGAGACACACACGGGACACACACGGGACACGCGGGCGCACAAGGCACACGGATCACACAGACGAACCTCCCACAAGCTTCGACCGTCCTCCAAACCCACCATGAAGGTCCCGGTAGAAGTCACACAGACTAGTACACAGACACTCAGACACACATTCATAATCACACATACGCATTAACGCCAGAGTGGCGGGTACCGCACGGGGGCGGTTTAGAAGGGCGACATGCCCTTGATGTACCCTTGATGAGCTTGAACTAGCTCGGGAAGCTCATGGCGGGTGCGGCGAGAAGGAGCGAGGATGGTACCGGTACCGGTGGCGAGAATGACGGCTGCCGAGATAGCCTCTTGTGAGCACCCCCCAAACCTGCGCAGAACAGTTTTCTAACAAGGAACCTACATGTACCGGTACACACTGCCCCCCGGTGTCTTTTTACCGGTACACCGTACACACTCAAGTTTTCGTTCACGCTCAATTCCGATGAAGCCAGTCGTCCATCCGCCAATCCCATCGTTACCTCCACTGGAGCAGGCCAGCCCACTTTCGCACAAGCGTTTGGGCACGCGCTCGGCGGCGCACGTGCTACTTTCAGAGGTTGACGAGTCGCCGTGGCTGCTACCTCGGCGAGAGGACCGCCCGATGAAGAAGTCTCAGGGCATTCGTGCAGCCATCTCAGCGATCAACACGTATGGCATTCTGGTGGTGCCTGGATTGGTCGATCAGCGTACAGCGGCTGGATGCGCCGCGAACGCGGACGCGGCGCTCGGCGAGTCGCTCTTGAGCTGCGACGGTTCATCGCCCTGTCGCTACGCAGTCCAGCTGGGCCTGACACATGCCACTCGCGCCGCGGTGCTCGCCGTCCGTGGATCGGCGCCCATGGCCTCCGCACTCGCGGCGCAACTCGGGGATGACGCCGCCCTCTGCGAGCTGTCGTGCGAGATGAGCGATGGCGGCGCCCCGATCAAGCCTATGCACTGCGCCACCCCAGCGTGCGTCGAGGACGCGCAGACGCACTATCAGGAGGCGCTGGCGCAGCGCGGCGCGTCCGTGCTCACAGTGCTCATAGCGCTGTGTGACGTCGGGTACCGCGCAGGCGCTCCGCTTGTGTGGCCACGCTCGCACGCCGCCGCCGTGCACGCCGATGTGCGCACACGCGGCGCGGACGCGTTGCGCGACGGCGTTGGGGTTCATTTCGACCTACGCTGCGGTGATGCGGTACTTCTGGACTCGCGCCTGTGGCGCTGCGGCGGCGCGCATGCCCCCGGGCTGCACCGCACCGCCCTGCTCGCCATCTCGTTCTGCATGCCCTCGCTCTTCCCCGATGGCCGACAGTATGCCATGCGTCCCACGCTCGTCGCCCAGTTCTCCTTACTCAATATGGAGGCGGCCCTCGCCCGATTCATCGACTGGGAGGCAAGCTATGGCTCGTCCGCACGCCAGCTGCCCTCTGTGCACGTGCCACGGCCGATCGCCGCGCTCCTATGCACAGTCCTCTCCTCGTCCTCCGTGCCTGCTGATGACGCTCGATTGCGCCGCTGCCTGCAGCTACTCAACTCTGCCATCACGTCCACCAGCGCGCCCGCGCTCGAGGACCTGAGCACCAAGTGCGCAGCGTCGGACCCCGCGCCGCTGGCCAGGGGATCTCGCCGGATCTCGCTGGATCCCCCACTATCCCGCTCGGACCCCGCGCCACTGGCGCCCGGCTCCGACGCGGCCGAGGCTGCGCGCATGGTGCTCGTACCGTTCGCTCTCCTCCGAATGGTTCGCTCGCTCGTCGGCACCCCTGTTCGTTCTGAGGCACGGTGGCGAGGGTTGTGGAGGTACGTGGATGGCGTGCTGGCTGACGGACCGCCTGCGGCCTTGCAGGCGGAGGCTGTGCCTCTCAGCCGTGAGGAGCTGCGTGAGCGATGGCAGGAGGCCCACGCGAGCTATCCCCTCTCGCGCGTGTCCGAGCTGCGTCCGCCCGCAGACCCTGCGGCCTTTGCCAGCGCGCTCGGCGCAGCGGCCAAGGGCGACTTGGAAGGGGTGCTTGCTTGGCTGCGCGGCGGCGGCGAGGTCAACGCGCAGGCCAACAACAGCGGCTCGACGCTGCTGCAAAAGGCGAGCGCGGGCGGCGCGGGAGCAGTTGTGGATGCACTCCTGGAGCACGGTGCGAAGGTGAACATGCAGGACGAAGAAGGAGTGACTGCTCTGCATGCCGCGGCGTTCATCGGGCACCCGGGCATCGTGCGCAGCCTCGTGCGTGCGCAGGTCACCCTTGACATCTGCGACGCGGACGGCGAAACGGCGCTTGAATGGGCGACCGGGCAGGGGCACACGGAGGTGGCTGCACTGCTACAGCTCGAGCACTTCACGCCGGCCGTGCTGGGTCGTCTCGTGGACTCGGTACAGGTCGGTAAGCTCCTCGCGCTCCGCTCGCATGCTTGTGCATGGCCTGTGCACGACGACGGCGCCGGGCACGAGGTCATTTTCTTGCACGCTGCGATGGCGAGTGGGCTGCTGAGCGGCCCATGTGTGGAAGTCATCGAGTCAATCGTTCAGTCGATGAAGGATCATGACCCGCGGGGGCGAGAGGCGGCGGCCGGGCTGAACGTGCGCTGCGTCGAGCTTCATCACTACTCGGTGGGCGCGGGTCTCATGGACCCAGATCACAAGGACTCAGGCAGCTCCCTCACCCTATCGGTCCTACTCACCGATCCTTCGATGCTCCGAGGCGGCGAGTTCCTCACGTGGCAAGGTCACCCCTCGACGGGTGTGGCTGTCGCGCATGCTCTCGGCCTGGGCGATGGGATCCTCTTTCGCTCGGAGGACTATCACAACGTGCGCCCCGTCACCGCGGGCACGCGCGAGACGCTCATCATCGAACTGTGGGTGGGCCAAAGTAATCGAGTGGATCGCAATCGGTGAAGCATTTAGTCGCGTGCAAAAAGCGGGGGGCGGGGGGCAGGGAGCCTGTTCATCATGCTGACATCCTGTTTCCCTCCGCCGTGCGTATCTAAATTCTGCTCTCGCGTCGGACGCGGCGTCTCGTCAACTTTGCAAACTTCCGGTTTCCGGAAATAGCTGTGGAACACCCGGACTTCGTCGAATTAGGCGAAATGAGCCGAAGGTCTCAACACTTTTGTTGGCCGACCTTTTACTATATATGTACGGATTCCTCTAGGATTCCTGCAAACGAATCTCAAACTGGACGCGCAGCAAGCGCGCTGAAGTTTTTGGAGGTGTTGTGTTCGCGAAAGGGAGTCTCCCATGGGTGCAAACCAAAGTTCCGATGCAGTGGTCGACCTCAGCGTCAAAGTCGAGGAGAAGGAGACGGTCAAAATTGAGCAGCCCGTGAACGACGAGAAGCAGACCAAATCCACGCCGCAGGAAGACGAGATGTCTTCCGCCATGGCGTACCGAACACGTATCATGTCGTCCGAGCAGCAGCAGCACGAGCAGCATCACGAGCAAGAGATGCGCGCACACGCCGCTGTCCATCGCCCGCGAATCTATCTCCCGGATCTACCGGCGCCACCCGAGGGGCAGGGCAAGTTGTCCAGCTCACCGGGCAAGAGCCCTGTCCTGGACACTGGCAAGTTGTCCAACTCACCGGGCAAGGCCAAGAGCCCGTCCACATCGACATCGACCAATCTTGCATCGATGCGCTCGGCGCGCCAGGTGCTCTCTACGGTAAGTGACTTGGCGAATACGTTCTATTATACTAACCGCGGACCCGAGCACCGCGATCCGAAAAAGGTCTTCGAGGGCATCGCCGCCCTCTCGCTGCACGCCGCACTGGACCAGCTATCGCAGCTGAAGAGCGTGACCGTTGCGGACAAGCAGGCGGTGATGACGCGCGATCGGGACGGCGACCGCTACCCTCTGCACTGGGCAGCCGCACGCGGCCACATGCACTGTGTGCAGGAGCTCCGGCGCGCGGGTGCTGATGACGCCGCCCTCAATGCCAGCGGCCAGACTGCGGCAGAGCTCGCCGAGGCGTATGGCGCGATGGACGTGTACTACTTTCTCACGTACGGGCCGGCTGAGGTGGATCCAAAGCCCATGAGCGGTGCGATGATGCACGACGCGCTCTCCCTACACTGCGCACTCAACCAGCCCCGAGAGCTCAAAAAGATCCTCGACAAGGCGCTTGGGACCCATGCAAACCCGAACAGGCTCGACAAGGACAGAGATCGTCGACCTCTCCACTGGGCGGCCGCACGCGGCGCGATCGAGTGCTGCCGGCTGCTCATCGACGCGGGTGCCAACGTCACCTTTAAGGATAAGGACAATCGTACCGCTGCCGACCTTGCCCTGCTCTGCAACCAGCGCGCAGTTTACAAGTTGCTCTGCGATGAGATGGCGACGAAGCAGCAGGAGCTGGCCACGCGTTATTCTCGAAACGTCAGCGCGCCCACCTCTGATAGGAGTGCTGTCTCGGAGGACAAGGCGACGGGCGAGCCCCCCCTCGATCGCGACTTCTGCGACATGTTCGATTCGTTGACTTCGCCGCGGACCGAGAATCGCAATCGGCAGAAGGAGGAAGTCGTTCAAGTCTTGTGACACAAGAGTTGCTCCAAGTAATTGTATCCGGACATTGATTCCGTATCTCGAGCAGGTTGTCTTCGATTGGTTGTCCACGACAAGTGACATGAAGATTCGTTGTCAGTGTTCCGCGTTGTCGGTTGTCGGCTGTTCTCTCCTGCGATATTCATGCTTCAAATCACCAATACGGCGCTCAACTTTCCTTTCATAGACGTCTTTTCACATGATGAAGAGTACTAGTAGAGGGGTCCGGCCGTCGAGGGTGGCGACTTGGGGCACCAGCAACGGCGTGCAGCGCACATTGGCACCATTGACATCAATAATTTGTGTGCGGTCAATCAATAACAATGGCGGATCTCGATGCAGAACGCATTGCAGCTCAGCGCGAGCTCGCGGCGACGCGTGAAAAGCAGCTTGAGGTCGCTAAGCGCACCGAGGCACTGGAGGCGCAGGCAGCGCACTACAAGGCGCGTGTGGCGTCGCTCAGCAAGGGTGAGGCTGCGCTCGTAGCAGGCATTGGTGTCGGTGGTGCGGGGGGCTCTTCGCTGCCCGAGGACGTGCTGCGCTCCTACGCCGTCGCGCGGCCGCCACGTACTAGTACCTCGGTCAAGCCAGACGCAGGAGTCGAGGATCAGGAGGCGCGCGGTGCTGAGCTGACGATGGCGCGGCGCAAGCAGCAGCTGTCGGAGCAGCGGATGAAGGAGCAACTTGATCGCCAAACGCTCAACGAGCAGCGCCTCGATCTGGAACGGCAGGTGCAGGCGCTCGAGGCGCGGCGCACCGAGCTGGCCCGTAAGCACAAGGACAAGCTTGCGGCGGCCACGGCCATCGCGCACGACTCGTCGGCCGATGGTGTGGGCGAGGAGGGCGGCCTGGACGGCAAGGCAGCGGCGGGCGCGGCAAGCGGCGGCGAGGCGGAGCTGGCCGACACTGACGAAGATCCGAGCCACGTGCACCCGCTCGAGAGCGCTACGGAGGTGCGCCGTGCGTACGCGGCCACCCTCGAGCAACAGCAGGCGTCGCTGCACGCGCGCCAGAAGGCGTTCACGCTGAGCCTGGCCGAAAACCGTAAGGGCGCGGGTGGGCGCGGGTACTCTGGCTGGCTGGGACCGCAGACCTACAAGACGGAGCAGCTGGAAGCTGTTAAGGTGTCGCGCTCGGTGGCGTATGACCTCGTCAGTGAGATGATCGGGCAGATCAGCAGCGCAGGCGAGCATGGCCCCGACGAGGCGCAGCTCCGGCAGGAATACGCCAACTGGGAGCGCTCGCACAAGGCGCTTGAGCGCCGGCTGGCGAGCGAGGCGCGCCAAAGGAGGGAGATTGCGAGGGAGATTGCGAAGGCCAAGGCTGCTGAACGGCGAAGCTCGAGCTCGGAGGAGGACGAGGACGAGGACGAGGACGAGGACGAGGACGAGGACGAAGACGAAGACGAAGACGGCGCAGATGGTGAGGACGAGGCCGAGGACGTGAAGGCCGATGTGGAATTCGCAGTCGCCATCGCGCGCTCGGCGGAGAAAGCGAGATTGCGAGAGGAGGCGGTGGTCGACCCCACGAACGTGAATAAGGTCGCCACGCGCATGCTGACGGATCTGGTACGCGAGGAGACGAATGCGGCGTGTCGGCAGGCGCTGGCGGAGCGAGATTTGTGCTCGAGCCTCGCCCGGCGCATCCTGCTACGCTCGATAGGGCGCGTAGCGGCGGGCGGCTTGCTCGACGCCGAGCCAGCGGCGGAGCTCCCACGCATGTACAACGACATGGCGCGTTCGAGATCGCAGCTCCCGTCCAAGATTCATAAGCACCATGCGCCCCTGACGACCAAGTGGCGTGGCCGCCGGCCGCGCAAGACTATCCACGATGCCGACTCCTCCTCCTCCTCGGACGACGTGGACTCGGATGACGGTCAGGGTGGCGTGGTGATCATTCCCATGTCGGACGCGCCCGATCTTCCAAAATGTTCCAAGACGATTCGAGAGGTCTTCCTTGACAAGGAGGGGGCGTACTGGGCGGGGACCGAGCTGATCGAGAGCTTTCTTGCCGAGGCTGGCGAGCCGTCGCAGCAGCCGACGGCCGTGCAGTTCACTCCCAAGTGCCATATGCTCGCCGTTGGCACGCGCGGCGGCGGGCTGCTCATCTACCACTGCGCCGAGCGCCGGCCGGGCGCGGAGTTGATCCGCCGGATCCCTCGGGTTGCGTGCGACCGGCCGAATGACGTGCTTAGCGTGCGATGGTCGTTCGACTCGTCCGAGGTGCTCACCACCGACGCGGCGGGCTTCATTAGGGTCTGGTCGGTCACCGGCATGGTCAACTCTCTGGTGGGGCTTGCGCAGCATCGAGCTACAGCCTTCTGGTCTCAGGTGGCCTATCTCGAGGCGCAGGAAAAGGCGCAGGAGTTGAGTACGCCTGAGGCCCAACAGAAAGAGGGTGCCGCCAAGGCGCTCGAGACGGCGCAGGTCGCTTGGGCCGAGGCGGCGAATGCCATGCAAGTTGCGAATGAGAACTCGCAAGAGGCTTGGGAAGGGGCGCTGCCCAAGAAGCTCTCCGACCAGGTTGTGGGCCAGTCGGCAAAGGTGAGCGGGTCGGGGGAGCAGCGGCGGCCGCATCTGCTGGTCGAAGTGCTCGCTCGCACTCACCTGGTCAAAGCCGAGTTGATGATTGATGACGCGGCGATGGAAGAGGCTGCGGCCCGCGCCCTCAGCGGCAAAGCCCTCTCCTCACTCGGGGAGACACTGCCGCCTTCCTCGCCCCGAAAAGGAAACCCGGGGCGTGATGTTGCCGAGGCGCCGATGCCGCAGCCGCTGCAGCCGGCCACCAAAAAGACGGGCGGCTTCTTCGGATCAGGCCGCAAGAAGGCAGAGAATGCTGCACCCGACGCACTGCCTCAAGCCCCGCCATCGCCGCCCAAGAAGGGGACGGCCGCCGTCCCGACGCCCAAGGACACTGAAGCTGAGGCCAGGCGCGCCGCCGCCGCTGCCACCAACCAGGTGGTGGCTGCGTCGGCACTGCGGCCCGCAGGGCCCAAGCGCGAATTGGATGAGGTATACCCTTTGGTAGCCGAGTTCCATCCGTCGTTCACACTCATGGGCACGCAGCCCGCCTTTGTGGTGGCGATGCGCGGCGGGCTGCTTGCCAAGTGCAACCGGCCAGGGGCCGAGCGCTCAGTGTACTCCGCGCCTGTCTGCCGCCCCTTGCCCCTTGGCACCGAAGAGGAGGCCGCGGAGGTGCTCGCCAGGCGCAGGGTCGGCGAGAAGCCCGACGCCGCTGAGGCTGCCGCGGCTCGCGCCGGTCGCGGCAAGGAGCGCGCCAAGAGCGGCGGCCCGCGCCCGAGCTCGCGCGAGCGAGGAGGTCCAGGAGAGACGTTGGCACCGCTCTTCCCTGCTTCTCTCATCTCACGCGAGTACTTCACCGGCCACCCGGCGCCCCTCGTGTTCGTCGGCTTCGTGCACAACAACTCGCTCATGATCACCGTCGACGAGCTCGGCTTGCTGCTAGAGTGGCCGTACCGCAAGGAGAACTACTCCGACTACGGATGGTTCCGTCCGGCCAAGTCCATGCAGCTCGGCCTCACGGTGCGCCTAAACGCCGCCGAGCCGAGCACAGAGCAAGTCCACTTCCCTCCCGCCGGCCTGCAGCGTGGCGCCATCGGAGACTCCGTTGCGCTCGCGCCCAAGGGCAAGAAGGGCAAGGAGCCGGAACCAGCTCCCCGGAGTGCGGGCAACAATACCGGCTACTCGGATGCGTTCGCGAGTGCGTCGCGAGAGCACGACTGGCTCGTCAACGCCCACTTGAAGCTACTGCCTGAGCGGCCGTGGCGCACGCAACGGCTCGACGATGGCACGGTGCGCAGCTTCTACGGTGACCCGATAGAGGAGAATCACACGTGCGAGATTACCATCGTCGACCGTGACAATCGCGGCACGCTGTTACGCCACGCGTCGTGCCGGTACGCGCACAAGAGGGTCAAGGGCTCTCTCATCACCGCCTGCCTCAACCCGACGAGCTCAGTCCTCGTGACCCTCACTCTCTTTGATAACCTGCCGGAGGGCCCGCACATGCGCATCCAGCAGCTGAGCGTCACCAAAGGACAGCGCGAGTTTCTGAAGCTCAAGGTGACTATCCCTTTGGGGGATCAAGGTGGATGGGATGCACAGACGAGGCTGCTGCTCAAGCAACAGGGGAAGCAGGCCGAGAGGCCGGTCAAAATGGTCGTCTCGTCGTACCTCGACCTACCCGGCACCGACTACGTCTTTCTGCTCCTCGACAATGCAGTGCGCATCTATAGCCTCGGCTCCGGCGTGCAGGTACGTCCCCCCATCCGACCTCTCGGTCGTGACATGAGCGTTTCACTCGACTCACTCGCCGTCACCTCCGATGGCAAGCGCATCGCCGTCGGCTGCTCGTCCGTCGTGCCCCAGCACAAGGCTTCCGGCGTCTTCGTGTACTACCTGCAGCCGCCCACCGACCATCGGCGTTCCGAGCTGCTCGCGGTGCGTACGGGCTCCGCTCGCATCGGCGCCGTACCTATTGAGCAGCGCATCTTCTCGCCGCACTTTTACCTGGGCCGGGACCAGGCAGGTGCGCTCTCGGAGCACAAGAACATCGTCGACTTTATGAGGACGACCGCGTGGGGGATTGTAGACGAGGCACTCGAGAGTGCGGAGCCGACGCCACTCGAGCCTTTCCTGTGGTCGATTGAGAAGGCGGTGGTGGCGGAGGAGAGCGCCAAGCTCGTGCGCGTGGAGCTCGCACTGCTGGGCTGTTTCGGGACTCTCGTTGATGAGGTCGTATGCCAAATTGGTGCCGAGGTGGCGGTGGAGAGGCTCGATTCTTGGGTGAGCGAGGACGATGAGTTCGCCGAGAGCGAAGACGAGGAGCAAGTGACGAAGGAGAAGGAGAAGCGGCTCGTCGAGCAGGCAGCGCGCGCGCGCGCGCCGCCTCCAAAGCGTTGACGCGGTTGATGAGTCGGTGCCTTCGTCGTCCCGCCCCCGCCCTCCGGCACCGACGCCCACACCGCCGCCAACGCGGCCGCCGCCGCACTCTCCGCCTCCGCCCTCGCCGCGGCAGCCGCCCGCCCCCTGCGCGCCGCCGCCCTCGCCGCCGCCACCACCACCGGCACTGCCGCCGCCACCCGCACCTCCGCCGCCACACCCGTTCGTTCCAACGCGGTCGACGCCGCGGCCGCGGCATCCCCTCCAGTAAGTAAGTGATACACGCCTTTGACGGCAGCGCACACGCGGGCGAGGGGGGTACCCAGGCATACAAACGTCAAAGCGTCATTCCCCTCCGAAACGACGTCTAGCGTAGGTCCGGCTGAATTATTTTGAAACAGCCAACAGCACATGCACCCACTGATCGTGGCTGGCACCGATGCTGCATTGACCGCTAAATCGATTAACATCGTTCCTCAGGACCCGCTCACTCCCGGCTCGACTGTCACTTTTGTAGACACAGAAGTGACAGTGAGCCCGCCACTCACGCCCCGCACCACCCCTGTGCTCCCGGACAAGATTCCGGCACGGCGTTGGTATAGGCTTCCTTTGGAGGAGCCCGACGGCCGCGAGCGCGGCCCGCGGCCACGGTTTCGGTTACGCCTGCCGTGCCCCGGCGAGCAGTAGAATGAATCACCAGCCTACATTCCCTGCATGGATGTTGCACTCTCGTCTCAAACGCGTCCAAGCGCGTCGAGGATCTGCTGGCCCATCAAACTCGTCTTGCCTCTTGCGTCTCATTGGACACTTGCTCGGACACTTGCTCCTTCAGCTTTTGTGAAGCTTCAAGCGCTAGCGCGCTAGTTGGACTGCCGCTGGGCGGCGGCGGAGGCGGAAAGGCAAGTGTGAGCTGGTGCTCTTCCGTCTGCTTCTCGATGGCAAGGCCCTCATATCGAATTGTGTAGCAAGGGGGCGTCGTCTCTGTGTGCACCCGCTTGATCTCGGCGCGGATCTGCGGGCCAAAGGCCTTAGTAGTGTAGAGGACCTTGTCGCCCTTGGCGAACTGCGCGATGTGCGAACGATCTGCCCCCCCCAAGGAGTTTGTAGAAGTGGACGACACCGTAACCACCTCCGCCCGTTGTGGCATCGTCACGAGCGGCGAGGCATCCGTGTCAGGCGTGCCAATCTTGCGATGCCTGCGGATGACATCCTCCTCGAGGACCTTCTCGCGCTCATCGTCGGCGATGGCCATGGGATCCTCTTGAAATTGTCCGAGGTCACGGGTCTTCATCCGCAGCATAGGGACCTTGGGGCCAGTGTTGCGCTCTTTGATGCGTTGCGACAGTGTACGTTCGCCCTCGATGAGCGCGTCGAGAAACTTGGGTTCCGTAAGCACCCCCGAAGCGGGGTCGACGTACGCAGACATACACCGAATGCAGGAGCTCAGGTCATCGCGAGAGATCTTCGGGTGGAGGGCAACGAACAAGTCGCGCAACTCGTCCGTGTCAAGTTCGCCACTTTCGTCCACGTCAAAGGCGTGGAAGACCTGCCCCACTGCCTTGTCGTACTCTTCGCCATCGTCGGGATCGGCCTTCTTGAGCTCCTTGATGCATTTTGCCTGCCAGCGCCCTAGGCGCCCCTGCCGGGCCCAAACAAAGAACAGGGTTGCCGGGATCATAGTGATGATGAAGATGCCCATGATCGCATAGCCCACCATCGTGTAAAGAACTCGGCCACGGCCCATGCCGTAGACGAAGATGCCCGTCGTCACGCCGATGTAAAGGGCCGGCAGCGTTTGCCGGCAGACAGAGTCGATGTGCGTGGCGAGCTTACCCGCGTTATGTTTGAAGAGGAGGTGAACCACCATCGTCTCGGCCACAGCGACCAGCGAGAGAAGCAGCTGCGAAAGGTTGAAGAGGTCGTACCAGAGCAGCGCGGAGACCTTTCCGAGGCCCAGGTTGGTCGTCGCCATGTTGGTCAGCGAGATGAGGAAGGCGATGTACAGCACAGACGCGCGGTCGCCGCTGTGCTCCTCGGCATGCATGAAGATCGCCGTGAGCAAGGAGCCGAAGACGACAATGATCGTCGTGACCAGCGCGCGGAAGATGAAGACGGTCGGGTTGCGGTTCGCGAACATAACGACCTCGCATCGGTGCACCTCCTCCACTCCGTTATTGAATGGGTGCGCCACACGCACCGACTCGGACAGGGGTCCGTTCAAGTACCACTCGGCCGTCGGCGGCAGCAACACCGTGTCCTTGTTCTCCTCCGTGAGGCCCATCGCGGCCAGCACAGGCGAGTCCGCGCCCGTGCCCACACAGCCGTACAGCCAGGCACCGGTCACTTCTACGGTCAACCTGAGTTCCTGCTGGTCAAAGGGATAGAAGAAGTAGATGTGGTGCGACTGGAGCAGCTGGAACTCAATGTCGCCCGTCCAGGAGGCGCAGCCGACGCATGCTGATGTGTTGCGTGACCCCGACGTGAATTGTTTGGCGATCGGGAGGACGACCGAGGGCGTTGCTGATGGTGCGGACTCCGGCAGCTCGGTGCCATAGCCATCGAGCCAAGGCTGCACTGGGATGGGGACCCTTAACCCTTCATCTCTCGACCCTGGCGCACCATCTATGAGAATCGTCTCCGTACCTAGACTGAAATCGGTGGTATCGTCGAGGCCACGGTAGCCAGGGACGGCGTCTGTCTGCACTAATGAGGGCACCCAAAACTTGGAGCGCATCGCGCGGGCCGCCTCGCGCGCGATTTGGCTCATGCCCTGCTCAAAGTCGAGCGAGAGCATCCCCGAAAGTGCGCCCGCACACGGCGAGCGAGCGAGGCGCGGGTCGGCCCACTGCAGCGTGTACGTCATCTCGGCAAAGATGTAGTTTTCGTTGAAGTCGTTCTGCAGCACCAAGCGGATGGGCGAGAGGTCGAGCGAGAGCGCGACCGGCACGAGGCCCATGACGTGCGTAGAGGTGCCGGGGGAAAGCGTGCTGTTCAGGAACCCGAAGGAGCCATCACTTGCACCAACAAGGAGCCCGAGTGCCTCCGGCTTTGTACTATAGTCAATGCGACCAAGATCTTGCTCAGCCATGCACACGGGCCGGATCTGGCTCTGTGTGCATGCGCCGGCGTCGTAGCCACACTCGCGGTTGTTGCAGTTGGGGTCGCAAACCGCGTCGACATACATGGACTCCATGCACCCATTTTGGCGATTTCTGTCGGTCAGCGCATTGTTGCGCCTCTGACACTCGAGCGAGCAGGTGACACAAAAGTCGCGCGAGCCGCAGTCGTTGCAGTCGCTGCCGAACGGGCAGAGCTGCCGAAAAGGGAAAGGGTCCGGAGAGACGCCGTCGTTGCACACACCCGGGGTCCCCCCACTGCCAGAGGTGTCGCACGTGTTCGAGCACAGGCCCGGTGGTGCTGCGGGAGGCGGAGGCGCAGGTGGAGGGGATGGTGGCTTGTAGTACGGTACAGCTGCGGAGGTGATGGTTGCATGTGGTAAGTTGGTGATTCCGAATGCGCCTATCACGTTGGGCCCGCTTATCACGTCGGGCATCGCCATGATCGCGATCACAGAAGCCGCGAGACGTCGAGCACGGCGCACGCCCGTGACGTTGACGTTGGCGAGCATGAGGGTCGCGAGGCTCGGGCTGCTGATTGCATTTGAAATGCTCGAGTGGACCGTGGTCGCACTGGCTGCCAGCGTCCGGATATGCACGGCAAGGATGACGCCGGTGGCCGTGCCACAGGCCACGACGCTGCACGACGTAACATTCAGTTCCACCAGCTTGCGCACGCCGCAGTCGGTGCAGTCGGTGCCGATGGCGCAGGATGTGTACTGCATGCCAGGACCGCCGTCGTCGCAATCGCCATCGGAGGCCCACACGCACGTCTCGGTGCAGAGAGACGCATTCACACTCGCCGCGGTCGCGATCGCGCTGGCAATCTCACTTCGCACACTCTCGGTGAACGCGGCGACGTCACCGGCAAGTTGAAGGGTGAATGTGATGGTGCGGTCCGTCGAATACACCGGCGCGGTGAGTGGCGTAGACGTGAGAGCGTTGCGCGCCGCATTGGCGCGCGCCGCACCCGCTGGGGCGGGGACGGCCGAGCCAAGGGAGCCGTTGAAGGTGGACTCGGGGAAGGTGAGCCGAAAGGTCATAGTGCTCGCAAGGACCGTCGAGCGTACGAATTCCGGGCTGGTTGCCGTCAGCTCACGAGATACTTGGCAAGGCACTGGGGGGGTTGCACAGCGCGCAACGTTGCCCACCGTCTTCATGAACTCAAACACTTCCTCCTGTGTAACATTTCGTGGGGGGAAGGAGAAGGTGACGCGCACCACGGGAACGCCTCCAATGATGAGCGCTCCGGCTGGCAACGGCGGGAGCGGCGGATATCCGGGCGACGGTGGGGAATACAAGATGCGGATCCCACAATCGTTGCAGTCTGTGCCCAAGGCGCAATCGTCGAATTCAGCACCGGGCCCGCCATCGTCGCAAGTGCCGTCGTCGATAAACGAGCAGTAATCTTCCCCATCGTTATTAGAGCAGAGGCCGGGTATTTGAGGCGGCGGCGACGGTGGAATTGGCGGGAGCGCCGGTGGCCCCGGCGGTGACGGTGGCATCGGCGGTGATGACGGTGGTGGCGGTGGCATTGGTGGTGACGGTGGCATCGGTGGCGATGATGGTGGAATAGCAGTGGTACAGATCACAAAGCCTGAACGCGAGACCGCTTCATCGCTTGACCATGTCAAGAGTGTTCCGGCGGACACTTGCACATTCGTCGGGGCTGTGGAGCCGGAGTAAGCAACGCCTCCAATCGTGATAAAATCGTATCCGATCTCGGTGTTGAACTCGAGGAATCGAAGTGTCATTGGCACTTCCGCTCGTATCGTGCAAGCCTCGAGGTTGCCATGGCTGCCAGGGCCATCGGTGATGCAATACCCATCGGAGGTGACCTCGCAATACGATTCACCCGAAAGAATCGACCAGATTGGTCCCGGCGGGCCAGGGCCAGGACCAGGACCCGGGCCAGGACCACCGCCACCGCCTCCTGCGCCGCTGCCTGCTCCCGTTGGTGGTGCCGCCGTTGGTGGCGGATCAACCAAGCCGCCGTAGTCGTAACTCTCTGGGATTGGCCCCGGCGTTGGTCGCACCGCCGGTGGTGGCAGCGGCGGCGGGGGGGGGGGGCGATTCGGCGGCGGCGGGGACGGCGGCGGCGGGGGCGGCGGTGGTGATGGCGGCGGCGGCGGCGGGAGTGAAGGCGTAGGCGAGCGAGGAGGCGGAGGAGGCGACGAGGGCGGCGGTGGTGAGGGCGAGGGCGGAGGCGGCGATGGCGGCGGGGGCGATGGGGACGGCGGCGGCGGCGACGGGGACGGCGGCGCACTGGGCGGCTGACAGAACGACTGCCGCGCCACCGCCTGGCACGTGCTCAGGCCGCTCTGCAGGCGGCGGAGGTGGGGAGGCCGCTCGCGTGATGCGGGCGACGATGCTGCCGAGAATGGTGCGGCAGGAGTAGGCAAAGGGGACACGCCGACGCTCGCTTGCCCTATGCGAGCGCCGGCTGCCCAAAAAGCTGCTTGAGTCGTGAGCGGAGCTCCTCGCTCCTGATGCTCGCAAAGTCCTCATCCTTGATGCTCGCGGCGACCTCCGGATGCTCCACGAGGTAGCTGGTTACGTCGCGCACCCGGTCGCCAAGGATCTGCACTTCATCCGCGGCGTCGAGCGGCACCTCGGTGGCCATGCGTCGACCGCTGCTTGGGCCGCACGCGATCTCGCATTGGTGGGTGATGGAGTTGTAGAAGGTGCCAGGCCCGAACGTCATGGGCGGTGGCGCAGGTGGAGGCGAGGGAGGTGGAGGCGAGGGCGGCGACGGCGCCGAGGGCGGTGGCGGCGAGGGCGAGGGCGGCGGCGGCGATGGCGGCGGCGAGGGCGGCGGCGGCGAGCGCGGCGGCGGCGGCAGCAAGCGCGGCGGAGGGGGGGGCGAGTGCAGGTCCAGAAGCACCACCGTCAGCCCGTCGGCACGAGACGCCGCCACGTAAGCGTAGGAGCCGCTCACAGCGACGGCATTAGCCTGTGTGTGCACAGCACGTGAGAGCGAGCGAGTGAGAGCGCGAGGCCATCAGCGGCGTACGCGCCGCGGGCGGGGGCAAGCATGATGGACATAGCTCATGGCCACACGCACCCCATTAAGAAGAGACGACGACACCACGCTGCCGCGGATGGCTGGAGACGCAGGGTTGCTAATGTCGATCACCACCAGCGAGTCGGAATCCCGCCCCGCCACGTAAGCGTACGAGCCGCTCACGTCGAGGTCCCAAGCCTATGTGCACAGCACGTGAGAGCGAGCGAGGGAATCAGCAGGCGGTGGCGCCGCGGACGCGAGCACGATGGGCGGTGCGGAAGCATGCTGCGGCGCCCGAGGCCATCCGCGCGCGCAAAGCTCCAGGCCGCTCGCACAAAGTCCAGAAGAGACAACGACACCACGCTGCCACGGATGACTGGAGACGCAGGGTTGCTCACGTCGACCACCACCAGCGATTTGGAGACAACTGCCGTAACGTAAGCGTACGAGCCGCTCACAGCAACGCCAGCCACCTGTGCGCACAGCACGTGAGAGCGAGCAAGTGAGCGCTCAAAAGGGCATCAACGGCGGTGGCGCCGCGGGTGCGAGCATGATGGGCGGGGCGGACGCATGCCGCGGCGCCCGACGCCATCCGAGCGCGCAAAGCTCCACGCCGCACACGCACCGCAGCCAGAAGAGACGACGACGCCACGCTGCCCCGGATGACTGGAGACACAGGGTTGCTGATGTCGACCACCACCAGCGAGGCGGAGTCATGTGTCGTCACGTAAGCGTACGAGCCGCTCACAGCGACGCCCCAAGCCTGTGAGCACAGCACGCGAGGGCGAGCGAGTGAGAGCGCGAGAGAGCTTCAGCAGGCGGTGGCGCCGCGGCCGCGAGCATCATGGACGGCGCGGACGTAAGCGCGGCGCGCCTGACGCCATAAGCGCGCGCAAAACTCCAGGCCGCACACGCACCCCATCCAGAACGGTCGACGAGACCACGCTGCCACGGATGACTGGAGACGCAGGATTGCTAATGTCGACCACCACCAGCGAGTCCGATAGATATGCCGTCACGTAAGCGTACGAGCCGCTCACGGCGACGAAATGAGCCTGTGCGCACAGCACGTGAGAGCGCGAGAGGGCTTCAGCAGGTGGTGGCGCCGCGGCCGAGAGCATATGGGCGGGACATGCCGCAGCGCCCGATGCCATCGGCGCGCGCAAGCTCCAGGCCGCACACGCACCCTATCCAGAAGAGACGAAGACACTACGCTGCCACGGATGACCGGAGTTGCAGGGTTGCTAATGTCGACCACCACAAGCGATTTGGAGGATTCACCGACCACGTAAGCGTACGAGCCGCTCACGGCGACGGAACGCGCCTGTGCGCACAGCACGTGAGAGCGCGAGAGGGCTTCAGCAGATGGTGGCACCGCGGCCGCGAGCATGATGGGCGGTGCGGACGCAAGCGCGGCGCGCCCGACGCCATCCGCGCGCGCAGCTCCCCGCCTCACGCACCCCATCCAGAAGAGACGACGACACCACACTGCCCCGGACGGCTGGAGACGCAGGGTTGATAATGTCGATCACCACCAGCGAGTCGGATTGAGACGCCGCCACGTAAGCGTACGAGCCGCTCACGACGACGGCTGAAGGCTGTGTGCACAGCAAGTGACTCGCGAGCGCGAGAGGGCATGAGGGGCCGTGCAAGTGGGCGAGCAAGCTCGAGGGGCGTGGGAGCGCGGCGTGGCGTCCGAGGTCAATGCGCAGGGTCGAGTCGCACGCACTAAATCTAAAACGGACGCAGATGTGACGCTGCCCACGATCGACCCGGAGCCCACGATGGTTGTGGAGTGCGCGAGCTGTCGCCCATCATGCAGGCTGCTCGGGAGGGCTCGTCCGAGCTCCGTCGAAGTCGGTCGCGGCGACGGCAGAGGGCTGAATCCGCCGACGTCGGGCGCGGGCGGGAGCGGCGGAGGTGGCATTACGGTCAAAGGCGGCGGCACAGGCGAATGTGCCGAGGCCGTCACGGCGACGATCCCGAGCAGGAGTCCTCGAGCCATCGATCGCAGACCACGAGCACGTTCGGCCGGCAGATAAGTTCACCACCAAAACAGAGGCCCCACACCGCGCCGCAGAAGCCGGTCCTGTCCGGGTGCAGCGAGAGTCGACCTCCGAGCGTGAGATGGGGCAGCACTTGGGGCGGGGCTTGCGGCATGCGTGCGCGCGCGCGGAACTCTTCCGCCCCACCCGCGCGCCCGCCCGCCCCGCGTGACCACCGCCCCGCGCGCGCGGCGCCACCAGTCCCGTCCTAGCATACAATAGGATACCGCTTTTCCCTAGACCTTTTGGAATCCTAGGATCGTAATTAGAGAGATTGCCTCAGACATGTTTGGATCGTACCAGACGGAAGGCGGTCGTACCAGACGGCGGGAGAGCTAGGAGAGCGTCGGTTGGACGGTGATCGCCACACTGATCGGGTGATAGGCAGCACGGTGGGATGTAGCCTCACCCGTCCACCCGTGATGGGGCATCCCACCGATGAGTCGCTGTTCCCCCGCCCCAGTTAACCCGCACCTTTGGTCTCGCCTCTACCGAACCGATTCTGAACGTCTCCAATTGTCCTCTCTCTTTTAATCGCCTTTCAAGTCTCGTCAACGGTCTTACAACTCGGTCAAGCGCGGAGCGAGGGCTGCGGTGCGGGGTGGGGGGTGCGGCGTGCTGATCGGAGTGTATAGGCCATAGGTCATGCGTTCCCCTGAGTGGACTGACGATTTCTAGTCTGTCGATTGTTCGGTTCCGAGTTAACCGCCTGGCGACTGCTACTTACTTACTACGCCTCTCCGCTCTGCATGCTGTTGTCGGCAACTCTCGGCGAGGTGCTCACGTGAGGGCCTACTTGGTCATCGAGAGCAGCGCCGGCATGGCGGCGCCGAGCGGCGTGACGGCGCTCGCGCGGGCAGCTGGCTGGGTTGGCAGCGCGGCAGGCGCCCAAGGCGTGGCTGCGCTCGCATTCGAGCCTGCGAGGGCGAGCGCAAGGCGCGACCATTCGAGCGCGAGGGCCTCGCGCAGCATGGCGTGCTCGCGCTCAAAGTAGGCCGCCTCCGCCCGCAGCGCGGCCAGCCCATCGGGCGCCGCGCGCACCGCCTGCTCCTCGTCGGAGCAGCCACGAATGACGACATCGTCGAGCGTGTGGGTCATCAAGAGCCGCCGGTCGGCCGCCGAGCGCAGCCGGAACGTATGGCCGAGGGTAGAGAGCATCGGCTTGCGTTGGAGGGGCTGAACGCCCCCGACCTGGTCCCAGCTCACGAGCTCCTCGCACGTGCCTGCGCGGTGTCGCGGCAGGGCGGTGAGGGCGGGAAAAGAGGAAAGGGTGGCACACGGGGGGATCGACGGCGCACTGCACACCGTTCCAGTAGAAGAGATCCACGGGTTGGTTGGCCTGATTCTCGAAGACCACTGGGTCGCTCACCATGGCGCGATCGCGCATCGTGGGCGTCTTGCTGCAGTCGACGAAGACAGGCTGGGGACATTCGCAGGCCTGGATCTTGACCACGCCGATCTGGTGCTCGAGGAGGAGGCGGCCGTTCACGTGGCCACTGCTCACGGCGCGCGCGTGCCAGACATCACCGTGGAACGTCGAGACCGCCCTCCGCATGCCGGGCGGCAGCACGCCGTACGAGACTGCAACGCCATCTGCACCCACTTTGGAAATCTCGGCGGGATAGCGGGCACTGTTGCGGAAGTACACGTTCTCTCTGTGGCCGGAGAGCGTCGGCTTGCTCACGATTCCGGAGGCTGTGGGGCATGCCGTCGTGCCAGCGCCAGTGCAAAGCTCGGGCGCGCACTGCTGCTGGGCGGGCACCAGCGCCGTAAGTAGAAGAGTCAACATGGTTCGTTGGAATGGGAATTTCGAAGTTCGTGAGTAGTGCGCAAGAGTTCGCGAAAGGGGGCGACAGGTCGATTTCGTGTTTACCGCGTGACTCTGTTGAAACGCCAATTGCAACAAGATCTCCACCGAGACGCACTCATAAACTCGCTCGTCGCTCCGAGCTTCGGAGGGGTGAGAGCAGCGAGCTCCTCATCATGGCTGAAGCACCGAAGGCTCCTCCCGCTGCCGCGGCCAAGGTCCGCCCGCTCAAACAACAGCCACCACACGCCATGGATAGCGGTCCACACGCGAGTGCTGAAGGTTTGTCCGCGCTCTCGTGCAGGTGCAATTCAAGATCACGCTCACGTCGGATCCGAAGCTGCCATACCGCGTGCTCAAGGTGCCAGAGGCGGCGCCGTTCAACGCCGTGCTCAAGTACGCTGCCGAGGAGTTTAAGCAGAATGTGGAGACATCCGCCATCATTACAAACGACGGCGTTGGCATCAACCCTGCACAGACAGCCGGCCAGGTCTTTCTGAAGCACGGCAGCGACTTGCGCCTGATCCCAAGAGATCGTGTGGGCGGCACGCTGCGGAGTTGGAGCGAATCGAGCAGCGCGCACTGATCGTCCGAGCGAGAACGAGGCAGTGGAGGATCGGTTGTCACGTGTTGGCTGTGCTCTACTAAAAAAGCACATGAAGGTGCGTGTGCCGTGTGTTGTCTCCCGACCTCGTTTGCTTGCACACATGCGACGAGCTAACTCTCTAATTTGTTTGCCAGACACGGAACGTTCTCTACAGTACATCGGAGATCGTCGTCGCTGTTGTTTGTCCTAACGGCGGAGGAGCCCGCCGCGTAAGACGTATGCCGGCATTTCGAATCACATGCCGATTCTGTGCAATCTATCGGTGCGATCAGCCAATTCTGCCCTGAAGGGCAACCAGCTTGTTCGGCGGGGGCGGCACCATCTGGTACATGATGATGCCGGGATTGGCTGGGGCGATGAAGGCCCGCACCCCAATCGATTTTGGCACGGACCCAATCTCACGCTGTGATGACGAGAGTGACACAGCACGCGTCAGCTCGAGCAAAGGCGAGTGGCGCAAGGGATCCCGAAGCAGCTGAGATCACTTACCACCGCTTGCTTCCCCGCTGAGGCGAGCCACGCGTTCCCATCACGCTTCGGCTGGTCGCGCGGGAACATCTGAGCACCGAGGTCACCTCGCGGGAATGAGATGAAGTAATCGAAAAGTCGGTCGGGTCCCACCGCGGTGGGCAAGGGCATTTTGTCCGGATAGGGATTGACCCACTTCGGAAAGGCACGCTCCGCAGTAATTGGCCGCTTTAGGCTCGCCGTGGCCTTGCGTACGCCGTACTCACCCTGGTTGGGCACGATCGGTGGCGTGCTGAAAGTGCCGTCCGGCACGTACGAGAACGGTTGGCGCTGCGGCGGCGGCTGCGAGCGAGATGTGATGCGAGACGTTGGGTGAATCACAGGGATGGCAACCGGGCGTGCGCGGCCCTGCTCACCTGGTGGTATTCGGACGGCATGGTTGTTCTGCTGTCGGGCCGGAAACGTTACGGCGTCGCCCGCTGAAACGGAGCAAAAAGCGAGCTCGGCGGCATCTGAGACGTTTCGCGATGGACTCGACCGTGTTCGTCAAGAATGGAATCTTGTGTCGACAAGAAAGGAAGGTTTTCGAGAGCGCGAAGCAATGTCGACTTTGGCTGATCGCGGAGGGCATGCGGAGGTCGCGGCGAGCGCGAAACTCGATCGTGAGTCGGCAGCTTCGTGGAGTGAACGCCGCAAGGCGACCATTGCCGAGAACGCAAAGCGGCGCGAAAGACGCGATGCGTGCCTGCGAGACTCGGCGCTGACCGGAGCAGCAGCTGGAATTGCGGGCGGCTATGGAGCGTACCGAGCGACGATGAGCCTTTCAGCTGCACGGCGTGCGTTCATGGGCAGCGGCGGTCAGGCTTTCGGCGTTATCGTAGGGTTTTTCATGCCCTTCACTTTTGTGTCGAATGTGGTCCGCTGGCGGTGCCAGAAGCAGGGCCTCACGCCGTTCAAGCCGCCCGTGGTTGCGAGTATAGACCTGGATGCATGAATTCGGCGGCGCGAGTGAACTCCCGCCCGTACTGAGTCAGATGGGCGGGCGTCATTAACTGTTCAAACAAAACACACTCATCACACTGTGATCCTGTGTAAATCCCCCACCGCAATTCAGGGGGTCTCCCTTGGCGCCTTGGGGTCTCTCGCCAATATTGGTAGGGTCCAGCTTGTTCAGTTACGAATCTCTCAAATCTCTCAAACGCGCCAGGCGTCAAAGGGCTTGGGATCAAAGACCGTCGCGGACCGCGGCCGCCTAAGCACGGGCGTCGTGGACCCGAAAGTGAATTCGTCCGTGACCACGGCCGAGATGACGCCAGATCGGCGATCCCGCCTGAGAACGGGCGCGTTGCGCGGGATGGACAGCGCCGCGACGCTGGCGCTGTTGAGAGCTTCCTCGGTGGTGTGAAGATGCTGCGGCTGGCGCTGGTACGTGAGCATGACCCAATCGAATTTGCTCGGGAGCAGGACCGGCACTGGAGGCAGCTCAACGGTCGTCGTGCTCTGCTGGGGCGAGCCGATACTTGCGGTCGACCCGTGCTGCCCGGCGGCCAACATGCCCTGCGAGGTCAACGGATAAAGGCTTGTTCGGGGAGATCCGATCTTGGAGAGGAATTCGTCAGCAGGCACCCACGTGACGCTGAAGACGATGCGCCCATACGAGCGGCCGCCGGCCTCACCAACGAGCCGCTCGTTGAACTCCATCGTCCCCTTTTTCCACAGCTCCGTCAAAATCACGGTCACCTCGCCGATCACATCCGGCGAGCCGATCGCATCCCAATCGAAGACTCGCAGGTTCAAGCGCGTCTCGACAAAGTCGTCGAGGATGCCCCGCATCGTGAGCACTTGATCCCACACCGGATCAAGCGTCTTGTACTGCACCTCCGTCTTCCGCTTCTGTCCGCCGCATTCGATGACTACGTACGGGTCTGATGTGCCCTCGAGGTCAGCCGCAATGAGGCTGGTCGCTGTCTTCACCATCACCTGTAGCTCTCCCTTTGCCGGTCCGCCACGCCACGAGTACTGGCGCGCGCGTGGCACGGGCCGAACCGGCGAGGCCTTCGGGTAGCAAGGAATGTTGGCGGTATCTGGGCGTCGACGCTTCCAATAGTCATTCTCCTCGGGCACTTTTCGGTCCCGGCTGTTGAAGGCATTCTTCATGATCTTCTGGATGATGACATCCTCGAGTTCGTCTTGCTTGGCGAAAAGAGGTGGCGGGCTTTTCAGCACGCCCTTGGGCACGATCGTGATGCCAGGCCGCGTCCACGGCGCGGACATGCTCATGGCTGCTCGGAGTCGAGCGGGTTCAGCTTTCGTTACAAACACCGTGAGCGAGCAAGCGAGGAGGAAAACGGACTTTCGTTTCTCAAACCCTGTTTGAAGCCGACAACCCCCCCACAACACGCCACACAGTGTATGTCGCCCAGAAGGGGGCTTGCTGGTCTTCACGTGTGATGTGTTCCTTCAAAGCCCTTTTCACGTGCTCTTTTCACGTGATGAGCATCAATGCTACAAGAATTCCTCCAAGCCTTCGCCTGCCTCTTTCCTGCGCAACCTGCGGCAGCGAAGGCGACTTCCCAGAGCGTCATCGAGCGCGGTCTGCGCGCTGCACTGCCCACGGTAGACGTACTGCCGCCGGCATTGAGTGCAGCGCTGCTCGTCGAGGAGGCTGACGATGTTGAGGCTACTGCCGCCGACGATGCCGCAATGCAAGCGCTGCTGCGGGACGTGATGCAGACGACAACTCTGGCCGTCCCTCGGCGGCCATTCGTGCGCGAACTGTCCAATGCACTGCTCTTGTGGCGCGAACGTGGCCGCTTTCCATGGGCCGGCACGGCAACGCCACCCGATCTCTCCGAGACGGTGCCGCCCGACTCGTCTGCTTATGAGCCTCTTACAGGGTTGGCGGTGACTGCCGCGTCGACCGCCGCCCCTGAGCAGCTCGCGCGGCTTCTCGTGGCCTTGGGGCCGATGGGCATCCTCGCGCTCCTTCGCGTTCGGCGCACGGTGGGAACGGAGCTGCTGCCGCCGCCATCGCCCGTGGCACTTTGCCGCTCCTTCCTCGCGCCGCACTCGGGAACGTCAAGGCTGTCTGTCGGAGCGAGGGCGCTGCACAAGCACTGGCAGCGATCGGAGAGCCACGTCTGGGGTGCGGGCATCCGCGGCAACGACCAGGCGAAGAATGCGCGCGCGGCCGAGGTCCTGGCGCGTCTGCTACACGAGGCGTGCTGGATTAACATTCACAGTGGCGTCGGCGACCACGAGCCAGTCTTTGAGATCCGACAGCGAGACGGGTTCGGGGCACGCTGGGCGGCGGACGGCACGCGCTTTCGCGGGCTGCTCGAGCCTCAGGCATGGGATGTGCAGAGGCGAGCGGCGGCGGCGGCGGCGGCGGCGACGTCGACGTCAGCAGCAGCCGCAGCGGCGCATGCTGCGGCTGCGGCAGACGCAGTAGGCCTGGCCACCACATCGATAGCCACATCGAGCTGGGACGTGTGCAACCTCGTGCGCGAGATGCGCCTCGAGTGTAACCTCGTGCGCGAGATGCGCCTCGAGAGCAACCTCGTGCGCGAGATGCGCCTCGAGAGCAACCTCGTGCGCGAGATGCGCCTCGAGAGCAACCTCGTGCGCGAGATGCGCCTCGAGAGTGCGCTCTGTGATGAGGGGCGCACCCTGACGGTCGCCGGGTACGCCAGCTTGATGGACGAAGAGAGCGCCCGGCTGACGTCGCCGTCGCTTCGAGGCTTTCGGTTGGGCACTGTCTCGGGCTACTGCCGCGTCTTCAACCTGGTCTCGATCGTCAACATCCGGCGAGGCCTTGCCACGGGCCGTCGCCTCGCCACCGCTACGGCGCGACCTGTCGAAGGCGCCCGGCTGCGCATCTGCCTGTACGAGATCGAGCTCTCCGAGCTCCCCGAGCTCCTCTCTCGGGAGGCGAGGCTACGCATAGGCCCCGCGCGCTACGTGAGTGACACTGGTGCGGCGGGCGAGGCGCTGCTGTGTTCCGAGTTCACAGACGAGGAGTACATGCGGGAGCGCTTGCAAGGAAGTGTGGAGGCGTACCAGGACGCCGTTGGGCAGTACTACCAAGGTGCCTTGTACCGCGCCGACCTGCTCCCCGTGCCCGCGTACGTGATGCTCTGCCTGCGAGCGCAGCGCAAGGCTGGGGCTGATGTGCTCGCCAACTTTTTGGATGGTTCCTTTCTCGGCGACGGCCGCACGACGCTGCGCGAGCATCTGACGGCCGAGCTCGAGAGCGAGGGCGCGGCGGCGGTCTGGCCAGTCGAAGAGCTGCGAGCAATTTTACAAGCGTGTACTCCTTAGGAGGAGCGAAATAGGCCCGAGCAGAGGGAGTTCAGGAGGGAGACTCACGCCGCGGCCCCGACAATTGGGCCCCGACGTGCATCGTGTTCTTTTTTTATATTGCGCAAACCAAGGCCGCTGCGGAAGAGGTGACTTGACTTGAGTTGGACTGTGGTTTGGGCCGTATATTACTGTGGCGTGAGGTGGGTTTGGCGGCGCGCGGCGCCTTCGCCAAAACTCAGCGTGGGGGGACCGCGAAGAAACTGAACTGAACTGAACTGGCCAAAACACAGCTTCAGAGAGGCGAATTCCGCACGAGGCCAACTTGGCCGCCTCGGCCAGACTCAAGAGGCGACTTCAGTCCAAGGGCCGCTCCAACATCGTGGCTGTTCAACGACATGGAGCCGCAGCCATCGGCTCGATCGCGCAGTCAGCATAGCGGCGGCGGTAGCTCGCACCGCAACCACGACGCCAAGGGCCAGGCTAACTTTGACGCCGTGCCTGATCTGGTGCTCTTGCGCATGAAGGGCCAAGTCGACAACAGCAATGAGATCGTCGATCTCGAAGGGTACGAGGACAGTCGGCTCGGCGACAATGAAATCAAGGTGCTTGTGCGCATGATTGCCGAGGGCGACCTTGTGGCCAAGCGGCGCTCGGAGGCCGCTCTCAAAGCGCAATCGATCTTCGAACGCTCGCGTGAGGCCCCTACATTGGCGGAGTTGAGCAACCACAACCCCTTCGCCCTCGAAGCAACAGAACAGGATGCACGTGAGGAGGCAGAGTGGGAGCGCGCGAGCTGCGTCGTGTGGCCCGATGAACTGTATGCTTTATGGGCGGAAGACCATAAGCGTTCTCTCAGCGAGCAAATGGACGACAACTACCAGCTGCCATCGTACCGGTTCACGCCGCGCTCGCAGCGCGCCTACGAAGCCAAGAAAAGAGCCCTGCGCCATCGCAAAAGGCCCAGCCGCGCCAAGGCCCTGCTGAGAACCGCCCTTAGACGCCACACCATGCAGCAGAAAGCTCTCCTCTGGGAGGCCGCTTCCCTTTCACTGGAATGTGAGGAACAGGGCAAGGGGTGCAAACACCTGTCGCTGCAGGTGAGTGCCATTTCGATGCCCACTGAGTGCCACCGTGTGTTCCGGATGACCACCGATGGCCACTGAGTGCACCGTGTGTTCCGGATGACCGCTGATGGGTGGTCGCTGGATGCCCACTGATTGCCACTGATGACCACTGATGACCGTCTGATTGCGTCCTTCATCAGCACAACTCGTTGGGGCCGCGGAGTGCTGCCTACCTGGGTGAGCTGATCCGGAAGTCACTCACGCTTCAGACACTCTCCCTCGGCTGCTGCCCGATCGGCGACGCGGGTGCCGCGCTGCTAGGGCGCGCGCTGCCGCGCACTCATTCTCTGCTCACACTCGGCCTGCAAGAGTGCAATATCACATCGATCGGCTGTCGCCACCTCGCGATGGGCGTCGGGCGCTGTAAGCCACTTCAGTCCCTCTGGCTGTTTGCGAACTCCGTAGGCGACCAAGGGGTGGCGCAGCTGTCCCTGGCGCTCGATTACAAGGAGGATGCCCGAGACCCGAAATCGCGCACCTGCTTCCTGCAGAATCTCGGCCTCGAGCTCAATGAGATCACGTCCAAGGGCGCCGACGCGCTCGCGATAGCGCTCGCGCTCGACGGCTGCCCGCTGCGCTGTCTGCGGCTGCAGCACAACGCACTGGGCGATCTCGGCGTCTCGGCCCTCGCTCAGAGCCTGTACTTGAACAAGACGCTCACGAAGCTGCAGCTCCGGGATGTAAACGTCCAGTCCGCTGGGTGTGCCGCGCTCGCCGCGGCGCTCGACACGAACTGCCGAGAGCCGGATCAAGGGTTGAGGATCCTCTGCCTCGAACCTACCTCTGATGCCCTATGATTGCTACTGATTGCTACTGATTGCTACTGATTGCCACGGATTACCACTGATTACCACTGATTGCCACTGATTGCCACGCAGGCTGAGGATCCTCTGCCTCGAAGAGAACTATTTCACGGTGAATTCGACCAAAGAGCTTGTGATGGCGTGGCAGCGGTCCAATCTGTTCTCGCTCTCCCTCGACCTGCAGCACGGTGGAGAGTACACGAAGCCGCATACGGCCGAAGAATTGTCCAAGATTCACACTCTTACCATGAGTATGCGCCGCCGCCGCACCCGCACCGCCCAGCCTCACCACCTGCCGCCTTCGGACGGTCGCCGCCCTACGCGCCGCCGCCGCCACCTGTGCTTCTCACGTCGTCCCCTTGATCTCCCACATCGACCACCTGTGCTTCTCACGTCGTCCCCTTGATTTCCCACATCGACCTGACACTCAGTTGGTGGCTCCGTGATGAGATCACGGCTCAAACAACGAGGCCCCGGAAAGAGCTCCAAGGAAGTCCAACAAACGAAGGCAGCCGCCATTTTGAAGGAGCTCAAAAAGTCCGAGGACGGCTCCGGCCCAACTCAGGAGAGCAGCTCAGATCTGAGATCGGGAGATCCAGCGAGGAGCCCAACCAAGCAGCCCAAGCCGGCTCTGTGGGACAGCTCCGCCACGAGCGGCGTCAAGTAGACGGCGCCGTCGGTCTGCACCCTGCACCATCAAGCGCCCGATCGAGCGATGATTCGGTCACGCTCATCACCTCACGGACACACGCTCGAATTGAGCGCCTCTTGCCTAATTTGGAGCACCGTTCTTTTTGTCTTTTTCACAGCCAATGTTTAAAACACAGAAACCCACATGCACAGAGGGTCGCCCCACATGCCCATACACTGCCACGGTGAAGACGAAGTACATCCCGTGGCGACCGGCGAGGTGGTCCACGCCCTGCTGCCGCAATCCACGTTGCATGTTGCCAAGCTTGCCGCCGCCGAGGCAGAGTTCCCCGCGGTGCTGAGCAGCCGGCTCCATTGCGTTCTGTCGCTGCCACCGCCACCGCCACCGCCACCGCCGAAACGACCGCCGACCGCCGTCGTAAGCCTCAGCGTGCCTTACACCGCTGCGGCAGTCACGCGCGCTCTGATTACGTCTGGATGGCATGTTCTGTCAGCGACAAGCTCGGCTGCTGCGACTGCCACGTTGTGGTGGTGCGACTTTGGCTCCGTGGCGTGGGACGAGGTGCTTGCCGCCAAGACGACAGCTTCAGCGCAGTACCTGAAGACAGGCTTGGTGCGCAAAGCGGACCTGCTGCACCACATGCGCAAGCACAAGGTTGCGTCGCGCTGGCCGGTGACCATCGTGGCCGACATCGAGAATGCCGAGGACATCGCGGAGTTCGCTGCGGGCTGGTGCAGGGTGTGCGCTACAGGTGCGCCCGAGGCTGGGCTGTCGAAGTGAAGAGCCCCTGATGGCTACCGATTGCATGCGGGTGGCCACTGATTGCTTCCCTCATCATACCTCCCTCATCATACCCCCCTCATCATACCCCCCTCATCAGGTGGGCCGACCGATGATGCGTCGCTATGGATGCTTAAGCCGAGCCGAGCCAACCGCGGCGAGGGCATCGCGGTGCTCTGTAGTGGAGACGAGGCCGGCCTGCGGCGAGCGCTTGCCTTGTACCCTCGTCATCGCGACTGGCTGTTGCAACACTACGTGCCTCCTCTGCTGCTGCCGAGCACGCTGACGCCGCTCGCCATGCGTGATCCATCGGCCAGTCCCGAGGGCGAGCATCGTGGCGCGCGAGGCTCCCTCAAGTTCCACCTGCGGCTGCATGTGCTCGCGCTCGGTGCGCTGAGCGTCTGGGTGCACGATGCACCGCTCGTCCTCTTGGCCTCAGAGCCCTGGAGCCCTCCCACCGCTTCGATCGTCGTTCCGCCGCGTCACAGCCCGTCGGGGCAAGTTGGGCACAGGGGCGTCGATGGGCTTTGTGCTGGTGACTCGCCTGAGCTCGACAGAGTCTGCCGGGAAACCAGCCTGCTTGCACACCTCACTAACCACGCACAGCAGGAGCACGGGGCTGCGTATGACGAGCGGCTCCATACCCGAACACTAGCAGAGGCGTTCGAGCCGGCCTTCGCCGCCTCGTTGCTCGAGCAGTGTCGCTCGATTGCGGCAGATGCTTTCACTCCCTTTCGCCGTAGCAGCGCCGCCTTCTTCCCACTGCCTCATTGCTTCGAGTTGTTCGGCTTCGACGTGGCGGTGGACCCTCAGGGGCGTGGCTGGCTACTTGAGGTCAATTCGGGCCCTGACCTATCGCTTACCCTAACCCTAACCCCTTACCCTTACCCTAACCCTTACCCTAACCCTAACCCTCTAACCCTTACCCTTAGGTCAATTCGGGCCCTGACCTGTCGCTCCATGGCGGCCGACTTCAGGCGGCGGCCGATGCACTGCTCGCCGACGTGCTCGCCATCACACAGACGCGTCTCTACTCTGGCGATCCGAGCGGTGGTGCGGCGGCTGCCCTTCGCGCGCGTCCTCCTGAGCAGGCGTCAGCTTCTGTGGGCGAGCGCCAGGGTGGTTTCCAGTGCGTGTTGGCGCGCCCGTGCGAAGAGCCGGTCGCTGAGCTGGAGCGCTTTCATCGCAGCCTCAAGGTCGCGGGCCGTTTTGCGCACGCACTGCACCGGCAGTCGGGGGCGTCGGTGAGAGGCGTACAGGCACTCATGGCTGATATGGAGGGGTGAGAGTTGCGGGACCCGCGGCGCGTGTGGCCTTGGGCAGCGCAGCACAAGGTGGATCAAAAGCACAAGAAGCAGGTGAGAGCTACACATCGCATTACAATCAAGGAGCAGAGCACTGTAGGCTCAAGGGGCAGCCACGGAGCCGCAGAGCATACAACTCAAGGAACACGCAACTGAGCGTATACAGATTACACGTATTAATTAAGACAGAGGGCGCGCGAGTCCGAGTGCACTCGACGCGTGCTGGACGGCGAGTAGGTTCCCCCCCCCGCCGGGGAGCCCCCGCCGCCCCTCCCCACTGCCAGCACTCGCGACGCGCACGAGACGCAACCCGCGCACACCGCACCGGGCAAGTGAGAGACCGACTACGGGTCGTGTGCAACCGGGCGACCGGGGGCCACACGGTGTTGGCCTTAATCTTGCACGTTGCATCTTGCAAGGTGAACGTTTATGAAGACTAAGAACTACGATAATGTGATATGTGGGTTAGCCACGGCACGAGCCTTCGGTGGAGGCACGACACTCGCGCGCGGCCCACTCGGCGTCTCGTCGGTACACGAAGCGGCGGAGGTGTTCGGCAGCTGGGGGGAGGCTGAGAAAGTCCTGGCCGTTTAGAGTGACCTCGAGCGGCACTGCCACCTCTGAGGCGAGCTGCTCGGCTGCCCAATGCGCTGGCGAGATGCAGCGCACGCCGCCCGCCTCGGAATCCACTGTGCCGTCCACAACAGTGTTGAGCGCGCCAAAGCGGCATCGAACATCGCCCAAGTCCTCAAGCCGACGCGCCGCACGCACGAGCACCGAGGTATTCCCTGCGACCGAGCCGTACGTCGGCTCCAGGCCGTCGATGAGCCATGCCGTGCCGACGTAATAGCGGTAGTAGTAGTGCGGGAGCGCCTCGGCGTAGTGCTGGCCACCGTTGACGGAGATGCTGAGCGACACCGAGGCTGTGGCGGAGGCGGTGTCCACGGCTCCCGTGTAGGGTGGCGCACGGCACTGGATCGCTCCACGTCCGCCGCCGCAGCGCCGCTGGCCTCGGCAGTCTGACAGCTCGCCACGCACGATGGCTTCCCATCCCGCATCCGTCGATCCGAAGCGGCAGCGCACTCCGCCTTCGCTCCCGCCCAGATCGATGAGCAGCGCTTCATCGATCAATGTGATTGTGACAAGGGTAGCACCACCGGACGGACCACCCGCAGGATGCACGCGCGCGACGCCAAAGGCTCGCGGGTCGTAGAAGGTGAAGGGGGCAGCCACGGAACCCCGAGCGCCCTCTGCCGTATCGCCATTGATCGTGAGCCTCACCGAGACTGTCCTCATCGTGAGGAAATACTCTGCAGGCGGCGCAAGCGGCGGGAATGGCGGTGCTGGCGGCGGGAATGGCGGTGCTGGCGGCGGTCGTGGCGGCGAGGGTTGCGGCGATGGAGATGGCGGCGTCAGCCCGCTGCCGAACTCGTCGCTGCTCATATCACCGCTGCTTGCGTCGCCCGCTAGGTCATCGCCGGGTGTAGGTGATGGAGGCGGTGCGGGAGGTGGGGGGCTCGTGGTGCTCAGGCGACGACGCCCGGCCGGCGACGAATGCGGCGGCGTAAGGGCACCCGCTGTGACACTCGCTGGAGGCCGAACGCGCGGGGGGGGCGGGCACGGAGGCGCCGAGGGTGG
>Ga0210243_100540_pt1 | contig 32191 bp, 25 predicted proteins | sample ChrtobMeP5a_32mM_FD_155461 | JGI IMG/M metagenome (GOLD analysis project Ga0210243, IMG submission 155461) | Chrysochromulina tobin associated microbial communities from unialgal haptophyte culture, Seattle, Washington, United States - P5a_32mM | ecosystem: Host-associated > Algae > Haptophytes >...
GTGGCGGCGGCGGCCGTGGCGGCGGCGGCGGCGGCGGCGGCGGCGGTGGCGGCGGCGGCGGTGGCGGCGGCGGCATGGGCGATGTGCAGGGACGCTTTCGGTTCGCGCGCGAGAGAGAGGGGAGAGACGGCCCGACGAGACCGGCAAGGGTCTGACGAGAATGACGAGACCGACGAGACCGACGAAAACGACGAGACCGGCATGGGTCTGACGAGAATGACGAGACCGACGAGACCGACGAGAACGACGAGACCGGCATGGGTCTGACGAGAATGACGAGACCGACGAGACCGACATGGGTTGGACGAGACCGGCAGTGCGCGGCCGTGCGCTCCGTGTGGGCAGCTGTGTATTGAGAGAGTGAGACAGAGAGATGATGTCTTTGCGCCAGGGTCCAGTGTGAGTTGGTAGCATGTGGAAGTCCAAAGTCGATGCAGCGTAAGGGACCGGGCTCTCCGGGCGGGGCGAGCACCGGTCACCGGAGAGCGGAAGGCGCGGACGAGGCGCGACCGTCAAGCCCGACGCCCGAGGCCGAGCGGTTGAGATTCGGGCATTCGGCACGCTCGCGCGTCCGTGGTCGCGATGGCCGATGCTCACATCGGTTTCTTACGACTTACGCGATAATTGTTTTTCCGATCACACGTAGTTCTTGACCGCGGGCGCGGCGAGGGCGACGCGCGCCAGGGCCAGCGCGGCCGCGTCGCGCGCGGGCGCGCGCCGCGGCGCCGGCGGCCGCGGGGCGGCGGTCCGCAGCCGAGCACCGGCGTCGAGACGTTCTGAAGATGGCGGGCGGCGCGCGCGGCCGGGTCTGCATCGATTCCGATATACGTCTTGATACGTCGCGTATCGTCAAGTCATATTGTTCGCCGTCGAGTTCGCCGTTGCTCGATCGAGGCGTCCCGCGTTATGCGTTTAAAAACGTGCTCCTTAAACGTCGCTCCGCGCGCTCCGACCCGGTATCCGCGCATAGGTAAAGGTAACCGGCCCGGGTACGCACACACGCCTTCTCAAATTGCACATGATTGTAACATGATTGTGCCGGCTGCCGCTCTCCACAGCTCCACCACGCTGTGTCTTCGCGGACGCCTGTCTATTACCTGTCTACACACGGACACGCATCACGCTATCTGACCTCAGTGTAACCTCAGTTCGGTTATTAACCACGGGTGGACCCCCGACCCCGCGCGGCGAGGCGCGCTATCGAGGATTCGAGTTTACTAACGCGCGCTATCGAGGCGCGCTGTGCTGGCGCTCGACGTAGAGCCGTACCGCTACCGGATACCCCCGGGCGTCCGGGTCCTCGGCAGATCGGATCGGACGTGAACCCACACCCGCTCGACCCTCTCGATCCCCACGTGAGACGTGTACCGGCGGTAGCGCCGCGGCGCGGGCACCGCCGCCGGTCCGAGCACCGAGGTTCACCCGCTCCGAACGCGGGTCCCGCGGTGCCGGTGGGCCCGCGCGCCCCGCGCGCCGCGGTTCGGTACGTGAGAATGAGTCTGCTCTCTGCATGTCTTGTTGTATGTTGTTGTATGTTGACTTCCTTGTCTGTGTGACTCAGTCTGAGCAAACGACCGGACTTGTCTTTGTGACTATGAGAAAAAACGTATGTAGGTTACAACCCAGGCTACTGGATCAGAGATTTTGACGAGAGCTCTGCGATGCTTTGGCGGTGCGGCTAATCCGCTGCGACCTTGTCCGGGTCTGCCAGCTCGTCGTCGCTGTCTACAACTTCGCCCTTGCCACTCGCAAGCGGGATGCGATACTGCGTCGACTCGAGGTACTCGCGCACCAGCTCCTGCTGCAGCCCCAGCTCCTCCTCGACGCGCTTCTGCTTGAACGTCTTGCGCGGCGGCCTCTCGACGGCAGGCGGCCCTTCGCCCTCGAGTTTGCAATCGTCGGTCGCGCGGAGCATGAAGTCATTGGGCCTGTAGGTGCCGCGCAGGAAGAAGTCGTTCGAGTACTCGGAACCCATGTACCCTTTGAGGCCGGGCGGCGCCATCCGGTGGATCGTGCGCTTGTCGCAGCGCTCCTCCTCGGGCACCGTCTTCTTCTTCGCCATCATGTCCTCGAGGTAGTAGTCCTTGGAGCGCACGAGGCGATAATCGGTGCCATCAGGCAGGTGGTAGTGCTTTTTCGTACCCGTGTCGTACTCAATCCCGTGCTCTTCGCTCCGCCAGCCAGGGATGTACTTCTTGGACGAGTTCTTAATCTCGGCTGCGGGCATGGGCGTGCCGTGGAAGCGGCCGGCGGGTAGCGTGCCGCCGATGCCCCACGTTAAGCTCTCCTTGCTCGGAGGGCCTAAGGCCTTGCCGGGCCGTGCCGGCGCGAGCGGCAGCGCAAACGTCTCGTAGAATTTCTCAGCCTGCCGGCCACCAAAAGTTCTCAGCTGCGGCTTGCCGGCGTCGACATCGTATTTGGTCTGGTAGAAGGCTTCCCAGCCGCCCTGCAGCTGACCCTCCGAGTCCTTCTCATTATGCGCTCGGACCGGCGGGCGGTAATGGGCACCCACCTCGCCCATGGGGAAGCGGGACGAACCAGAGAGGGAAGCCCAACGCGCAACTGCTGTGAATTGGCTGTGAACTGCTCTGTGAATTGGCTGCTCACACTGCGTCGGCTTGTCTCCGCGACTAAGGCTTGTCTCTCGTGTGCGTGCGCTTGTGCTTCGTGAGGCTGCCCGACTCCGTGAAGTACTTGTCGCAGCCCTCGTAGTCGCAGTGTCGCACGCGTACGGCTTGTGCCTTGTCTCCGCGTGAGCCGTGTGCGTGTTAGTGTGCGTGCGCTTGTGCTTCGTGAGGCTGCCCGAATTCTTGAAGCACTTGTTGCAGCCCTCGTAGTCGCACGCGTGCGGACGTCTCAAACCTCTCCCTCCTTTCACCGCACGTGAACAACTGTGCGAGGTCGCACCTCGTCTCGCAAATTCGTGTCTAAACCTGTCTTCTGTCCGACAAAGTTTGTACTCAGTTTCACAAATGTCGCGGTATCGTGAGGTCGCACCGATGCAAGTACACGGACATACAGTTTGAAACCCACGCAACATCACGCCCTCATCCGCAAGCTCACCCTATGCGAGCGGATTCATGGCAGTGAGTCTCTAAACCATGTCAGATTCTCAGATACGAGGTACACGTGTGCACCAACCCCTCAGCTCAGCACGACGGCCGGTCGAGGGCCGAGCCGGGCACGCTCGAGCACGCTCGGTGCTCCTTTCGGGCACGCGAGGTGCGGGAACGCGGTTGAGCACCCCCCCTCACACCCCCCCTTTCACCCCCTCAGCTCAGCGCACGACGGCCGGTCAACAGGGCCGAGGGGCCGAGCCGGGCACGCTCGAGCACGCTCGGTGCTCCTTTCGGGCACGCGAGGTGCGGGAACGCGGTTCAAAACCACCCCCCCTAACGGATAGCAGCGGCCAAGCGCACGCGTGCGGGAACGCGGTTGAAAACCACCCCCCCTAACGGATAGCAGCGGCCAAGCGCAACGATGGTATTATTACTGCCAAGCGTAATAAGACCAATTTATGCCATCATCGCTGTAGAGTGCGGGGACTGTGATCGTGTTGCCTACCATGACAAACCTCCCATTGTTAAATGTGATTCCATTCCACTTGGTTTGGTAGTATTTGTTGGTGTTTCCAGCTGCTCGAAGAGTCCAAGTGACACCGTCTGGGCTGGTTAAGAGCTGCTGGACACTGCTGCTACCATCGGCATCATTGATTGCGACAAACATGCCTGCTCCATAAGCTACCCCTCTCCACAACAGGCTGTCAACACCGGAAGGAAGAGTTGGTGCTGCCCATGTGATGCCATCGGCACTCGTCCTAACACGGTTAGCTCCTGAATAGGCAACAGCAACAAAGATCGCTGTAGCGCCCGTCGGGGTTCCATGACAAACTGCTGTCCATTCCTGTGAAGCAATTGTTGACCCTGCCGTCCATGTCACGCCGTCGTCTGTACTGTATGCGGAGAACGCCGCGGTGGCTACTCTTGCGATCGCAACGAACCTTCCTGCGCCATATGCCACCGCGGTCCATGTAGATGATGGAACGACCAAGTTTTGTCCGGGCACATGCGTCCACGAGATGCCATCCGAACTCCTTGCCGCTATGCCACTAGACACCGCAACGAATACGCCATTTCCATACGCAAGGCCGAACCAGTCGGCAGCAGGTGAAGGCAGTGTTATCGACGTCCAATTGGCGCCGTCGACGCTATACGCTCCCTTGGTTCCTGGGTTCGCTTGTCCATTCAAAGACACAAACTTTCCACCTCCGTAAGCGATCGTACGCGAATCACCGACATTGTTGGAACCCATACGCGTAGTCCATGTCGCACCATTATCACTGCTGCTCATGAGCTGCGGGGTGGTAACACCGACGGCAACGAACGTACCACCCCCGCCTGCGACTGCGAGCATATTGGCCTGTTTATATATCACAGGATTAGGCGGAGGCGGCGAGGGTGAAGGCGGCGGCGGCGAGGGTGAAGGCGGAGGCGATGTCGGAGGCGGCGGTTGAGCAGGCGGAGAAGGTGGTGCACTGAGCGCCTCACCGAGACCCCCAGCGACGGCACGACGGAGACCCACACCGAGACCTACTCCGAGACCAACTGCAAGAGAGATGATCAGACAGCAAAGCCAGGCTAGAAGACGCCGGCGTCTTTTCTGATCGTCTGCAGACTTATCTTCGGCGGCTTGCATTGCGGGGACGACTTGGACGGCTTTCATATCTGTACGCCTTTGTTTGCGATGTATACCCAGTCTGACGTGCGGGCGCGATGATGTCGACGAGCGACGACGCGGGAGTGGCGACGCGCGTTGGAAAACGGATGCGAGACGCGGCTTACCGGCTTTCCTTACTACCATACTCGGAAATAAATTAAGTCTCAATCACTTGTAGTGACGAATTTCCGGTTTGGCACTCAAAAGTACTATCAAAAGCTATCTTTGAGATGAAGAGATGATGTGCCAGCGTTGATGTATGAGCAGTTTGCCCGCGAGCAGGTGGACCCGACCCCAAGGACTCCTATAAAAGTCTCCATCCCGGGATCCCGGCCACACGCGACACGGCCAAGGCCCAAGGTAGCGTAGCGCCGAGCAGGGCACCGCACCGAGCCCGGGCGAGCGCGCCGACCCCCGGCCGCCCGGCCCGGCCGATTAGAAACTCGAACCCAAAGCACGGACCCGACCGGGGATTACATTCAATACTGAGGAAGTGAGCGATGGATACCCCCGCTAATACCCCCCGCACACATTTTAGCACACATCGTCACATAGGTCAAGAGTAAGGGGACCCTGGAGGCAACGGCTCCTGCACCGCTGGCCGTTGACCCGTTTTTCTCGTTTGTCGAGCCGTTGGTTACCGTACACACCGTCGATCGTGACTCTGACAGCGGCCGCGCCTAGCGTCGTTCTCGATGCCAGCTGAGTATAAGCATGATCCATGAACGGGGGGAGGCTGTTGGTTCTTGTGGTGTGTGACTCTGATGTCTGATCTCCAATGACGTTCGGGCTTTAATCGAATCGATCGAGGCTTCAGACGCCGATTCGGAGAACGGAAGGAGCCAGCAGCAAGCAGGAGGCGCCAAGGACCCCAACCCCAGCACTCGCACCAAACTTCTGGCTGACGGCGAGCCCAATTATTGGCCCGAGGATGAAGCCGAGAGAATCAGCCATGTCAGACAGCGCAAATGCCATACCGTACCCCCCTAGCTTGTGCCGATCCACCAGATCAGCGAGCAGTGCCTGCCCCGCTGCGTTTGCAAACGCACAGCCAGTGCCGATCAAACAACAGCAGACGAGGACAGCGCCAAGGCCGAACGAGCGCAGAGTGAGTACTACGGACGATAGCACCATAAGACAGAGTCCGACGCAGACCAGCCGAGACTTGGGCAACGTGTCGCTCAGATGACCTGCAAACGGTGTGGTGACGAGGTAGGCGACGGTGGCTGAGGAGAAGACGAGGCTGCGTGCGACCACGCCTAGACCAAACTCACGGTCCAGAAGGATCTGCGACAGGGGCTCCAGCTGCCAATGAGGGAGCGGCAGCACACACACAGCGCAAACACGACCCTCAGTGTGGAAGGCACCGGTACCGGGCCGAGTCTGCGTCAGCCGGAGGCTCGAATGGAGGGCTGTGCACGGGAGCTGTGAACGGCTCGTCGGGTTCGACCTGGAGCGGCTCCTACGAGTGCCACAACGCTGTTGACTGCCACCGAAGAGGCGGCGACGGCAAGGACCTCATGGTTGCGCAGGAGCGTGATGAGGGAGGCTGTGGCGCGGGAGGGCGGCGCGGGAGGGCTGCCCAAGTTTCCAAATTTGGATCGAAGTCCCGAGGGAGTCGGAGTCGGATGTGTCTCGGCAAAGCGCTTCAGGGCGATTTGCGCGATGGCGTTGACTGCGACGGTCAGTGCAGCCAGCCGGAAGGTGCGTCGTCTGCCCACCCAATGAAAGAGTATGCCTACGCTCAGAGGTCCGCGAAGGATTCGTGTTAGTGTTCGGGTTCGGGTTCAGGTTCGGGCGAAGGGTTCGGGTTCGCCTCTGAACCTCCAAGCAGAGGGCCACACAAGACCCCAATGGCTAAGCCAGAGTAAGCGAGCCCGATCGCCGTGCCGCGGATTGCGGCCGGGTGGGTCTCGGCGATGAGCGACATGCCGCCGCTCATCGTCGCTGCAGAGGCCGCGCCTTGACAGCACCGCGCGAAGATAAGCTGCCCAAATGTCGATGCCTCAGCGACTGCACGACGGGAGGGTTCGGGTTCGAGTTAGGGTTCGAGTCTGTCCAAATGTCGAAGCCTCAGCGAGTGCACGACGGGAGGTGCAGGTGGTGCAGGGGCTAGTGGGCTCCGGGCCAGCTCCTCACATGCGACAGTCGAGATTGCAAGGCCGACCGTTGACCAAATGAGGGCAGTGTGAGATGATCCGTGGGTCGTCAGCATGCCAGCGAGCGGCGCAAACGCGAGCTGACAAATGTCCTTGCTCGCAAAGAGGATACCCATCGCGACCTCGCTGTTCCGCTCGACGCCTAGCGGTGGAGGGCTCTTTAGCAGTTGTGGAATGATCGGGACGAGCATGGTGATGAGCATGAAGTCGTTGAAGAGTGCGACGCCCACGACGAGTACGGTGAGACGCTGCAGGATAGTCGTACCGGCCTCAGATTTCTGTGCGACGGCTGTACCAGGATGCTGCACCGCTTTCTTTGCACCACCTCGGAGGTGCCTGATGATCCCTCTCTCGTTCGCACGGACCAACCCGACATTGTCAGTTAGAAGATGGCGTTGGTTCAGCATCCGCTCATATCCTTCGACTGGAGCAGCGAGACCGATGATGAGCAAGACTATGTGCCAACGGATAGGGACGCCCTGTGGACGCATGTTGCCTCTAGATTACACGTCCTTGCGAAGCGAGAGGCAAGGCGAGCGTTCGGGGGAAGCGCGGCGTCGTGACCGATGCTGCGTTCATTGTGAATACACACCACACGTAAAAGCCTGCTTGCGTGCTTCACCCTCCAAGATTCCTGGTTTTTGTGGCGATAAATGCGAGCACCTTAACGCCGACGGCATTTCATCTGGGTCCGCACACACGCACCGGCATTCGCTTTGCGTCAGAGGAGCTCAAGCCATGCGACTGGACGCAGCTCTTTCCGTTCTCACGTTCAACGTGTTCGCGGGTCCACCAACTCCGACGCCCTTTGCGGCGCAGTTGGACGGCAGCGACCGCTTGCGGCATCAGGTCGCGCAGATTCGTGCCCTGAAGCCCGACATCATCTGCCTTCAAGAGGTGCAGACTGATGGCGTTCGTGAGTATTACACGGCGAAGCTGCAAGACACCTACGAGGCCTCGTTTGTTCTCACCGCCGACGAGTTTCGCTGCAAGGCGGGCCGCTTGATGCGAAAGGCGCTCGACCATATCGGGCCTCAAACGACACTCTCGGGATTCCTGCTCGGCCCAGTTCAGTCAGGACTCATGGTGCTACACCGCCGTGAAGTTCTCGAGCGCGCGTCGACCGTTAGCTCCTTCACATTCCGTGAGCAGTCGGGCGACCCCCTCAACTTTGTGCGCCCCCGTGGCGCCCTGTGCGTACCGCTGCGGCTGCGCTCGGACGGCAGCCCGCTGTGCGTCATCAACACACACGCCAACGCCGAGAGCGCGAGCTTCTTTGGCGCCGGTGCGCTCTTCGGTGGCCACGGAATGCCATCGGTGCCGAAGCCCTCGAGCCACCGCGCTCGGCAGCTTGAGGAGCTGTTTGAGCATGCGGAGCGCCTTGCGAAGGAAGGATCACGCCTCGTGGTGTGCGGCGACCTCAACTCGCCACCTGAGCTGGGCGAGATCCCAGCGCGCCCGTACGACTTCATCGATGCGACGGCCGTGGCATGCCAGCAGCAGCAACAGCAACACGAGCAGCAGCGCCAGCAGCGCCAGCAGATGCAGCAGATGCGGCCATTACCGCACGCATCGTGTCTGTACACGTGGGACGGGACACGCAATCCGCTCGTCGAGCATGGCTGGTTCTCAAAAGGCGAGGGCGAGCGCACGCAACTCGACTACATCTTCACCAGTGCGTCGAGTGGACTGCAGCCCGTGAGCGCGCGCCTCGTGCTCGACTGTGGGCCGCCGTGGCTCAGCGACCACTTTGGCGTCCTCGCCTCCCTGTGCGTCAAGCCATATGTGGCGCGGAAGTGGCAGCAGGTGCGCAAACGCCTGCAGGGCAGGACCTGGACGCTCGACGAGGATGGCGTCTGGGGGCTGTGAGCCTGTTATGAGCCTGTGGCGACTGAGCATCGACCACGAGGAGGAGAAGAGGAGAGCAGCACTTTCTCCTGCCGGCGGTGCGGTGCAGTTCAGCTCGCATTGATACGAGCGACCGACTGCACACATGTTGAGTTGTTGAGTATTTAAACGTCACGAGACGTGAACCTAGCGTTTTGGTAATAACACGTTGCGAGCTCGCTCGCGGGTTGTAGAGGCGCCGTCGAATCCTGGTGATGGTGTGTCTCGTTTCTGCACGCAGCTCGGCAGGTCGCAGCACCGTCGACGCGGCGGTCGATGCATCGTCTCCGGGAAACGGCGAAAGGTCTAAGGTGCATTGCCCCCCGTCGAGCGCCTTAGGCTTAGCCCCTTGGCGCTTGGCGCGGTGCTTCGTTTCTGCTGTGCGTGTGGTCCCGGCGATCGTTGTCATTGATGTGGATTGAGCAGCCGGCTATAGGCCGGGCTATTTAAATACGTATGATTATTGATTAAGCGTCCGGCGTAACGGCCGCACAAACAGAGCAGAGAGCTGTGCGAATTAACGAGGTATTCGATTCGACGATTGCCCCCCCGGCGGCGCGCCCACGCGCGCGCCGGCGTGTGGTGTGTGGTCGTGCGGTGTGCGTCTGCGTGTGCATTGAATTTGTGTACTCGTCGAGTTACCGGAGTACTCGATCCGCTCCGGTAGACCGGGCCGGGCGGTCGGCGCGCGCGGCCGGGCGGGGCCGGGTAGCTCGTCCGGTCCGCGCGGGGGACCGGCGGCTCCCGGCTGCGCGAATCACACGCAATCGCAAACGTGAGGCGCATTCGAGTCCGGTTCTTTGGCGACCCTCGCCGCCTCGCGCCACTCCACAGGACAGGCGCCACGATCACGTCATGCACGCTACACACACCGCACACACATCCGAACGATATAGTACCATATCCTCATGACATGTGACTCGCGCCTATTCATCTACGCGGCGGGAAAGTCATCATTCTCGTCTCACTGCCGCAGGCTGATCGCAAGACCGTCCGTCAGCGATGGAGCGCGTGCGGCTCCCCATTCGATTTCTCTCCCGCGCTCGCCGTACCGCTGCGCTTTCCCGCAGGAGCTCCCCGCCCGAACATTGCCATCGGCGGCGTCGGCCAACGTCTGCTTGTGCACGTGTGTACGCCGTCGCAACCAAGGCGAGGCGCCCTACATTCTCCTCTCATCCTCTCACACGGGTCTCAAAACTTGAGGCCCGCAAATGGGTCCGCTGCTGGGGCAGCGGGGGCGGGGGCGGGGGCTGGGGCGGAAAACATGCCGGGAGCCATGCCGCTCGGAGGCATGCCGCCCATGCCCATGCCGCCCATCGGTGGCATGCCGCCCATGCCGCCCATCGGTGGCATACCGCCCATGCCGCCCATCGGTGGCATCCCGCCCATGCCGCCCATCGGTGGCATTCCGCCCATGCCGCCCATCGGTGGCATGCCACCCATCGGAGGCATGCCGCCCATGCTACCGCCCATCGGCATGGGCGGCGGCATCGGAGCGCCGCCCATCGCGAGCCCTGAGCCGCCGCCCATCGCCGCCATGCCCATCGGCTTGGGCTTGGCGGGCGCGGGCGCGGGCGGCGCGCTGAGGTTGAGTGAGTTCTCTAGCAGGGCATCCATCGCCGATTTGGGCGGTGCAGGCGCGGGCGCGGAGCCGAAGTCGCCAAAGGCGTCATCGCCGCCAAAGGCCAGGGGCTGGGTCGCTGGCGGCACCGCCGCCCCAAAGATGTCGCCACCACCACCCATAGCCATCGGCGCAGCGGGAGCTCCGAAGATGTCGGCGAGTCCGGCTGCGGCGGGCGGTGCACCGAAGGCCTTGGGGGCGGCGGGGAGCGCGGGCGTGGGGAGCGCGCCAAGCGACACGCCGCTGCCACTGCGGGCTTTCTTCTCACTATCATCGCGGTCGCGTCCCTTGATCGAGATCTTGCCAATGTTGCCCGACAGGTTAGTGATGAGGCTCGGTGCGGCCGGCTCGGGCGTATCGTCGAAGGCGAATGCTGCCACGGGCGCGGGAGCGGGCGCCGGCGCGGGCGCATCGAAGGCGAAGAGGTCGACGGCGGGTGCGGGCGCGGGTGCGGGCGCGGGCGAAGCACCAAAGGCAGCGCCGAAGCCGTCGTCGTCGCCGAACTGGGCATCGAACTTCGAGCTCGGCTGCTTCTTGGGCTTGCGAGTCTCCGAGGTCTCCGACCCGTCGGTGAACTCGGACTGCGCGGCCGTGCGCTTCTCCTGCAAACGCGAGCCGTCCTCGAGCAACCCGATGATGTCCTTGGCCTTTTCGCGCACCTTGCCCACGTTCGCTTCGTCCGAATGACTAAACGTCATGAGCGCCTTGATGTCCGTCTTCATATCGACAGTCTCCTCGAGGGCACGGTCGGGGCCGTGCAGCAGCACCGCCTCGAGCACCATCAGCGTCTTGAGCACGATGATGGGCCGTTGGTTGGAGCGAAGCACCGTCTGCCAGATCTGCGAGGTGATGATGCGATAGTCGTCATCGCGATGGGTCGCGCGCCCCAGCTCGTACAGCAGGCTGGTCGAGGGCAGCCCGGGCTCAGGGCTCGTCGCGTCCGAGAGCTTCTTATCCAGGTCCGAAGACGGAAAGAGCGTGTTCATCGAGGCGATCTGCTTGTTGGCCGCCTGCGAGCGAGACGTGGTCGCAGATCAGGTCGGGCTGGAGGGGGCGTCTCCTTTTGACAGGGGAGGGGGAGTGCACTGGGGGGAGGGCGGCGCGGGGGAGGCGAAGGCGCCAAACGTACCGCGGCGTAGTCGGAGACAGTGGAGAAGAGGCCGGTCGCCATTGATGTGAGCGACTTCTCGAGCGATTCTGCTGGGGCAGCCGACTTTTTGCCGCGCTCGGCCGAGAACTTGAAGTCGTCATCGCTCCAGCCTTTCTTCTCCGGCGCCTTCTCCTCAGCCTTGGCCTCCACCCCCATGTCGGAGGCGGAGACGCCCGTGTACCGGTTGCGCGCCTGGCGCGCCTTTTCGCGCTCCGCGTTGAGCACCTCCTCGTTGCCGAGCAGCTCGATGATCTGCTTGGCCTTCTCGCGCACGTTGACACCGCAGTCCTTGCCTTCGGCGTCGACGAACTCAAACTTGAGCTTTGCCTTGATCTCTGAAAGGTGGTCGCGGCAATCCTCAATGACGCGGTCCGAGCCGTTCCGAACCATGTGATCGATCATGTTGAGCGTCTTGTACACGACGCGCCAGAGCGACCCAGAGAGCTGCAGATTCTTCCAGGCGAACGACATGATCGTCTTAAAGTCCTCGTACGAAAAGGTGGCGCGCGAGATCTCAGTGAGCATGGTTCCCGACGCGCCCCACGGCTCGTTGCTGGTCGCCTCGGTCAGCTTTTTCTCGAGCTCCGTGCCGGCCACCAGCGTGGTTGCCGTCAATGCGACGTTCTTAGCGTATGACGCGTAGTCGGAGAGGGACGAGAGTGAGAGGTTCATATGCACCGACTTTTTGCGGGCGCTTCTCCAAGAGCCACCTGCGTGGGAGGGGGCACAGTGCTGGCGGGGTCAGTGTCGAGGCGGCGCGCGTTGCCGTGCCGCGCGCGAACTAAGGCGTATGTACTGACGTCGGGCGCCAGCGGTGCGGCTTGGGCTCTCTCCGCTAGGTGCTTGGTGTGGGGAATCGGCGGTTAAATTTGTGGTGTGTGAGCTGACGAAGTGGCGTTAGGAGAATTGCCTCTCTCGAACCTGTCGTCGCGCTTCTGCAACGACGGCGAACTTCGTGTTCGTGTCGGGGTGTTCGTGATGCGGCGACATGGCGTCTTGAGAGTAGTCTCCTCATCCGCGAGGCGCTGTGCCCTGCGGCCGCTTTCTTCCGCCGCTGGATCTTCGCCCTCGTCCTCTTCTGCCGCCGCTGCCTCGCGCCCAGACGATGCGCTTCCGCCTTCGCTGCACCCTTCGTGGGCACCGCCTGTTGCTCCGACACTGGCGGAGCGCAGCCCGCTTGCATGGACATCGATCTACATGGAGCTGTCCAAGAGCCGGCTGAGCGCGCTAGTCGTCGGTTCGACCGCAGCAGGTCACCTCATGTCGAGCGGGCCGCTCGACTTGACGAGCCTCGCGTCAGCGCTTGGTGGGACCTTCCTGCTCGCCGGCTCAGCCAACAGCTTCAACCAGATCATCGAGACGCGGAACGACGCGGCGATGAACCGGACGCATAAGCGGCCGCTGCCATCGGGCCGCATCAGCCGGCCGCACGCGATCGGTTGGGCGAGCGCCTCGGGCGCCGCCGGCCTTGCGACGCTCGCGCTTGGCACCAACTGCATGACCACAGCTCTTGGCGCTGCGACGCTCGGGCTGTACACGCTGGCGTACACGCCGATGAAGCAGCGCACGCCACTCAACACGTGGGTGGGCGCCGTCGTCGGTGCCATCCCACCTGTGATGGGTTGGACAGCGGCGGGCGGCGGGCTCCTCACGCTCGAGGCGGCCGTACTCGGCAGCAGCCTCTTCCTATGGCAGATGCCCCACTTCTTCGCGCTGTCGTGGATGTACCGGAGCGACTACGCGCAGGGCGGATACCAGATGGTCCCCCTGCATGATCCGACGGGCGCGCGCACCTCGCAGCTCTGCCTCGAGTACTCGCTCTACCTCGCCGCGCTGCCGCCCCTGTGCTGGGCGACTGGGCTCACCTCGTGCATGTTCGCCATCGATTCGATCGGCTTCAACGGCATGCTGCTGTTCGCCGCGTGGCGCTTCTACTCGAACTCGTCGCGTGGGCAGGCGCACGCGCGCCGCCTCTTCCTCGCCTCCCTCGCCTACCTGCCCATCTTCTTTGGCTGCCTTCTCCTTCATCAGAAGCGTCTACCTGCGGAGATGGTCATCGACGAAGAGGCGAGATTGCCCGCGCCTGCCGAGTCGCTCGATCGACTCCTCGTCGACGAGTCGCTCACGCGGCTGCGCGAGCGAGGTCGCGAGCTGTGCATCCACGAGCACGTCGTCACGGGCGGCGGCAACAGTACCGACCCCGCGCGCTGCCCGATGCCGCTCAGTGCCGAGAGTAGCACGGGCGTCCGGGCAGAGACTGCTGGCACAAGCAGCATGGGAGGTAGCGCGGGCCGTTGTCCGGTCGTTGTGGCGGAGCACGTGGCAGAGACGGTCGTGCAGCAGGCGGCGCAGCAAGCGACGCAGCAGCAGCAGCGTGCCACGTGACACAGTTGGGCCGGGGCGAGAGTCGTTTCGCACGTGCTGGCATCATGTGGGACGCTCATCCGACCGTTAGACCTCTAATGACCTCTGATTGCCTCTGATTGCCTCCCGCATCATGTGAGACGGATGTCGTCGCCATCCATACGGGTTCGTCAACGGGTTCGTCGCCATACGCGGGTCAAAGAATGCTCTGAGACCACTCCCGTGAACGGCTGGTCGCTCTGGTCTATGCGCCTTTGGGCCGGGCGGGGTGGATATCACGACGGGCAACATGCGGGCCCGTGCACGACGACCCGCGGGAGTCGCATGAAGCAGGCATCGAGCGGAGCTTCAAGGGTTCATCGAATCAAGGGCGGTGGTTCCTGAGTCTGCCCCTAACTGCTTCAAGGGCCACGTCAAGCGCGAAGCGGAGGTTCATCCTGGTTCGTACGACAACGCCGTGCGTACGCGTACCGTGCCTAAAAGCCGTGATCACCGCCGCCCGCGGCCCGCCCCCTCGCCCCTGCCCCCGTGCCAACCCTTTATGGTATGTACGGTGGTGAGCTATGGAGCCCCGTGCGTAGAGCCCCAGGGCGTGTATCTGTGTGTGCATAACATTGGGCGGCGGGCGGGGTGGCGGCGGGCGTTGTATACGCGTCGCAAGTAAATTTTATGCGCGGGCGCGCGAGACACCGGTCACCGCGCGACTTACCGGGCGTACGTGCCGCTGGAAATAAAACGCCGCACGCGCGGGCACGTGGCACCCGCCGGGGTCGTCGAGGTCGCGTCGCCGTCGGGAGGCTTCCGCCCGAGCCCGCGCGAGCGACGACACCGCAGACCGCGGCCCTGGCGTAGGTTGCAGGGGAGCATCGAGGCCAGCTGCGGCGACCGCGACCGTTGGGGTCCGCACACGCGTCACGCAGGTCGAAATCACCACACCTGTGTGGCAGGTGTCCACCCATTAATTGCCCACTCGCGATCTTTGCGTCGCAACCCTCGACGTCGCAGTTGAGATGCGTCTCAGCGGCGCCACGCGGCTGCTCCACTAAAGTAGCGTGCACTTCGGCCGAATGCATGTGCGCGCGCTCTCAGTAGAGGAGCTTCTTGCAGTTCCACGCGCCGCACAAGCACGGGAAGGTCTTTCCGGGTACGTCTTGGTAGCCGTAGTCGTACCCGAGCTCTTCGAGGGGCGGTATGTCGCGCAGCGCAAAGAAGGCGATGCGCGGCAGCCGCGAGTTGTGATCGCAGAAGACGCGCTGCTTGAAGCAGTTCGGGTCGCAGCTGTGGTTGAGGAACCGGCCCAGGTTCGAGAAGCGTGTCGCGTCGATGCACATGCGCACGACGTCACGACCATCACCCACCACATCCATCAGCCGACTCATGTGCTGGTTGTCGTAACGTATGCCGCGGCTCTCCGCCTCGTCATCCGAGATGTACTCGCCAATGTACTCGCAGATGAAGGCGCCCTTGGGGATGAAATCCGGGCTGCGCACCCCCCACCCTTTGACGAATTTCCCCTTGGCTTCCATGCAGCGGATGACCTCAAGCCGGTAAGTGGGCCCGCGCTGCACCAGCCGGTTGCGGCACTCAAGGCCGCAGCCGCTCGCGAGCGAGCACTCGTACACGGAGTCGACCGTGTGCGGCGGGTGCAGGAAGCGCCCCTCGCCGTTGTACGCCATCACCACCGACTGATCGTCGTGAGTCTGGCTCTGCTGCTCGATGTACGGGCACAGCCACGTGTCGCGCATCGGCCCGCCGAGCAACAACCTCAGGCCCTCGTTCACGACGCACTCGGTCACATACCTGCGCACAAGCAGCGGCAGAGTATGCAGGTGCTCGATACGGCGATGGAGGGACGAGCGCACAAGCAGCAGCAGCAGCAGCAGCCACACCACGGCAGCCACATGCAAGTGCTCACTACGGCGCCCAGCAGCAGCAGCCACACCACGGCAGCCACATGCAAGTGCTCACTACGGCGCCCATCAGCAGCAGCCACACCACCACGGCAGCCACATGCAGGTGCGGACACTGGCCGAGCAGCGGGTGCGCAGCGGCCGAGTAGCGGGTGGAGCCTACGTGAAGTCCATGCCGGACGTGTCGTCGTCGGCACCGTTGAAGACCGGAATCGGAATGGGTTCACCCCCTTTGGACAAGTCGACATGCAGCACCTTCTCGCCTTTCAGCGCGCGCGACACCACCGCCTGCCTCACGCAATCGGAAGGCAGCTGCTGCTGAACCTCCACCACAAGCACGTGCTCCTTGCGCGGGAAGAGCGGGTACACGAGCTTGTGGTTCTGCGTGGACGGGAGCGGCACGAGCTCCGCCTTGAGCTCCGCCTCGCCATTGCCGCTGCCGTCCCCGCTGCTGCCGCTGCTGCCGCTGCCGCTGGCCTCGTCAAAAGTGCCGCGGCTGAGCGCGAGCACCTCGTCCTGCTTGAGGCGAAACCCGAGCTCCGCCTGCAGCTTCTGACGAAGCTCCCGCAGCGTCGTATGGGGCTCCACGTGGAGCATGCCCACGACGGCGCCCAAGTGGAGCGAACCCACGACGGCGCCCACGTGGAGTGAGCCCACGGCCGAGTCGGGCGTGGGTGGCCCGCTGAAGACGAGCAGCTCCTGCGTGGATGGAGTACCGGTAGCCACAGGGGCAGTGGCGTGAGACAGGGGCAGTGGCGTGAGACAGGGGCAATGGCGTGCGAGCGTGTGGGTGCCGCCTCTAGTCAATCAGGGGGCCGAGGCACCGCGCGCCGGCGCAGGGCTTCTTCGAGCAGCCGTTGGCGCCCTTGAGCGGTTGCCGCAGGCACCTGGTAGTGGTGTAGAGCCTGCGGGTTGGCGAGGAAAGTGTCCGCGTACACGCCCGCGTACTCAGGGTACAGGCGCTGCTGCTTCTTAAACTGCTCGTATTTGGCCGACTTCTCCTCGATGCGTGAGCGCTTCGCACCGGTGCGCTCGAGGTCCTGGACGAGCTCCTTGGCTAGATGCATCTCGGCCGCGTCCGGCTTCTCGAGCTCCATCTCTCCCTCCTCCTCCTCGCCGGTCTCGCCCTCCTCGCCCTCCTCCTCGCCCACCTCCTCGCCCACGACCTCCTCGTCGTGCGCATCGTCCTTGGGCAGCGCTTCGAGTATCGCCACGATGCAAGCACTCCTCGCCTCCGAGTCGACACAGCCCTCCGCCATCTTGAGTGCGTCCGCACGCATCGAGGCTGCCGCCCAGAGCCGAGGAGGTGACGAAGCCGAGGAGGTGACGGAACCCGAGGAGGTGACGGAACACGAGGAGACACACACACGCGTCACGGTCAGCGCACACGAAACAAGGCGAGAGGAGTCATGGCCGTCAGTCATGGCCGACGGGCTGAGGCGCTGCGTCTGGGCCGAGGCGGCCGGTGGGAGTGGTCCGTGGGCGGGTCCGTGGGCGGGGCCACACCTTCAGTGACGTATCGAAACTTGGACACACGCTCTTTGAAAAGCTTGAGGTTGAGCTTCTCATCCGCATCGTCCACGGGCCTCGCCTCCCTGAGAAGCACCCCAGCAGGCGACGAGAGCAGCCGTCGCAAGCCCTCCTGCCGTTGCTCGACCACCTTGAAAGCGCGCCACCGGATGTGGTCCTCCATCTCGCGCAGCAGCTCGAGCACCTGGCTCGAGCGCGTCTCGCAGAGGAGCTCCTCGAGCCACTCGGCGTGCACCTCCGAGCGCCAGCTGGGCAGTAGCGCGGGCTCCACCAGCGCCTGTTCGAGTAGGCTCAATTGCTTGGCGACCTCATTCGCCACCTCACACTCCTTGACGCGCCGCGCCCATGCCGCCCGACGGGTACCCCAGCTGGGCACTACGGCGTTCCAAGGGATATAGTCCTCGAGCTCCGTCAAGTCCTGCTTCAACTGGCTCAGCGCGCCCGCCTCGGCCTTGCTCAGCTTCGACACCGGCTTTGGCTTCGGCTCCGCCTTCGCCGCCTTGACATCATTGGTGCTGCTCTTGGAGCCCGCCTCCAGCGCCCGGCCCTGCGTGCGCTTGAGCCACTCTGCCACCTTGGTATCCCACGACGACTGCGTCTTGGAATTGATCCAGTGTGTGAGCTCCGAGGTCGACATGCCAATGCCCGAACACACGGCGTCCTGGCGGATGTCACCGTGCTGGAGCGCAATGCCGATCGCCTGCTTCATCGCCATGACCGCGTTGAAGATCTTGCTCTCCTCGCTGCCTGACACGAACGTCTGGTTGCTCCGCGTGCTCATGGCGACCCAGAGGCTAACCAGCCAAGTGCTCTCTTCTCGCGACACCGCTCGCGCGTGGAGGCGACGCCGCAAAGTTTTCCTTCGATGAGCGCGCTCTCGGGCACATTTTAGAGCAACGCCCGTGAGCTCCTTTCGCAAGAGAAGCCCAAGACGCGAACGACCACACAGACCCTCACTACTACTCCGATCGTAGACCCCAGGCGTGGGATAAGCCTCAACGCGCCCTGAGACGGCGCGCCGCCATAGCGTGTTCGACCCCGACGTAGCGAGAAGTGTACACATGCTGTGGTTGCCTGTTGCGCTTACGAGGACGCCTGCTTCTTCTTCGTGAGGTTGACCGACTCACGCTTGAGCACATGCAGCAGCGTTTGCGACGACTCCATGATTTTGCAGTAGGCCGCCTCCGTCTCCTGGATCGTCTTGTCGTACTCGTTGCGCGACGAAATCTTGCGCGCGAGGTTGTCGTTGATGCGCGCCAGCCGCTCGGTCAGGATCCGCAGGTCATTCTGGATCTTGGCTGCGCGCAGGCAAGGACGACGGCAGAACACGAGCTGAGCCAGAGGCAGTGCGCAGATGCGCTGAAGCGGTGCACGCCGCTCCTGCGATGCTGCGATGCAGCACGCGATCACTCACGCCCAGCCGGCAGCGCAGCGCGGTGGGCTGCGCACCCTTCTCCTCCTCGTCCCTCGCAATCGACCGGTTAACCTCCTCGCGCTTCTCGCGCAGGTCCTCAATGCCTGCCAGGTGAGAGTTAACGGTGAGACAACAAAACCTCCCGACGGGAGCGTGCCGCGCGCCAGATGATCAGCGGCATCCACGGCAGCCTGAAGCGGGCCAGCGCTCGCTGCGCCGCCTGGCAGGGCCTGGCTGGCTCTCACATTTCACGAGCTCATTGTTGTAGTTCTGCAGCGTCGCTCCCTGCTGCGCCATGGCTGACGAGCTCGAAACAGCACCTGCACACAGTGGCGGGGCACCTGTCAGCAGTGCAAGACCCAGATGCTGTGCCGGGCGCGTGCAAGTTGGCTGTGAGGACCGGGATCAGCGGGAAGGTGGGCAGTTCCGTACAGTTCCGCACAAAGAAGACGTCAAGAGCGAACGTTACTTCGCGCTCGACACGGCGCTTCGTCCCGCCGTAACACCGCCAGTCCTCGACCCTCTGATAAGTAATACATGTAACTTGGCTGTCCATTCCCACCACGCAGAAACTAGTCAGAAACGCTTCAAACACTCTTTCCGAGCGCTCGGGGTCCGCACCTGCCGGATGCCGGCCCGCTGGGTCGAACCCATCCTCGGCGGTTGGCACCAAACCAAGTGCAAGGCGCGAAAGGACCTCGAAGAGTACTGCTTCATCGATGTGGATCGATTGGGCATTCCCACCCTGCAGGCCACTTCGCGCATGCTAGAAATGACTCACTTGGGCTTGCGCGCCGCCCCGCTCCCTGCTCACGTATGCTTCAAGTGCTCGCACGGCGTTGCAAACCATATGATCGCTGCCACGGTGATGCCCACGTTCCCTACCAGCGACCCGAGCGACAAGCGGCTGCGTAATCCCGACCGCCTGCGAGCGGGCGAGATGCTGGTCAAGGCCCTCGCTCGCCACATTCGGTCAAATGCACGGCTCACGACCCTCGAGGTGCTGGCCTCACCGCTCCGACTCTTCGATTGGCAGCACATCGTCGCAGGGCTGCGCCACAATGGCTGCCCGCTGCGCCATTTGAGCCTCGCGGGTTCGGCACTGGGCGACGCAGGTCTCCACATGCTGGCGCCCGCGCTCCTGCACATGCCCACACTGGTGACGCTGAACCTGAACAGCTGCGGACTGAGCACGGCATCCGCCCCAGTGCTCGTGAGCGTGCTGCAGTCCTCCAACCTGCGCCAGAACAAAGGCCGGCTGTTGAGCCTCAACCGCGACTTTGCCGCGGGGCTCTGCGGAGGCCGGTCCGCTGGCTGGCCCGGTGAGCTGCCCGCGCCGACGCTCAACCGGAGCGTGTTCGACGAGATGCCCGACGTTGTCGGGCTCACGTCCGTCGGGCTCGCGGGCAACTCGCTCGGCGAGGCGGGTGCGCACGAGCTCGCCGCCCATCTGGCTCAGGACGACTGGCTCCAGGAGCTTGACCTGCGACGCAACGGCATAGGGGCGCTTGGCCTCGAAGCGCTGCGGTCCGTCGCGGCGGATCGCGTGACTGCGGAGAGGGACAAGTACCAGCGGCTGCCGCCGCTCAAACTCAGGCTCGAGGGAAATGCGGAAGAGCTCACGGCCGCGACGGAGAGGCTCGCCGCTGAGGCCACCGCCGAGGCCGCAGCCCGCAGCGCGCAGCGCGCGCAGAAGGCGTCGCGGCCCGAGCCCCGGCCGCGAGCGAGCACATCAGTGCAAGCCGACGAGCGGATGCGCGACGCGCTCCGCTCAGGCGAAGCTCAGGTGCGAGCACTCTCCGCCCGCCACCGCGCGGCCGTCCAGAGCTCTGCGAAGGTCGCGCTATTGGCGGCTGGAGTGCGCGCAGCAGCGAACCTCGACTCCGCGCCCATGACGCGGAGCGACTGGGCAGAGATCGTCGAGGCGAGCGGCGGCGCGGCACCTCTCCTCGATGCGATGGAGCACCTCATCGGCGCAGCCCTTCGCAAGATCACCGATGCCGCTCAACTCGAGGTCCGTGCGGAAGCGGTCGCTGCCGGATGAGCGCCGACCCGCCGAGGAGCTCCGCGGCGGGGGCGCATTCCGCATTCGCGCGAGAGGGCCTAGTATACTTCATTCAAAGCCATTCACATAGTGAAGCCCAAGCTTTGGAACGCACTTTTTGTGGGCTTCGACCCTGCGACTTTCAAACCGAACCCCATTGTCCTCGTAACCACGTCGGCGAGCCAAAGGTACGCCCCAAATCTTCCCGGGGGCTTCATCAATCAGATAAGGGACTTTCCAACCATGTCCTATTACTACAGAGAAGGATGGAGAGCTGGGAGAGGACCACCTGAATAGGTCCGGGCTGGTGTCACTCTAGATGATCCGATATGAAAAGCGCCCAACACGGCGCGTCACGACTCTCCAGTATGGGGTCGGGTCGGAGGGGGTCGGGTCGGGGGATAGGATATGAAAATTGGGCTCCGAGGTCGAGGTCGGGTCGGGTCGGGTCGGGTCTGAAGCGAGTCCAGGAAATTCAGTGTCGTTTCCGGGAAAACACCCCCCCTCCGACCCCGACCCCGACCTCCGAGGTCAACCCCTCCGCGGACCCTAGGCGACCGGACCCGACCCCCCGGGCCGAGGTTTGAGAGTCGAAGGGTCACACTGGAGTGTCAGACACTAAAAATGCGGGAAAAGGTTCGTCGAAGTTTCGTCACTGACCTCGCAGGGTTTCGTCATCTCTTTATTAGGCAACCAGAGGGTTTCGTCATTAGGGCTACCGGTACTAGATCTCCGTACTATATAGAGTTTGTACGCTTGTCGTGCGAGTTTATATTTCGAAATCGTAATTGTAAACTAGACGGTAGGGCGTGCACCGAGCGAACAGCGATGATCGATCCTCGGTGACGACGTATACCGAGGATCGATCATCGAATCCATACGTCGTCGCACACTAACATACTACAACTAAACACACAGCGGGTCGCCCCGCGCAAACTTCGTTGGTCACCAGCAGGAATCACGAGCTTCACCTCGGCCGCAGAGCACTCCTCAGCTGAGCGACCCACTCAGCCTCACACGCGTGTGCTCGAAATTGGACGCCGGGCGGTACGTCCTCCCCGGGGATGAGCATCGATAGATGGAATCCCGCGAGGCACCACTCGAGCGACGACGCCTCGAGCGACGCCGCTTCCTCCTCGCCCCCACGCCCCTGCGATTCTGCAGTGAGGGCCTCGTCCTCAATTTCGGCGTCGCCGAGGGGCTTGCTGCTGCTAGTGCACCGCGTTCGTCGTACCTTCACCTTGCCGGTGGACAATCGTCCCAGGAGCGCTTCTCGATGTGTCGTGTCGCTCACGTCCTGATACTGGGCCTCTCCAAGTGACCAGCAGGCTGCGTCCACCGAGCCCAGCGCGTTATGATACAGCATGCACGCACGCAACACGATTCGGCCGCCCTGACGGAGCACTAGGCTCACCATGCCGTTTCGCGGGAGCCAGCCAGTGGCGGGTATCACGACCTCGCCAGCGACCTGCCTTGGATCCAGTGTCGCCACTACGTTGATCACGGGCACACGGCGTGGCTCTGGTGTTGTTGGCAGCGCGCCCGCCTCGAGCACCACAGGTAGCCGGGCGGAAGCGACCGTTGCGGCACAGCTATCATAGAAGCCGAGCTGCAGCTCGCATGTGGTCATGAAAGGCTCGGTGGCCGTTGATTGCCTACGAAGAGCGCCGAGGTGAGTGCCAAGGAGTTTTGGCAGCAGCGCGTGGTATAACTCGAAGACGTTTAGCGCCACGCGCATGCGCGAGAGGTGCCACACATCGGCCAGACCGTCGGTGCCATAGCTTGGCGTGTCGAGCTGCAGCAAGCTGGTGCCCTCCGTTGTGCATGCATGCCATCCAACCAACATACTGCGCTCGGCCGCATCCAGCATGCGTACCGTGCGCTTGCCGTGCACGCGCACAGCTTCGGACGGCACACCGTAGCGCCATATTCGCAGCGGGTGCCCATCGAATTGCAGCTGAATCTCGGTCGCGAGCTGCACGGTGCCGTTGCTCGAGGCCGCTAGCAGTGGAGGCGTATCCAAGTCAGCGCGTGCCGCATCGAAATCGAGAGCGACTGCCAGTCCACTCTCGCTGAGCTCCCAGCCGGTGAGTGGCACACGAACCGCCTCTTGCTCTGCAAGCTCGCCCTCGATCCATGTTGGCACGAGGCGCCGTGGTACAGACTGCATCAAGAGCTGGCGGTCGCGCACTCCAAGAAGCTCGCGCTCCGCGTAGCTTGGAAGCGGCGTGGGTGGCAGCGGGAAGCTTCGATGCGTGAGAGAGCGGTGAGCCACAAAGATGCTGAGACGCGGCTGTACGTCCCTCTCGAGGAGCGCATGGCGATAGGCTAGCCGTCGGCGGCGGGGTGACGAGGCTGCCATCTCTCCTTTTCGGGAATTGCCGACCCCCCCACAGAGCTGCCGACGTGCGACTAAACTCTTAAGTAAAGATATGCGTGAAGATATGTGGAAATGCAGAGTCGCGGCGGTGTGAACGTTAACACGACAATCGCGAATAATCGGTGTTCGTGAGCGTCGCGGTCAAGCACTCTCCTCGGCACAGGCACAGCCGCAGGGCATGACGGTGGTCAGCGAGTTGGTGCGCCTCGCTGGCGGCCTCGGTGTGCTCGGCGCGACGGCGACCGTCGCCGAGCGTTTGCCGACGGCGTTTCACGAAGCGGGGCATGCGACAGTGGCGGACCACGTCGCAGAGACCGGTGTGAACACCGACAAAGGATGGGTTGGACACTTCTTCGGCTCACGACCACTGCTGCGATATGCCACCATCACACCGCGTGTGACCGAAAAGGGGCAGTACTATCTCGGCGAGACGAAGCTCACAGTACGCTGGCGCGACATGTCGCCGCATCTTCGATGGTCAGCCACTACCGCAACCACCGCCACCACCGTATCCTCCACCAGCGAGCTGCCGCCCACTCTCGAGTGCAGCAGCGTCGTCGCCGAGTGCCCAGCGATACTCCCGAGCCTGGCCCGCATTGCATACCTCTTCGGGGGCCACTGCGCCGAGCAGCGCCTCTATGCGGCGCCTTACTCGTGGTACGGGCACTCCACGTCTGTCTGGACGCACCTGCCCATCGGCGAACGACTGTCTCGTCTGATCGCGAACCCCGCGACAGCCACGGGCGACCTGCGCAAGGCGCAGCAGGTGGCGTGCGCCGCACTGTCGACGGACGCACCCGCCGGCGCTCCTCCATCGCTGGTCGTCAAGGCTGCCTTCGAATTTGCGGATGCAATTGTAGCGTCGCGCTGGGCGGCGGTCTGTGCCCTCTCGGGGGCTCTCATGGTGCGTGGCACCGTCGACGGCGCGCAGCACGAGGAGCTCATGCGCCAGCACCGCTGTGCGCTCAGCGGCGCACCGGATGAGTGCGCGTGCAGTCGGCAGCCCAGCGGCGGCCTCCTCCGTCACCCGCTCGATCTCATGCTTGATCTCGCGGCGCCGTACCCGTTCACGTTCGGCATGCTGTGGGGATTGTTCTTGTGCCCGGCGCTCGACCCAGCTCTCGCACCAAAGCACGCGGTGTGCGTGCGATGATTCCGCGGCCGTTGGATCACGCAGCAGGTCTCACGGTGACGGTCAGATGTTATCCAGAGATAATGTCGCGGATCCGTATACAACTGGTAATACGTTATCCACGGTCAGATTCTCAATGCGGTAGCCCGGCCGGCAACCACGCGGTTAGGTCACCACGTGCTAACGCATTGAAAATATTACTGACATCGTTATCCATGCAGCCACACCCACACAGAGCAGCCTGACCCAATTGCCCTGACCAGCTGACCTCCCGTCCGTGCCTTGAACACGGCCACACGACGTGACACAACAGCGGACGGGAGCCGGTCGGATCCGTTACAACTTGCCGTTTCCCCCTACCGTTTCGATAGTTATCGAGGCTCAGTGCAGCGAGCGATGTAGCACGACAATAAGCTACGGCCAGAAGGCAGAGCGCGCGCTTTGGCCTCCAATCTGCAGCTCATGGCTAGTTGTCGAGCCCGAGAGCGATCTTCATGATCTCGTACACAAACATGTGGATACCCAGCCCCGGAATCGCGCGCAGCATCGTCGGGGCCAGCCCGTAGAAGAGCGCGGTCCACCCTTCCTTCTTGATGATAGTTTGCAGGCAGTTGAAGATGTTCGAGTACTTGGCTGCACCGACGGCACCCGAGACTTGCATGCGCCGCCGCACGGTGTCGAGCGGGTAGGTGAGGAAGTGAGCGATCGCGCCTGAGAGGGCCCCCGCGACGAGCGTCCAGATCGGCGGTAGCTTGTCCAGGCTATTCCTCGGCAGCGCGGATTTGAGAATGTCATACAAGCCAAACTTGATGCCCTCGAAGGGCAAGACGCCGAGTAAAGTGGCCCACACGCCCGAGTACAGACCGAGCAGGCCGTCGGACGCAATAACCGCACGAAACGTCGATATCAAGTTGTTGTATTGAGTGCTCCCGTCTTGAATGCGGTACGCCATACGCGTGCGTGCGAGTTCGAGCGGGTACGTGCAAATCACGGCCGTCACGCCAGCGAGACCGCCAGCGATGGAGCTTACGGACGCGCCGTTGATGGTCGGGAGAGCGGCGGCGACCCCTGCCTTGTACATGTCGCTGCACATCATGAGGACACCCTTGTTGGGGATGACGCGAATCACATTGGCAGTGTTGCCGCGCCACAGGCCAGTCCAGCCCTCGGCTCTCACCACATCGGCGAGCAGCTTGAGAAAGTTGCCGTTGTCTCCAGCCTGTGACATGATTTTTACGCGCTCGAGCGGCGCGACAACTGACTTTGCCAATGCGCCGCTCAGCCCACCAGCCAGGATAAGCATTGCACTCTTTGTGGCAGGCTTGTCGAGCCAGCGTTTTGGCTTCTTGTCTTTGCCTGCTGCAGCCTTTGGCTCGTCTTTGCGCTCGTCTTTGCTAAGCAGCTGCAATCCCGATGCACTACACACGAGCAGCAGCGTCAGCAAAGGCACTGGCCGACTCATATCGGTCGACGAGATCAATCGCGACGAAAGGAGATGTGTTCTCTCGAGTTCCGCGAGCGGTTTCGTCAAAATTCACGCGACATGAGTTGGAAGTGTGGGGTTTCGTGCGTGCGGAGAGTCCCGCGTCATTGCGTGCGACAATTGAGCCCCAAACTCCGGCATAATTATCTCCGAAACACGATCATCGGGCCGCGGCGGAAACCGACGAATCGCCATCAGCGGCCCCGCTTGCTCCTGAACTCACCGCCGCGGGCTGCACAGGTGCGATTGCGGCCGCGAGGTGGGAGAACATTTTCTTCCACTCGTATTTGTCGTTAGCATGCGTCTCAAAGTACGCGAGGCCAACCGTCGAGCACCACAGCGCGGCCTCGCGGCGTTTCACCTGGCGCTCGCGACCTTCGTCGAGGATGTGAGCGAGCACCACATTCGAGCCCGTGGCCACCCGCGAGCCCGCGCTCAGCCGATGTTGCTGCACCGCGGAGTACCACCTTTCCTGACAAGCCTGGAAGGAGGCGGTGCTTCCCGCGTCGAAGACGAGAATGCACGCCTGGATCGAGCGGTAGAAGGGCACAATGAGCGATGTCAACGAGTCGCGCCCGGGCGTATCGAGCATCTGCACGATGAGCCGCTGCCGAATCTGGCGAGGTGGAGATTCTGCTTGAAGTGAGACGTGAACGGAGTGCCACGAAGGCTCGACCGACTTCTGAAGTGTCCCGCTTCCGAGTGCATCGGGCTCGGTGATGCGGCGGCAGAAGAGCGTCTTCCCTGATCCCGAATCGCCAATCAGCATGACTGTCATGATCGTCTCCGGTACTTCCTGCAGCAGATCGCTCCCGCCCGTGCCGCTGGTGCTCACCCACACGAGCTTATCCTGTCTTGTAGAGCGCTCCACCTCATCCTGGGCTTCTTCGTACGCAACCTGTCGCGAGCGGCTTCCCAATGATAGGCCCAGTCCAATGCCGGCCGCGATGGCGATCAGTTCGAGCGCCATTTCGGTGCAACGTCCACTACACGGCGGCAAATCGTGAAATCGACATTTTTGACATCCAGCACACAAAACCCGCCGTGAAATCTGCACGTGAAATCGACACGCGTGATTCGTGAAATCCACAACCCGCCGTGTCTGATCACACCGAGGGTCCTTTTCCGTTTTTGGCACAAGTTCGAAGCGGGGAACTGCTATCCACCACCACCACCACCTCCTCCTCTCCCTCCTCGCCGCTTCTCCTTCCGCTCATGCATCTGCTTGCGCTTGCCGCGGGAACGCTTCAGTGCGGCCTCGCGGCTCGCCGTCAGCGCCTCCTTCGCGGCCTGCTCTTCAGCGCGCAGCTTCTTGTTGAGCAGCTGCAGCTGCGCCGCACGCAGCGTGTCGCCCCATAGCTGGAATGCCACCTTGCACGAGGCACGGTAGTCGGGCCGTCTGCAGTGGTAGCCGAGGTATGAGCGCACGGGGCGCGACATCGACCGTCGCGAGGCCGCCCACGCAGCCTCCTCATCGTCCTCGCTACCCTCCTTGCCGCCCTCCTTGGTCTGGTTGGGCTTCGGCCCTTCCTTCCGATTGCTGAAGTACTCGTTCACCATCTTGTGCAGCTTCGGCTTCGCGCTCGCCCATTCAAGGACCCCAGCCTCGTTGATGCGCACGTCGTGCCCAGGGTCGTAATTATTGTCCAGCAGGATGTGGTACCGGTTCGTGTAGTCGCGGTCCGCGCGGTTGCCGTGCCAAATGTGCACCACGACGCCCGGAGTGTAGCTCACATTCGTCGGGCCCGCTAGGAGGGTCAGCTTGCGTCCAAAGGCGCGCACATCCTCCTCCATGGCCTTGGGCATCTTGCGGGAGACCCCGAAGTAATGGCCCGTGAAGCCATTGAGCATGATGCGATCGCCGCCGCCGATGATCGACCGGTCGTAGAAGCCGTTGACCATCACCTCGCGCCTGGCTGCCCACGCAAAGCCCGGGTGCCCGAGCAGAAAGTTGGAGCGGAAGCACATGTCGGGGAAGGATTGCAATCCCAGGCCTGCGGAGTGGTAGACGGCGCCAACGCCCTGCCCAAGCGGCAGGGTGCCGAGCGTCTCGAGAAAGTCGGAGCCGTCTTGGTTGGCGCTCAGATACGTCATCCACCCAAACGGCTGCACCACTGGGAAATGGTCGAGCAGCTCGGAGGTCTCGACCACCCAGTCGTCGTTGAGGAAGATGAGATCCGAATCGAGCCACATGACCTTATCGACCGAGTTTGGCAAGTTCTCGAGCGCGATGTTGAGCAGCCGCTCCTTTTGCCACAGGGTGTTACCGGCCGAGGTGCGTCGATGGATGAGGATATCGCAGTCGGCGGGCTGCCGCTGCTTCTGCTGCGACTGGCCGTCGCCGCCGCCGCCGCCGCCTGTGTCGCCACCGCCCTTGCTGCCCGCGTCCGCTGCCTCGTCCGCATCGAGCAGAGCCCCGTCGCCGCCGTCGCCGTCGCCACCAACCTCGGCCGCATCGTCGTCGGGCCCACGCAGCTGGAAAGGCTCGTCGCCGAAGACGAGCTCGACGCAGAGCATCTGCAGCCCCTGCGCCGCCACCGACGACCGGAACTTGCGGAAGTTGTCCACCTTGTTCTGGTGGCGTCCCGGGTTGAAGAAGGTCGTGATGCCGATGAACCTGCCGTACGAGTCCGAATCGATCCATGAGGCAAGACGCGTCGTCTTGAACGTACCGGCACCGCCGCCGCCCACGCCCGCTTCGGCCGCGCCGGCGCTGGCGTGCTGGCTCGTCGCAGCGGCAGCCAAGCTGGCATCCGAATCGAGCCCTTCCATGCCCTCGCCCATCTGCGCACGCACCGCTGAGTCGTCGACACCACCGGCGTCCGGGTCGTCCTCCAGATCGTCGATTGCGGCAGCGACCTCCTCAGCTTTCGAATGTGATTGCGTCGCAGCGCCGGCAGTGCTTGCCCCTGACAAGGGCGGCGGTGAAGGCGCTGCGCGCGGCCGTGAAGGTGGCGGTGGCGAAGGGTGCACAGGTGGCGTCGGCGCGGCACGCTGACCGTCTGCGGCTTGGTCTGCGGACACACGAGGCTGCTGCTGTGCCGCACCACCACGCGCGTCGAAGAGAGAGCCTTTCGCCTCGTCGGCGTGCTCACTCGCGTGCTCACGCACCCACTGTACAAGTGTGAACGTGGAGAGCTGGAAGTAGAGGAAGCCGACAACCATGAGGCACCGCCGCGCTGTGGTGCTGCACGCACAGGCGTAAGGCTGGGCATTAGCGGGCGGGTTTCGAATGGGTAGCGCGCTCTGGCGGACGCGGATGCGCCTTGAGCTGCTGAAAGAAGGCATTGGACTGTGCCCAGCGGTGCGCGACGAGCGCCCGGCGCTGCGCTGCGCTGTGACAGTGCGTGGGCGGGGGGCGGCGTAAAACCAGCCAGCCTCTGGCGTGTTCGGGTACACCAGAAATTTATGTCGCGGCCGCACGATTGTGTCGAGAGGTTCGCGCTCTCTGATTTATTATCATTCAAGAACAGTTGCCCAAGAAGATTTTCATTTGCTTTTGCCTGTGTGGCCAAGTGGTTAAGGCAACGGCTTTACATGCCGGGGGTCATCGGTTCGACTCCGATCATGGGTATTTTGCCCGGAAGGGAAGCCATATCACCGGCTGGCGTTACGCCTTCCCTACTCGGCGATATGCCTTCCCGGTGCGATATGCCTTCCCGGTGCGATATGCCTTCCCTTCCGGGAACAGTCTCCTATATCCTTCTAAAGGAATTTTCAGATTTCCGAAACGAACGCGGCAGACGGCGGAGAACATGCCCCATACCCAGGGCTCTCCGTATCCCCCTGATCTGGTTCCATGATGGATACTGTACCATGTGATCGACACCTTCACGTTGAGTTCAAGCTGCGTAACTTTGGGCGCCAAGCAGCCCGCAGAAAAGCGTCGTTTTGAGCGGCCTGGTGTTCGCGCGGATGTCCATGCCAGCCTCCTCATCGCTGGCGGACACGTGCGTCGTGTGCGGCAGGCAGCCGCCACGATTCATCTTCTTTGCATTGTCGGGCTCTCTGTGCAACATCGCGCAGCTGGCGCTAGACCGCGCCCTCACCTTGGTTCTTCCGCCGGATGTCTGGTGGACTCCGACGGCGTCCTGGACACTCTCGTACACTTTCACCGTGCCGTTGCGACACTTGTCCCATGCGTACTGCGTATTCGGCCAGCACGCCGATCCCTTTTGGCTCGCTATGAGTAAGACGTTCATGACGTATGTGAGCACGATCGTGGCGTCTACAGCGGTCAATATGCTGCTGGTTTGGGGCGACGTGTGCAAGCCAGACATTGCGTTGATCATCACCGCGTGCTTCTCTGTGGTGTGGAGCTACGTGGCGCTCAGAAACGTGTGGCGCGCTGCTGACAGTATACATGAATACCCGGGCAGAGGCGAGTACCAGCAGCTGGCGGGCAGAGGCGACCCGAGCGATTTTGAGCAGCTCACTCATCTAACATCAGATTCAGTGGAATTAACATCAGAAACAGCGGAATTAGTCTCAGACTCAGCGGCGCCAGAGTCACCACCTGCACCGTTGGATTCATCGCGCAGTCGTGAGCCTTCACCACCAATGACAAGGGGTACAGTGATTGTATTGTGACACGTTAGTTTGTGATCGTCTTGCGCGCTCCGTACCGCGCGGGTTCGCGCGTGTGTACTGGCCGTGATGGCCTTCCACACGTTACATGTGTCGATGACGTGTGGCTTCAGGTGTTTTCGCCTTTTCCTCCGGCAATTTTTGCGTGCTACCTGCGCGCACACGCGCCGCACGCGGCACGGCGCACCGACCCGCGCGGCCGCGCGCGAAAACTGTGTGAAATCCGATCTAGGAGGTACGACGTTATCGAACCAGAGACCAACACTCACTGCCGCTCACGTGTCAGCGGTGGGGCTCGGGTCTGCATGAGCAGGGGACAACCTCCTGCGTTTGTGTTTGTGTGCCCGAGTCAGATTTGTAACTGACCCTAGCTACCTACACATTGGCAGCGACCAGCGAGCCTGAGTGATCATCTTGCGGAATGTGCGGGTTGAATGTCTTACTCTTACTTGCTGAAGGTGCAATGCTCAGCTGTACGCCCTGTCCGTCTGCACGGTCGCCAGGCCCACGAGCGGGGCGGACGTCCGAGCGACGCCGTACTTCTCACCAAAATGGTCTTCAACTTCGATCATGTAGCTGTGTATGAGGAGCAAGGATGGCAGCGGATAGGTCACCATCGGTGATGGGGCCCACGGCCGCACTGGAGCCAAATGCGCCTTGAACCGAACCGGCGACGGCGTCCTCGTTGCCAATGAGCAGTTTCATGGCGTCGAGCACCGCCGGCGAGCTCACCTCCCAAGCGGTAGCCAAGCATTTGCCCTCAAGGGGCACTCCACTCGGCAGGTACTGTGCGACGCGCTCACAGTGAAGGGTCGCGCAGCCAATGAGCTCGAAGCGCCGTTGCAGGCGCGCGGCAAACTCCGAACCGTGGAGCGGCAGCAGGACGACGGCGCACGTCGGCATCGGAGTGTTGCCGACCGCGGCGCGCTTCCATAAATTTTTTTGGCTTAGCCAAGAAGCGCAAAGTGGCCATACAAGTAAGGTCGGTACACCGGGGGACAGCGGGTGACGTGGGGTTTGTTATCGAGTTTGGGGGGGTTTGTTATCAGGATACGTATCCCATGTATCGCGCATGTATCGTGCATGTATCCCGCATGTATCTTGATGTGCCCCGTCAAGATACATGCGGGATACATCGAGATACATTTGTATCTTGACTTTGGCCATCATAGGAAATGTATCTTACCTAGGGATATGTATCCTTCTTTAAGATACATTTAAGATACATTTAGGATACGGTTAGGATACAATGTATCTTAAGCCTCAGATACATGGCACACAAGATACACTCACGATACATGTTGGATACATCGGGATACATCGGGATACATACAAGGATACGTATCTCGAGCCCTACTTGCGGCCATCAAGTACATCAGGAGCTGCAGAGTGCTGGAGTTGACCCACTACTGCTCAAGGACCCAATGGGTGGCCTCACAGGTGTGCTGCACACGATGATGGCATCAAAACATTCCCCCAACCCCCGAGATACGTATCCCGCATGAGTATCCCGCATGTATCTTGCAAGGATCCAGAATGTATCTGGATTGTATCTTGATTGCCACTGAGGATACATGTATCCCGCACGTATCCCGTATGTACATGTATCCTGCATGTATCCCGCATGTCGCCTTCGTATCAGATACATGTATCTTAATTTTGTATCCCGGTGTATCCTGATGTATCATGATGAAGAATCCAAGATACATGTATCCTGATGTATCCTGACATGTATCCAGTGTGACACCAAGGAAGCGCCCAAGATACATGTATCTTGATGTATCTGATGTGTATCCCAAAATGTATCCTGGACT
>Ga0210243_100545_pt1 | contig 32150 bp, 23 predicted proteins | sample ChrtobMeP5a_32mM_FD_155461 | JGI IMG/M metagenome (GOLD analysis project Ga0210243, IMG submission 155461) | Chrysochromulina tobin associated microbial communities from unialgal haptophyte culture, Seattle, Washington, United States - P5a_32mM | ecosystem: Host-associated > Algae > Haptophytes >...
CCTCCTTGCAAACCCAGGATTCCGAAATTCCCGATTCCACTTCCGGCCCCCAGCGCTCCTTGCAAACCCAGGATTCCGAAATTCCCGATTCCACTTCCGGCCCCCAGCGCTCCTTGCAAACTCGCTAACCTTGGCTAATTCCCAGATTCCTAATTCCAATCCCGGCCCCGAAAGGCCCCCAAGGCCAAGAGGTTTAGGATTCCGAGAGTCCGAAGGTTGAAATTACATTTCCCCTACTGTAATGTCACACAACCGATGATGTGTACTCTTATAAATCTCTACCCCGACGTAGTACTAAAACCGTAAACCGGCTTCTGCTCACAGCTGGGCGCGAGTTTTGTAGCTTGATTTGACTTCAGACTTGTGAAAACTGAAATCAAATGTAATATGTATCAGTTGTATGCCCAGGCGAGAGCGGCGTGGACGAGGAGCATTGGAATTCGGGGTGCGCGAAAGTCAAACTGTAACACAGGTGTCTGAGGTGTTCGCAAATGTGATCGTTGGCCGCGAACTTGCGGACTTTCGTCGGAAAATGAGCGACCTCCCGCAGGCTGCCAGCGCCGCCGAGGATGCACAGCCATCATCGAGGGACCTAGTCGCCGAGTACGCCCGCCTCGGCGTCGGCGGCCCGTCCTCGGAGTGGAAGCTCGACGAAACGTCGAATGCCTCCTTCGATATATGCACGACCTACTCGCGCTCCCTTGTAGTGCCAGTGGCGGCGACGAGCGAACATATGGCAGAGGTGGCGCGCTACCGCTCGCGTGGCCGGATGCCCGTGCTGTGCTGGCGGCAGATAAACGGCTCCACGGGCACGCTCATCCGCTGCGCGCAACCGGGACAGGGTCTGCTCCTCAAGACCTCCGCCGCAGACGAGGAGTGGATCAAGCTGCTGTGGCGCACGTCGGGCGCACGCAGCCTGGTGCTCTTCGACTCACGCTCCATGCTCGCCGCGTATGCCAACCGATTCCGCGGTGGCGGCGTCGAGGCCATCGGGAGGTATGGCATCCCTCGCGTCAACTACTGCTCGATCCGCAACATCCACGTCGTGAAGAAGCTTGCGCACGAGCTTCGCACGTCACAATTCGCACGCGCAGGAGCCTCACACGAGCTTCGCGCGCCCAGGTCGAGTTCGGAGTGGCTGGGCGTGCAGGCACGTCTGCTCGACGCAAGCCTCAAGATGGCGGACTACCTCGAGGAAGGCTGCTGCGTCGTGCTTCATTGCTCCGACGGCTGGGACCGCACGTCGCAGATGAGCTCGCTTGCCCAGCTGATGCTCGACGCGCACTACCGCACGTGCCACGGCTTCGCGACGCTCGTCGAGAAGGAGTGGAGCGCCTTCGGCCACCGCTTCTGGATGCGCCGCTACTTGGGCCAGCCAATCTTCGCCCAATTCCTCGACGCGGTGGTACAGCTCCTCCGGCAGCATCCGACCGCCTTCGGGTTCAACGAGCGTTTCCTGAGCGATCTGCTCGCGATGCATGATGGGCGCTCGCTCCCCGAAGCAGACTCGCTCGGCAGAGACGCGCCCATCACGGCGCCCATACAGTACGCTCCTTTCGACTGCGACTCAGACCGCGAGCGGCTGCGAGCAGCAGACGCTCGAACCGTCGCCGCGCCGCCCACTGCGTGGGACCAGCTGCTAGCGCCGGAGCGCGCGCATCTGTACCGGAACCCCGAGCACGTGCTGCCGGCCGCGGACGCGCTGATGCTCCGGCCCGACTGCCGCGCGAGCAAGCTTCGCGTATGGGAGGCCTTGCTCGTGCCCACGCCGCGCGACCTCTCACGCAAGGCTCGGCCCTCGCCGACGGCCGCGCTCGTGCCGTGCTGTGCCGGCGGCACGGCGCATCGGCCTCTCCAGCTCGAAGGGGCCGAGGCCCAGAGCAAAGCCCCTCTCGAGTTTGAGATGACGTAGGTGCAACACGAAGCGAAAATGGCGCTTGGCGGCGGACTAAAACTGTCGGGCCCGCGCGGGGCATCTCAGACGCCTGCGGCGGCGAAAACGTAAAAATTGCTGCTATTTCTTTGGGATTTCTATCCAAAAATTCTATTTCTATGGCAGCGGACGGTGGGGCGTGGCAGCAGTGCCGCGGTCGCGTACCGATTAACGTTGTCCATTCCTGACGTACGTGAGCGTAGGTATGCTAAATGACCTCCCCCCGCGCTCCGTTGCGTTCGAGGTATTATGAAGAGTTCTCCGCTTGGCGACGGCGGAACGGACCCCGGACCGGGCGTGCGTCGTCTGTCGATGCGGCGCCGCCGCCTGCGATCCGGGCGAGATCTCACCTGCCTCGGGGCGTCATCACCAGGTTGATGCGCGCACTCATTACATCGCTCACATGGCGCCGGATACCCACGTGGGCGAGCGGAAGGCCGATGCCGCCGTGGGCCACCTCGGTGAAGCAGCCGCGCTGCTCGTGGTACAGAATCCACGGCCACCAGCGCTCCGCCGCTGAGTGCAGCGCCTCGGCCTCTGTAGCAAAGGTCTCCACGGTCCGGCTGGATGAGACCACCTGGAAACTTCCCGCAGAGGCCGCGACAAAACCTGCTGAGATTGCAGCCTTGCGCGACGCGAGCTGCGCAGCCCTCGAGGCTTCGGTGGCGGCCGCCTCAGCTGCTGCTGCTGAAGCCTTTGCTGCTGCAGCTTCTTGCTGCGCTGTCTGGAAGTCACTCGCCTCGGCCGCGATGGCCGCGGCACGCCTTGATGCCGCTCTGGCATAGTCGGCCACCGCGTTCGCCTCGGCGCGCGCGCTGCGCTGTGCCTCGAATGCTTCGTCGGCAGCGTCAGCAGCTTTGGCAGCGGCCAGCTCCCTCTCGGCTAGAGCTCGCTCGACAGCGAAGCCCGCGGAGCGCGGCGTGAGCGGCTCGCCGGTATATGGCCGGCCGGGGATCACAAGCTGTGGGACGATGGCCATGCGAGAGGGCTCGTCAAGCGGAGCGTACCCCTCCACGACGATGGCTTGTACGTCCTTCTTCGAGTTGCCCATCATTCGACGAAACAATGTTCACAGCTAGTTTGACCCCAGAAAGTCCTTGCTGAACATTTCAGTGTCCCAGGTTTCGCTCTTTTCTTATTCGCGGATTCGATCGCAAGAACGAAGGCAGTCTCGTTTTTCGAGTCGCTTCCACGAAGTTGCATCTCTCTTCCCCGAAGGTTCCCGCACGGCAGCACCCTCATCATGCTATCCCTCGCCTCCGCTTCCGTCTCCTTCAACCCGGTCCAGGCAGTAATTACGAAGATCACCCAGATCGGCATCGTTGGCTTTGACAAGCGGGAATTCGCCTCATCGGTTGCCAGCCTCTCTCCGAAGGTGGCCGTCGACAAGGTTATCACGCGCGTCGCGCAGAGCCTCGTCATGCAGGCGAATCCTGATATGCCCAATTCGAAGTATATCGGCGACTACGGTTTCGACCCGCTCTCGCTCGGTAACGAGGAGAACTTCTCATTCATGCGCGAGGCCGAGATCAAGCACGGGCGGCTCGCGATGCTCGCTGCCATCGCATGGCCGTTGCAGGAGATTTTCAACCCCATTGCTGTCGATCTGCTCTCGAGCAACGGTGTGAACGTCAAGGACGTGCTGATCGAGAGTGGCGGCGCATCACCCTCGGTGCTCAATGGCGGCCTATTCCAGAACGAGATCTTCCCTGCCCTCCTCCTCTTCTTCGTTGGCTGCTCGGTCCTGGAGGAAAGCGACCTGAACAATCGCAAGGCCATGGGCTTCGGCTTCAACGAGTACGCAAAGAGCTTTTCGGGCGGCTTTGGCCGCACGCCGGGCAACTTTGGCTTCGACCCGCTCAACCTTTACCGCCCCCTTTCGCCCGCGGACAAGGCCTCCGCGCAGGAGCGCGAGCTCATGAACGGCCGCTTCGCGATGCTTGCGGTCGGTAGCTACGTCGCCACCGAGTTCTTCGGTCAGACGACGATCGTGCGCGCGACGCCGGCGCTCTTTGAGCCGCTGATTTTCCAGCCGTGGTTCCGCTCATTCATGGACTCCTCATTTGACGTGTCTAGCATGGATGGCTCGATCAATGGCGTCGCCTTTTAAAGAGCAAGCATGCATAACACCGCCATGTTAGAGTCTGTCCCAGAGTAATCTCCAGAGAGTGTCCCCTGAGCCCGAAGCACCCCGCAGTCTTCTGACTTACTTTGGGTGAGAAAGAGGAGAAACTCAAGGAGCGATGGGTCTTGGAACAGCGGCACGAATTCGAAATAGAACAGCGCGGTCGGACGGGCGTTCAGCGCGCGCGACGATAATATTGCGAGGCGCGAGGAGGTGCGTGTGTCCGTGTGAATCTGTGAAAGCTCTCTAGCTGCAGCTGTTCAACACATACGCGTTACACGCGCAGTCGACCTCTGGACCACTAGAACTATGTTAGAACTATGTAAGCACAGGAGTTAAATCCACGTTGGGTGGCCGGTACACGACCCAGATTGAGGAGCGCGAGCGAGCTAGCATGAGCGAGCGAGCGAATCGTGCAAGACGGCGCTTCATACCTGTATTCTCTTCACGGCTCTGATGCTTACGTGTTGTGTGTATTAACATGAATACGCCTTTTCACGAGGGCTCGAGACTGCAGGGCACTGATCGACTGATGTCGGACAACGATGAGTATGAAAGCTACGACGCCTACGGCTTCCCGACGACGCAGGACTACGTGCCCTCTTCGCACGTGGCGCCACTCGGCAAGCATCAGGAGCGCTGGGCAAGATTCTGGTGGGGTGAGACCAGCGGCGGCCGCAATTCACTTCCAGAGAGCGTACGCAAGTCCGCTCGACTCCGAGCTCTCGTGTTCAGTGGAGTTCCCGTCGCATTCCGAGGTGTCGTCTGGTGTGAACTACTCGGCGTGAGTGCCATCCGAAGGAAGCATCCGGACGGCTACTACCAATCGCTGCACAGCGAGGCGGCGGGCGGCGATGACTTGGATCATCGAGCCGCTACCCAAGTCGCCAAAGATGTGGATCGCACTTGGCCACAACATCGCTGGCTCAATCGAGAAGCGTTGTACCGCGTCCTGGTCGCGTACGCACGGCGCAACCAAGACGTGGGCTACTGCCAGGGCCTCAACTCGGTCGTCGGCACGCTGCTGCTGTTCATGGGTGAGGAGGACGCCTTTTGGTGCCTCACACAGCTCGTCGAGGCGCGATTGGCGCGCGGCTTTTGGTCCTCGACGTTGTGGCGGTGCCGTGCCGAGCAAGAGGTGCTCAAGGCGCTCCTAGCACGTCGTGAGCCCACCATTACGCGGCAGCTCGAGGCGTCGCGCATTGCCCTTGAGCTCTTCTCGACCGGCTGGTGGCTCACTTTGTTTGTGTCGGACCTGCCGCTCGAGACGGCGCTCCGAGTTTGGGAGGTCCTCATGCTCGCCGACGGCGATGCCGGCACGAGTGCCGACGATGGAGCCTTCGGGATGGACGTGTTGCTCGCCGCCTCCATGGCGCTGCTCGCCATGCGACGTCCTGAGCTGCGACGCGGCGGTGCTGTGGAGATGAGTATGGCCATGCGCGAGGGGCCACGCTCGCTACAGCCCGACACTGCCGCCGGCCGCGCCTTTCTCGCACGCTTCCACTCTGAGCTCGTGTGGCTCCGGCAGGTAGTGCCGACAGCGCTGCTCCGCCGCCACGCAATCGCCAAGGTGCAGCGCCGCCTTGCGCTCGTTCAGAGGGTGAGGGAGGGCACGGCGACGACCGCAGAGCTGCATGCCGACGCATCCGTGCACGAGACAGTCGCCGTAGGCGAGGCTACGTGGCTGCTCTACAGCGTCGTGATCACGTCGCACGCCTGCTGCCGTCCATACCCAGTCCGATACCCAGTCCGAGGATGAAGGAGAATGCGCCTTCTCAACTGGTACAAGGTGGTGCTATCGAATTATCGAAGTGATTCGAGACAAGTAGCAGAGCCAAGGGGTGCCCCGCCCCGCGTTAGAGATTATCGAGCGTTGCGCCCCCCCTCCCCCGCCCGCGCGCCCCGCGCCCCTGCGCGTGTGCGCCCGTGCGGGTCGGGCGCACCTCCGGGGCTCCGCACCAGCCCGGAGCCCCTGCCGGGGGCGCGCGCGGCACACATGATGCACCTCATGATGGCCACGCGAGGAGCACACGATTGCCGGCCCGCGCGTCTCAACGCTCTCGGTGTACTATCGGTGTCGGTGTAGGCTTGGGTTTCGGCAGCTTGAGGCGATCCCAAACGCAATGTTTACCTTCGGGTCTGATGAAAGACTCTCTCCCACACCTACGAGACGGGCAGCTCACCTGCCGCCTCGATGCTCACCTTCTGAACGGGCACCTGCCGAGTCGTCTTTACGGGCACTTGCTCGATCATTCGCACCACATTCATGCCGGCGCTCACTCGGCCAAAGGCTTCGTACCGGCCGTCGAGAAATCCAGCATCGTCAGGCAGCTGGATGAGGAAGCGCGTATCGCTCTGGCCGCTGTTGCCGCCGACGCCGGTGTTGACCATGCTCACCATGCCCGCGACGTTGTGCTTGATCAGATAATTGTCGTGGGCAAACGGCTGGTCTCCATAGATCGAGGAGTGACCCGGCACCTCGCCCGCCTGCATGACGAGGCCAGAGAGGATCTTGAAGAAGCTCGAGCCCTGGTACCCGTAGCCCTTCTCGCCAGTGCACAGTGCGCGAAAGTTCTCTGCTGCACGCGGAGCAACCTCTCCGTACAAATCTATGGCGATGCGACCAGCTGGGCTACCATCGATGGCGACATCGAGGTAGCACCGTGAGGTCACCTTGGGCGGCGTAACCATCACGTCGATTGTTGCTGCCGTGGCGTCCTTGAGCACAAGCTTACCATCCTCGCCAACTCGCTCCGCAAGAGGAGGAGCAGCAGCAGAAGTTGGGCGAATCTGCCACGCTGAAGCCGCTGCCAATGCGCTGCCAGCGACAGCCCTCCGAGGCCAGCCTCGAATGGGTGACGCGGCGCCAGCCGCGACGGCAATGCTGATCGCGACGGCCGCTCGAAGCTTCATTAGCAAGGTGACGGTCGCGGTGTGAATTGGCGGTAAAATCTCGCCTCGATCTTCATTTGAGACACTGAAAAGCTGGGCATCAGTCCCGTCTCGCCGATCAATTAAACCCGCTCGACGGGCGCCAGCAACCGAGGCTGTCGGAGAGCGTCCCGTTCGGCACGTACTGCCACGGGCATTCGAAGAGGCGGTGTGCGTAGACATTCTGGCAGAGCTGGCGGCTGAGCAGGGTGCTGCCGCCCTGCTCGATTGGGCAGCGCAGAAAGGGTAGCTTGAGGCTTTGGTGGTTAGCCGATGTCTCCGGGTGATAGCGGCACAGGTACTGCTTGCGCGGCACCTTCTTCCACAGGGGCTGCACATCAGCAATGGCCTGCTTGTACAGGGCGACGCGATGCTGGAAGGGCTCGCCGAGCTCCTTGAGCTTCTCGGCGAAGCGCTTCGAGTACCGGTCGTACATGGCGTGATCGCGCTGGGCGACCTTCATCACAGCCTCGCGGCACTTTTCCATGTCGGGGCAGACCGATTTGTTGTTGCCTTTGAAGCCGCCCTTCTGATTGGGCCTGTTGCGCTTGTAGAGCATGAGAGGCAGGCCGACCAAGTCATGCGCGAGCAGCAGCGATTCGTCAAAGTGCTCCATGGTGCTCACGATGGCGAAGGCGTCGAGAAAGTTGGTCAGCTTCTGCATCTGCTCCTCGGGCGTCTTGCCGATCACGCCGTTCGACATGTAGTACGCCTTGTACTGTTCCACATGGTACTCCGCCGCCATGGCGGCCATGCTCTGAATCATCATCGTCGACTGCAGGTTAGGCACCCTCTCCACCCACTCGATGAAGTTCCTCCCAAAGGCGGCGGGGCTCTCCCTCTGCCGGAATGCGACTCCCCATCGGAAGAAGGAGAGGTAGTAGTCGAGAGGTTCGCGCACGCGCGTCATGAGCACGAGCGGGCAGTCGATGCCGCCTTGTTTGTACATCTTTTCGAGCTCCCGTAGCCCGGGCAGCACCGTCTGCGCCATTTCCACCCAGCCGAAGTGCGCCTCAATGAGCAGCAGCTGATCGGGCGCCTCGCCCTTGGCGATCGCCACCTCGGCCGTCTTTCGCAGCAGTCGGTAGTCCTGGTTCCAATACATTTGCGTGTAGCCCTGGTAGAGCGCGTAACCCATGCGCTCGTGCTCGAGCAAGAGGTCGCGCACTGAAGAGCCGCCGTTCTTGTGCACGTGGCGATCCACCAGGATCGCGCACCGCCGCGGGTGCCTACTCAGATATGGCGGCAGCGTCGCGTTGCGCGGGATCTGGTCGAGGCGAGGAAGCTGCTCTCCTCGCGCCCACGGCAGCACCGCATTATCCCGTGTACCCGACCTGCAGCCAATGTCATCAGAAGCGCGTGGTGCTGCCGCCCTTTGCTCGGCCAGACGCTTGGCGCGACGCTCGGATGCGAAGCCGCCTTCGCGAAGGCCACCCGCGCCCTTGCCCTTGCCGATCCTGGCGAGATGACGCGCACGCCTTCGTGCAGCGATCTCTTCAGCGTCTCGCATCACTGCTTTGGCCTCTTTCGTCACGGCTTCAGCATCGAGACGCCGCATCGAACGGCGATTCGGCGTCTCATTATTATACGAGTGCGCGCGGCGCTTAAGACGTGTCTTTGTGAACGGTATCCTGTGAATAGTTTTCTGCCGTGCCACACCCGCTGTTCTCAGCTTCTCACGTTCTCACATGCGCTCGCAACTCGAACTCCCAGGATCCCAGCCACAACGCACCAAGCGTCCACTCGCGCGACGGGCGGCGACTCGCATCTCCTCGCCTGCTACGCTCCGCTCCTCCCTACGCTGCGCGCACAAGGCTCGCGACGAGTGGGTTGGCGCCGCCGGCCTCGCCCTTGGCGCGCAGCTTGCCCACGACGGCCCGCACGGCCACGGCCGCCTCGGCCACGGCCATCGTGCCGAGCGGGAGAGCGCCGAACTCATCGAGGAACGAGCGCACCTCGGCGAGCCCTGCCGCGCGCTCCTCGGCGGACAGGGCGGGCCGCTTGCGCTCCGCCTCGGCCGCTGTCGGCGGCACGCCCTCCTCCCGCGCAGCAAGGTTGGCGTCTTCGAGTTGCTCGAGCTTGCGCTTGGCGCTGGCGACGACAGTGGGAGGGAAGCGCGCCACCTCGGCCACGTGCACTCCAAAGGCCTTGTCGCACGGCCCGTCGGCCACCTCGTATAGCATCGTCATCTGGCCGTCACCCACGAGGGCGGACACATGCCGATTGACGATGCAAGGATGCTTGGCCGCGAGAGCGGTCAGCTCGTGGAAGTGGGTCGTGAAGAGCGAGCAGCAGCCCACGCGCGTCGCGAGGTGCTCCGCGATGGCCCACGCGAGCCCGAAGCCGTCGTATGTCGACGTGCCGCGCCCGAGCTCGTCGATGAGCACCAGCGAGCGCTCCGTCGCTCCTTTGAGGATGGTCGCCGTCTCGAGCATCTCCGCCATGAAGGTCGAGACGCCGCGCGACTGGCAGTCGCCCGCGCCCACGCGCGCGAGGATCGAGTCGGTCACTGAGATCTCGGCCGAGTCGCACGGCACGAACGAGCCCACCTGCGCGAGCAGCACGTTGACGCCCGCCGCGCGGATGTAGGTGCTCTTGCCGCCCATGTTAGGCCCTGTGACGATTTGAAGGGTACGCTCGCCTCGCACGAGCACGACGTCATTCTTGATGAAGCTCATCCCGTCCATGCGCTCGACGCACGGGTGGCGGCAGCCGCGGAGCACCAGGCGCTGCCGGCCGTCCTCGGGTGGCACGAGCGTCGGCTTGACGAAGGGCTCGGGCGCCGTGGTCGCCACGTGCGCGAAGGCAAGCAGCACGTCGAGCTCCGCGAGCAGCGTGTGGCACTCGACGACGACAGGCACGAAGGTGCCCGCTGTGTCGATCACCTTGCTCGCTAGAGTCTTCTGCTCGGCATCGTACGCCTTGGCGGCCTCCGCGTACTCCTCGGCCATCGAGGCGAGCTTGCTGTCCTGGTACGCGACCCCTTCCTTCTTCGTCTGCAGCAGGTTCAGCTTCACCTTACCGCTCTGGTACGCAGCCGACGCGCGCAGCTCCTTCTCGACGGCGCGGCTCGCACGCACGCAGTAGCCCCAGCGCCCGTCGGCCTCGAGGCGCAGCTTGTCACGGTCGAGCCCGAGCGTCGCGCACAACGTGCCGTGGTGGCCCTCGATGCGCTCGAGCACCTCGTCCTTGGCCGCGCCCAGGGAGGCGAGGTCCTCCGAAAAGTGGGATCGCAGGACGAACTCGTGTCGCTGCGCCGCCTCGAGGTCGACGGCGGTCTGGACGAGGCGCAGCAGGTTGGTGAAGTTGTTGTGCACGCCCTCGAAGGGCGTCGTGTACTTGCGCGCGATCAGGCGCGCGTGCTCGTCGCTCGGTGCGCCCTCGGCATGCTCCTGCAGCGTGCGCACGAGCCGCGGCAGGCCGAGCACAAAGTGGTACAGGAGCACGACCTCGCGCAGCGTCGCCTTCTTCGCCTGGAAGGCACGCGCGAGCTTATCGAGGTCGCTCCCAAGCTTGGGCAGCACCTGATGAGGGATGCAATCAGCATGCACTCAGAGGCAATCAGCATGCAATCAGAAGTCGCTCCCAAGCTTGGGCAGCACCTCGTCACGGAGCAGCTGGCGCGTCTCGTTCGCCTGGAAGAGCGCGTCCACCGTTTCAAGACGGTCCTCAATGTCATGGCGCGAGAGTAGGGGCTGCTTGAGCCACTTGCGCAGCAGGCGGGCGCCCATGGCCGTCTTGCAGCAGGAGAAGAGGCCGAGCAGCGACGCGTTGCGCTCGGGCTCGCCCGGCTGGGGCTCGACCGACAGGCAGCGCATCGCCCCGGCGTCCAGCCGCATGAACTGCGCCGCGTCCACCCAGTCCAGCGTCCACAGCCCGAATGTGTCCGACGCGCCCATGAGCTCGAGGTACGAGATCAGCCCACAGACGGCGGAGAGGCCGAGCTGCGACTCGCTTGCAAAGGTGCGCCCGTGCAGCTCGCGCGCGCCCAGCAGCCGGCGGAGGTCCTGCTGCACGTCGCCCTTGCTGAAAGTGCCCTTCTTGGCGCCCGTTGAGGGCACCTCGCACAGCTCGCACAGCTCGAGCAGCTTGGCGCGCTCGGGCTCGGTCAGCTCGGCGGGCAGCAGGCACTCGCGCGTGCCCTGCTGGCAGATGAGCGATTCGAGGGTCGAGAGGTGCTCGTCGTCCTCGAACTCGGACACACGGATCGTGCGCACCGTGCAGTCCACGAAGGCGCACCCGACCAGCCGCTGCGCACTTGCCTTGCCGCCGCCCGCGCGGCCGAGTCGCACGGCGACGATGACCGAGGACGTGTCGACGGAGAGGTCCGAGTCGCGCAGGCACTCCTCCTCGAAGGCCTGCAGGTTGCCCGGCGAACCGCGGCGGTCCAGCACCCACTGCTTGCCGTCTGACGAGTACACCTCCACACGACGGCGCTGCTTCAGCAGCGCCGAACGGATGATCTCGGCGCCCATCTTCTTGTTGATCGAGAGGTACGGATGGCGATCGTCGCCGCTGCCCCAGTGGCGCACGCACGCGCTCGACTTGAAGTACTCGGACGCGACCGTGTCCGCGTCTCGGCCGTGCAGCGTGTAGTACGAGTTGCGATCAAAGAACCTGAGCATGTCGTCGGGTTGCCGGCCGAGCTTGCGAAGGAAGTCAACCACCGTGCGGTGGTCGTCTTTGTCGTCGCCGCCCGCGCTGACCTCCTTCATCTGCGAGAGCAGCTCGAGGGCTGACATGGCAATTGCGCGCAATACGAGGGCCCGGAGCGGAGCGGCTGGATGGCGCGAAGTTTTGTGCGAACTCGCGAAACACTTTTTTCGCAAAGTCGACTGGAACGTGAGGGGTGATCGTCGACCGATTGCCCAACTGATGTGTTGATGAGAGAACGAGGCGCTCAAGACGACGCCGAATAGGCAGAAATGCTGCGAATGAACACGACCCTGCGTCCCATGAGCTGCGCGGCGCGGCGCGGCGCCGCGCGCGCGCTTTCGAAGGCTGCCCAGGACTACGCAGTCACACCGTACCGGCTGATTGCTCATGCGTCCGAGTCGCAGCGCGCCGCGTGGGCCGAGCGCGACCTCATCCTGCACTCAGAGATGCGCAAGCACGTGCCCGCCGCGCTGAAGCACAATGGCGAGGAGGCCTTCGACCACCACCTCGTCGGCGTGCAGTCTGTGCTGCGCTCGTGGGGCGCGCCCGAGTACATGACGAACGCGGCGCTCTTTCACTCCATCTACGGCACTGAAGGCTTCCAGGGCTTTGCACTGCCACTCCATCACCGACCAGAGATTGCCGATCTCATCGGCCCGCGCGCAGAGCGGCTCGCGTGGATCTTTTGCATGGTCGACCGGCACAGCGTCGACCGTACAATCCTCGCCCCCTGGGCGCTCGACCCGAGCGTCTACGTGCACAAACCGCCCAGCTTCTTTGCACGTCCCGAGCTCGGCGGTTTTGAGATTCCTCTCCGCACGTACGATGAGTGGCTCGACTTTCTCGCGCTCTCGCTCGCCGACTGGCTCGAACAGGTGGAGGGCACCGCGAACAAGGAAGTGCCGCTGCCGGTCGGCGAGGGCCTTCTTTGGGAGCTCGGCCAAGCGTGGGGATGTACGGGCGCGCACGGGCAGAACCATCGCCCGAGAGAGAGGGACGAGCTGGCGCGACTCCCTAACGCGACTCCGACGCACACTGACCTGTCCGCCAACGATCGGGTGCCGTGCGCAGATCGGCGCCATGCGTACGCCAAGATGGCCGAGCTCCTGGGCGAGCGTGGTCCGCCTTGGGGGCGCCAGAATGCGCCCCGCATGTACGCCGAGATCTTCGCTCGTGAACCTCAGAGCTCGCGTTCCTTCGTGCAGCCGCTCACGCCGCCGATGAGCCAGAGCGCGATCGACGCTCGCAATGCGCTCAAGTATGCGCACATGGCCTATGACGTGGCCTAGAAGGGCCCACGGGGAGCAAGGGCCGGGCATCCGCGTCAGCCGCGTCGTCGCTCGTGGTCGGCGAGCAGCGAGTCTTGGTCCCGCTGTGTTTTGGATGGGGCCCGGTGCCGACCTCAGAGATCATGTTTTTAGGCAAACTGCGCGGTCGCCATGCGGCTCTAAGATAGTATCTTTATGTGCTAAGGCTCTAGGATACTGCTAGCCCACTCCCACAAATTGTCAGGCCCCTACTACCTCTCGCACTCTGTCGTCACCCTCAGGAGCCTCTCCACCGATGGCACCTTCCTTATTGAAGAACTCGTCAGCCTGACTTTCCCATACAGGGCGATGGCCGCCCTTGATGGCATCCGGTTTGGCAAGGTTGACACGCAGCACACGGCCGAACAGCTCCGCATTGTGCATGTTGTCCATCGCCTCTGCAGCATCTGCCTTGTCGTCAAACTGCACAAACGCGAAGCCCTTGTGCTTGGACGACGCGGCGTCCATTGGCAGGTTGACATCGGTGAGCTCGCCAAAGGGCCGGAATGCGGCAGCTATTGTCTCCTTGGTCACGCTCTCTTCGAGGCCGCCAACGTAAAGCGTGCGCTTGTCATTGACATTGCCCTGAGCCATTTCCTCTCGTGCGGACACAGCGTCGTGATGGGCGAATGCTTCGGGAGGATTCTTTGCCTTCACTTTGTCCCACGTGCCATGATCATCATCAGATGTCACAAGTACCAGACTCAACTAAAAATGTAACAACGTACTGAACGTACACTCCCATGCGTATAACACATACCGTGCCGTGCTGTTGGTGGCCGCCCCCGGGAGCTTAGTGCTTAAACCCGGGGGAGCGAGAGAGACCCACGTACCATCATCCCTGCGAGAGATTGAGCGTCGCCGTGAAGATTTCATTTGTTTGCTCACAGAGCCCTTGGCCCTGGGTTCGTTTCATCTTCCGTTCGCGGGTCACGGCGGTACAGGGGCGCGCGACGCAGGGAGCGACTCTGAAAGCCTGCAGTCGCTGCGCCGCGCGCCGCGCCGCGTGGTCGTCATCGTGCATGGGCTGCTGCAGCCCAGGTTGGCGCCTCGAGCAGTCTAGCTCAGTGAGACGGATTGCCTCGGGAGATTGTAGTGGTCGCCGAGCACCCTCATACCCGTGGTCGTCTGTGGGCCAGGCTCAATCGTGCTGGTGGGCATGCTCATCATGCGGTTGAAGTGGCCGTACGGCGTCGCGTCCAGCTTAGACCACATGGTGATGGGCAGGTCGCCACGCCCCTTGGCGGCCGCATCCTTGGAGGCTGCTGCCATCTGGTTCGCACCCGAGCCTGGTACCATCTGCGCCTCGAGCCGGTGCTGCGTGAGCTCCGTCTTGAGCGGGTCCTTGAGCGCGATCCGCTTCGAGTGGTACTTGATGTTCTTAGAGGCGCACTCGAGGGGGTCGTACTCATCAGGGATGATGATGTCGCGGAAGATGCCCATCTCCTTGGACGCCACCACCTTGAGGTACGCATCCTGCGCGTGCCGCCAGCGCGTGTTGTAGGAGCCCTTGGCCTCGCGCTTCCGCAGCTCGTGCACAATCTGATCATGGATCTTGTCGAAGACCTCCTCGTTCCAGTGCTTGCAGTGCGCGTTCGCGCGCCGTAACGTCTCGATATCCTTGAGGCGAAGGAGCTCGGTCACTTCGGCCACTGGCCCGGACTGCTCGGCGTTGAACTGCTCCCACGCGCGCTGAAACTCCTGCTCCTGCTGCTGCGCCGCCAGCATCTGCTGGTCTTTGAACTTTCGCGCCACGGCCTCCTGCCTCGCCTGGTCCTGATCGCGCACAAGCTGCCGCTGTCGCGCCTCCGCAGCCGTGTATGCCGACTGCGGCCGCGTTTTACTGCGTTGCGACATTTTGGACGGCTGCGGCCCGACCGCGACGCTGCTCGCGCTGCTCATGTGCGGCACGGGCGAGGGCAGCCGCGACGGCCGCTCGCTCGTGGGGCCCGGCGCGAGCAGCAACTCGTTGAGGGCTTGGTGCGAGTGCACCCGCATCGTGCTCGCGCTGGCAGGCCGCGTCCACTTGGGTTCGGCCCACGGACGCATGTGACCATCTGGAGCGCAGGCGCGGGCGGCAGCGGCAGTCTTCGGCCTGACGGGCCGCACCGAGTGGTGCTCGGGCACAAAGAGGGTGCGCGCCGGGGACAGCTTCGTGTCCATGATGTTGGGTGGCGCCTGGATAGACGCTTGCAGCCGCTCAAGCCGGATGGTCTCGATGAGGTCGGCGCCGCGGTTGCCACCCGGGTGCAAGATCGCCTGCGGCCGCGTGCCATTGACCGTGGGGATTGGGTGCGGCATGAAGGGCCCGAGGCCAACCGCAGGAAGCAGTCCAACCTCCTTTCCTTCAAGCAACGTGCGGCGAAGACCCGTAAACCAAGACGGCGCTCACGTCTGCTTAGCACAGAGCGCACATGTAATTCGCTCGTAAGGGGCGTTCCAAAGTTCAAGGACCCGACAGAGCGCGGTCTTGAGCAACCGTGGGGTTTATCCAAGACGAAGCTATGGAAGTGCTCCTCGCCGCTGGTGGCGGCATGATCCTCTCCGCTGGCGCTGCTGCACTGAAGGAGGATCCAGCCCTTGCCGTGTCTCTTCGCGGTATCGCCCGTCGCCTTCAGTCCACGTTCTCGGGACCTTCGCAGGAGGACTTGTTGCAGCAGGCGATGCGCGGCCTCCCAGTCGCGCTCGACTCCTCCCGCTCGAGTATTGATGGCTCGCGCCGCGGCCTGCGCTCGCCCGACTTGTTGCGAATCGCTTCGATGCTGCAGACGATCACTCCCGGCACGCTGCGCAAGCTCAATCTGAGCCACACGGCCATGTCCGTGGACGTGGCAGCGACTTTTGGGTTCGCGCACGAAGGCCTCTCGGCGCTACTTGTGCTGAGGCTGCGAGGCTGCTCGCTCGGCGACGGCGGCGTGGGCCTCATCTGCGAGGCGCTCCATCACCCGTCGTCCGCGGCGTCATCGCCGCTCACCGAGCTCGCGCTCGCCTCGAATGGGTTGACGCCGGCGGCCGCGACGCACCTGGCAGATGCGGTGCGCGAGCTGCCCTCTCTCGTCATGCTCGACCTCTCTTACAACGAGCTCGGCTCGCTCGGTTGCGTCGCCATCGGCGAGGCTATCAGCGAGCGGCGCGTGCTGCAATCCCTCAGCTTGGCGGCGACGGGACTACACGATGAGGCCGTGGCGCAGCTCGCTGGGCTACTTTCACTGACGCCGCTCGTCGAGCTGGACCTCGACGGCAACGCAGCCTCTGACTACGCGATGAGCGCGCTGCTCGAGATGGCGAGCCGCACCCAGACGCTCACGACGCTCCGCCTGAGTGCGAACGCCATCGGCGAGACCGGTGCGCGCGCGCTCGCGCAGCACTTGAGCACTGATCCAGGCGGCTCGCTGCGCTCGATCGCTCTCGCCAACAACCCCATTGGCCTCAAGGGTGGCGAGGCGCTGCGCATCTGCATGCGCGTCTGCAGGAGCGTCACCGACCTGTCACTCACCGGCGCGGGCGTCGCGGCCGAGCAGCTAAAGGACATCGACGAGTGCGTCGCACAAAACCGCTCCGACCTTCGCGTTCAGAGCAGACAAGCGACCAAATCGCTGCTGCGTGCGGCTGCACAGCGGGCTGAGGAGCGCGCTGCCGGCATCGGTACCGAAGGAGCCGCAGGTGTTACTGCCGCCCGCGCAGACGCGACCGCCGCTCCCACGGCGGCGGCCACGGCGGCGGGGAGAACTTCGCCAGCGTCGGACCTCTTTGCCACCTCCACGCACCTCGACTTTGCGCCCCAAACGGTCGGGCGCGCGACAGCCACGCATGCAGCCAGCGCAAGTACGCCCAGTAGCATTCCCGGTGACCGTTTCGCGCCGTCGGGCGACCTGAGCGCCGGCGTGGTGCGCCAGTGGCGTGAGCTCTCGCTCCTCCCATCGGCGCGTCTCGTGCTGCTCGATCACGCGATGATCTCCGATGAGCACGCCGATGAGCTCGCAGAGTACACGCGCGACAATACGTGCACGGAGCTGCTCCACCTGGGCGGCAACGAGCTGACGAACGAGGGGCTCACCGTCCTCGCGGCTGCGCTGCCCACAAGTTCGATACGGCGCCTCTCGCTCGCGGGCAACAATGTTCAGGATGAGGGGGCGCTCGCGCTTGGCACCGCCCTAGCCAAGGGTTTCGCGCCCGAGCATATCGACCTGTCAGACAATATGCTCACCGACACGGGGGCGCTTGGACTCGTCGAGCAGGCCCTCAGGCATGGCCCCGCGCTCGTGTGGCTCGACCTGCGCGCCAACCCGCTGATCACCTCCGAGGGGCGCCACGAGGCGCGCGCTGCAGCGGAGCGCGCGCGCTTTGAGTTGCTGCTCTGAAGCGTGAAGGAGGGTACCCGGTCTGTGATTCTATTACTTTCAAAGGCAGGCTCCACCACATGCCACCGCCGCGGCTGCTAACGTACTAAGACCACCCTCTGTACGTGATTCCAGACTTGACAATGACATGGATCACAGCAGCACTAGACTCGAGCGACACGTCAACGTCTCTGCGTATGCTCAAGCCGCCAACGATGTCGAGGCACGCTTGAATCTTTACTTGCAGAGGTTGATTCTTTGTCTCCACTTCGAGTCCACACTCCTCCACTGCTTGTTCGATAATCTGTGAAATAGACCCTGGTTGCAATCCCAGCTGCAAGCGAATGAACTCGGCATCGGTTGCTTCTGAGCCTTCGTACTCGCGATGGAATTCAGGCGGTGTAACCGGCACGTAAGAGACAATCCGCCACGGGCACAAACACGGCCACGACCATCGCCACCGTGAGCTTGGCCGACTCGCGTGCTCGGCACGCATGGGGTCTTTGCTCTTTGGCGGTTAAGCCCGATATGGTTGCCTATCTCGGCATGTCTGGGCAAAGTTTCGCAATTGACGAAAAAAATGAGACCATGAAACACCCCGGAAGCTTCACAGATAGCGAGACTGAGAAGGATCGTGCAGTGTGGCGCTGGGGGTTACTGGGTGTAACTATCCCCAGAGGCTGCTTCTCTCACAGCTCTTCACTTGGGGCCGTACTTGGCCTTATGCTCTCTAAGGAGCTCCGCGTCCGCAGACCGACCGCGCGCCTCGAGGAAGCCGATCAGATCAGTCAGCGTGACGATGGGCACTACTGGCACCTTGAGCTCATCCGCAACCTGGCCGATGGCCGTGAGGTTCGAGCCGGTACCGCACTCTTCGCGGTCGAGTGCGACCACAAGGCCCGCGAGCTCGGCGCCTTGAGCGGCGACGAGGGCGGCCGACTCGCGCGCGGCCGTGCCCGCGGTGATCACGTCGTCGATGATGAGTGCGCGGCCGATGAGTGGTGAGCCGACGATGACGCCGCCCTCACCGTGGTCCTTGGCCTCCTTGCGGTTGAAGCAGTACTTGGCGTCAATGCCGTGCTCCGTGGCGAGGCACATGGACGTCGCTGCGGCGAGCGGGATTCCCTTGTACGCCGGTCCAAGCAACACGTCCCATTTCAGCTCCGGCGACTCTGCGATGGCGCGCGCGTAGTAAGAGCCCAACTTTGCCAGCCGCAGGCCCGTGTTGAAGAGGCCCGCATTGAAGAAGTACGGGCTTGAGCGGCCGCTCTTGAGTGTGAATTCGCCAAAGCGCAGGACCTCACAGTCGAGGCAGAAGCTGAGAAAGTCGTGCCGCCAGTTGCTGTCGGCTGGCGGTGCAGGAGGCATTGCCCCCGACATCCCTGATATCGATAAAAACTTCGGCGGCTCTTGTCGAAACTATTTTCATCAGTTCCCTCAACACATCCTGGCCCCTCCACTCAAGTCTCGTCTGCTTCATTCTGACGAAATCCAAACATCTTGCAACCCCGCCACCCTGGACGTACATAAGACGAAGCCCATGCACGGCGTGCACATGGCGGGACCTCACGGCACGTCGGCCTTGAAGCCCGCCGACCATGACAACGAGGACCAGATGCGCACCGGTTTGCCTATCTACCAGGGCTCTGACGTTGATGACCAGATGCGCACCGGATTGCCCGTCTACCAGGGCTCAGCGATTGTCAAGGCCGGGTTCATCAGGAAGGTGTACAGCATCCTCGCCCTCCAGCTACTGATGACCATGATGGGCTCCGCCCTCTTCATGTTCCACGAGCCCACGCGGATGCTCGTGCTCACCAGCCCAAACATGATGATGACGGCCACACTGCTTCCCTTTGGCTTCTTGCTCGCCCTCTTCTGCTACAAGGACAAGCACCCAGTAAACATGGCGCTGCTCGGCGGCTTCACGCTCTGCATGTCGTACAGCGTCGGCGTCGTATGCGCCGTGTACTACCAGACGGGCTACGGCATCGTCGTCTTCCAGGCGCTCATCCTGACCTCGGCTGTGTTTGTGGCCCTCACAACGTACACTTTCGTGACGAAGAGGGACTTCAGCTTTCTCGGCGCCGGACTCTTCTCCGCACTCTTCATTCTGATCATCTGGAGCATCCTTAACTCCCTCTTCGACTTCGGAGCGGGCAGCCGGATGGTGTTTGCGCTCCTGGGCGCCCTTCTCTTCTGTGGGTACATCCTGTTCGACACATCGATGATCTTGCACCACTACGGCCCCGACGACTACATCATGGCCGCCATCGCCCTCTACCTCGACCTCATCAACCTCTTTCTGTACATGCTCGAGCTCCTGCGCATGCTTCAGGGCGGCGACAACTGAGGATCGGGCGCGGGATGCCGGGAGCTAGCACCACGAGCAACCACACACCGAACAAGCGAACATTCGAGAGTCCTCCCGTCCTCGTAGTATAACGAAAGTGTCATGGCACATGGGGATTGTCAAGTATGAACAGTCCGAAGTCTATAGAGCGACTGCGACGCCTGTGGGTGTTTTAGTGAGTGTTCCGAAAGCCAACTACGCGTTATAGAAAATGAATCACGAGACGCGGACGATATCACCACCGGGACCCGGCGCCGCGGACCGTATAGCCCCCCGGCACGACCCGGCCGGCGCGTCGCGACCCCGGCACCGGGTTGGCACCGCGCCCGTATACGGGGAGATAGACCTGGTTGCACGGCACGCCTTCGAGACGCCGGAGGCTAGCGTCTTGAAGGCTTCTTGAAGGCTAGCGGGATAATAGCGGGATCTCGTGTCTGTCACATCCCCCGGCTATCCCCGCCGGCCTAGCGGCCTTGCTGCGCCCTGAACCCTTGACATCACCATGCCCCTTGTGATCAGTAGTGTCGCGTGCGCTAGCGTAGCGTGCGCCGTTCCCCGCTCCCCCCCTCGAACGCTTATCGAACGCTACGGTTCGTTGGTTCCCGCGGCGCCCCGTCGCACCGGTGTGCACTGGGAATCCTCCAGAATCCTCTGTCATTCGAGCTTCGAGGTCTGTTTGAGACCCGTCTTCACCGTATCTTCACCGCGCGCCCTAAGCGCCCCCTCTACGCTCAGAACGAGCGACGCCCGCCCGAACGCTGCCCGTTGACGCCCGCGAAGCAGCTCTCGTCGATGGCGACGCGCTCCACGAACGGGTTGGCGGCGTGTGACTCGACCTCCTCAACAGCCGATCGGACGCCATCGCCGTCGGTGAACGACATCGCCCAGAAGGAGTCCGGCGTCGCTGGCGCGGCATGAAGGCGGTGACGGCCCATGGGCTGCAAGGCGTGCTCGCATTTGGTGGCGATGCCGGTGGCGGCGAACCACGCCTCACATGCACGACACGTGTGCACCGGCAGCTGGCCGCACTCGAGTTGGTCGGAAGGTGGCGGTGGTGGCATGCTTCGCGGACGCATAGACCGCGGTGGGAGTGGCCGCCGTGGAGGCGGGCGCGGTGGGCGCGATGACGCCTTCGCACCTTTTGGCTTGCGCCCTCCGGCGTGGGATGCTGCTGCAGCCGTCGCATCATAAGTCGCATCATGTTCTGGTTCTGGGAGTTCTGCTAGTACCGCCTCTGCCGCTGCCAATGCTTCTCCTGCAGCTGCCTCAAGCGCTGCCGCCGCCTCTGCAGCAGCTGACTCGACAGCTCCTGCGTCCTCTTCAACCGCTGGGCATACCCCCGCCGCGTCGTCGGCCGGCTCGTCCAACATGGGCTGCGAGGCAGCCAGATCGGCGTGCACAGCTTCACCGAGACTCTGCCGCCGTGCGACCTCCTTCTGCACGATGCCCAGCAGGTTGGTGTATTTGATCTTGAGCGCCTTGTGCCGCTTGGCGAGGGCTTTGTCGACTTCGCGCGCCTGGCATAGCTTGAGATGCGTCTGAGCATGCCGCTCACGCTCGCGGCCTAGCTCGGCTACGAGCTGCTTGACAAAGGCAACGAGCGAGGCTGGGGAGTCGTGCGCCGCCATGACGTCGGCGAGGCGGAGAGTCGAGCGGACGACACGCACACGCGCGCACGCGCGCGACGGAGCCGAGTGCCGCGATGGAAGACTCGAACCGGTCCGGGACCTTCGTCGTCCTGTTTATCGGTTTTTGCCATGCACAGCCCAAGACCGAATTTCGTTGCATGCGCACAAACAGCCTCGAAGACCTCGGAAAGCGGCCCCGCCGCGGCCGAGCACATGCTGAACTTGAGCCGCTCTGAAGCGCACATGCTGAACGTGAGCCGCTCGCGGCTCTAGCGCGCGCGCCCGGCCCCGCCCTTGCTTGCCGCCACAGAACACGTCCCACGTCGGAGGTGTATCATGACGGTTGACGCGGTGTATTTAGATTTTACGCGGGTATGTTTCGAACCGCCAAGCGAAACCGCGTTTCAACGTCGAACCGACCGCACAATCATATCGAACAACCCTCCGCTCAGCACACACATCCCCATACTGCATGATACTGCGAGGAGGCACAGGAGCTGAATAAACACACGCTTCGTGCTTGTGGTTGCGCTCCGCGCCCGCTCCTTTTTACGCGCCGCTTTGAGGACACACTGTCTCTCCACGCTCTCGGTGCCCACGCACGCGTGTGCACCGTGCGCGACCATGGTGTGCGCAGACACTGCCCCCTGCCCCCCGACCACCTCCCTGCGGCTCAGCCGGCCGAGGAGCGGAGCAGCGACCGCACGCTCACCTCATTGATCTTGGGCGTGAAGGTGCACTCGGCATTGCGACTCTCCTCAACCTCCTTGCGCGTGCGCTCGAAGCGCTCGTCACGCGCCTTATCGTGCAGCACAAAGGGCTCGGGGACGGTGTAAGGGTGCAACCGCGAAGGCGGCTCGATGAGAAAGGCCTTCTGCTCGCGCTGCTTCTGCGCCTCCGACTGCCGCTTCGCCATCTGCTTGAGCTCCATGTAGCGCCCGAGCCCGCGCACGATCAGCGGCTTGTCCTCAGCAGTCGAGGGCGTCTGCTTCACCGTCTCGGGCGCAAACGTACAGTCCTTCATCTTGTCGGCCTCCACCTTGCGCCGGATGCGCTCGAGACGCTCCTCGCGCTCCCTCTGCTCGGTCGCGAGCCGCGCGGTGAGCGAATCGACGTGCTCCGGGTTGTGCGAGATGCGCTCGGGCGCGCTCGCGGCGAGCACGGCCGACTTGGAGTCGATCGTCGGTTTGAATGGGCACGCGACCTGCTCGATCGACTCGCGCTTCTTTGCGAGCGTCGCCTTGAGCGCCTTGCCCGAGGCGTTCGCCGAGAGCTCCGCGTGCGTCTTCGAGCGCGCGAGCTGCGCCGAGATCGGGTCGATCTGCGGCTTGTGCGTGTACTGGGAGTAGTGCTGCTGCGCCAGCTGTGTGATCAGAGCCTCGCGCCGCTTCGCGTCGACGTACGCGAGACGCTCGGTGCGCTCGAGCTCCGACTCGTGCAGACGGGCCGAGCGCGCGGAGAGCAGGATGTCATTCGCCTCCGACGTGGTGGGCTGGAAGAGCTTCTTCTCCTCCTCGCGCTGCTGCTGCAACCGCTCCCTACGCCGCTCGTCGCTCACTTCGGCCGCACGCTGCAGGCGATTGAAGACGCCAGCCGGCAGCTCCTGCGAAGCCTCTGCCTCCTGCACGAGCCTGTGCGAGAGCGGGTTGACCGCTGGCTTAAAGGTGCATTGCTGCTCCTCGGCCTCACGCCTCTGCAGCTCCCGCTGTGCCTTGCGCTCGATCTGGAGCATTGCGTCGTGAGCGAGCCGCTCGGCGGCGCTCGAGCGGCCCGCGCCGGCCGTCGACGAGAGCTGCGACGCGTGGTGCGAGCCGAGGCGCGCCGAGAGCTCGAGCGGCATCGATGACGCCGTCTGCTGCTGCGCCGCGATCGCGAGCTGCGCGGACGTCGGGTTGATCTGCGGTGCAAAGGTCGCGTCCTCCTCCTCGGCGAGCTTGGCGCGGAGCGCACGGATGTTATCGTCCTTTTTGCGCTGCAGCTCCTCGATGCGCTCGTGGATCGGACGATTCGATGTCAGCTCGGCCGCGAGCGCCTCGGACGTCGGGTTGATGTGTGGCGTGAAGCTGTGGTTGGACAGCTCCCACCGCTCTGACGCGACCCGCGTGCGCTCGCGCATCTCGGAGCGACGGTCCGAGTCCGCATGGAGGCGCTCTCCCGCCGCCATCTTGCGGCCCGTACCGTCGCCGCCGCCGCCGCTGCCGCCCTTGGGTGCGACGCCCTTGAGTGCGGGCGTCTTGGCGCCAGCCGAGGTCGGATTGATCTTGGGTGCGAAGGTGCACTCGGCGAGCTTCTCCCGCTCAGCCTCCATGCGCAGGAGCTCACGCTTGGCGTACGCCTCGACCCTCTGGCTGGCAAGCCGCGCGTACAGCCCATGGCCGCGCTTGTCCGCGTCCTGGTCGACCAGTCGTGCCGAGTGCTGGTTGATGGCTGGCTGGAAGGTACATGCATCAAAGCCTGTCGGCAGTGGCGTCTTGTCTTTGCCCTTGCTGCTCTCGGCGCGCGCGGCGGTCGCCTCGCCAAAGGGCCCCGCACCGCCGCCGCCACCGCCGCCGCCCACGGACAGGCGCCCAGTGGAAGGCCGCGCCGGCCGCTGCGACTGGGCAGACGCTGCACGTGGCGTGGCGCAGCTGCCGCCCGGCGCAGCCTTCTTGCCACCAAAGGCGGCCGGCGGTGGCGGCGGTGGCGGCGGCGGCGGCGGCGGCGGCGGCGGCGGCTGAGGCGGCTGGCCGATGGCACGATAGGGCGGCGCCGTTCGCGGCGCTGGGCTCGGGATGCCCGACCGCTGGGGCGCGGCCGACGGGCCCTCTCTCGCACCGTTGGCGCCAGCACCCAGCCTCTCGAGCTGATCCTGCGCATGAGTGCCGATGGCATCGAGCTCCGCGGCACCGAGCGCCCCAAGGCTGAGCGCCTCGGCTTCGAGCGCGGTCCGGTCACGCGCGGCCTTCTCAAGGGCCTCGTCGAGCCCCGACCGAGCGAACTTCAGCTCGCCGCCTGCGCGAGCAGGGGTGTTGGGCTTCGACTTGCGCGGGCTCTCATCTCGCGAGCGACTGAGGCCAAGCTCGGACTCGATCCGCGACGTGTGGCGCTCGAGCCGATCCTCCCATGCGATGCGTGGTGCGGCGATCGCCGCTGTAGCCTCGCGCTCGCTCAGGAGCCGCTGCACAAGTGCGATGCGCTCCATTCGTCGTTGCTCCCACGTACTGTCCTCGTCTGCTGCTGCTGCCGCCGCCGGATCTGGAGCCGGTGCGTACGAGGCCAGCTCCGTCGCGCGGCGCTCTTCGCGCTCGCGGCGCAGCGACGCGAGGATGCGCTCACGCTCGGCATGGGCGATGTCTTCCGACATGATTCTCAATGCCGACTTCGGCGGGTTGCTCCATGTGGACCGCAAAATGCCAAAACGACGCGATTCAGGAGAGGAGAGAGGTGACGAAGTACATGTAACCTCCGCGCTTTCAGCAGTTCCGCCGCGCGTCCACTCTCCCGAGAAAAGTTCTTCCGGATTTTGCCACAAAGATGTCTGTCGGCAAGCGCTTCCGGCTCCACCTCGATGGCGCGAGCGTGCTGCGACAAGTTTGCGAGCCCGTACGACGCTCGCAGCTGGCGTCCGTATCGCCTTTGCTCGGCGAGATGACGCGCATGCTCACGCTGCACAAGGGCCAGGGCCTTGCCGCGCCACAGCTTGGCGTGTCTTTGCGTCTCTTCATGCTCGCGCCCGAGCGGCGAAATGGGCGACCGTTGGTGGTGCTCAACCCGCGCGTGCTGCGCACTTCACGCGCGTACGGGGTCGATTGGGAGGCGTGCCTCTCCGTTCCTGGTCACGGAGCCCTCGTTGAGCGGCCGCAGAGCGTGGAAGTGGCCTTCGATACGATGTCAGGGACCACCGTGGAGTGCGTGCTGCGAGGCGACCGCGCACGCGCCTTCCAGCATGAGTGCGACCACCTCGATGGCGTGCTGTACACGTCGCGCATGTTTGTATCGAGCTACGCGCCGTTGAGCCAGCTAGACAGCGAGGCGGAGCGTGCGAAGTTTGAGGCATTGTACCTCGATTCACGATTGGCGTGGTCAAGAGGATCGACGAGTCTAGGAGCTTAAAGAGTGGTCAGAGTGGACCAGGTGGCCTCGACGACGCGCGCCCGTCTCGGCCAAGACACTGTGTGCGGATGCGAAACCTTTCTTACTAATTCTACTAAACACCGCCGCGGCGCAAACTCAAATACGCGAACGGCATACGCCTGGGCGTACACGTGTGGACGCCGCCCGTCCGAACCGAACCTGGGGCCTCTCTCCTCAAACGCACGTGATATCTTCATCGGGATCGTCAGGCCTGGACGTGTTCAGTTTCGCGGCCTGGGCCGTAGCCTTGATCTTCCGGTCCACGTTGCTGCCCCAGTTCGCACCCATCGCACCGATCATGTGGTGCGTGTCGTGCCCGTATGGGTTGTTTCGTATCTCAGTCTCCTCGGCCTCATCGATCCACGAGGTCCAGTCGATGAGCACGTTTGGAAGCTTCTCGCCTACGACTAGCTTATTCCAATGGCCGAGCCCGTACTCGGCCTTCCACAGCTCGAGCTTGACCACCCTGCCCAAATGGAACCAGCGGCTCTTGCTCGTGTGGATTCGGCGCAGCAGATGCAGCGTGACGCAATGCTTCGGGTCCTTGGCCGTGAGCTTGATTTCGCCTCCGTCCGTCATAGATACTTCCGGATTCTCGCAGCCAGGCACCGCAATTTCTATTGTCAACATCTCTTTCCTTTGAAACCATTTGATCTGAACTCCAGCTGGCACGGACGAGCGCGGTAGCGTGAGCGTGGTTGGAGCAGCTACGACCAGCGCCATTGCCTCAGCCTCGGTGTTTTCCTCCAGATCGAGTTCGTCTTGATCTCCCTCTCCCTTCTCCACCAGCTCCAGCTTGTCTTTCGAGCTCGACACTGCTCCTCGCGACATCAGAACACCTGCCTTCCTCGAAGCAGAAACTTGACATATGAAATCGCATGAGATCCCCCCGCGTCGAAATCGCAATCGCAGTCGTGTCGTAGTGTTCACCCAATACCTTCCTAAAATGTCAAGTCCAACAACTTTCGACTCTTTCGCCGCACACCGCGCCGGCATTTCGCACGTGCAGTTCTCCCCGCGGCTGGCGCATGGAGGTCGTCACCGATTTTCTGGCTGGGCCGATGCCCGAGGCCCTCCAGTCCTACGTTGGTGATCTGACCGTGGTCCAGTTCCTATTCGACTGGTTTCCGCTTCTGCTCGTCACTATCCTGCCGGTGATTTGCATCCCATTTGTGGCCCTCGGCATCTGCGGCACGGAGATCGAGCAGGGTGGAGATCTGAAGATGGGCGTTCGCCGCATTTTGAAGGGTGGAATGCTCGCCGTGCGTGCCGATATCCGCATGCATCGCGAGAGCATTCACACCGTGATGCTCAAGAAGGCGGGCTTCAAGAAGGGCGGGCCACGCTGGATGCAGCCGACTTCGTCGGCGTTGGAGTCGGGCTTGGCGCGGTCCCGCGTGACGGCGGCCTGCCGTGGCTCGCCGCCAAGTGGCGGAAAGTCCAAGGATCAGTCCAAGGGCAAGGCCGAGGAGAAGGCCATCAAGACGGGCAACGCGCGCTTCTACTAAATCTGCGCCATTTTCTCCCATTGCGTTGCTCTTATGGCTTTTGTCTCTTCCGCCGTGCTCCGCCGTCGCGGACCATGATTGCCAAGCTCACCATGTACGAGCGCCCCGTCCAGAATGTGGCGTGAGACTCCTTCCCATTCCCAGGATCCAGCGTGTTGCACTGTCTCCATTTCCACGACCGCGCGGCCGAGCGCGGACGCTGCCGACGCTGCCTCTCAGGTCCGGACGCGCCACGCACCCAGCACGGCAGGGCCGCCCGCGCGGGCTGCTGCCTCCCCCATCGCTGTGTCGTTGCTCCTAGTAGAAGATCCCTTCCGGTTCTTCCTTCGGCATACGATTTTCATCGGCTAAACTTAATACTACTCACCGCTCGCGTGATCCCGATACACCCGAGATACAGGCATACAGGTTCGACAGCGCATACACCGGCGCCTATTTTTGGCTATCGCGGTGAGCTCTGGACTCTGGTGAACCGCGGCCTACTATTCTTCAGCACCTACCATGTATCACCGCTGGCGTGGGCGTCTCGCCTCGGGCGGTCGGCCGCCGCCGTTCGCCCCGCCAGGCACAGTACAGGCACAGCGCGCGCAGCGCTCAGGCCCTCAGGCCCGGCCCGAGCGGGCGGCGGTCCGGTCATGTGCTCAAAGCATGCTTGGGGTCCACTAGCTTGGCATCACCACCAAGGAGCTCGATCACACCCACGTAAGCGTCCGCCTGTTGCTGCGCGCCACGCTCGGCTTGCGCGGCTGCGCGCTTGCGGAGCCTTGTCATCGTCTCCAGCGACACCTCACCGAGCACGTCGGCGGAGTGATCTCGCCGGAGCGCCGCGATTAGATCCCGCGCCTTGCGATTCGTGGGCTCGATAACTAGCGCGCGGGCGAGGCACTCGAGCGCCGCCGCGGGCTTACCGAGGCCCACGGACGCTTCGGCGCAGCGCACTTGCACTTTGCTGCTGTCTTCTCTCTGTAAGGAGCGTCGGCAGTCGCCCTCAGCCTGCGCGTGGTCGCTCGCTCCAAGTGCGGCTGCCGCACGATTGGCGTAGAGCGCCGCGGTCAGCTTCTCATCGTTACCGCACTTGAAGTCGAGCTCGATGGCGTCGGTGTAGTGCCTGCGCGCACTGGCCAAATTGCCCGACCGGAAAGCCACATTGCCCTCCTCCTTGAGCTTCTGAACCTGCTGCCGCAAATCCTCTTGCTCCGCCGCACGTATACTGGACATGGTCATCTCGTCACGCGCCATCACCTTCTCGATATCGTGCATTCGCTGATGATAGCGCCGGAGGCCGTCCATATCGAGTCCCGAACCTTGGCCTTCGAGTTCAGCATGCAAAAATTCACGCCGGTGCGGTGTGAAAACTGTGAGTCTGCCAGTGTTGTGTTATAAATTCACCTCTGTGACAAACTCTTCCGAAAAAGTCAAAAGGAGCCCTGGGGATCGGTACCGGCACACTCTCGGTCCCACTAGCGAGTATTCTAGCGTAAAGTACCCCAAGGCGCCGTATTAAGCAAAAATGCTCTACGTGTCCGCCACAAGCCGTCCGACAGCGTCCTCCGGCGCGGAACAAGCTTCCATAACCAAGTGCGCGCGACCCCCCAGCCCCACCCACTTGACCATGTTTGCCCGCACAGGCAGCAAACACGGCAGCAAAACGACCACCTCAAGCCCCACAAGCTCACGCAGCCTCCTCGCCTGCCTCATCCTCTGCGCATCCTCTACACCCTCGGCCTCGTCGTCAACTACTTCCTTCAGCGTGCCCCGGCACTTACTGAAGAGGCAGTACGGGCCTAAAAACCCTATCTGCTCTCGATACCCTCACGAACTCATCCCGCGCCAGACTGACCACCCATGCTCGTCCCGTACCCTTCTCACAGATGAACCTTTCACTGGACCTCTGGTCGAAGCCAGGAAAACGCTTCATGAACGTCTCCATCATCAGCACGGAACCACAAGTGAAGAAGCTCACGGAGGTCAAGGACATGCTCATGATCTACCTCTGGGAAATCTTGAGCTCCAAGGTCAAGGGCAACCCCGAAGACTTCTCAAAGCTGACGGAGGTGACCATCTCGGAATTTCACCAGCACCTCCAGCTCACCCTCCCCCACGAGATCGTCCGCATCCTCATGGAGACCCCGAACGGCGAGTACCCCACCCTCAACGACACCAAAGTGGTGTACACCCTCAACACGGACGACCCCGGGACGACGGTGCACGCGAACACGGAGCACTTCCTCTTCCTGGAGCGCAACCACAACTCGGCGGAGTCACCGCCGGCCAAGGTTATGCTCAAGGCCGTCACCCTCGCCCTCGCCCACCTCGGAATCGAGGCCAGATACATCGACGGCCGCCTCTCGAAGGACACCGAGGTTCAGACGGCCCTGGCCTCCTACCACGTCGGCTTCGACTTGCTCGACCTGTCCCACGTGATAATGAACAGAACTCGCACGCTCAACGAGTTCACGAAGATCAAGCACCTGACCATCGAGAAGGTCCCATTCGTCATCAAGTTCTCGCGGGCTTTCATGGGCCTCGCGTGCCTCTGCTCCGACTGCTACATCTGGGTTCGCTGGCCGACGGAAGAACAGACGGCCTCGTTCGGGGCTGCAAGATACACTCACTGCGCGCCATGTGCCCAGACGAGAGAGAAGAGAGCGGCAGAAGGCCCGAAGATGAACGCTGCAGCGAAGAAGCGCGCGACCACCAACTTCATCGAGGCGGCGCAGAAGAAGCTCAAGAAGCCGTGAGCCACAGCGAGCGCCACGGGAGAGGCCAGTACTGCCCCGCACACCCAAGTACCGAGGTATCTACTGTAAGAAGTGTGTCGTACAGCAAGACATACCATACCACTACAACCGAAGTCACAGTCCAAAAAAATAATTCTCCGACACCACTTGCCAAGAACGAAACTGACGACCCATTTACGGAATTTCTTCTTTTAGATTACGTCAGCATGACGTCAACATCAAACCATGCCGCAATCGCACAAGGAAGCCCCCTCGCCCCAACGCAAGACCTCAGCGCCCCGGAGCCATTCCGCCACGAGTCCGCTCCCGAGCCAATGGACAGCCGAAGTGCCCTCGCCGATGCAACACCATACAACGCGCCCCGCACGAGCCCATCCAAAGCCGCCACCACCATCCCACCACCTCACCCATGTCAGAGAGCAGATACGCAAAGAGAGAAAGCACGCGGCAACCGACACACTTATAGATACCCACGCGCCATAGGTCATATCACCAGAACATACGCTTATAAACTCAAACAAAAACGAAACCAAGCCAAAGAACTCACCACACTCCTCTCCGGGCTCATCAAGCACCCGTCACTCACATGGATCAGAGACCTCACCGAGGAAGGCATCGAGCCCAACCCCGGCCCACGCTACATCACCAAAAACGTCAACGGTCTCCAGGGAGGCACAAGACTACGAGACTGCCTCAAAGCCATCGCAACCGAGAACCAACGAGACCCTATCACAGCCGTCCTCATTCAAGAGCACAACCTCCACGAGTCCGCAGCGCAAATACACCAGCGCGTCGCCCGCGCTATGCAGCTCCTCCTTATCATCGCGTACGCCCCTCAAAAACCTGGCCAACAGGTCGCCTGGGGCGGAACTGCGATCGTCATCCCATGGTCCGCAATCGAGCTCAACAAAGGTGAAGACCAGTCCCAAGCTATCGCGCGCATCCGTAAGACACGTGGTGCACCGAAGGAACTCGAGGGAGGCGCAGTATCTGCCAACATGACAATGGAAGGCGCCCACCGCAAGATCGTCTGCGCATATGCCCCCTCTAAACCGAACAACGACGACATAGGCACCATCTGGGTACGAGGGACCGAAGACGAGATTGACAACAGGCGCGAGGTCAACACCGACACGGCCGCCCCCCTAATCTTTAGCCCCACCCATGGGTTTCACAGGGGGTGGGCGAAACCCGAAACCCATGGGTTTCAGCCTCAGGAGTCAAGCCTGAAACCCGAAACCCAACATGAAACCCACTCCTGCCAAAACCTGAAACCCGAAACCCAACATGAAACCCACTCCTGCCAACGACCTGAAACCCAAAACCCACTCGGCAGACACTACAGAAGATGTTCTATTAAATTTATATTTTCACACACGTTAGTCGTTACTACTTGGCCTTGCAAGTGAGACATATAACCCGACTTCATCACACGTGTCGCAGCACCGGCCACCTTAAACGTCCACCGTAACTCCGTAAGCGTAACAGGGTGTAGACTCGGTCGCAGCGCACAAACACGGACCAGCACTGTCATACGTCTCCACCCTCTTCACACACCAGTAACCGCCATGTTACTGGATGACCGATGCGTCGGTCCCTTCCCGGTCAATTTACTCGGATTACGCACGCATTCCGGATCGTTCATAGACCGATCATCAACCTGAAACCACAGTACCACACCGTTGTTTCCGACGGGCACCTTGAGGGGTACGTAGCGTTCGAGATAGAAAGGCCAGCATCAGCTGCCCCATAGATTCGTCGCGCCAGGCCCTGCCTGACAACCAACCAGTCTAGTAACCAGTTCCAATCATGCTCGATAAACCCTCTATCTTCAAGCTCAACAAAACCACATGCATGGACCATCGTACGACCATTCGCCACTCACTATACACATACAAGATCCACACAAAGGAGGTATTATGCGGGCCACAGTCAGTACACTGTGAACACACACAACACACGACAATCACAAATTGGGGCGTGGCTCATGCGCTGTGATTGCCCCTCTGATTGCCTCCTCTGAGTACAAGATGTACCCGCCCTCTGAGTTAAATTCCTCTGGCAGCAGCGATGGCAGTGGATGATCACGCAAGTGAAATCTTGCAGAGAAGCGAGAGCAAGGGAAGAAGCAACAAGAGTTGCAGAAGTTCGTACAGACTGTATGGAGAGAGATCAAAAGAGGGTACACAGCGCACATGTATTGTAGGTCGAGCACCTGTGAAACCTGAAACCCAACGCAACTTCATGTAACCCGCACTTTCCGAAACTCGAAACCCGAAACCCAACTTGTAACCCACACTTTCCGAAACCCGAAACCCGAAACCCAACTTGAAACCCGCCCCTGCCAAAACGTGAAACCCGGAACCCGAAACCCATGGGTGGGGCTAACTAATCTCAGCGATCACCTCGGGCAAGACCGTCTTCACACGCAGCGAAATCCAAAGCATGCAACTCGGTCTACTATACTGGTCATCATACGTTAGAATAGGGAACCAATACTGGATGCAAGCAGCAA
>Ga0210243_100566_pt1 | contig 31572 bp, 31 predicted proteins | sample ChrtobMeP5a_32mM_FD_155461 | JGI IMG/M metagenome (GOLD analysis project Ga0210243, IMG submission 155461) | Chrysochromulina tobin associated microbial communities from unialgal haptophyte culture, Seattle, Washington, United States - P5a_32mM | ecosystem: Host-associated > Algae > Haptophytes >...
TGGGCCGCGCTTGGCACTCGAAGGTGGAGATGGCACACCGAGCACGTCGCTGCTGTCGATCTCGTCCTCGTCGTCCTCGTCGTCCTCGTCGTCCTCATCCTCGGCGTCGTCCTCATCCTCGTCCTCCTCCTCCTCCTCCTCCTCCTCCTCCTCCTCCTCAGCATACCTCGGCGCCCTCCGAGCACCTCCTCGGCGCTTCTGGAGTACCGGACGCATCACCTGGGCACGACGCTTGATGGAGAAGCCGTTGCTGCGCGTGAGCCCCCCGGTGCGCCCCCCCCCGGTGCGTCCTCCTCCCTTGCGTGCTCTGCGCGAGTTTCCAAATTTGGACGAGGCTCCATGGCGCCTCTCCTCCTCACTTTCATCTTCACTGCCCTCACTCACACCCCTGCCTCCCTTGGCACCACCCTCGTCGTCGTCGTCCTCCTCCTCCTCCTCCTCCTCTTCGTCGTCGTCGTCGTCCTCCTCGATCGTGGTGTCACCGCCATCGCTCCCGCTCTTGCCAGCGTCGCTCGTCTCGCGTGACGAGAGTGCCTCCTCCTCAACGAGCTTCTCGACGAGCTCCTTGACGCCCTCTAAGCGCAATGCTGTCCGCACTTTGCGAACCTGTCGCGCGGCGCCCACATGCTGCCATCAGTGACACCCCTCCCTCGCAATCCCTGCAAGGCACTCAATAACACTCCGATGCAGTCCGAGGCACTCCGAGGATCAGAGGCAATTTGAGCCAAGGAGCGCACCTGCGCAGCCGTGACGCTCCCCAACTTCTCGCCCACAAACCCCTTGAGCAACCCTGGAGAGCGAAGGTACTCGAGCGCCAGCCGCGCGCTCGGCTGGCATGTGATCATCTCGACCGCGACCGACTCGTGTCCGTGGGAGCGCTTGAGAGCGAAGACGGCCTGCTCGCGCCGTACCTGATGAGGGAGGCGCTCAAGCCGCGATCAGTCGCAATCAGTCGCAATCAGCCGCAATTCGGGCATTCATTCACAGGCGATCACGGCCTGCTCGCGCCGTACCGACGCGCCCGCCTCCCGCGCTGCCTTCATCACGGACTTGATGAGGGTCGGCGAGATCCCATCTGGCGGCTCGTCGCGGTCGAGGACCTCATCAAGCTCCTTCTGTGCCACTTGGAGCTCCTTCTTGAGAGCATCGTACTGCTTCTTCTTGGCCGTCAGCTCCGTAGAGAGCTCGTGATAGCCCGCCGCGGCGACGATCCATTCACACAGGTACGCGCACAGCTGCGAGCCCGCCCGGAAGCGATGCCCCTTGGCGTTCTGCGCGAGGTGGTCGGCGAGCCCTTTGACCTTTGACCAATCCTCCGGCTTGGTGCGCCCCTCGTTAATCTCCAGCTCGAGGCCGCGCACAGCCGCGTAGAACTTGTCCCATACCTGATGAGGGAGGCACTCGAGCCGCAATCAGCCGCAATCAGCCGCAATCAGCCGCAATCAGCCGCAATCAGCCGCAATCAACCGCAATCAGCATGCAATGAGGGAGGCACTCAAGCCGCAATTAGGGCATTCATCAAGGCGATCACGGCGTCCCATACCTCGCGCTTCATCGGGTTCATCCAGCTCGCCGCAGCCTTGAACACGTCGCTCTCCTTGGCGAGAGCGTCCGAGTTGAGCATGAGCAGCAGGGCGGTGAGAGCTGCCTTAAAGAGGTCGTCGCCCATGTTGCCGGAGAGCGCCGTGTTGAACGTATACCGGTCGTTCAGGTAGCTCACCTTCGTGCGCATATCGTCGCGCTTGGCGGAGGCGGCTGCTGAGGAAGCTTCGAGATCTTTATGGAGGATGAGCAGGAACTGCTTGAGTCGATAGACCTTCTGCTGTTGCCCTTCGAGCTGCTGCTCCTGCTGCTCCTCCGCATTCGCCTGAGGAGGGAGGCCATCAGAGGTCATCAGCGGTCATCAGCGGACATCAGAGGTCATCAGAGGTCATCAGAGGTCATCAGAGGTCACCAGAGGTCCATCAGAGGTCATCAGAGGTCCATCAGAGGTCATCAGAGGTCATCAGCTCCTCCTCCTCGGCACTCGCCTTCTGCGCCGCCTCATCCACCTCTTTCGCCGCCTCCGCCACCTTCTTCGCCGCCTCCGCCGCCTCCGCCGCCTTCTTCGCCGTCGCCTCCTCCCTCGCCGCCTCCGCCGCCTTGTCCGCAGCTGCCTTCACCTTCTTGCCCTTCGCCGCAGCCTTCCCCGCCGCCGTCGCCGCTGCCCTCGCCGCCGCCGCCTTCGCCGCCGCCTCATCCGCCGCCCTCTTCGCGGCATCTGCCGCCGCCGCCGCCGTCTCCGCCTCCTTCTGCACCTCCAGCGAGGGGTACTTGGCGGCCATCTGCAGCACGCCCCGCAAGTCCTCCTCGATTGCATGCAGCCCGCACAGGTCGCACAAGCACTCACACGCGGTTTGCATCGCCACGGTGCACGCATGCTGTTCCACTCTCATACGCGCCTCCTCACGCGCCAGGTCGTGCTGCAGCACCGCCGCTGCCCACTGGCGCAGCGCCGCTGCCACAGGCTCCAGCTCGGGCGGCGGCGCCGGCTGCTCGAGATAGCGCCGCAGCCGGCTCGGCGCCGTCTTGGGCACCGCGTCCAAATCGAGCGAGAGCATGCGGCGAATCAGCGCACTGGAGGATCCTAATTTGGATCCTAACTTGGATCCGAATTCGGCTTCAGATTTGGACGCGCTCGACAAGGCGCCATCTTGGGCGCGTGACGAGACGCGCATCAGGCGGTTCTGTACGGACGCAAAGTCGGGCTTCGTGTCGAGGAGCACGGCCACGGCCTCGACAGCCGCTCGCAACGGGTCGGACGGAGTGTCGGTGGTGCGCATCTCCTCGAGCGCCGTCTCGGGCAGCTGGCCAAGCGCCGTCTTGGCGGTCTCGAGCTCAGTGAGCGCCTGCTGCAGCGCCGCCTCGGTCGCACGCGCCGGCTGCGGCTCCATGATGAAGTCCTCGATCTCGGCGATCTCGGACGGGCGGAGCTTGGCGAGCTTGGCGGAGATATGGCCCAACTGCTTCTCGAGCGGACGGAGCGCGTGCATCAGCTCGTGGAGCTTCCCACGCTCTTTGTGCGCCTGTTCACGCTCCTCCCCGAACTCCTTCTCCTTCTTCGCCTTGGCTTTGAGAGAGCTCGAGCAGGCGTATGCGATCTCGAACAAATCTCGCGCCTCGCGCGTGATCGTGTGCCCCTCGGGCGAGATGAGCACCACCTGATGAGGTACGCAATCAGTCGCAATCAGCACCAATCAGCTCGCCTTGCGCGTGATCTTGTGCCCTCAGGCGAGACGAGCAAACAGACGAGCAATCAGACGAGCAAACAGACGAGCGATCAGACGAGCACCTGTGTCGAGCTCGCGTCGAGCTCAAATAGTTGACGAAGCCGCGCGCGCCTCTGCGTGTGTGTGAACGGGATGGCTAGCCACGGCATCTCTCGGAAGCAGGCGGTGAACTCCTCGCTTGAGCTCGCGGACGAGATCGCGATCACCTGATGAGAGAGGCGATCAGTCGCTATCAGTGGCACTCATCGGCCATCTTTGGGACGTTCAGCCGACGAGATTGCGATCACCTCAAAGTCGCGGTCGGCACGGCCCTCGTGCACCTCCCGCAGTGCACGCAACACGTCCCCCGACTGGTCCCCCGAGTGGCAAAAGTAGAGCCCCAGCGCCTTCCCGTCCAGCTTGGCACGGCCCACCGCCCCTTCTCGATTCGAGAGGAAGGCCTCGCCCAACGCCTGATGCACGTAGGACGCGGCCACCTCTTTTGGCACTCTGAAGAGCGTGTGGCCCGCGAGGAGCTGCTCGTGAGCGCGCTGCCGCCAGATGTTGCACAGGTTCTGATGGCAAAGCTGGTCAAACTGAACCCGCTCGCTCTTCATGGCATTGATCACGAGCCATGCTGCCACGTCGCGCAGCATGCGTTGCAGCTGCGCGCGCGTCGTCGTGGCCGCAGGGCGCGCCGTCATGGGCAGCGCCGCGGGCGGTAGGGTTTCGTCACGATTGAGCGCCGTCATGGGCAGCGCCGCGGGCGGCAGGGTTTCGTCACGCTTGAGCGCTGCCACGAGCACATTCGTCTCCGAGTCGATGTGGCCAGCCTTGGCGAGCTGACGACCCATCAGCTCGAGCACCTGGCCATCAGAGGTCATCAGAGGCGCAAACAGAGGAGTGAGGAGCAAACAGACAGGCAAAAAAGGGGCCGTCAGAGGTCATCAGAGAGGCCAGCAGCGGATGAACACCTCGGGGATGATGAGGAGCGTAATTTGTTGGCCGTCAGAGATCCCACGCATCCGAAAGGCGCCTTGTGCGAGGTCACGGAAGACCTGCCAAATAAAGGATATCATTAGGGGATATCGTTAGGGAGGTCATTAGCATCCAGGGAGCTTAATATTAGGGAAGGTCATTCGGGGAGGTCATTCGGTACTCACCATATCCTTGCCAAGCGTGAGGGCGGCTCTGGCCGAGAGGCAGTGCTTGATGTCCATGCCGGTCGTGTGGATCTGGTCGTAGAAGGCGAAGCGCTGCTCGACGGCGATGCCGCACTGCGAGAGCTTGAGCACGCGCCCAGTCGCCCGGACCAGAATCATCTTCTCATCATTCTCGTCGAGAAAAACGACACCCTCGCACCTAAATAGGGATGCACTTGCACGCCATCAGAAGCCATCAGAGGCAATCAAGGACAATTCGGGGCCTTCGCACCAGCGGCCTAATCCATTGGCGAGCAGATAGCGCGAGGCCATCACAGGCAATCAAGGACAATTGGGGGCCTTCGCACCAACGGCCTAATCCATTGGCGAGCAGATAGCGCGAGGCCATCACAGGCAATCAAGGACAAATGGGGGCCTTCGCACCAACGGCCTAACCCATTGGCGAGCAGATAGCGCGCAACGGCTCGATTGGAGAGACCAGTGATGAGCGCCCCCGTGTCGATGAGCGCATGCAATCGGGGCTCGGCCGAAGCCACGTGGCGCAGCAGTGACGAGACCGTCCAGCCCACGCGCGCAATCTCGACGCTCACCACGTCGGGGTCGGTGAGCACGTGGAGCATCTTACCATCGGAGCCCTTTTCGTACCCGCACCGGCCCAGGTCGAGCGGCAGCAGGTCCGAGGGCGTGCCGCTGAACCCGATGCGCTGGCCAAAGAGCATCTCGCCACCGAGGTCCTGGCCCGAAGCGGAGAGCTTGAGCAGCTGGTGCTGCATGAAGGACGGGAAGACGACCTGCTCGAGCAGCCAGTGCAGGCACGCGGGCAGCTTGCGCAGCAGCTCGTACAGCTTATTCATCTGCTCGTCGTTCGACTGCTTTAGGAGCCAGAGAGGCACGACCACACGCTCGTCCAAATTAGGATCGTCGTCCATCTCGACGACGGGCGCCGTGTCGGCGTCGGTCGCGCCCGCCCCGGCGCTCGCCACGGCGCCCGCCGCCGTGCCGACACCGCGCTGTGCTGAGCGCCCCTTGATCAGCCCACCCGCTTGACGAACCCACGACTCGTACAGCAGCGAGCTCTTTCGTAACGGAAACGGACCCACTTCCTTTTCAAAGTCGGCGCGCAGCAGTGCGATCACGTCCTGCTCGAAGTCCACCTTGCGCAGCCCCTCGTACCGGTAGGCGAGCACCGTGAGACCTATGATGATGTCCGGGTGCGCAAACTCGGAAGCGCGGCTTGGTACGTCCTTCCCGACGAAGGGGATCGCGAGCTTAAATCTCGATCTCGGCATGTGAGGTTCGGTCTTTAGCAGCCGCTCGTACTCATGCGTCGAGAGCAGCCCGAAGCTCACCCGATCAATCTTTTGCAGCGTGTGCGGCAGAAAGGTGCGCAGCCACTCGGTTGCCAAATTTAGCATCTTGAACGCCTTCGGGTCGAGTCGCGCCTCCATGTACGCCAGCAGCCGCTCGAAGGCGCGCGCGCTGGACGCTGATTGCCTTTGATGGTCGGCTGATTGCCCCTGATGAGGGCCGGCCGCTGCTCGGGCCGCCTCCCTCTTGGCGGCCGCCTCAAGCACCCAAGGCTCCCATTCGGTGTCTGCGAGCACATCGCCCTTGCCCGTAACGTACGCCTCGATCTGCTCGATCGCCAGCCCGGCGACGTGGTTCGCCTCGAGCCAGAGCATCATCCACTGAGCCATCACGGGGCGCATGCATTCATGGTACCACTCGACGTTGAGCAGCACCAAATGGGGCGATCGCTGCAGCGCGCGCTTCGCGTAGCCACTCTCGATCACGCTCTGCAGCTGCTCCAAGATACGGTGCGCGCGACCCGACTGGTGGAAGGGCACGGCCATCGACTGGCGTTCGACAAAGAAGACGGCGTCGAGGCAGTGGATGGCGCAAGTCCAGCGCTCAGGGCTGAAGTCGAGAGGGTGCTTGGCGCCGATAGGAAAGTTGAGCTCCGCCTTCAGTGGGTGCAACAGCAGGTCGACTTCGTCCATGATCAGGCAACCCGACTTGAAGAGCTTGATAACCCGAGCGAGGGCTCGCACGTCGTGCTCAATGGAGCGGTCGACGAGCTGCCCGTTGGGCTCGACCATCATCTCCATCTTCTCGAGCAGCTTGAGCTGCAACGACTTGATCGTGGACGCGGTGCAGAGCACGACACCATTGTTGCGCATCGCGCTCTGCAGCTTCTCGACCGTGGACCAGCGGAGCGCGGACGAGCGCTCGAACGAAAGCGTGAACACGCGCTTGCGTACGATCGACGAGAAGGTGGCGCGCAGCGTCGCCTTCGATTGCTCAAGGAGCGCAGGTGGCATCGTCTGCACCACAAGCGTCCGACCGTCCCCCAACATGAGCGCAAGCATCGGCCCAACCACAGTCGTCTTGCCACCCCCCATGAGCATTTGCTTGACGAGCGGCCGGCCACCGCGCACCGCGTCCACGAACTCGCGTACGAGCGCCACCTGCGCCTCGCGCAGCACAAGGTTGTGCGTGAACTCGAAGAGCAGAAAGCGCGGGTCGTATGCACGGTCCGTGCCTACGTAATGCCTGCCAGTGACCAGCTGCTCGGCAAATGTCTGCGCCTTGAGCGTGATCGCCGAGGCGGCCTGCACGGGGGGCGCCAGGGGGGCGCCAGGGGGGCGCCAGGGGGGCGATGGGGAGGCCATCGGACACTCAGACAAAAAAAAGTGCACTCAGGCGCACACAATCGCATCAGGCGCTCTCAGGGAGGCCACCAAGTGCAATCACGCACCTCTCGGAGCGCCGTCTCGGTCGTCCCGAAAGAGGGACCCGGCAGCGGCGGCCGAAGAAGACGGAGCAATCCATGCGCCTCCGAAAGGCATCGGTTGATCTGCCCGACGCGTGAGGCATGCAAGATGGACGCGACGACGAGATCGAAGAGCTGCTCGACCTCTTCCGTTACCAGGAATGGGTTAGCCATCCGTACATCCTCGGCCGAGCGCGCCGAGATGAGCAGGCAGAAGAGGAAGTCGAGCGCCGCCGTGGGCTCCTGCTCGGCCACTTGACGAAGCACGAAGAGCTCGCGCTCGCGCCGCTCGTGCGGCTGAAGCGACTTGAGATCTACCTCCACGAAGTTTGCGCGCTTCATGAGCTGTGGCAGCGCCTCGCGTACATAGGCCGCGTCGCGGTCTCGCTGCCTGATGAGGTCCGCCATCAGCGCGCCCAGAGCTTCCTCGGCCGCCTTGCACTTGGCCACATCGGCCAACAGAAGACCACCAGCGCCACCGCTACCGCCGCCGCCGCCACCGCCGGTGCGCACGAGCTCATCCGCATCCATCACGAAGAGGCAGCGAGGCGCCGTGGCAATGGCGAGCTGACGGGCGTGCTCCTCAGCATCCATCTTGAGACGCTCTTGCATGTCGCGTGCCACCTTGGAGCGGGCGTCAGGGTGCGCCGACACATCGAAGCCGATCGCGGCGCCGTGCTGAGCACTTGCATGCACGTCGATCGCGGCCCCAGAGTGGAGCTCCGACGTGTCTTCCTGCTGGCGCGCTACGAGGCGTGTGCTCGCATCGCGAAGGGCTGCGCTGACTGCGAGTGGCACTCGCGCGACGACACGCGACAAGTCGAGCACATCGAGCGGAACGGTGCAGAAGCTCTGGAGCTGCGAGGCGGTGACGCCTGGCCCAAATTCTTGGCGGGTGAACGGGCAGGTGGGCGGTTTCTCCTCGCGGCGCGCAGCGTCAAGGAGCTGCTCAAAGGCTTCGACGGCGATCAGGTGACCTCCCGGCAAGCGACGAACCTTTTCACCCTCCTCAAAATCCGTGAGTGAGATCGGGCACGAGGTATTGTACGCAGCGCAGGAGGAGCTGAAGGTCAGTTCGGGGCACGACTCGACGGGTCGCATGGTGCGTGAGGCGCACGAGTGGTCACTCGTCGTCATTCCGCCGACCGGCACACCCATATCGGCACCGGCACCACCGCCAGGACCGCCGCCAGCGCCGCTGCCATCACCGCCGCCAGCACCGCTGCCAGCACGGCCATTCGCGTCGCTGCCGACCGACGAGCGGCGGCCGTTGCCACGACCTGTGGGGAAAATGTACGTCGTCGGTGCGTCCAACCACGTGGCGGACGGCGGTGTCATCAATTCGAGCGATCTCCAGTCGGCGAGCTCGATCAGCTCCTCCGCGCACTGGCGCTCCGTCTCGACTGCAAGCTCCTCCATTCGTGCATACGACGCCTGCCCCCAGCCGCCGTCGCCCCAGCCGCCAGTATGGCCCCAGCCTCCGCGGCTCGCGTCGCCCCAGCCGCCGCCCCCCAAGCCTCCCCACATGCGCTCCTTCGTCAGTGCATCCACGCGCCGCTGGAGCATCGCCCGGGTCACCTGTGGGGTGATGGCGCCGTGGTGAGCACTGGCATGCAAGGCGCTCCCTTTGACATTCGATGGCACTTCGAGGCACTCAGGAAGCACCCAGGAAGCACTCAGGAGGGCACTCAGTAGTCACCTCCTCATGCCGACGCGCCGGCACGCTGATCATACAGCCCTGGTGGCGATCCCAGATGAGCTGTGACGAACCCAGATCCTGTAGCTCGCGCAGCGCCGTGCTGATCAGCTTGCCCAGCGGCGCCTCGGCCTCGTCAGGCAGCGGCAGGCCCGTGAAGACGTCGCGACGCTTGTACTTTCGCGTGTCGACGAATTCAGCCATGAACGGTCCGAGGAGGGGCTTGCGCGCGAGCGTGAGCAGCAGTGAGCCCAGCAGCGACGGCTCCTTGAGCTCGTTGGAAAAGAAGGGGAGCAGCAGCGTGGCGAAGGACTGCGGGCGAGTCGCTCGCATGCATGCACTCAGCAGGTACAATTGGTGGTACTCGGCTTCGCATGCAAAACAATCAGCAGGTCAATTGGTGGTACTCCGTGGCCATCAGTATGGTGGTGCACACCTGCGAGCAGTTGGATGAGTGCAAGCGGCACTGCGTCGCGCCCTGGAGCATGTTGTACAGCAAAAGGAAGCCTCCGGACGCGATGGACATGCCCGAGGGCAGCGCACCCTTGGCGTTGAGGGTCGTGAGCAGCGCGAGCATCCCATCAAGCTCGATACGGCGCGTGTGCACGTACTTTTGGGCGACTTCGGCGATGAGCGCCTCGAGCTGCGCGCTCGTGTGGTGGACCACCTGCGAGCTCGATGCGGAGATCCACGGATGAGGGAGGCCATCAAAGACGTTTAAAGGCCATCAAAGGCCATCAAAGGCCATCAAAGACCACCTGCGAGCTCCAGGCGTAGATCCAACGGTTCTCCTCTGGGCGTGGCGGTAGCTCGACCGCGCACGAGAGGGAGCCCGCCTGCCGCGCACGGAGCGCCGAGCGCCGGTTCTTGCAGAGCAGCACCGAATGGACCGAATGGAGTGCCTGCGAAGAGGAGCGGGCGCCGTGGTGAGCACTAACGCCGTGGTGAGCACTAACGCCGGGTGAGCACTGGCATGCATCGGTCGGCCTTCCGTACGCCTCCGAGCACTCTGTCTCTGTGTCTCTCTGGCGCGCGCGCGCGGCGCGCTCTCTGGCGCGCGTTCAGCCCCAACAGGGTCTGCCTTTGGCCGAGAGCGCGAGATGAGCAGTGGGGAGCGCACACCTCATCGAATCGACGGTCGGACGGATCGCACACGCAGCGGGAGAGCAGCGTGAGCTCTTCGTCGACGGAGAGACGGCAGTTTGCGCTCACGTGTTGCAGCTTGCGCACGTAAGACGCCATCTCGACGGACAGGTCCCAGCCGGGCGAGACGGGCGAGTCGAGCATCACCTGATGAGGGAGGCAATCAGGCACGCAATCAGGGAGGCTATCAGAGGCGCCATCAGGCGAGACGGGAGAACTTCGGGTGAGACCTCACCAACGAGATCTTGAGCCGGCATGCATGCGCATCTGGGTGGCCGTCGGCCGAATTCTTCGGGCTCGTCATGAACTGGAGCGAGGCGTTCTCCTCGAGTGTCAGGTTTGTGTCCGAGCTCACCTGCCAAATTTGGGGGAAGTACTCAGCCGCAATCAGACACTCATTGAGCGTCAGGTTTGTGTCCGAGCTCACCTGCCAAATTAGGGGGAAGTATTCAGTCGCAATCAGACACTCATTGAGCGTCAGGTTTGTGTCCGAGCTCTCCTGGTGAGGAGGCCATCAAGGGCAATCATGACCATCAGAGGCGTTCTCCTCAAGCGCCATATAAATCTGACCGAGCTCACCGTGTTTACGAGCTGCAGATGAGGCAGGCAATCAGAGGCCATCAGAGGTCATCAGAGCTCACCGTGTCCACGAGCTGCACCACGGAGCGATAATTCCTATTCAGGTACCGGAGCAGCAGCAGATAGAGAGCCGAGGCGAGCGTGGTCGAGTACCTGATGAGGAAGGCAATCAGGCGCCATCAGAGGTCACCAGAGGTCATCAGAGGTCATCAGTGGTCATCAGTGGCAAGCAACGTACAGAAAAGAGAGCGACACGTGCACTGGGTAGATGTAGAACGGGTTCTCGAGGTTGCTCAGCCATCGCTTATCCGAGCGCTCGAGCACGAGTTCCGTCGCGAAGGGCACGCTCGCGATCGAGGGGCGGACGGGCGGCAAGGAGGGCACGAGGACGGACATCTCGCCTGAGGAGGCAGAAAATCAGGCATACTCAGGCGTACTCAGGACATACTCGGGCGCAATCACACGTCATTAGGAGGTCATCAGGTGATTACCGTTCGAGTTGGAGAGGAGCAATGAGTGCGGGATGCCCGCGAGCAGCTCGGTCGTCATCGAGTTGCGCTCGTTGGTGATGAACAGGTCGGCATGGTCGACCGAGTAGAGCCGCACCTGATGAGGGAGGCAATCAGGCACACTCAGGCACACTCTCAGGCGCCATCGGCCGCAATCACAGGATCGGCATGGTCGACGGAGGAGAGCCGCGCTGATCCCTTACCTCCCGCGCAATCACCCGTCATCAGGAGTTCATCAGGAGGTCATCAGGAGGAGAGCCGCACCGATCCCTTCACCTCCCGCGCTTGGAAGGTCAGCTTGAGCCGCGGGAGAGAGACCAGGCACAGGTCGGACTGCGCGACCGATCCCGGCTTCGTTAAGTCGGTGGCGTCATCCCAGCGGGCCCACGCAAGCACCTGCGAGAGCGTCTCGAGGCGCGCCATCACGTCATCAAAGGTCATCAGAGGTCATCAGAGGCCATCAGCGTACCTGCGAGAGCGTCTCAATGCGCGCCATCACCGTCGCGAGAGAGTACAGGTACGAGTCAGCGGGCGCATGCAGCAGGTCGAGCAGCACGAGCTCCTCATCCTCGAGATCGGAAGCGGACATGGCGCGAGATCGCTCGAGATCGGGGGCGGCGGGGGCGACGCCTGACGAAACTGATGAAACTGACGGGCCTGACGAAACTGATGAAACTGACGGGCCTGACGAAACTGATGAAACCGACGGCGCGGCCGATGAAGGGGTGGCGACTGTCGCGTCCGAGGCGGGAGATGCGGGAGATGCCGCAGCCGCGGCCACCAAGCCGGCAGCTGCAGCCCGCTCCTCGTCTGCCTTTGCCATCAGCGCTGCCAGCGAGTCGAGGAGCATCGGCAGCACCACGGCTGAGATGCGATGACGACGGCGGCGCCGCCGAAAGCCGTTCAAGTCGAGCAGCTCTAGCAGTGCTCGGAACGGCGCGAGCTCGGCGGCATTTGCGGCGATGACGGCGCTCGTCGTCGTCGACGACGACGATGAGGAGGTCGCTTGCCTGGGAGTGGCCTGATGACGAGCGCTCGTATCGCCGGCGGCGCCGCCGAGCGCCGAGCCCGATGGCGCCGTACTGGGCGTCCTGCCGGGCACCGCACCGGGGCCGTTCCCTTGAGTTGCATTCGCGGCCGCCTTGCGGAACGCGGGGTGCCCTTGGCGAGAGAGCAGCTGGCCGAGTGCCCGGCAGACCTGATGCGTGGGCTCAAACGGCCCGACGATGAGCTCCTCGTCGCGCACGAAGCGCTCGAGGGTCTTGAGAGCGCCCAGGACGACGTCCCGCTGCCTCGTGAGGCGTGCCGCCTTGAGTCGCAGGATGCATGCGCGCGCCGGAGGGAGCGCGTGGTCCCCAGGGCGCACCTGATGAGGGAGTCAATCGGGGGCAATATTTAGGGGCCATACGGGGCAAGTAGGGACACTTGGCACTCGGACGCAATCACAGGTTCGGCATGGTCTCCGGACGCACGCGATCGAAGCGAGCGCCGTGGAAGGCGACGTGAGCGCCCGCGAAGAGCTGGATGAGGAGGATGCTCGAGCAGCTCGACACGTCCCGTGGGTAGCCGCGCACCTGTGGGGAGAGAGGGGCGGTCTCGCGCCGTGGTGAGCACTTGCATGCGGCGGGGGCCATCCCGCGGGGAGAGCCGCGCACATGATCGTCCTCATCCTGCCAGAAGGCATGCGTGTCGAGGAGTGCCTGCGGTACGAGCCCGTAGAGGAGGCGCGAGGGGAGGTACGTCTCCCGCCCGAGCGACAGATTGGCCTCGACCATCCAGTCTCGCGTAATCACGGCGGATTTCGTCTGGTTGTGCGAGTCGCCATAGGGATGGCCCGCGCCGTGCCGCTCCCACTCCGGCCACATGCCTTCGCGGTGCGCCGTGGACGGCTGCATGTCGCGCAGGCAGTAGCGCGCGTCGCTGCAGTACTCGAGAGAGCGGTAGAAGCGTCGGCCGTGCGACTCAATGCGGTACACGTGCACCATACGCCGTGCGCGGTACACGAACAGCTCGCGCCACACGCCTGCCTGATCCGGTTGCTTGCCCACGAGGTACGCGACCTGCGCGTCCTCATGTAACGGCTCCTCAGGGGCCATCAGGGCCATCAGGGCCATCAGGGGGGGCATCAAGCGCACTCACCTGCGCGTCCTCGGCTAACGGTTCTTCGGGCAGGTAGACCTCGAGCGGGCGCGGGAAGAGCAGGTACGTGCGCCGTACCGGCTCGAAGACGGACGGGAGCCATATCTTTTCGGATGGGAAGAGCTCGTCGGGGTAGTACGCACGGTGGTGGTCGAGCAGCGGCAGCTTCGGATCCTTATTAGGCCAGTGCTCAATGTCGTGTGAGCGGCCGACGAGACGGTAGCACGAGCGCCAGGTACTCTGCTCCGTCAGGCACGCTTGCATGCTCACCTCTCCGAAGATGTCCACCACGTCCTTCAGCCGAGCGACATCTGTCGGTAGAGCCTGTGGGTGCGACGCACGCAGCGTGAGCTGCATCAGCTGAGCATCGACCTCGACGGCGAGCTCGGAATCTGCCATCAGAATGATCCTCTCGGGCTCCTCGGCCGGTGTCGCCGCGCTCATCGCCGGCACGATGCTCGGCACGACGCTCGACCTGCTCACTATCGGCGGCACCGGCGCGTGCTCCGCGGCGGCACTCGGCTGGCGGCTCAGAGCGGGCGCGCTCGCATCGCTTGCCTGTCGACTGAGCCCGGGCGCCGGAGTGGGCACAGCGGCCGCCGCCGCCGCCACCGCCGCCGCCGACGACAGCTGCTGCTGCGTCTTCGAACGCGACGAGTGCAGCGCAAAGCGCCCGTGATTCTGCTCGCCAGCCACGTAGGCCCACCGGTGGGGCACCTCGTCACTCGTCGGCTTGAGAGCGCCCGTCGAAGCGGACACACGAACGACCGAGTCCATGACCAGATCGAGCTGTCGCTGGTCGGCGCGCTCGCGGAGCCACGTCACCACCTTGCGCCGCAGCACGTGCACCGCCTCGTACACCTCCGTCTCGGGGATGCGCCACCCGCCGTATGACGAAACTCCGTCCTTGCGGTCGAGCAGCGCCATGTTCCACTCGTGACGGGTCGAGAGGAAGACGACTGCCGTCACCACCGTCGTGACGCGGCCCTCGGTGAGCGCCGTCGTGGGCACGTTGCGCAGCGTGAGCAGCAGGTGTGCATGGAGGCTGCACATGTGCTTCGTGTTCGTGTCGAGCACCTGCTCGTCGTCGGACGAATCGCTCGCAAGGTCGCGTCAATTGCAATCAGTAGCGATCCACAGCAATCAATAGCCATCCACAGCAATCAATAGCAGTTCGTCAGACAGCAGATGGAGTAAAGGACAGCAAGCAACAGCGCACCTGGTCGTCTTCGGACGAGTCGCACTCCTTCACGAGCTTATGGTACCACGCCTGGATGAGTCTCGTCATCTCTCCCCACAGGACATGGCGCAAGTGCTCCTGAGCGACGCGAAGCCGCGCCGCAACGCCCGGCGCGCAGCGCAGCCCCCGGAAAGGCTTGCCACAGATGCAGTCGTGCGTGCCCTCCTCGTACGCGAGCACAAAGGAGATGTAGTTCTCGAGGCGGCAGCACAGGCGCGCCACGTACAGGATGACGGTCGAGGTGGACGACTTGAGCGTGCCAGTGTCAAGGTCGCACGCCTGGAGCGAGGCCATTTGGGCCCATTCAGAGGCACTCAGCGGCCGTCCATCGCAATCAGTGGCCATTTGGGCCCATCGCAATCATCGTAATCAGAGGCCATTTGGGCCCATCGCAATCAACGCAATCAGTGGCCATTTGGGCCCATCGCAATCAACGCAATCAGTGGCCATTTGGGCCCATCGCAATCAACGTGTCTGACGGTGTCATATCTTCATATCTAATAGTGTCTGACGGTGGAGATCGCACCTGGCGTAGCAGCCGAAGCACCGAGTTGAGCAGCGTATCAGGCGATCGACACAGCTCATTGAGGAGCAGATGATGCGCTGTGCCGAGCAGCTCGGGCGCCGAGGTGGGCACATCCACCGGCTCCATGGCCGCCGACGCGTGGGGCAGGTGCGCTCCGGGCTCGAAGAGGACAGCGTCGAAGAGCGCCTGGAGCTGTGGGGACTGGAGCGAATGGCACCGGTCGTCGGAGGCGAAGAAGGACGCGACGAGCGGGATGCGCAGGTAAGGGACCGTCAGGTAACTGAGCAGCAGCTCGGAGTCCTGCTGGCCAAGCGCGCGCGCGTGGGCCACGTCCAGCTCGCCAAAGTCGGGCAGCTCCCACCTGATGAGGGAGGCGACCAGAGGTCATCAGTCGCAATCATTGGCAATCAGAGGTCATCAGAGGCCACCCGAAGCAATCAGATGCCATCAGTTGCCATCAGCGCTCATCAGCGCTCATTAGCGCTCATCAGCGCTCATCAGCGCCCTTGAGAAGAGCGAGAGGCAGGCAGCTCCACGCATGTGAAGCACTCAGAGGTCATCAGAGGTCATCAGAGGTCATCAGAGGTCATCAGAGGGCAGCTCCCCACATGTGAAGCACGTCATCCTCGCTCTCAATGAAGTACGGGCGGGTGTACTCCGAGGGATGTGCCAGCGACGCAAACCGATGAACCGGGGGCATCTCGCCGCGCTTGACACGCGGGCGGCACGAAAGGGTCGAGTCCTGGAACCCGGTCACGTAGAAGCGCTCCGATCCGTCATCATAGTGGAAGATGAGCTCGGCGTCTTTCTGGGTCCAAGGGTGCTTTGCGGGGAAGCGCCGGATGTCGGGGTTGAGGAAGAGCTTAAAATAGTACGCGATGTCGCGGTAGCCTGCAGCAGTTGATGAGCAGTTGATGAGCAGTTGATGAGCGAGAGGCAGTCAGACGCCATCAGACACAATCAGGCGCCATCAGGGGCGATTACATCGGAACTCGGGGTAGTTCTTGATCACGAGCTCGCGCGAGTCGGAGATGTAGCGCGGCGTGTTGTACCCGTCCGACGGGAAGGCGAGATCGGCGCAGATGAGCCCGAGCCACTTGGTCGTGCCCGACTCGAGCCGCTCGGTCTTCTCCCAATTATAGATGCGCGTGAGCGATGACTGGCAGTTGAAGTAGTCGAGCACGCATGCGCGCGCCGTATTGAGCTCGGGCGTGTGTACCGGTACGACGGCCGCCTGGAGAGCCAGCGCCGCCGCACCGAGCGTAAAGCCCTTGACGGGCCTCTCCTTGGTGCCCGTTACGGCGCCTGGCCTCGACGCGTCGGTGGCAGCGGCCGCGGTGGCAGTGGCCGCGGTGGGCGTCGCGCAGCTGCCGCCTGGCTCCTTCGCGCTGGTGGTGCTGGCGGTCGTGGGTGCGGCGGCTGTGGACGCGTTCGAGGCCATCGCCGCCGCGATAACGGCCGCGCGACTCGCCGCACGACTCGCCTTACTGCCTTTCGCATCTCTGCCGCCACCGCCGCTGCTGCCACCGCCGCTGCCGCCGCCGCCGCTGCCGCTGCCGCTGCCGCTGCCGCTGCCGCTGCCGCTGCTGCCGCCGCTGCTGCCGCCGCCGCTGCTGCTGCTTCGGCCGCTGAGGTGGATGCAAACCTCGGATGGCAGATCCACCGCAATCTGGCGCATGATGCAATCCGCGACCGCCGCGATGCATGCCGGCACGACCATCCGAACTGCATCGAGAGAGCGCGTGTGGTCGACGCCAAAGACAGATGCGGCGAAGTGCTCGACGAGCCGCTGCAGCAAGAGCATGGCGTCTAACTGCTGCGCGTAGAGCATCGGCGAGCGCCATACGCACTCCTTCGCCGTCGGGTCGCCCTCGGGCCGCGGCAAAGGCAAGAGCACCGTCATCGTGTGCTGGATCATCGCGATCTTGAGGAAGTTCGTGTTCTTGACGCAGTGCACCTGCACCGCGATCAGGGTGCACAGACGGTCGCAATGGCGCAGTGCGTTGACGGCCTCGTCAAGTGTGCGTACGATCGCGGGCTGCTGGAGCATGTCGATTGGCGTGTACCGGGGCAGCCCGTGGGCGGTGCCCGCATCGACCGGCTCGCGGCGTAACAGGCGCTCGAGCAGAGGGTGGTGGTGCGCCGTCTCGGGCGGCTTGACGGACGACCACGGGAAGGAGCGCGCGTGCTTGCGCATCAGGCGCACGCCGTCCGTTGAGATGACGGAGCCATCTGAGGCGAGGAGCACCTGTGGGGAAGCGAGGGCGCCATGGTGAGCACTCGCATGCAGGGCATGATGCAGGGCATGTCCAAGGCATGTTTCGAGGCACATGGGAGGGCGCCATGGTGAGCACTCGCATGCAGGGCATGATGCAGGGCATGTCCAAGGCATGTTTCGAGGCACATGGGAGTACCAGGCACGGCATCGCGCCGACGTGGAAGACCTCGGCGAGCAGCGCAGGGTACGCTCCGCCGTGCGGCAGCGCAGGCCACGGCATCGCACGCCGGTAGACGTCAAAGTCGCTCTCGGACGCATCCTGCGAGACGAGGAGAATCTGAAGCCCCTTGCCGCGGTGACGAAGCGCATTGTAAGTGGAGGCGAGGAGCGGCGTCGTCGAGCGGCATGATGGACACCACGAAGCGGCAAAGTAAAGCCCGATCACCTGATGAGGGAGGCAATCAGAGGTCGTCAGAGGCCGTCCGAGGCAATCAGAGGTCTTCAGAGGTCATCAGCGGCCAAAGGAAAGAGCCCGATCACCTTCATCCCCTCGAGCGGTCATGAGAGGTCATCAGCGGTCATCAGAGGTCATCAGCGGTCATCAGAGGTCATCAGCGGTCATCACCTCCATCCCCTCGAGCGCCTCTTCGATCGAGATCGAGGCGAGCTCACCACCGGCCGCGCCGTCCGCGCTCGACTGCGAGAGGGCGGCGATGCGCCGCTGGCGCTCCTGTGCCGTGATCTGGCCGCTCGCCTCGAGAGAGTATGCCTCGCGCACCGCAGCGGCAGCGCTGCCCACCGGCTGAGCCGAGGTTGACGAAACTGACGAGCCTGCCGAAACTGACGAGGCTCGCGCGCCGGCGGCCGCCGACGCGCCGCTGCCACCGGCCGGTGCGTGTGGGCTCCCTGGAGGCGCAACGTCCGCGCCGCCGCTCTCGCCGCCCGTGGTTGCACTGCTTGGTAGCAGCGGCCGCCCAGCTGCGCCCAGGAGTGCGGCTAGCGACGGGCGGCCGAGATGTGCATCGCTCTCGCAGAGGATGAGTGGAGGGGGGGCGGTCGATGAGGGCGCGGCGCCTGGCTTGGAGAGGAGAGTCGTTTGAAGCTTTTGAATGCGCTCGCGAGTGGCAGCGAGCTCTGCCACGCTGAGCGGCAGCCCCGCAGCGGCGGCGGCGGCGGCAGCAGCAGCAGCACCAGCAGCAGTAGCACCGGCAGCGGCAGGGGCGGCTCGCTCCTCGCCACCCTCGCATCCCAGCTTGGCCGCCTTGTACGCGAGCTGCCGGCACGCAATGTTCAAGATCGAGCGCTCCGCCGGCGAGACGTGTGGCACAAAGCCCAAGTCATGCTGTGCCATCTGGAGCAGCTCGGCACGCAGCAGGAGAGAGAGGCGTTTCCACTCAGGGACGCTCACGCCAAAGCCGCGTAGCAGGAAGCGCAGCGTGTGGCGCACGCAGCCGTAGTGAGCCGAGCCCGAGCGGCGCGCTGTGCGCATCTCGGGCGGCTCGTCGGCACGTGCGTTCGATCGCAAGAGGGCTTGCTCAAGAGAGTCCTGCGCCACAGACGAGAGAGCCATCAGAGGCGAGGCCGAGGCGATCAGAGGCCATGAGAGGCGATCAAGGCTCATGAGAGGCGATGAGAGGCGATCAGAGGCCATGAGAGGAGATCAAGGCTCAGGAGGGGCCATCAGGCGAGATCTCACCTCCGCCACAAACGAGAGGAGCAACTGATAGAGCACCTGGTGCGCCGAGAGCTTGCCGCCGTTGTCCACGCTGGCGGCGTACCAGAGGACGGCCCAGAAGGCTTCGTCACGGAGCCGCGCGAGGCGCACGTCGCGCAGCGTCAGGCAGGTGGCGAAGCGGATCTTGGGCGGCGTGGCCGCGGCCTCGTGGTGCGCGAGAGCCTCTGGATCACAGGAGACCACGGTGAGCTGGCACAGCGCCTCGTGGGGGGTGCGCTGCCGCTCGACGAGCAGGATCAGAGGCCCACCTGATGAGGGAGGCAATCAGAGGTCATCAGAGGCCGTCCGAGGCAATCAGAGGTCATCAGAGGCGTCATCAGCGGCGTCATCAGCGGCAGCCCACTGGCATGCGATGAGGGGAAGCATCAGCGAGGCCATCCGAGTCATCACATGCACTCGCAGGCAATCGCAGGCGCTCAGCGGCCCACCGCCGACGGCACAGGGCAGCACGAGCATGCCGCCAGGCTCGAGGGATTCGAGAGCCTTGAGGGCCTTGGATAAGTACATGCGCTGCTGCCCCTGGTGGCCCATTGCATGCGCCAGCTTATGCGCGAGCTTCTTTGCGTCTTCGAGCAGCGTACACGTCGTGTTGAGTGCGGCGCGCTGCGCGTGCGGCAGCGAACAGGCGGCGCCGTGCGGCTCGGCGAGCAGCCGCTGCAGCGTCAGCACGACCACCTCGAGCGAGATGTGCAGCGAGCCACCGTCGAGGCCCGTCCCAGCGATGAACGCGTCGCCCACTTCGGCCGCGAAGGCGGGGTGCAGCCAGACGGGCGGCGGCTTGGCATAGAGCGGCTGGAGAGAGAGCTGCTGCGAGCGCGCCGCCTCGGCCTCGTCAAGGAGCTCGGCCTCCTCATCCTTTCCTCGCAGGCTGTGAAGCTCCTCGCGTACCTGTGGGGGGAGGGCGCCGTGGTGAGCACTTGCATGCATGCAGGGCCTGATGCTTTCCTCGCAGGCGGTGAAGCTCCTCGCATACTTGCTCTTCAGTCCAGACGCTTGAGACGAGCTTCACGTACCTGTGGGGGGAGGGCGCCGTGGTGAGCACTTGCATGCAGGGCCTCCTGCAGTCCAGACGCTCGAGACGAGCTTGACGTACCGCACCGCCAGGCCGCGCTCGCTGCCGCCGTCTTCTCCGCCGCTCAGCAGCGCCGCGCTCATCAGCGAGGCGCCGTGCTGGGCGAGACCCGCCGAGACGCCGGCCGCCGCGCCGCCCGCCGTCGCCGCCGAGGAGGCGAAGGCGCTCGACACGGCGCTCGAAGATGCCCCGCCGGAGGACGCGGCGCCCAGCACGGCGCCTCCCCGCGCGGCGAAGAGCGCCACGTGCTGCGGATCGAGGCAGAAACGCTCCGGAGGGGGGGCGCCGTGTTGGGCGCCGTCTTTGCCGCCCTTGCCGCCGCCGCCGCCCTTGCCCTCCTTATCCACCTCCTTCTCCACCCCCTCCTCGGCCGCGCGCGCCGTGCCGGCGGGCTTGAGCTTGGACTTGTCGAGCAGCTTGGCCGACTCGAGTTTGATCTCCGCGCACAGCCGGCCGTTGACGTACGTCTTGAGCTCGCCTTTCTTGCGGGTGACTGCCACCCAGGCCCAACGCTCGGCACGGACCGTCGCGTCCTGGCTGCACGCACGAAACGCGAGCGAGCACTCAGGGCGCACTCAGGATGCACTCAGGGCGCAATCAGGACGCAATCAGGACGCACTCATGACGCACTCATGACGCAATCAGGGCGCAATCAGGGCGCAATCAGGACGCAATCATGACGCAATCATGATGCACTCATGACGCAATCAGGGCGCACTCATGACGCAATCAGGGTCATCAGCGTACCTGCCCATCTGGCCCAGCGCGCCGACGCCGCCATTCTTGTACACCTGCACCTGGTCGAGCTGCTCGCCCTGGGTCGGCGGGCCGCCGCCGTGGAAGAGCGGCAGCGTCGCCGTGGGCAGCCGGTCAAGCCGCAGCGCGAGCAGCAGCGAGTACCGATGCAGCTTGCCATCGTCTTCGAGCGTCCACGCGTTGACGTAGGGCATGCTGAGCTTGAGGTAGCCGCCCTCGGGCATCACGAGCGCGGCGCTGCCGTCCTCCTGCTCCTCGAAGCTCGCGTCGCCGCCGATGACCTCGAGCCCCTCGGGCAGCTGGCTCTGGCTCTGGCGCAGGTCAGCAGTCACGAGGGTCAGGGTCTGGCCGCTGCCACTGCCGCCCCACTCCATATCCCTGCCGCTGCCGCCGCTTCCACGCCCGTTGCGGCCGGTCGGCTCGCCGGCGCGGCCCTTGCCGTTGCCGCAGCTGCGCTGCTGCTCTGCCTCTCGCACGTGGTCTTCGCTCGTGCCGCCGGCTCCGTTGCGGCCCGGTGAGGTGGCGGCCGCGCGCATCAGCGCCGTCGTGGTCGTGTCATCGTCGTCGTCGTCAAAGCCGAAGCCATCGGTCCAGATGGAGAGGCCACCGATCCCGCCGAGTCCGCCGAGCCGGCCCTGCCGGCGCGACATCTTAGAGTCCGCCGCGTTGTCGAAGGCCGAGCGCTCCTCCCGGTTGGTCGGTTCGAAGGGCTTCTCGTCCTTCTGCCTGCCGCGAGGCGTGTCCTCCAGCTCGTCCTCGTCGTCGTCGAAGTCGCCTCCGTGTTTGCGTCCCGGCATCTTCGCCGCGCGGGAGTGCTCGAGAACCGCGGTTCACACCTCCTAACACCCCCAAAAAGTGAGGGATAGGAGGACTTTCTTGTAGGGGTGACACATGATGAGGTGATTGACGATTTGGGGAGCAGGAGTCACGGCCGCCGGCTACATGCGTGTTTTCATACATGTACCAAAAGCACACCGCACACAAAGTCGCTGCTCGGTCGCTCGCACCGTCGCGCCGAAAGGGTTACTGTATCCACGTGTTGGACGGGAAAAGTGTGGTTGACTGATTGTCCTGATTGCCAGATCGCCCTCCTGATTGGAGAGCGAGGAGAACTGCGAGGAGGTCGGACGCACGCACACGTGGAGTCCATCTATGCGCCGCCTTCTGCTCCTGACGCTCGCGGTCGTCTCCGGGTGGCAAGCTGCGCCCCGCGTCCGTTCTCCCGTCGGCCCGTCACGAACGGCATCACCGCTGCTCAAGCTGCCCGTCTCTTCGGGCGTCCGGCTGACCACAGCCACCGGGGTGGTCGCACCCAAATTTCAGCGCCCGGCAACGGCGCCGGGCGGCGTGAGCACCATCCTGCCGACGGGCACGCCGACGGGCACGCTCAACGCGACGGCGCTCTACGCGCAGGCCAGCCTGTTGCTGCAGATGCACTCCGACAAGGAAGCCGCCGTGCTGCTGCAGCGCCTGACTTTGCTGACCCCCGAGAACGGCAAGGTGTGGATGAAGCTCGCGAACGTGTACCGCAACCAGCGCGATTACAAGATGGGCGAGCGCACCCTGCGGCGCGCCATCGACGCGTGCCCCACCAATGCGCTCCTCCGCCAGGCCCTCGCCGACCTGTGCCGCGAGAGCAGGCGCTACCCCGAGGCGCGCTCGCACTACCGCGAGGCGATGAAACTCGAGCCAGCCCTATCGTCAGTGTACGACTCGTGGGGGCGCATGGAGGCGCAGCTCGGTCACTCGGCGGCGGCGGCGGCGCTCTACGAGCGCGGCCTCAAGCACGCTCCCAACGCACGCCTCTGCCACGCCCTCGGCGTGCTACTCGACCGGCAGGGCGCCGCAGAAAAGGCGCGCTCCGTACTCAAGCGCGGGCTGGGCCTGCCTAATGAGGACCGCAACCCGCAGCTGCTGCACGCGCTCGCGATGGTGGACGTGCGCGCGGGCGACATGGGCTCAGCGCGCAAGCTCCTAAGCGCCGTGCTCGAGCACCACCCGCGCTTCACCCTCGCGTACCTCTCGCTCGGCCAGCTCGAGGAGCGCTTAGGCAACCTGCAGGCGGCCCGGCGACACTACGAGGCGGGCGCGATCACGCCGCAGCCTGGCGGCAACCTGGGCGCCGTGCAGCTCTGGCAGTCGTGGGCGCGCATCGAGCAGCGGCTCGAGCGTCCCGCCCTCGCCCTCGCCACATACAAGCGCGCCACCCAGCTGTACAAGGACGACGCGCAGCTTCTCGTCGGCTGGGCAAAGCTCGAAGGCGAGCACGGCGACGTGGGCACGAGCCGCGCCCTCTTCGCGCGCGCCGTGAGCTCCGTCGCCAAGCACTCTCCGTACGCGTACCAGTGCGCCGCCGCGCTCGAGGTGCGCTGTGGGGAAGTCCAGGCCGCGCGGGCGCTGTACGCGGCGGGCGCGGCGGTGCGAGTGCTGCCTCAAGGGCCGACGGCGACCGAGCGCATGCCGCTGCTGCATGCGTGGGCCGTGCTCGAGTGGCGCCATGGCGAGCGCCGCGAGGCACGCCGCCTCTTCGATGAGGCCGAGGCCGCGTCCGACTCGGCCTGCGGATGGCTGCTGCAGTGGCGCGCACGGTTCGAGTCAGAGTCGTCGCTCGTGCTCGCGCGCCACTACTACGGGCGCGCGGTGAACGCGGCGCCCATGGACAGCTCGGCATGGTCCATGTGGGCCGAGCTGGAGGCCGAGCACGGCAACGAGGAGCGCGCTACCGCGCTCTCTCGCCACGCGCAGCAGGTCGAGACGAAGGCCCTCCTCGCGAATGCTCTCGGTGGCGGTGCACGCACCCGTGGGAGCCCTCTCTCGGCCGCCGACATGTACCAATGGGCCAACCCGCCCAGCAACCGCCAGTAGACGGGGGGACACATCCGCCTCGATGTACAGTATGAACTACATTGTATGAAGTGGGAGCGTGGGAGCGTCGCGGCGGTCAAGCGGAATCATCTCAGAGAGCCGCGGAGAGACGAGGCATGCTCCATGGGCGTCATGCCGCCGCGCCGACGACTCTAGAGTTCTAGACACCAAGATTTTGATTGGGGTACTTGTACTTGACTTGACTTGACTTGACTTGACTTGATTAGATTCTTGATGTCATCACGCGTTGGAGCTGCCGCCCGCGAGGACGGGCATCGGCCATGCGCACCACAGCCTTGCTTCTTCTGATCATCCCCTTGGCGATTGCCGCCGACGCGCCACCGACGCTGCCAAAGAGCGCTGCCTCACGCAAGCCCGCCTCGCGTCCGGTGCTCAAGCGCGGCGGAGTGCTATCCGCCGCTGATGCCGCTGCTGCTGCTGCTCTTGCAGATGCCAAAGCAGAGGAGCCGGCCGTCGTCATCGTCGACGGCGACGCGACGGACGCTGCACCCCTCCCCAAACCTGTAGGGAGTGGAGGCTGGATCCCCGGCGGTCCGGTCGTGCAGCAGCTCGTGCTGTTGGCCGTGTTGGTCCTCATGCGTGTTGGGCTGGCCCTATGGAAATCGCATTTCAAAGGCCGTGCACTGCCCTTTGCTTCCGCGCTAGAAAGCGTTCCGTTGCTCGGCAACGCGCTCCGCCTGGTCCAGCAGGCGCAGGCCAAATTTGCGGAGCTCGCGCGGTCGCCGCAGGGTGCACCGGTCATGATGGTCTTGCTCATCATCGCCACCAAGCTCGTGTCGCGCGCGGACGCACGTGCGATGGACGCCGAGGCAGCAGCAGCAGAGGAGCCGGGCGTGGAGGAAGTGACGGACGCCGAGAGTGCAGCCGAGCGCGAGGCGGACGCCGACGCAGACGTCGGTGGCGCCAATGTGTTGCTGCCAGATGCAGAGCAGGAGGCTGAGGACGAGGGCGAGGGCGAGGGCGAGGACGAGGCTGATCCCTACGAATGACCTCAGGTGGCCGTGGTTGGGCTCTGGACGGCGGTGCGATCAGCTTGCTCGCGCCACATGGACCTGGGCGGGCGAGCTTGCTTGAGCCTCGAGGAGGAACGACAATTCTATAATCGTAAATGCACATCGGCAGCCGAGCATGAAGGTTTGCGCGTAGGTTTCCCCCCTTTTATACGTTTTATATACGTTTTAAGTTCGACTAAAGTACCAAACCTAGTATAGAGCACCAAACAGTCTGCCGCAACATCGACGACGACGTGCAATCTGCAAAGGCCAAAGCCAGTGCACGCGGCACTGCCGGTCTACCGACAAGTTCTACTCGATCATGACTCGGCGGGGTCGCCGCGCACAATCCATCTAGCGCCGACTGGCGACTCACTCCTCAGAATCTGCAGCCAGCTGCCCCGCCTCCTGCTGCTGCGCTCGAAACCGCTCGTTGCGCTCGCGGGTCAGCTGGTCACGTAGCAGAGCCTCGAGCTGCTCGGTCCGTGGCGGACGGTCGAAGCGGCCCGCGTAGCGCCACGGGCGCGTCGGCTTTGCCGGCGCCCCTGCACCCTCACGCCCGCCAGCCCCAATTGACGAACCCGGAGGTTCGAAGAGGACTTGCCATTCGTGGGGGTAGCAGCGCAGGACACACGCTCGGACACGGGCGACCTTATCGGCATATTGATCCTCGAGAAAGGCGAGCGAGAGCGGGCGCATTAGGTAGGCCGGCTCGAAACTGTCGAGCAGCAGCGGATTCGCGCCCAGCTGCGGGTTGATGAGTACCACGAGCCTCCCCGCCGCCTGCTGCAGCAGCTGTTCGACTGCCGCGTTCGCGGCCGCTTCCGAAGGCAGCGTCTCGTCATTCGTGCTGGGCGCGACGATGACAAAGGCGCCGTCGCGCGGACCGACGGCGTTCGGATGGCCCAGCATTGAGACGGGCAGCCGCGTGTCGAATATGGACGCGCCAGCAAACGTTGCGTCCGCCGGCGATGAAAACAAGAGCTTGACCATCGGAAGGCTGGCCGGCAGGAGTCCTGAGGTGAGAATGGGTTGTGCGACGTCCAGCGCGAAGCGTGTCAGCTCGGGTAGCTTGCATCGTCCAGAGGCTGGGTCCAGCTCGGGCGCCACGGCCTGCACCAGCACGCGCCGGTGGCCACCTTGCCGTGCCGCGCCAAGGACTGAGCGGCGTGTCTGCTCAGCGAGCGACTCGAATGAGGTTGGAACGCTCACGTACCACTGCTCCGCGGCGGCTGCGCGTGCTGGCGGCGGTGCTGATGCTGGCCCTATTTGCATTACGACCGCACTGCGCATTGTGCCGGAGCGCAAACCTAGCCCGAGGCCGCACAGAAGTGCGCCTGATGAGATGAAGAGCAGCGACATGGTGTAAAGTAGAGTTGCCGTTGCCACGTGTTTCGTCGCGGGGCGCCATGCCGGGCATGAACGTGCCGTGAAAAAGGGCTATTACCGTTACGCGGAGAGAAGCCCCTCAACCGTGTATGCGCACCTGCACGCAGTTCAGCTGAACCCGGCGGTCACACCAAGCTGCAACCCGTTTCCAACGCTGGCGTCGCTCGGCGCCTTGCGCAGCACGTGCACCATGTTGAGCTCGAGCCGACCGAGCGGGGTGGGCAGCGCAACGCCTGCGCCCACGCTGGCCCGCAGGGACGGCACCACGCTACCCGCCGCGCGCACGGCGGCGAGCCCCTGCAGCCCGCCCACGGACGCGAATATGTGCGCATGGCCATCGGACTTGGCTAAGTTTCCTGGAAGGGTTGTCGAGAGAGAGGCAGTGGCGACGCCGAGGAGGTCTCCTCCGAGCGCGTCGTGCGACGAGATGCTCGGCGGCTTCTTGGGCGCCGCGGCCGTGGGCTCAGCCGCCGACGCCGCCGGCGATGCGAGGCTATGACGTTCATCACGTGGCCCAACGCCGCGCGTGCGGAATCCCCACAGAGAGCCAGGCCCGCCGCAGAAGAAGCGGTCACAGATGTGGCTCTCGGTCGGCCCGCCGAGCAGCCCGCCGAAGAGCCCGCCCAGCGGCAGCAGCACGCCCGCGTGCACCTGCACGCTGGCAGTGAGCCGACCATTCGCCATCAGCGGTGTGAACGCTGCGGCGGTGAACGTGCTCTTGACGAAGCGCGCGTCGCCGAGCGGGAACGGCGCGAGGCCTGCGAGCTCCGTGTGCAGGCGCAGCAGCGCGCCGCTCGTGGGCACCAGTGGATGGTCCACCTGATGAGGGAAGCAATCAAGGGCGTCATCAGAGGTCATCAGAGGTCATCAGAGGTCATCAGAGGTCGTGGGCACCAGTGGATGGTCCACCGTCGAGCGTGCGTAGCTATGAGAGAGGCTACTCTTCAGGCTCTGCCCACGTTGCTGCAGGATTGCCCACGAGGCGGTGTGGGGTGTGAGCCGGCAGACGTCGCGCAGCTCGAGCGCGTACGTGAGCTCGTGCCGACCGCCGGCCGCGCCGGCCGATCCCACGCGCACGCTCGCGCTCGCGCCGAGCAGCTTCTGCACGAAGGACGAGTGTTTGATGTGCGAGATCGCCTGCTTGCTCACATCGGCGCTGAGCTGCGCGTCCTGGCCCATCCAACGCGGGCGCACGGCGCTCAGCTTGAAGGAAGAGCTCTTTTGCTGGCCCATCTCCATTTGCGCCTCGAAGATCTCCGCGCGTCCGAGCTGGTTGCGCACCGCCACCTTGGCCTCCATTGTGTTCTCCGACGACTGCGTCGCTACCATCGTGCTCGCACTGGTCAGCCGCTTCTTCTCGGTGACAGTACACACGATGTCGACGAGCGCCGCGCCGTGGGGAGTCGCGCCCTGCGCCGTGTCCATAAGCAGGTCCGCCGAGTCGAAGATGCCGAGCGACTGCAGCGCACCCGCCACGGCGAGGCAGCCCTGGTGGAGCTCACCGAGCGTGCGTGCCTTGTTGAGGCTGGCAAGCTCCTGCCGAACGACGCTCTCGTGCGTCTTCTGCAGCCCGCGCACGCGCATGCGGCGCACAGCGACCGGATGCTCGAGTTGGGTACCCATGATCCAGCCCTTCGTCTACCGCGGGAGCACCGCCGCGAAGAGCACGCGTGTCTTCACGCGTGGAAGCGACCGCCCCTCAGGTCCAAACTCCCAACCTTGTTCGTTAGGGTGAAGCTCGAACCCAAACCGCCGCAAACGCCCACTTGGTCGGTCTGTCGTTCACAGACCACTCCTGCCGCCCAATGTTCGGCAGCTCTCTCGCTTTCACTCTGCTGTTCGTGCTTTTCGGCAGCTCTCTCGCTTTCACGTCGCACGCACGCACACCAGCTTTTCATCATGGCTTTGAGACACGCATGTGCGGTCCAGTAGTAGAAGAGAGCACAGAGTGGCAGCAGGTGCTCAGGGATCTTAACTCTGCGCCTGTGTTTGTGCTCACGGACGCCGCCGGCCTGCCACTCCACCAGCGAATGCGCGACGATGGGCAGAAGCTGGTGATCTTTTACGCAGAGATTGACCGAGCAATGGACGAGCTGGCGGCTGCTCGTCGGAAGAGTGCCGAGCTCAATCTGCAGCTTGCGCCTGTGGGGCTGGGCGTAGCGTATGCCGAGGTGAGCAAGGGAACGGCTCTGCTCGTCCCAGGCTTTCAAGAACTGGCCAGTGCGCAAGACATGCAGCTAGCCGCCCCTACGGAAGCAGCAGCTATGCTCGCGAGTGCCGGCGTCGACAGCCCCAGCCTCGACTGGCCGAGCGACGTGCTTCCGGTCTTTGGGTGCTTCGAGATGGTGCGGCGGCGCGCTGACGGCAGCGTGTTCACTCCCGTCTTCATGAGCTGCGCGGACGCGCAGGCGGCCTTGGACAAGGCCAGGGCGGCCGACCCGGAGCGCGCGGCCAACTTTGAGGTCGACGTCGTGCCGCTGCCCGAGCTCCTCAAGATCGCAGTCAGTGGCGAAGCCAAGGTCCCGCCGCGCGTCGTCCCGCCGAGCTCGAGCATGCTCTTCCTGCAGGGCAAGGGCAAGCACCACCCAGCGCTGTGAGAGCTCGAGTGCGGACAGATGAGCGGTGAGGAAAATATGGGTCTTGCGTGCGTGCCGCACTCTCTTTTTTCGGGATACCTTATACCCTTTGTAGCTTTGTTATAAGACCACCACAGATTGCCTCCTTTTTTCTCTCAATGTAGCCTGTTTTTCGCCGGCGTCTCCGCCAGGGCCAGCGCCGCCTGTGCCGCGCCGTTACATTATTCTCGTTCGTCCTCGTGGGGACCTCCCCCTGTGGCTTTCCTGTGGCTTTCCTGTGGCTTTCCATTTTTATACGGATTTATGGGATGGAAGGGATTAAACGGAGATTGGCGGAGGGTGTTCATCTATTTGACTTTATTGAACTTGACTTGACTTGACTTGACTTGTGTGTGTGTGAATTGACTAAACTTTCCATTGCGTGACATGCGCAGGTTCAGCTTGGAATTGGTAATTGTCGTCGTTCTCCTCGCGCGTCAAGCTGCGGGGCAGGGATGCACCGACTCCTGCTTCGCCTCCGACGGAAACTGCGACGATGGTGGCTTTGGCGCGACTCCGTTTGCGGACGGCGAGCGTCGTGAGACGTGCCTCTCGTTCAACCAGCTTCGCACCTTTTCGATCGCCACGAGCGGCAGTTCGAACGCGACCCTCCACGTGTCGCTCAACAAGCCCATCTCCGCCATCTACGCCCGGCGCGACTCGCTGCCTGACGTGGCCAACCGCCTGTACGACGCGTCGATCACGATGGCAAACACCGTGCGCTGGGGCTGTGCGGACGCCCTGTGTGCACAGCCACGCACCGCCTTCGCGCTCACCGCCTCCAGCTGCATGCCCGAGGTGCCCGGCTTTTGGTACGTGTCACTCGCACTTCATAGCCCCGCGCAGACAGATCTCGAATCGGAGATTGCCAGTGCGGCTGGGGCGCTCGGGACAATGCCCATCCGCGTGCAGCCGGCGCGCTTCCACGTGACGATGGTCCTCTTCCCTTCTATCCCAGACGAGCTCGTGCCCCGTGCCGAGAACTCGAGCGCGCCGCCTACCACGGCGCCGCCGCCGTCGCCCACGGGCACGCTGTTCACACTGTCCACGCTGTTCACACTACCGGCCGCGCAACTGCTCGGCGAGCTCGGCGCCGACGCCGACGCGGCCGCGGCCACCCATGCCGACGTGTACGCAGCCGCCGTCGCGGGGCGCACCTTCCTCGGAGGTGGCGCCATCCGGCACCTGCGCTTGTCAGGCATCCCGCGCTCGCTCGCGCCGCGCGTCTCCGTGCATCTGAGCGCGGGCACGCTGCGCGCAATCTACCTGCAGCCAGGCCGATGTGCCACGAGCTCCACGGGACTCAACGACGCCGGGACCGCCGAGTCCATGCTTTGCGGTGCCGCCAACGACGCCGACTGCCAGATGGCGTGGATGACACGCTTCAATCCCTTCGACCACACTGCACGCCTGTATGAGGGACAAGCGGTGGTGCAAGCTCAGGCCCTCTCCGAGCTCGCCGCGGCCGCGCTGCCGCCGGTCGATTGGTGGATCGCGATCGAATCGACGACGGAGGATGTGGCCGACGTCAATCTGACCATCTCACTGCTCCGGCGCCCTGCCGTACCCGCGTCGCCCCCGCCGCCCGACACGACGGTCAATGACACGATGGTCAATGACACGACGGTCAACGTCACAACGGTCAATGACACGATGGTCAATGACACGACGGTCAATGACACGACGGTCAATGACACGATGGTCAATGACACGACAGTCAACGTCACGACGCCATGCATGGTCAACGACACGACGCCGCCCCCGCCGCCCAGCCCCCCCTCACTCCCCACGTACAACCCGCAGATCTGCATGGGGAACGTCACGACGCCGTGCTTAGTCAACGGCACGACGCCGTGCATGGGCAACGACACGACGCCGTGCTTGGTCAACGGCACGACGCCGTGCTTGGTCAACGGCACGTCGCCACCACCGCCCTCGCCGTCACCACCGCCGCCGCACTGGCCTCCGGCGCCGCCGCAAACGCCTCCACACCAGCGCCCGCCACCGGCGCCGCCCGCACCACCCGTGCCGACATCGCCTTTCGGCTCATGCTGGATGCGGCACCCGCATGGCTGTCCGTGTGCGGCTGGCAGCAACTGCACCAGCTTCGGCGGACACCCGTACTACCCACCACCAGGGTGGAACCGCGACTATTATAACGAGACGAACAGCTCGTTCCCGGATTTTTCGCACACGTACGACGACTGCATGGCGCGTGGTGCGAACGAGAACGCGTGGTGTGGCACGACGGACATAGCGACGCACTACGTGCCGTTCCCGCCGCCGCGGCCACCGCCCTCGCCTCCGCCTCCGTCACCGTCGCCGCCACCGCCCTTGCTGCCACCGCCGCCGCCCTTGCTGCCGCTCTCCGTACCGAGCGGCCTCTCCGCTGGCGCTGGTGGAGGTGTTGGGGCCGGGGCTGCCGTCGTCGCCACCGTGCTGGTGCTCGCCCTGCTGGGCGCCGTCGTGAGTGCGCTCCTGTTTCGCCGCCGCCGCCTTCGCCTCGTCAAGCTGCGCGAGCGCGTCGAGAGCGCCACCGCAGCCGCCTCGTTCTACGGCGGCCGCAGCTCCACCTCAGGCTCCATCGAAGTGTCCCTCGGCACGCGCCGCTCTCGCAGCCAACGCACAGCGGAATGGGGACAGGAGCTCGGGGGGAGTGCCATCGCTCGCGCCGCTGCAATGAGAGCTCCCGGCCCACGCCTCTTCAAGAAGCCAGGCTTCTCCCAACTCGAACCGAAGACGATGTCAGAGAAGGTCGCGTTCATAGCATCGGAGCTTGGGCTCGAAGAAGGGCTACCCGTCGCGAAGGTGGTAGCTGCTGCCAACGAGTCGTTGGGCATTGTCGCGCGTCCAGATTTGACGATGGCCGCACAGGTGGCGAGGCTGATGACTG
>Ga0210243_100567_pt1 | contig 31566 bp, 32 predicted proteins | sample ChrtobMeP5a_32mM_FD_155461 | JGI IMG/M metagenome (GOLD analysis project Ga0210243, IMG submission 155461) | Chrysochromulina tobin associated microbial communities from unialgal haptophyte culture, Seattle, Washington, United States - P5a_32mM | ecosystem: Host-associated > Algae > Haptophytes >...
TCACACTAGCTAAGTCCGGGTTGAGCACGCAAACCATATGCTCAACCCGGACTTAGCTCAACCCGGACTTGCTAAGTCCGGGTTGAGCATACCGTCACGAAATAAGTCCGGGTTGAGCAACAACCTCATTGAAATTTCGTCGATGGACGAAACTGTTTGAAGATATCGCGCACGGGGACACTTAAGAGTCACGCTAGACGTTTCTCGTGGGGTTATGTGGTCTATTATTGTGGTCCCGTCCGGCCTGTTGCCTCGATTGTGACGCAATTCATTGTGGACCGTGCACCGCCACCGGACGCGGACCGCTCGACAGTTATATGTCGGATGCTACCACGCACTGAAACGCGAAACTGAACGGTTCACAAAAAATGGACGTGCGATTGCGCGTCTGACCAAAACACGACGACGCACGCCGCGCACCGTCTCTTCCGCCTCCAATGAAATAAGAACGAGCAAATTTCTCCTGGTCCTGCACTCTGACAAGAGAGCTGCTGCGTGCTGGATGTGGACTCATTTCTTTCGTAACGGCAGCGCGAAGAGGACCTCTCGCGCTCCCGCTTTGCGCAGCAGATTCGTCACATCCGCCTGCACGAGGCCGTCGCACTTTTCGCCGTTCACCTCGAGGATGTACGAGCCCTTGAGCACGCCGTGTTGAGCGGCCGCCTGGCCTTCTTTCACGTCGCTCACCATCACCCAGCCGTCTGTACTCATCTCAAGCCCCATACCAAGCGGCCCTGGCTCGAAGTTGACGCGGTGCCTCGTGCGATGCTGGACGGGTATGTCCGCGCCGGCGGGCTCCGCATGGGCGGCATTCTCTGGCGCGGGGCGAAGATCCTTTTCAACGCACTGCTTGACCTTGCCTGAGCCTCTTTGGTCGAGCTCGAGTGTGTAGACTTGCTTGGCTCGATCGTATTCCGTGATGAAGCCAATGCTCTCCTCTCCGCTGCTGCGCTTCACGTACACGCGGCTGCCAACGGCAAAGCTTGGCGCAGCGGCACCCGAGCCCCCCACGGCACCCGAGCCCCCCTCGGGCGCCGCGGGCGCTGCAGGCACCCCAGCCTGTAATGCGGCCGCCACGCTCGCCGATCTCATCATGGCGGCCTTGGCCCTGGCCGCCTGCGCTGCCGCCTGCGCTGCAGCCGCTTTCTCGGCCGCCGCCTTGGCTGCGGCGGCGGCCGCTTTGGCCTTCTCCTGGCCTGCCGCCTTGGCCGCATCTCCCGGGTCATCTTGTTTGACCGCGACCTGGAACCCTGCCACTATCGGCACCTGGCCCGTAGCCAACCGCTCCTCGTGCTTTGCACTCGGCTCTTTCTTCAGTTGATGCGCCTGGGTCGACGCGGTTGCTGCCGGGGCGAGGTTCTGCTGGGATGGCGCCTTCGCCGCCGCGCTCGCCTGGGTCGACGCGCCCGCCGCCGGGGCGAGGTTCTGCTGAGACGGCGCCTTGGCCGCCGCGCCCGCCGCCGCGCCCGCCGGCGCCGCGCCCGCCACCGCGTGGCTGATCGGCGTTGTCTCGCCGGAGACGAGGCGCTTCGCCGACGAGATCCCACTGGCAATCATGGCTCCTACCGAACTGGTCGCCTTAGCGGCTCGCGCTCTGGCGAGTGCGTTACCACGACCGGAGCCGGCCTCAGGTGGCACCGCCGCCACCGATTTACGCTCCTCGGCGGCAACAGGCTGCGCGGTAGCTATGGGGGTGGAGGCTGCAGGGGTGGCAGGCTTGGCAGCGGCCAGACCGGCGCCCGTCGTCGGCTGTTTCGTCAGGTCCTGCTTGAGTGGACTGCTGGACTGCTCTTTCGTCAGGTCCTGCTTGAGTGGACTGCTGGACTGCTCGTTCGTCAGGTCCTGCTTCGTCAAAGTAGACTGCTGCTTGGACAAGCGCTCGGCCGCCGCCTTCTCTGCTGCTACCTTCTCGGCCGCCGCCTTCTCGGCCGCCTCCTTCTCGGCCGCCGCCCTCTCGGCCGCCGCCCTCTCGGCCGCCGCCTTCTGGACAGCCGCCTTCTCGGCCGCCGCCCTCTCGACCGCTGCCTTCTCGGCCGCTGCCCTCTGTGCAGCCGCCTTTTCGACGGCGATGCGCTCCGCCGCCGCCTTCTCGGCCGCCGCCTTCTCGGCCTCCTTCTTCTCATCTGCTGCAGCCGCCTGAGATGCGCGCCTCTCCGCCGCTGCCGCTACCCGCGCGAGTTCCTGCTTGGCCGCCTGCTCCTTCTCGGCCGCCGCCTTTTGCTGCACGTCCCACTCGGCTGCCGAGCGCGTAGGCTGCTTGGCCGCCTCCGCCTTTTGCTGCGCCGCGAACGCCTCCGCGGAGCCCGGGCGCGCGAGAGCGGCGGTCGCCGCCGCGGAAGAGGCAATGGAAGCGGACGCCGCCGACGGCGGCTGTGCCACGACCGACGACGTCTGCTTCGTGAACGTCGGCGGCTGGGCGGCCGAGTTCAAATCGTACACCAGGCGTGCAAACTCATTCAAGTCGAGTTTGCCGTCACGCAAGCTAGTGTCATAGCGCGCCAGCATCTCGCGCGTGTGCGCAGCCGACGTGTTGAACCCTATATACGCGAGCGCGCTTCGGAGCTCGTCCGCGTCGAGGCTGCCGTTGCCGTTCCTGTCAAAGGTCTCAAAGGCCTTTTTCACCGACTCAGAAGGCAGTGCTGCAGCACCCGTCAGCCCGCTCAGGCAGGAGTGCGCGCTGGACACGATGCGTCGCATCAGCGCCGCTATCGGAGTCTCGTCTTCGGCGGGCGCCGCCGCTGCCGAGGAGGCCTTTGGCACCCAGTTCGCCTCGCTCACGACCGTCATCGACGACGGTTGCTTCATGGCCGCCGGAGGCTGCGCATACCCCGCCCACGACGTCGACTGCAGAGAGGCTTCCGGTCCCTTCACCGCTGCGCGCTGCTCAGGCGAGCCCGGCGCGGGCGTCAACGGCGTGGCACCTGCCGCGCCATCCACGCACTTCTGCACGCAGCGCAGCAGCGCCGCCATTGGTGTGTTCTGCTCGGCGGCCGCCTCCGCTGTCGAGCTGCTGCCAACGACGAGATGGCCCGTGCTACCTCGACGCGATGTGGCGCCGAGGGCTCGGCGGGCTTCCCTACGCGACCGTATTTCGGCGATCGTAATGACCTGCGGCCGGCGACCGCCGACGAGCGGCGGCGACCGTGGCTGGCGCTTGGAGATGAGGACGTTGGCTGGAAACTTCACGCCGGCAGCCTCGAGTTTCTCCTTCTCTTCCTTATGCAAGATGTGCTCAAGCCGGAAGCGTGATTGCGGCTGCGTCGCCGGCATTGGCATAGCAAAGCCGGCGTTGAACTCGGCAGACTGTTCAAACTCCTTGCGGCGCTCAGCGAAGATCACCTTTTCGATGCGCTTTGTCTTCAGGCCGTTCCACTTCTTCACCGGACCCTCTTTGATCGGCGCGTCATCGTCATCGCGATGTGAGCGATTGCCGGTTCGTGGCGATTGCACCAACTTGGCAGGGGCGCTCGAAGGCGGGGGCCTTGGCAGCTTCCCGATGGGCATCGCTGCCAAAGGGGTGAGGACTGGGCGGGCCCGACAGTCCGATGCGGTGGAGTGCGTTTTGGGCGAAGCCCGTTTCGTTGCTCGTGAATTTGAATTGTCGGGAGTTTCGACCCTCGCAGAGTCTCGTTTCGAGTCTCGGAATCTCGCTGGGAAAATTGGTCAGCAAATTCAAAAGAGATTTTCACTTTTTGTGACGGCTTTTGAGCACAGGCGCCTTCATAAGCCCGAAGTCAATTCAAGATCGGAGGCGTGCTTGTGTATGTGAACGCGACGGGACGGCAAGTGCATCTACCAATTCAAAAACGCCGTCTTGAGCTCCTCCTTTGCGAGGCCTTTTTCACGCACCCGGCCCGACGCCGAGACTGCGATTCCGAGAGTACGCAGCTTTCATGCCCAAGCGCTCCCTGGCGGCATCAAAAGATGGAGACAGGGCGGGCGGCACAGCTGCAGCCGCATCAGACGCAGCGACTGCCTTGCGCATCTCCATGGAGCTTGAGGAGGATGGCGACGGCGAGTCGGCGGTCCGTTGCGTGGAGTATGCCATCAGTGAGGCCCGCAAAGCTGCAACTGGCGAACCCGAACTTGCGCTCGACGCGGCGATCGAGGCCGGTTCCGACGATCCACCAGCTCTGCTGATCGCATCGGTCGGGCTCGCCCTCCTCGGCCGTCTGCGAATGCAAGGCTCCTCAACACCGGGTGACGCTGATGCTGACGACCTTGATGCGGCGCGCGCAGCGCTGGAGGAGAGCCGACGCATCTGGCCGGGCAACGCCGCAGCATGCTGCAAGCTCGCCGACCTGGAGTTGCACCACGGCTCTCACGAGCGCGCAGTGCTGCTCTACGAAGAAGTCTCGGCCCTCCCGCCCTGCACGTCGTCGTCGCGTGGACGGCAAGAGGCGGCATGGTACTTGGAATATGTGGTGAAGGCACGTGCCCAGGCGGTGGGCGTGGCGAGCTACATGCTCGCGCTTCTGCTGCATCTGACGGGCCGGTGTGCCGAGGCCGTGCCTCACCTCCAGCGGCTCGGCGTTCGACTGCGTCTCTCCCCACAGGTGTGGGCGGCGATCGCGCAGCGCCCAACGGCAAGAATGGCGCCGACGCAGCCGCTAGCGTGGCCCGCCGCCCCCGAGGCGAGTCGGCGCCCCGCGAGCGTCGCACGCTATTCGAATGTCGTACCGCCCCGCCTGCTGTCCCATTTGAAGGCAGCCTTTGCTCCGCACTCGCCGTTTTGGCGCGAGACGGGCTATGCGAGCCGCGGCTACTTTTCGTTTTGGGAGTCGTATCAGCCATCCGAGGCGCCGCGTGACGCCATCGACGCTCTCGCGCGTCGTCTCCTTCCTCTCACCGGCTGCGCCGATCGTGTGGTTGGGTTTGAGTGGTGTGCTTGCATGCATGCTGCTTGCCCGACACCGCTTGCATGCATGCTGATTGCCCGACACCGCTTGCATGCATGCTGATTGCCCGACACCGCTTGCATGCAGGTGGGTCCACTCGAAGGCTCCCTCGCGCTCCCTCGGCAACCAGCATGGCCATCAGATGCACTTTGACACCGAGGAGGGTGTGTTGTATTCGACTGGATTGCTACACCATCCTTGCGTCTCGTCAGTCATCTACCTCTCGGGTGCAACGGTCGCAGGCCCGACAGTGGTGCTTGAGCAGCGATATGGCGACGTGAGCCCCGCGACGTGTGCTCACGTGTCTCATCCGGACGAGGGGACTGTGCTTCTCTTCCCCGGCGACTGGCTGCACGGGGTATGCCCCTGCGCGCCACCGCCCGCCCCACGGGAGGCATCGAGAGGCGGGCGCGCGCCGTCGTTGCGCACCGCCGCGCAGCTGCCGCGCCGCATCACGTTGATGATTGGGTTCTGGACACGGGACGTCGCGTCCATGCTCTCTCGCCCTCATCTCACTGCGTGCGGGCCTATCCCACGGGCCTCTCGCGCGACCACATGGCCGACGCTGCTCGAATGGCCCAATGCTCCCGCCGCTTCCACAGCCGACCCTTCCACAGCCGACGCTTCCACAGCCGACGCTTCCACAGCCGACGCTTCGTTTGGCCCTCCCGTGCGCCACGTGGCCGTTGAGGTGAGCCCAGCGTGGGAAGCCCTCGAACCGCCCGACACGACGCGATCGGTCGACGCCTGGGCCGCGCACGGCGTGCCCCTCAGCGTGCCGGCCGAGCGCGATAACGGCTTCTTCGTGCGGACGACTCTTGAAGAGGCGTTTGCGTTCGAGAATGTGGAGCATGAGATCCGGCGTGTAGAGGAGGAGCTGAGGTGAGAGACCGGTGTACGGGTCAGTTGACAGTTCGAATCACGAATGGCTCGATAAACGAAAGGGTCGAGGGTCACGCACACTTCGCGGCACGTCCACCCGCCACCGTGGTCCGTGCGGTTTGATCGGATCGGGCGGATGCCGGATCGGGGGGTTTCCATGGGCGTTTTCCTTTTCCAATCTCTACGGTCGCGCTATTCACTAAAAACGATCGAGGTTCGAGCGGGAAGGCGCGCGACGCCCGGCCGCCGCGCTAGGAGCGCATACGAGCGTAACCGCCAGAGGGCACGCGACACTAATCGCGAGCTCGCTACGCTGTACGCTCCTCGACGTCAGAATCGACGCGCGACCGCGAGGCAAAGGCCCAGCATGCAGCAACGTGCGCTCAGCCATCAAAGATGTGGATGACGCCGGTAAGTTGGAGCACGTAGAGGACGAGCACTGTGACGGCGAGCGTACCTGCAATCATGGCCATCAAGAGCCATCAAGAGCCATCAAGAGCCATCAAGAGCCATCAAGAGCCATCAAGAGCCATCAAGAGCCATCAAGAGCCATCAAGAGCCATCAAGAGCCATCAAGGGCCATCAAGGGCCATCAAGGGCCATCAAGGGCCATCAAGAGCCATTCGTACATCCGAGCCCGATAAGGAAGCTCAGCTTGTACGAGCGCCAGCATGCGCCCCGTTGGACCTCGCGAGTCGACCGTTGGAAAGCGCTCGCTTGGGCGAGCAGCCACCGCGACTTGTCCTCGAGCACATCGAGATTCTGTGCAGGGGCGAGGGTCTGCAATCAATGCAATCAATGGCAATCAAGGGTCCTCAGAGATTCTGTTCAGGCGCGAGAGCCTCGAGACCGACGGTCAGCAATCATGGCAATCCAAGGCAATCATGGCAATCCAATGCAATCCAAGGCAATCAAGGGGGTTCAGCATCATCACACCTGCGAATTGGCGAGCAACCGATCGACAGTCTCTTCCATAACGCTCGCCACCTCCTCCGTCGCCTGCATCAGACTGACCACGCGGCGATAGCGCGCGATCCTCTCTGGCCGAGAGTGCTGCCACATCAATTCCCTCAGTTGCTCACCTGGTGAGGGAGAACATCAGCTGTCATCAGAGGCACTCAGAGGTCAGAGAGTGCTGCCACATCAATTCCCTCAGTTGCTCACCGAAGGCGGCGTCCGGCACCGAAGACTCCGACGCGCCGATAGGTGTCGCCGGCTGTCGCTGTCCTCGTCCGCGGAGACGGGCCCAGTCGATCCGACCGGCAGGTGCCGACCCAGCTCCGCCCGTCTCCGCCGAAGAGACCAGCGACCGTGAACACAGTTGTGAACACCCTGGAACGCACGTCGCCTTCGCTTGGACCGCGCTCGCAAAGCTCGAGTAGGCCTCCTCGCAAAGGCGACTAGCGAGCTCTGCTTCGAAGGCGGTGAGCGCGATGACGACAAAAGCGTGTCCGTGCCGTTTCAGCGTGTGTATCGTCACCAAGGGCACCGTGGCCATCATCCGCGGCACACGCTCAATCTGAGAGCAAAAGCTCACGGCACGCTGCAACCCTTTCTCCATCTTGAGTGCGGCTGCACGCAAGGCCGGCACCGCAGACGGCTCCACCAGTGCACCCTCTGCGAGCAGAATGCCCTCGCAGATCACGGCAGCATACAGCAACGGCTCGAGCGCCGAACCACCGGCACCAACGGGATTGATGAGTGGCTCGCTGAGCCGACCGCCATCACTGTTGCCGCCCGTTGAGGAGGCTGTCGAGTATCGATCGGACGAGGCCGTAGATCGGTCGAGCGTGTGTCTCGACATGATGGTGGACAGAACAGTAGCCTCACGACACCGGCGTCCTTGGGGGCGGGTGAGCGTCAAGCGTCAGGCATTGAGGCGCCCTCGTGATGCCTGTTGTGGAGAAGTATCGATGAACAAAGTTTGTATCGGCACTACGCATGCTGGCTGTCATTCCACCTCTCACAGGACCGTTGACGAAACGTTCTTTTGAGGCGCGCGCGTCGGAGCTGCCATTGTACGATCTGCCGTCCACGTGAGCTTGCCATCCAAGAAGCCGCTGGACGGCGCGCCATGATCATCTACTACTTTGGCAAGGTGTACTACTCGCGCACGCTCTCGTGGGCGTGCACCACGCTCGTGCTGCTCAGCGTTCCCGCCGCGGCGCTCGCGTGGCACCTGCGGCCGCACGAGTGCCTCTCGCAAGAGTCGCAGGCTCTCGCAATGCTCGCGGTCGACTACTGGCTCGCGGCCACGCTGCTCTCGGGCCCGCTGTGGTACTTGCTTGCGTACAGCTTCGCGCGAATGGACGACGATCAGCCCGAGCTCCTCGCGCTCAGGGGCACGAGCGCAGTGATTGTGGCCGCGGCGTCGACAACGCTGGTGGTGCAGGTGCTGCCGCGGCTGGTGCTCGCATCCGCGACGGCGCTGTACGTGGGCCTCTCGCTCAACCTGGGCTGCTGGTGGGCCTCGCTCTGGCTGCGCCTGCAGACCGACGGCCTGGCCGCGCACCTGCCGCCGTCGGTGCGGCGCGCCCTGCTGCACGAACGACCCATCGACTGGCTGCGCCGTAGCGACTGGACAGAGATGGTGCTGCGCGCGCGCCAGATGCTCCCGCTGCTGCTCCTGCCCGATGGCGAGCTCCGCCACGGCCTCGCCCAACTGCCGCCGCGCCTACGGCGCCGTCTCGAGCGCCCCGGGCTCGCCGCGCTGTTGCCCAACACGGCGCGGCAGTTACTCAAGCCTTGGGCCACGGGCCCCGATCTGCTGCGGGTGCGTCCGCTGCCGATCTCGCCGCTCGACGTCGTCGCGGCCCGCCCGCCCGCGCCGGCGTCGACGACTCCAAACGGACACGCGCATGGGACGAGCGCTTCACCTGCGGCGGCGGCCGTCTCCGCGTACCGGTACGATGCCGAGGAGGAGGAGGAGGAGGAGGAGGAGGAGGAGGCGGGCGAGGTGGAGGAGGAGGAGGCGGATGGTGAGCTCGCGGCAGCTCCGGCGGCGGGCCTCGCGCGTCGGCCGCCGTCACGCGCCGCCGTGGGCGCTGCCGCCGCCGCCGCCACCAGCCCGCCTGAGTGGCTCCTCCTCTATGCAGTGCGTTGCCACGTGTCTCGCATGGTGCGCGATCGTCTGCAGCACCAGTTGCAGCAAGCTGTCGGGCCCGTGGCGGCGGCGGCGCTCGAGACGGCGCTCGTTCGGCTCGCCGACTTTGGCGCGAGCGCCGAGCTGCGCGCCGTCGTGGGCGCGCTCGCCGCTCTCGCCGTCGGCCGCCGGCTGTGCGGGGTTTCGTCAGGTTCGTCAGGTCGGCGAGGGCTGCTGCTCGGCTCTCGAACGAGCACGCTCGCGGTCACGCTTGGCGCGCTGCTGGCGGCGCGCTTGGTACGGCGCGTGCGGGCGAGCGGTGAGGGTTCGTCAAGTGAGGCTCATGCTCTGGGTAGCATGCACGTGGCCAGGTCCGGCTCACCGCCGCGACCACGTCTTGGCCGCTGAGGGCCAGGTACTGGTAGCATTGGCCATTGCTGCGTTGCGAACCCTAAATGGCCCCATGGACTGCAACAGGGACGAGTGACGCGCGAGAAAGCGCTTGGAGAACGGTTGCTGTAACACTGTTGCCACAATTTTCGGACTTGCCGTGAACAAAACAGCGTTTCTATTTCACACTTCACTTTCTTGCTTGCTTCCTCGGGTCGGTGGTCGGGATGCCGGCGGCCGCACGCTCGACAGGCGAGATCACGCACGGCCTCACCCTCCGCGGCGCCCAGCTGAGCTGGGCAATCCTCGAGGGCGAGAAGGTGATCGAGAACCGGACCGTGAGCCTTCCGGCGGGCTGGATTGCCATCCACACGGGGGTAGGCAAGCTGGATCCCGAGCACGAGCGCAAGGTCCGCTCGCTGCTGCCAAACGTGCCGCCGGAGGCGCTCCTACCTCACGGATGCATCGTAGGCGCGTGCCGCATCGATCGTGCCACGTCCGTGCAAGCATGCATGGGGACCGATGCGCAAGTGTGGGCAACAGGTCCCGTGTGCAACGTGGTCGGCGCTGTTTGCAAGCTGTCGCGGCCGGTGCCGCACAAGGGCGCGCTCGGGCTCTGGCCGATTGATGCCGCCGTGCTCGTGTCCGTGCAGGCCCAGCTACGCGAGGCGACTGTGCGCGAGGCGGACCCGGCGAGGCTGCCTCCGCTAGGGGTGGCACCGCCCAGCCCGCGCAAACGCAAACGTGCCTTCGACGGCGATGTGGGCAGCTCGTCAGCATGCGTGCAGACGAAGCTGCAGCCGCCCAAGCCGCCCAAGCCGCCGGCACCACTGCCAGCGCCGCTGCTGCCAGCGCAGCCTACAGCTCTGCAGCCGCCACCGACCGAACCTGCGGCGGCGCAGGCGCAACCACCCGAGCCTCGGCAGCCACCTCCACTCTCGCAGCGACCGATCCCACCCCTGTCGGGTGCCTCAGTTTCGGCACCGCCTGCGTACGCCCCGCCCCTGTTTCGACATCACCGGCGGCATGAGTCAACTCGGTAGCGACGATGGTATCGTCACCCCGGCGAGCTGGCCGCCGCGACACCGTGTAAAGGTAGCAGAGAGACGACAGTTCCCATCCGTCAGAGTTCCGAGACGCGGTCTCGTAGGGTTCAAATATCGACGCATCGTTAACGCTCCATCTCGCATGCGGTAATAAAATGCGTCCCATGTCGGCGCGCTCGCGCGCCCCCTGGGACGCGGGCGCGCATTCAGCGGTGGGTTGTACGTCTACGTGGGGGCCCGGCGCGATCACAGCGCGCACCGCACTAGCGGGGCCCACTGACGCGTCCGAGACGTGCACCCGTGAGCCCGTGTGTCGTCGACCCCACTCGGACTCGCACGCGGCACCGTCGACTCCCCACAGCCCACAGACTCGACTTCACACTTCTTGTACGACCATCAGCTCTCATCAGTACATCTCTCACTCTAGTCTCCGCCTCCGCTGTATGTGCCCATGCCTGCGTGTATCTCAACTGCTCAACATGCTGTTCGCAATGGCCCTCAAGATGATGCCGATTGCCATCAAGGGATCTGTTTGGCTTGGAGCTTGCCGAGGACCCCCATCGCGTATTCGTAGGCGAAGAAGCCGACAGCGCTCATGGGCACCGCGCGGAGCAGCTTGAGGCCCAGCCCGTTGTAAAAGGCGCGCAGGCCGCCCTCGGCGTAGATTGCCCGCGCTGCCTCGGCCACGCTCGCTTGCCCACCCTCCATTTGGCATCGCGTCTTAATCACATCAGCCGGGTACCCGACGACCCAGGCCGCGATGGCGGCGAAGGCGCCGGAGCTGAGCTGTGCGACGGTGCTCAACGGCGGCGGCGTGCCCCCCACGGGCAGGCCGGCAGCCTCTGAAGCGCGCCGCTCAAAGTGCTTCTTGCTGTACTCGTACGCGGCGAACCACACACCATGCGGCACGACGTCACGCAGGAGCGTCGCGTACAGGCCCTTGTGGAGCAGCGGTGGCAAGGGTGGAGCGACGGCAGCCGCACCGCGCGGCGAGGGGCGCAGCAGCTCGCGAGTCAGCGTGCTGACGGTGGGCACCTCCTTGCCCATGGCAAGCTGCAGCCTCACCTTGAGGAGCTCGACGGGAGACTGCAAGAAGGACTGCATGAAGCCTCCCGTGCACCCACCGATGAAGACAGGCAATATGCTCTCGCCACCGTACGCGTCGCCCACGCGCTTGCCAGCGCCGTAGCCATACATGAGCATGGCATTGTTGAGCGGCACCGTGGCAAACATCAGCGCCGACCCTCGCCACATGCTCAGCAAGCCGTTGGGTGGCTTGTTGACCTGCGCCGTCGCGCCCGATTGCAATTTGGTCAGCAAAAAATCAATGGGCTGCGTCACCGCGAGCCCAACCACCCCCGACACCCATCCGGCTACAAAAGAAGCGTCCATGGCGAAAGTGTCAGCCTAGTTAGATTTCCGACGACGATTCGCCGACGAGCCTCTCGGTTCTTGGATGCGCCACGGATCAAACTTGAAGCCTCATGTTTCATTCTTGCATATTAAACATACGATTGGCGTTACACTTAGGGCGACACGTGGATGAGCATAGGTCCCTTGGGGCCCCTCGGTAACTACCTTGGGGTTGGTTGTTACCATTGGGCTAGGGAGTAGCTACGGTTCCCTCGCGGGGATATTATGCTGCGCATAATATGCTACCGCGAGCGCTTAAATCCGCTCTAGTGGCTACTCCTATCGAGGCTGGACAGGCCAGGGAACCCGACCATAGGGGATGGTCGGATCGGCTGGTGTGTCACTCGATTATTTATTGTACTAACTGTTACTGCTGTTGTGTTTGTGTGTTTGGCGCGGTTGCTGGCGCTGCTCCACTTACCCGCATGAGTGTTGCTCTCCACGCTGCCAGTGCCATTCCGTTCCCGTCTAGGGGTGTGAAGAGCAGTGAGGGTGGGAGTCGCATCTCCACTTCAACTGCCTCTGGCGGGATGAGGTGGAACTTATCGGCCCTCGTGGGCCAGTCCGCTGGGTTGTCGTCGGTCGGCACCCAGTCGAAGTAGACGAGTACGTTGAACCAAAGGAGAGCTAGGTGCAGCATGCACACAAGCCGCATGCAGCCGGGGAAGTTACCGCTTCCGCCGACGGCTGCTGAGAGGGCAACCGTGTTGTCGCACCAGTGCATGACTGCCCGCCCCTTGAGGCGATCGCCAAACGTATAGTATGCCGACACCATGGCTAGCATCTCGGCTTGCGCGATGTGCTGTTTCTTGTTCACATCGAATAGGAGATAGCACCACCGCGGGACGTCCTGCTTGGCGTACACCAGCGCTGGTTGCCCGGCCGGGGGTTCTAGGTCGACGAGCCATATTCCGAGCTTGCCGTCGCCTGGTCCGAAGCTCCTGGGGTGTCGCACGTAGGATGCGTCGGTGTACAAGTACACCGGCCTTCGCCTGTCTCTTCTCATGTAGACGAGGAGTGGCGGGAGCGCTGGGAGTACGACGAGGAGGAAGGCTAAGACCTCGCTAAGTTCGGGTGTCCAGGCGTCGCTGGTCCCGCGCGCGTGCCTGCTCAGGACGCCAACGACCGCCCTGCCGACCCGTATGGCGGCGGTTTGCAGCGTGAAGCCGAGCTTCCCTACCACCTCTTCGGCGGCTCCTGGGTCGAGGCGGCGTTTTTCCTTGCCCTCCTGAAGTTCCCGGAGGATGTTCTTGATCCTGCTTTCGGTGGCCGAGAACTCCGCGTATCCCTCTGGGAGGTGAACGTTGGCGAGGTTAGCTTGTACGCCGAGTAGCTTGTTGGCCGGTCTCAGCGGCTGGTGCTTATCTGCTTTTATTTGGAATCCGGCGCACTCGTGGGTGCAGCCGATGCCATCGGCGGCCCTACTTTTGGCCTCGATGATGTCCACCGTGAAGTGGTCGTCAACGTAGTGGTCTGTGAGGAGCCCGAAGTGCACTCTGGTGGTCCATGATAGGAGGTGCGCAACTCTTGCGAAGTTGAGGACGCTCGCCGAGGAGCCAAACGTGTGTCCCCAGACTACGCTAAATCTGACTCCGGCTTCGCCGAGTCTGTTGCCGTCGTCTAGGCCGCTGTAGTAGAAGGCTACTATGAACCAGTGCGCGTCGGCGTTTGGTACTTGCCTGAAGGCTCCAGCCATGTCGTCGACTGTGAGTCCGCACGCCGGCATCGTTATGCCCTGGGCGTCGTACGCCTCTCTGAGAATGCGACATGCTGTGGCGGGCGTCTCGAAGCACGGGTTGAACGTCGTCTCGCAGTGCGAGACTGCCCCGTTCTGCCCCCCGGTTTTGGCATTGTCAATTCTTCGCCAGGCGATGGACCCGTCGGCCTTTTCGCCCTGATTGCGCGCGAAGGCGGTGATGACTCGAATGCCTTTGAGGCCGCCATGCTGAGCGGCCCAAGTTCGAAGTTCTTTCTGCGACATGGGCTTGCCCATGGTCGGCTGCGGTACACTGCTGCCATCTGCCGCCGTTCTGGTGAGGCGTGATTCTTTGAGTACCGAGGCCTCGATCGCTCGCAGGGCCCCGGCGCGGTCCCCTCCTTCGGCGAGTGCTTCTGTGGCTTCTCGTTTCGTCTTCCTGATGACGTCCCCAAGCCAGTCTACGTTGCTTGGGTGGTATTGTTGTGGCGATGCTTTGCTGTCTTGACCCTGGGGTTGCGGGCGCCTAGCCCGTCCTCCGCCGAGCTCGTCGAGTGTGTAGGCTGCAGGTCGGCAGACTGGTCGGAAGAGCCCGCTGTCGGCGAGGGTTCCGAACGATGGGAAGCCCGCGGTCAGGTGCTTCCCGAGGTTTATGTCTGGCCAGTCGTAGGCTTCGATCCATGCGCACATTAGCGGTACGTTCACCTGGCTGCAGATGACTCGCGCCTCCAGGGTCATGATGTGATCCACTACCCAGTCGGCGAACGGGCGCAGTGCGCTCGCCGCCGCCTCCATGAGTTGCCTGCGGGCCAGTCCGTTTGCCACGAGGCTGGTCCCGGCTGCGACCATGTAGTCGGCGATGTCCCGAATGGTGTCGTGCGAGTGCATGCGTACGTTGTGCGAGACGTGCGGTAATGTTGTTATGTGGGTTATTGCGTACATGACGTGGGCCCAGGGGTTGCCCGGCTCGAGGGGTACCAGCCTGTCGCAGACTGGTCTGACCCACTTGTTCCCGATGTCGTCGGCCGCGTGGCCTCCTGCCCATCGTTGCGGCAGCACTAGGGTCGTGCGTACGATCTTGTCGACACTCTGGCGCCCCTGAGGGCGACGACCACCGCGTCGAAGGCGGTGAGGTAGTCGCGCGGGACCCTATGTGGGCTGCAGAAGCGAAGTGAGTCTCGCGGCTCCCAAAGGGCGCAGCCGGTGATGGTTGCGAGGAGCAGGGGGGTGAGTGCGCTCATCCTCTTAGCTGCTGGGACTGCCATTTCGCCGAGCGTCTTTTCGTGACGTGGTCCAGCTAACGGTCGGGATTTGGGGGTGCATGCGTCGAGTCGCGTTCGGTCCCTACCCTTTGTTGACTTCTTTGGGTCGGATTCCGACGTTTGTATCCTAACTTTGTGAGTTTGACGACGCGCGCGCTCGCTTTTACCGGCGAGGCGTCACGTCGTCATGTCGTCGGCCCTCGCCTCCCCGACAGCGTACGCGATCCTTTGCACGGAGGGGCTGCAGGAGATGCTACCGCTACTTCGTGCTGATGCGAGCGTCGAGGTGGGTGCGGTATTCGACACTCTTGCCCTGGCGATGACCGAGGGTCATAGCGACGCTCGGACTCTCACTCGCACTGCCAAGCGGCTGTGGCGGGCGACCCTTGGTGAGCCGCCTGCTGCGGATCCTGATGATGAGACTACGCCGGGCTGGGAGAGCCTACGTTCCAAACTGGACCGTTGCGTTGCCCGCGCGAGGGACTCGCTTGCTCGTAGCCTGGTGGGTCATCAGGCCCGCGCGACCGAGGATGCTGGTCCCGCTGGTGTCGCCACCTCCGGCCGCACGCTGTCGGCTGCAGAGGAGACCGATATGGACGCTCGGTGGCAGGCAAGTGGTCGCCGCGTCCCGGGTGAGATCTTCATGCCTTCGTCGTCGTTTCTTGCGACGATGCGGAAGTACCTCTGGCCGGTGGGCCACGTCGACACGTCGGAGGGTATGGTGGTGCGGCCGAGTTCGATGGAGTGGCCCGCGAAGGAGCAGGCCCCAATCGAGGTCGTTGCTACCCGGAAGGGGGTGCACTTCCGCCCGGCTGGCAAGGTGGGTGTCGCCCCTACGACGTGCGGCAGAAGATGTCTCCTGGGGCTGCGCTGGTGGCGGCCTGGCCGACCTTGCGCGCCCAGATCGTCCAGGTGGATCGCGAGGGCCACCATGGGGCGCCCGATACTGCGGCCGCCTCTGGTTCCTCGAGCCCTGCGGCGGCGGCACTGGAGCAGCTCTTGGCGACCGCGATGGCCGCGTCTGCCAGCCCGCCCGTGGCGGAGGCCCCGGGGGTGGCCTCGCTCCTGGCCTCCCTTTTGGCGGCCTCACCTGTGGTGACGAAGCAGCGGTCGGGTAAGGCCCGCTCTACGGCCGCGTCGTCGCCCCTCTCGGGCGCGTCCCGTCACCAGCTGAATAACTTCCTGCAGCAGGTGGCGAAGGCCGCCAAGCCGAAGGTGGTGGCCCCCCCTGCCCCGAAGGGCGATCCGACCATGGTTGCCTTGCTCGCCCTGTTGAAGGGTAAGGGGGCTGCCTCGGGTGGCGACGAGAAGTGCAAGAACTTCGCGTCGACGGGCAAGTGCAAGTACGGCGCTAAGTGCCGTTACACTCATTGAGGGGGGGGGGGTGGTGCCGGTATTGCCCGGTGGTGGGTTTCGCGCGCCCGCACTGCGCCCGTGGCTAGCGCCCGTACTGCGCTGACGTCGCCTGGCGACTCGTTTGTGTTATTTGAGGGGCGGTCGGCCCTGTCGGCGGCGCCCGTACTGCGCGCGCTTCGCTTGCCTCGCCCTTTCTGTTGCGTGTGGGGATGGTGGTTGGGAGGATTTCGGCCTGTGGCCCTGGGCCCGTGCAGGCCGTTGGCGCGCCGGGCAGCGCGGTCCGGTCGCGTGCCCCCTGAAGTCGCTTGATGCGCTCCACGAGCGACTCGCTCATTTCTGTGGCCAGCCTCTCTTGGCGAGGGTGGCGTCTAGTTCTTGGTGGGTCACGGGATCCCACGCCATCCTGGGATGACGTGGTTAAGGGAGGTGTCCCCCTAATTAGGATACCGTCAATGCGTCTGTGTAATAAAGCCCTGAGGCCACACCCCCCAATCCAGTCAGGGCCGTATTAAACATACGATTGGCGTTACACTTAGGGCGACACGTGGATGAGCATAGGTCCCTTGGGGCCCCTCAGTAACTACCTTGGGGTTGGTTGTTACCATTGGGCTAGGGAGTAGCTACGGTTCCCTCGCGGGGATATTATGCTGCGCATAATATGCTACCGCGAGCGCTTAAATCCAACCGTCCTGAATGTTGTAGCTTCTCCATATGTCCTGAATTATATATTATATGTTACTGGCCGTGCTTCTAGAGTACGAGACACTCGCAACACTAGCCTACGTTGGTCGCGACTGTGCTGGTCGCTGCATGCGCGCCCACGTGAGGTTGCGCGTTGCTTCATGGTGCCGGCCGTAGGATGGCTCCCGCGATCTGCGTGTGCACCTGGTCGGAGCCGGGCTGCCATCCTGGCGGGGCGAATGACAGGTCGCTCGGCCCGTTGCTTGGCTTGACTTTGCAGTTTCTGCAGGCCAGATCGGCCGCATGGCATGGCCCGCAGTAGGGGGCGATGAGGTTCGGGAACTGCGCGCACCATGGTATATTGTTCGCCTCGCAGTTGTTGCACCAGTCGCCTGGGTTGAGCTCACCGCAGTGGTCGCACCCGAATGTCCTATCCCTGATGTTTTCGGGAATGAGGGTGAGCAGGTGGGCGGTGTGCGCCCGCGCGAGCTCCACGTATACGCGTCGATGCTTGATGGGCGGCGCGACGTACGCCCCAGCCTGCTGCCGCGGCTGGCCTTGGCCTTGGGCACTGTGCCCGTGCGCCTGGTCCATGGGCGTCGCCGCCACTCTAGCGATCGGCGACGAGGTCGCGCGTTCTCGCGAGGATCTCCTTATTTCGCCCGCCGTAGTTTTCCGGTGCGCAGTTGGGTTTCGTTGCTGTTTCGTCACCGTTGGTGTGTTGAAACAGGTGGCGCGCGTTTTAGGCGATCTCCTCCTTGTGAGTGTTGTTCTTTCCTATCGTGAACGAGTGTACCTGGTCAGTACGGGACCGTATACGGACGGGCCTTTGTCGGGCTCTCGTACTCGCTGTGATTACCTGGTCCTTGCTGGACCCTGTGCGCACGGGCCTTTGGCGGGCTCTCGTGCGTCCTGCGCTTGTGCAGCGGGCCCCGGTGGGGGCGCTCTCGCTTGCCTTCGCGCTGCGGGCGACCGCCGGTCGCTCTCGCTCGGGGTTTACGCGCCCCCTTCCTTGTATTCAGGCGGGGCCGCCCGCCGATTCGATCACAGCTGCCGCGCGTGCGATGATCGCGCGCACCGCCCCTCCAATAGTGGGGGGGGCGAGCGCCGCGCCTGCGACGACGGTTGCGGCGCTGGCGTTGGCGCCGGTGGCTCCGGGTGCTGCGACCTCCGCTGGGCCTTGTCCGTCGCCGCCGCTGGCCGTCACCCCTGGCTCCGCGGCCGCGCTAGGTCCGGCTCCGGCCGATGCTACGGCGCTGGCCGCTGCGACGACGGCGAGGATCGCTGCCGTGGGCTCTTGCCCGCCCTGTATATTGAGGCTGGGTGCGACCGCGGTGCTCCTCTGGAAGCCCGTTGGCCAGGCTGCCTCGTGGAGTAGCTTCCATCCTTTGACGCCGGCTATGGCCGAGAGGTCTGCCGCGTGCTCGAGGATGAGAGCCGAGATGGCCTTGTGCTGCCTGAGGAGGATGCCGGGGAGTGCAACCGAGGTGCCGTGCGAGGAGTATTGGTCGGGCGTTGTATGCGCCGCCGCGTCCTCGTCGGGGTCCTTGCCCCATACGGTTGTGACTAGGTCTGCCAGTCGCCCCATGCCCGGCACGGTGGTCTCTTCTGCCGCGCTCTTGGACCATATGCCTATCTCTCTGATGGCACGGCGCGATTCGAAGCGGGCGCCGGCCGCCGCTGGTAGCACGTGGCGGGCTGCCTGGACTCCTAGGTGATCGAGGCGCTCGAGGCGTGTCGGGCACTGCTTGCGGCCGTCCGGGTAGGTGACGCGAGCTCTCATGAGGTGACCGAGCATGCGCAGCGTGCGATTGCGGTCCATGGGCTTGTCGAGGAAGGTGCATCCCTCTTCGAATGGGTTGGCGCTGGGCGCCGAGAGGTCGCGCACGAGGAAGCCGAGGTGGGTGACTCCCTGGAGCGAGTGGATGAGGGTCGCGCCATACTCGAAGCCGGTGAAGGTGCGCTTGACCGCGCAGAAGGGTTTGTCGTATTTCTTGTCCATCGCCTTCTTCGCGTCGACGGCCACCCGCCCGTGGAAGAAGTCGGGATTGATTGCCCCCGGCTCTCCTTGGACCCGGTCGGTGATCTCTCCGCACCTGTTCGCATTCACGTGGCGAAGCACGCCTTGCTGCATGATTTCCATCTGGGCGAAGCAGCCCCTTTGGGTCATGCTGAGCGAGGTGTCGGCGACGCCATACCCGATGTGCGCCACCATGTCCAGGTCCAGCGGGTTGGCAGGTTTCGCCTCGCCTTTGGTGGGCTTCGGCGCCGCCTTGCGTGCGTTCGCGTTCACCTCGGTGTCGACTGCCAGGTCGAAGCCCCATGCTTTGAGTTTGCGGATTTGCGCCTCGGCGCCCTGCCGGGCAGTTTTTCCCTTCTTAGCTTCCTGATTGAGGAAGCCGATGATGGCTCTCGAGTTGACGCGTCCGTGGATGCGCATGGTCCCGTCGTCTGGGGGGCCGTCTCGCTCTATGAGGTACTGCTCGAGCCCGAGCGCACGGCCTTTGCACATAGTAATGTATCCGCGCGATGACGCAGCTATCGAGTTGAGGTAGTCGTCGAGGTCGCCTTGGGTGCCGGTGATCGTGTCGTCCTGGAAATGTCGCCGAGCGCAGTCGATGTTGCCGATTGCGCTGATGAGTTCGGCCGCCGCCTTGCGGTTGTCGGCTTCCATGCGCTCGATCGGCGCGTTACTCATCGGGCCCATCGTGACGCCCGCGTCATCGACCTCGTCGTCGCTGCCTTCCTCCGAGTCTTCGTGCCGCATGGGCGCTCTTCTCGTGGTAGCTCCGTCGACGTCGGCGCGTGCTCTCTTGAAGTCGTGCCATCTCACGTGCTTGTTGCGACTGGTGTTCGCTGCTCCGATGCCCGCGCCGGCCTGCTGCTGGGCCTCCGCCCCCACGGGCGGCATGGGTCCTTGTGCCTCCCTGAGCAGCCGCTCTTGCCCGAGCTTGGCGAGTTGCTTGGATAGTGGGCTGTCATCTGGCTGCGCCAGGTGCTCGGCGCGAGTGCCGGTGAGTTCCACTATCCGCGCCTCGAGGGCCGGGGTCGCTCCTTGCGCTGGTGCCGCCCCCTGCTCTCTCCTGCTTCCGAGGATTTCGGCCTGTGGCCCTGGGCCCGTGCAGGCCGTTGGCGCGCCGGGCAGCGCGGTCCGGTCGCGTGCCCCCTGAAGTCGCTTGATGCGCTCCACGAGCGACTCGCTCATTTCTGTGGCCAGCCTCTCTTGGCGAGGGTGGCGTCTAGTTCTTGGTGGGTCACGGGATCCCACGCCATCCTGGGATGACGTGGTTAAGGGAGGTGTCCCCCTAATTAGGATACCGTCAATGCGTCTGTGTAATAAAGCCCTGAGGCCACACCCCCCAATCCAGTCAGGGCCGCATTCCTCCTCCTACCCCTAACATGATACAAGGGGTGGGGGAGTACGTGCACGCGTTCACGCGTGCGTTGCCACACGTCGAACCCTTCACACGCACTTCCCTCTTCCACACGTCGACCCCTTCACAAACTCCGTGTTATAACATCTCTCTCTCCCCCGCACACAAACCGTCCAGTTCCGTTCATCTCACAGTTTCATCTCCAACCGGTGACACACCAGAGAGCCGTTCGCCCGCACGGCAAGGCGAAGCCATTTCCCGTCGCCCACCTCCGCCTCATTGTCGACGAGAGGGTAGGCGATCACATAATGGCGCATGGTCGCGCCCCTGCGTGCGCCTGATGGCATTCCTCATCAGGTGCTGTCGACGCGTGGGTAGACGATCTGGAAGGGGGCGACTGCAAACGTGGAGCAGACAAGGCCGAACCGTCCTACTTGGTTGAGGTTGCGTTGCGTGGGCGTGCGGTCGCCGCAGAACTTGTAGCCGACTTGGCAGCCGCACCGACAGAAGACGTCCCCCATGAGCATCATGCCCTGCGCCAGTTGCGCCTCATACGGAGAACGTATCTCGACGTTCGAGCTCACGACCGAGTTGACGAAGCACGCCGGCTGTGGCGTCGTGCGGCCAAACCCCCAGCGCCGTCGCGTGCAGAGCAGCTGGTCGGTGTACGAGAGCGTGCGCGCGCACTGCCGGCAGCGCAGCGGCACAAGAGGCGCGACCAGCCGATTTGTGTGCGTATCGAGCACTCGGAGGTAGCGCGTGCCGAGCAGTATCTGTGGGGAAGGGATAGCGCCGTGGTGAGCACTCGCATGCACCGACGGAGGCTCCGGCAGAGTACAATCTCGAGCTCACCTGGTCTACACGAACCTCGTCCGAAGCAAACGGCAAGGGGGGTGCATACTGCACGGCCAAAGGTGCGGGGGGCAAGGGGGCTACGGCCGGTGCATGCGGCGTACTGACGGGCCCTGATCCCCATAGGCTTCCCTCCCCGAAGCCGGCAGCGGCGGCGATGACAGCGGCCGCGGCGGCTGCACCTCCTATCGCGCTGCTCAAGTCGGCGCTGTGAGCCCCGTCCCCGTCGCTGTCGTTCACAGCGACATCGTGCACACCGTCCCCGTCGCCGTCGCCCTCCTCGCGAAGCGGAAGCGTTGGAGAGGGGTGCTGTGAAACTGAGCCGCGCGAGCTCGAAGCTCCAGAGCGCGCATCTCCGGAGCTCGTAATCTCGGAGCGCGAGCCACTCGATGTTTCGTCAAATACGCCCGATACGGCGTTCACCGAGCCGCCCTCCTGCTGGCGGCGCCACGAGACATAGGCGCTCGAGCTCAGGCGCGGAGACGATACGCGCACGCCCTGCGCGTCCCCCAGCAAGGCCTCGAGCAACGCCGCGTGGGCAGCCGTGGAGAACGCACCTCGGTTTCGGCGCATCGAATTCAGCCGGAGGCCGAGGAAGGCATCACACGACGAGCAGCGCACGTCGTTCGCGGCGTAGGTCCAGCCGCCCCCGGCACCAATCTCGCGTTTGCGCGCGTTGCGCACGTCCGCGCTCGCGACGCACACCGTGACGGCGCAGTCGTCGAGAGACATGTCGCACACGCGCTCGGCCACCGGCAATACGTCTTGACAGCGGGCGAGCCACGCGCCGCACGCACCGCAGCAGTAGACGCGCCGACAGGCCTTCCTTGCCAGCTGAAAACTGGCGTGGGCGCCGGGAGGGATGGCTCGTGAGGATGGCCTACGAGGAGCCGGGGGAAGAGGCTTATCGAAGAGCTCGTCTCGTCGCCGATCCTCGTAGGCCATCCAATCATGCCTGCCACGATGAGGTTTTGAAGACAGGGACGGCCGGTGAGCGAAGCGAAGCACGCGGGAACAAAGAGCTCGCGAGAGGGTGGGCTGCGCTCGAGGTCTCCCGGCATACATTTGCTGCGCCGTTGCCTCCACCCCCCATCCAGCGGCAGCAACGTCCGTCTCGCCAAAGGCACGGCGAAGACCTCGCTCGTCTTTTTCGGCCTCCTCCGCGGCGACCACTTTCTCGAGGACTTCGTGCTCGCGCACCATGCTCTTGAACAGGCAGCGGAATGCCCAGCGCCACGAGGCCATGCTTGGTTCGCGGGACGGAAAGAATGAACGATTTCGGCCGGATCGCTCGAAGCCGATGAGGCGTGGAATGACGAAACATGCAAGTACCGTTCTCGCTAGGAAATCTCTTCTCCCGCGGCGCAAAGAGATACGCTCAGTGCCAGCGCTGAAATCTACGCTCCACGCACGCCTGAAAGCTCTCTCTGACGTTGCGGCAACCCTCGCCGAGTTCTTGCGTGGCGAGAGGAGGGCGCCCTGCAAGCCTGCATAATGAGTCGTCACACACGCCGCCGCCGCTGCCGCGCTCAGGGAAGACCATTTACTTGACAGGGCGGTAGAGGGCGAACGCCTGCGTGCCCATCTGCGCCTCAATCTCGGCCGTCGCCGGCGCGCCCGGGTTGCGGCGCTGTTGCGGGTTGAAGTTGCCGCCAGGAAGGACATCGAGCTCGCGAATCTTGCCGACGGCGACGAACTCCTTGACCTTCGCGCTGGTGGCCGCCGCATCGCCCGCCTTGGATGCCTTCGCGATCTCCTTCGCCAAGGCCTTCAACTTGGTGACGGTGTCCTTGTCAGCGGCAGAGCGGTACGCGCCGGTCGTGAAGAGCGTGAACGTGTTGATCTCCTCGGCCACCTTAGCGGGGGCCGCACCCTGAAGCCGGAACACGCGGGAGCCGTAGATCGCGCGCGCGCGCTCGAGCACCGTCTTGGAGCTCGCGCCGTCGGCGTTAGCGGCGAGCGGCGCGGCGGCGAACGCAGCGGCCGCAAAGAGAGCCTCGCGGCGGCCGACGAGCGGAGCCTCCGCCGACATTGTGACCGAGACGCTGCGGACGGCAGATGCCTGGTGGAGCGACGCCGGAGGCGCGAAGGCGATGGCTGAGGCAGCGAGCACGGCGTAGATCATTGCTAATACTGTTGGAAGTGAAGCACAGACGGGGAGGAACGCACACGCGCACGACCGTAAGATGGCTTGCTGGCAGCTATGGAGAGGGCTCAATCGCTCACGTCGGCTGCAGCAGATGCATCCGGCTCCTTCGGCAGGCAAGCTGGGGCCTGGGTTGGTCACAGGCAGGCGAGACCAGAGCAGGGCGGCGCCTGTGGCAAAGCATGACGATCACCGAGGGGGGAGGTTGCGGAAACGTGAGGTTGCGTGAGGTTGTTGCGAAGGCCGCGCGCATTAGACGTTACTTTTTTTCTCATTTCAAGTTCCGGTTCAAACACACCGGGGGGAGCCGGGACACACGCCGACCAGTGCCATGATTCGACCCGGTTTGGCCTCTCGCGGTCCTCCCCCCGCACATGCCCGCACCTTCCTCTTGACTTCCTTGCACACACCCGTGCACACATGTGCACACCAGATCGCGCGGCTATCTCGGCAGCGCCCGTCGTTCTCGCGGACGCAACTACCATACTCCTCGCCACTCCCGCCATGAGCTTCAAGCTCACCATGGGCATGTCGCCCTTCTAAACCGCCCCCGCGCGGTACCCGGCCCATGGTGTGAATGTGTGTGTGTGAATGATTGCCTGAATGTGATTGTGTGTCTGTGTGACTTTTAACACACACGGAACACAACAGTTCCGGTGTATCCTGCCTGTCAAGTTCAAGTTCAAGTTCAAGTTCAACTCTCTTCGATCTCTATCAGTACACTCTGAGGGCACGCCAAGGGGGCACGCCCAGGCTCTAGCACCCTCACTGGCGTTTGCGCGTTTCTCGCCCTGGTCTCCTTCCCGCTCGTGCTCCTTCCAACGTGTCTCATCATCTCCGTCGACTCTCACCCCCACTGCTAGCCTCGAGAGCACATTCGATAGGCTTCCGTTAGAGGCGTGTCTGTTGTTTAAGTTTATGTAGAAATACGAAACTTCTAAGCTTGATCCTTGAAGTTGAACTTCGAACTTGAACCGTTGGATCTTGGTTACGCTTGCGCCTGTCACGTCAAGCAAGCAAAGTCAAGTCAAGTCTACAAGTGTCAAGAAAACAAGCTTCTTCACATATTTCGACGTATTTGTGTGTTGTTTCGACTCATGAGCAGCCCAGGTTGCTTGCTGCCTGCCCGTGAGGCTGCTCACCAGGTTTTCAATCTTGCCTCAATCGGAAGGCCCGGCCAATCTCAAGGGACAGCTTGGCCGCGCGCCTGTACAGTGGCAGTGCCTCCATCGGCGCGCCGCGCGCCTCGGCCGCTCGCGCCTGCAGCACGAGCTCAAAGGCCTGCACGTCGTGCGGCGCGGTGCCCCGCGGCGGCACGCGCCGGTACATGACGTCCGTGCGCAGGCAGTACTTGTGGCACCCTTTGCCAACGGTCTCGCCCGCGTGGAGCACCTGATGGTAATACATCAGAGCACGCCCTGGCATCGGGCGCACTGCATGCACGACCGCCTCGGCGCGCGCGATGCGCGCGCCGTACGCGTCCTCGCAGCACGTCTCGCCCGCCTCGGAGCTGAGCAACTGCGTCGCACCACCAGCCGTGCAGTCGTTCAGGTAGATCAGCACTGTGTACAGCGAGCGCTCATTGTAATCGACGATGGTCGAACCGTCGGCGTGCGGCGCAAAGTGGCCGCCGGCTGCGTAGCGGTTGAGCAGCAGATGCGGATTCAGACCGGACGCCAACCACTCGCCCTCCAAATCGGGCTCAAACCTCTCCTCGTCGTCGGCGGAGAAGGTGACCACCGGCGTTAGGTGCGGCAGCAGCCGGTGGTAGAGCGCGTCAATCAGCGCGGCGTCCTCAAACTCGAGCGTGTCCGCGTTGCGCACGCTGCGTTTCACCGCCGTCACGTCCGGGTCCCAAAAGCTGAAGCCGTCGCTCGCTTCGGCTGCGCCAATGAGTCGCACGCACTCGTCGGCGCTCAGAAGACCGTCAACGATGACCCCGTCGATGCTGAATTCGTCCAGCCGGCGCGCGATCGAACTCGGCGCGTTGGCGTCCAAGGCCGGGCACGCGACGGCCGCGAGCGTCTTGGGCGTTATGTAGTCGGCCATTTTTGCGACTAACTCAGGTAGGCGGGACTCCCTCTTTGAACTCCCGTGTTTAGCCGAGTTGTCTCCACCGTGGTCTGTGAGCGTTTTGTGTGAACATCGGCTTCGTGGCGAGGTGTGAACGTAATGGTGCCCACAGAACGAGCCTCTTTTTCCGCGCTGTTCGCATTGACTGTGAGCGCGCGCAACTGCGAGCAGCACCGCTCGACAATACCCGGAGAGCTTCGCGCGTCCAGAAGCATAGCGAGATGGCAGACGAGGAGGTATCGCAGGAGGTGCTCGATGGTGTCGAAGGAGTTGATGAGGTGCGCGCGCGGCGCGGCGTGCGATCGAAACCCTTTGAGGATTCGTGCTCTACTGAGGCAGTGAGCAGAGCCCGTGCGCGCGCGCGCCGCGTCGAGTGTTTCGCCTGACGATGCTCGGTGTGCGGTTGCGCTGTGCGCAGGAGCTCGAAGCTATGAAGAGCAAGGTCAAGGAGATGGAGGAGGAGGCGGAGAAGCTGCGGAAGATCCAGGAGCAGGTGGAGGACTCGTTGCAGGGCGATGAGGCGGGCGGCGAGGGCGGTGGCGAGGACGGCGCGACCGACGAGGCGGACGCGCGCTCAGTCTACGTGGGGCAGGTTGACTACTCGGCCACGCCCGAGGAGCTTCAGGAGCACTTTGCGAGCTGCGGCACCGTCAACCGCGTCACGATCATATGCGACCGCTTCGGCAACCCCAAGGGGTTTGCGTATATCGAGTTTGCCGAGACGGAGGCGGTCGAGGCGGCAGTGGTGCTCAATGATTCCGAGTTCAAAGGGCGGCAGCTCAAGGTGACTCCCAAGCGCACCAACGTGCATGGTTTCGGAGGCAAGGGCGGCGGGGGGAAGGGCGGCGGCAAGGGCGGCAAGGGCGGCAAGGGCAAGGGCGGCAAGGGCGGCAAGGGCTGGTACGATCCTTGGGCCGGGAAGGGCAAGGGATACAAGGGCGGCTACGGTCCCGTTTGGAAGCCATACGGCCGCGGTCGCGGCTACCGACCGTACTGATGACAAACGGCGCGTGGAGAACCGAGCGGCACACACAGCGAGCGAGTGCACGAATCCGAATATTACACGTGGTAATTTTTTAGTAAAAGCATGGTAAAGGCATGAACAAAACTCATTGGACTTTCTTCTGGAACGTTGGGGTGACAAGTTCGCCGCCCCGCGCGCAAGCCCGCGCGCGCGGCGTGCGCGGCTCGACGACGCGAGATCGCGCAGATCGCGAGATCCCCACCCCCCCGGCGCCCGGGTGCCTGGGGGCGGCGGGCCGTACCCGGTCCCCCTCGTGTCCGCTCTTCCGCACCCGGTTAATCTTAATGCGCCCGCCCCTCTCGTCCGTCCGCGACCCGTTACGTTATGCGTTAACTAACAACAAGCAAAAAATTTGCTTATTTGGACCATGAAAGTCAATGATGAAAGTCTAAAATGTATCGCTCCGGTTTTGAAGTTACTAGACTTTCAAGTGAGGGTAGAGGGACCCCTAAAATAGCATTGCACATTTGACTGGCGTTCGGCATGCGAAAACTCTAAACTGGAAGTTTTCGCGCTGCGGCAAATTGTGCTCGTCCCCTCTCCAGCCATGGGATATCAGATGTACAAGCTGAGCAACGCCATCGACGAGAAGCCAGCGAGCGCGAGCAGCGCGCGCTGCAGCTTGCTCACCACCGACTCGGGCCTCGAGAGCGCCAGTTGATGTCCGCCGAGGTAGACGAAACTGCCTGCCCCAAACCCGGAGACGAGCGCCTCGATGGCGGTGGCGGTCGGGCCGAGGTCGGCTCCGACGAGGAAGGCGCCGACGAGCACGCCGGCGGGGGTCATCGTGCAGTACACTGCGAGTGCGGGCAGCGCCGTCGTGGGTCCCAACCCCTCCTTGACGAAACTCGATGCGAGCGCGAGCGCCTCGACGAACTTGTGTCCTAATATAGCAATGAGGATCGCCAAGGCCGAGCTGCCGAATTTGGATTGGACGCCGAGGGCAAGGCCCGCGATGAACGAGTGCACGCTGAAGAGCACGGCGAGCAGCAGCGGCATCGTCGTCGACGCTCCGTGCCCTTCCACAGAACTCGTGAGACGCACCCCCGAAGGGACGTGATCGTGGTCGTGGCAGCCGGAAGCGCATGCAATGTCCGGCCCGACGTCGCTGCGGTAGGGACGCCCGAGTAGGAGCCGAACCTGCTGCAGCCCGGCGCTGCTGTGCGCGTGCGCGTGCTCCATGGCCGATGGTGGCACGTGCCTCGGCGCCGTCGAGCTGCTCGTATGCGCGTGCGCAAACTGCTCGAGCGCGTCGAGCTCCTGGCTCTGCTCGGGTGTGAGAAGTGTCTGCCGCAGCTCCTTTAGGCCGTCCAGGTACGCCATGGCCGGTGGCACGTCCAGCTGTGAACGCTCCTTGACGTGATGCGAGAACGGCCGGCCCGACTGCGTTTGCTCAACGGCAAAGATGACGAGGTATCCGAGGCAGAACATGACAAACGGATCGCAGAGCTGCGGAAGCCCAAGGCCAGACACCTCCTGAACCGCCTCAGGCAGCATGTGCACCATGCCAGCGCCGAGGAAGACACCACCCGTGAAGTATATAAGCACGTCGATGACGGTTTCACTCCAAAGGCCACGCTGCTGGAGTTGCAGCGGCGCCAGCACGCCCAGCACAGAGGAAAGTGTGATTGTGACGATTGAGACACAAAGCAGCAAGCTCATGTCGTGCAGGGATGAGCCTCCCGTTATCAAGATCATGGGGTGTCGAACGATCGGCGCCATGAAAAAAACACGTGTCCACCAACGCGAGAGATTAGGTTAATCACGAAATTTCAGCGCCACGGCGCGACACCATATTCATAGTTACCTTTTCCACTTTCACTCAACTCTTTCACAGGTTCCTTCGAAGAGGCAAACGCCATATGCTGGCCGCGCTTCCCGACGAGCTGCTGCTGCACGTGTTTTCGCGCTGCTCGGCCTGCACGCTTGGTCGTATCCGTCGCGTCAGCAAGCCGTGGCGAGCTATCAGCGACCATGACAGCCTCTGGCGACTCTTCTCGTGCACGCGCTCCGTTGCTCTGTGTGGGGAGCAACTGCCGCCAACTCTAGCCATGGGGTCGTACCGGAGAGCAAGGGCATTATTTGCGCACACATGTTCGCAGTGTGCAGCGGCCGCCCGTGCGCCCGTGGGCTTTCCTTCGCCGAAGCACAGCCATCTGCAGGATGTGCGCGCGCAGCTGGTGCGGCAGTGGACCCTCACAGGAGCACAACTGGCCGCGGCTGGGCAGCAATCGTGCGGACCAGATTTGTGGACCAGATCCAGCAACCAGGATCAAACTGGTCTGCTCGACGAAGGCCTGCGATACTGCGCGCTCTGGATGACACGACACGGGCCTCGATATTGGATGCGCGTGGCGTCGAAGAACGACGTGGTGTGCGCGAATCCGAATGACGTGTCGACGACCGACGAGCTGTTGAAGTGGAGTGCATGCATCGCCGACGAGGCGCGTGAGTGCTTGCTAGGCGCATGCGACGTGGACGGTTGGATGGCGCTGCCCGTGGCGCTGCCGGACGAAGAGGCGCGGACGAGCTGTTCACACCCATTGCTCACACCAGCGCCCCATGAGTGGCAGCGGCTCGAGCGCTGGCTACTCTCGCTGGTTGGCACTGACGCGCGGGCCGCGGACTCGCACACCGGCTTCCCGCCGGATCCACGACACGTGGGCACGCTGCGCGCCTCGGTCGCGCTCGAGCTCGAGATGCGCCGCTCGATCCTGGCGCTCGAACGACTCCTGGCCGCAGGTGATTGCGTTCTAATGACCTCCTAATGACCTCCTAATTACATCCTAATTACATCCTAATGACTCTAATGACCTCCTAATGACTCATGACCTCCTCACGACTCCTGGCCGCAGGTGATTGCATCCTCGTCTTCTCTGTTGGCTTAGGGCCGGTAGACCAGATCATAGGGCAGGGCGTGCGGCCCGGACGCCAGTGGCAGCGCGTGCACCGCGATGGCAGGTCCGCGCGCCCGTTTCGTCACTCGCTCGGGGATGAGCCCCCGCTCCCGAACAGAGATGATGCGGCGCTCCCAAGTGGCGGTGCTGTTATCGAACTCGTGGCTGTGCACCTTCGGACTGGTCGGCAGTGCTTCCTGAGTCAAAGTTAGCTTCCTGCCGTCCATGTCGCATGTAGACCCGCCTATTTTCCTATTAGAGATTTGCAGATTCTTACAAGCATGCGTCGTTAAAAATCCTGCGACGAAACTCAAACTGCAATGGCAAACTCGATAGTCCCTTTGGTCCTGCACCCGAAGCCAGGTTGGCTCCTGGCTGGCCATGATCGCCAAGCTGCAGGCGGCCATACGCGGCAAGCTCACGCGCATGGCGCTGGCGGAGGAGGCGCTCGCCAGGCAGCAGGCGATCGACGCGCTCGCGATGGCGGTTACGCATGAGGCCGTTGAGGTAGCTCTGCTCTTCGTGCTTGTTCAGCGCCTCGCTCTCCAGGGGTTGGCGCAGCCTCCGCAGGGCGGGCAGGTGGGCGAGGCGCTCTTGCAACGAGCATGCCGACGAAAACGGTTCGACGCGAGCGCCAAGATCCAGGCGCTCGTGCGGGCGAAGGCGGCCAGGAGGTACATGAGCGCTCTGTGGGTGGGGCAGCAGGCGTGCGACCGCGGGGACCTTGACTCGGCACGCAATCACTTTCGGATGGCGTTTGAGCTCTCAGGAAGCGCATGGCCCGCCATCCTGGCTACCAACATGCTGCTGCTGCATGGAGAGCCCGATGCTGCCATCGTCGAGTACGAGCGCCTGCTCGAGACGGCGCTCGGACATCCAAACTTCCTTGACGAAGCCGACAAGGCAGCCGTGCAGCGGCGGCTGCAGGAGACACGCGCCCTCGTCGCCTCTATGGCCACTTCGGAGCTCACCATGCCCATGCCTGGCTTTAGGCCAACGAGTGGCGATGGCCGGGGCCGCGGTAAGGGTGGCTATGATCCCCTGAAGCATTTGTACGACTTTGCGAACTTGAATCTGGCCTCTTGATTCCTCGCCGATCGACGAACTCGACCATCGAGTACAGTAAGACCGAGGCTGAGGACGGTTTGAGCTGCCGAGCGGTCAGGCGGCACACAACACGAGGGTGAACATAGCTGCTGTCATATGGTCATATCTAGCGAACGCGAACTTAGTTCTTTTATCAGAGAGAGCAACCGTCAGCAGAGTCAGAGCCAGAGAGAGTAAGGACAAAAGAGAGAGGACTATTCGCTATTTCGCTTTTGGCGGCAGACGCAGACATGAGACAAGGCGGCCGCGCTGTGCTGGCTGCGAGGCGGAAGCGCGGGCGGCGTCGCAGGCGAGGGCGGCGGCCGCATCGCCATCGGAGATCGGACGCCACACGCTGCGCTTGCAGCAAAGCATACATCAAGAACGCAAGGAGGCAAAGTACATGTACATTTTGCATGTTGCCGGGTCCCATGCATGGTCCCGTGCCGAGCCGCCACAATTGAAGACATTGAAGTAAACATTTTTTCTTTCGTCTCACCGGTCCGTACCTACCTAACGTGGCGGGCGACCATCGGGCGGCAGCCACGGAACTCCCCCTTGCGCGGTGCGCAAGGGGCGGTGCATTGGTCTGTACTCGCTGCTTTACTCACAGCCAAACTAGTACACACTCACACACAAACGAGGCAGTGACTGTACAGTTCGCAGGTACTTGCCGCGTCCCGTGCCGAGCCGCCACATTTCAAGAAGATGCAAGCTACCCACGCACGGACTGTAGAGGCTCAGGCTGCGGCAAGACTACGGCAAGACAACGACGGGCGCAGAAGTACGATGACGGTTGACAAAACCCTAAACCCCACCCCCTCCCGGGTGACGTGGGGTTTCCTATAATTTGGGGGGGGGGTCCTATAGGATACGTATCCCATGCATCTTGCATGTATAGTGCATGTATCGTGCATGTATTTCGATATGTCCCGTTACCCTCAGAGCCGGGTGTGTGTTACAGGTGTACAACAGTGTGTTTATACAGGTGTTACAGGTGTACAACAGCGGCGCGGTGAGTCGCAAATTGAGCGACCTGACTGTGGGTCTGAGCGAGCGAGTGCGGTGAGTCTCCTTCCATATTACATGTAGGGTGAGCGCCGCGTCGCGCTCGCCTTCTTCCACATTAGGAAGGTCGGAGGTACCAACCCAAAGGGACAGACCAAGTCAGAGTGACTCAATGCACGTCTCACTGAGGCGTGCGCTGAGACGTTTTTTGTGCCTCACTGAGACAGAAATCCGACTCACTGCCCACCTCACTGAGACAGCTTTCTGTCTCACTGAGTCGGATATCTGTCTCAGTGAGTGGGAAAATCCACCTCAGTGTGACAGAAAACTGTCTCAGTGAGACAGAATTCCGACTCACTGAGGCAGAAATTCTCACTCAGTGAGCCGCTCACTGAGTGAG
>Ga0210243_100570_pt1 | contig 31471 bp, 24 predicted proteins | sample ChrtobMeP5a_32mM_FD_155461 | JGI IMG/M metagenome (GOLD analysis project Ga0210243, IMG submission 155461) | Chrysochromulina tobin associated microbial communities from unialgal haptophyte culture, Seattle, Washington, United States - P5a_32mM | ecosystem: Host-associated > Algae > Haptophytes >...
CGCGCGCGCGCGCCGGCTATGGCGCGCGTCGGTGGGCTCGCGGCCGGCCGGGGCGCGCGTCGGCGGGCGATTTGCTGCGTCGCAGCGCCACCAGAGGCGCTGACGCTTCGAAGCCTTCGTTCGATAGCGGCGAGACAGCGAACGAGAGTTCCGATGGACTCAAATCGAGCGAAATGGACTAATTCACAGACACTCCCTTGATCGCGGAATCCATCGTAATTTCATATCCAAGTTCATATCGTATTGATATCGTATAACGATCGCTTCGGTTCCCGTGACGACCTTGTCCGCATGTCCGGTCGGGCCGGGGGCCGCCCCCGCCGGGCGGCCTCCACCGCGTCGCGCGGCACGCGCGACCGGTGAGAGTCCCGCGAGTCCGTCGAGCCCCCGTGGGTGTGCACAGACTCGACGGCGCACGGCGGGACAGGGACGTCAGGAAAAACACGAAGGTCCCGCGCGCGCGCCTTGAATGGTGCGAAGACCGTTTGTTCTGGTGAACGGGTGCCTCGTGGTTTTCGGTGAAAAGGTCGTGTCCGGCGCGATGGCTGCACTCCTCGCACTTCTCCCTGCGGTGGTCGCCGCCGCATTCCACACTGCGCATCCCCACCGAGCCGATGCCTCACGCCAGCAGTGCCACCGAACCGACCTACAGCTCTGTGCGCCATCGCCATCGGACTGGCGGGAGTTCCGTCAGCGCCTTGTCTCTGGAGGCATCCAGGTTACAGGTGAGGACGGCGGCAAAGAAAGGACGGCCGAGAGCCCCGCTTCCACCAAGGCGCGGATAGCCGTCGCACCGCAAAATGAAGAGCTCTTAAAGCAGCAGAATGAGGCGCTCTGGACCGAGTACCTCGAGGGCGCATGGGCGCACGAATCGGGCAGCATAGAGGTAGGCGGCCTCATCTGCCGGCTGCCGCTGCCATCGCAGCTCATGCGGCAGATGCGAGCCGGTGACAGCAGCTACTGGCCTGGTAAGCTGCGTGCCATCTTGCTGGCGGAGCTTCCGGCTGAGGAAGCCGCTGCTATCAGTGATGGCAAGGGCACGCCGCGGCTGCTCGAGCAATGGTCTTCGAACACTATGTACATGCACCGCCTTGCCGAGAGCCTCGTGACTGACGGGCTTCAGGAGGTGGCCTCCAAGGCGAGTGGAGGCCGCATCCAGTGGGACGCGGTTCGCGTTGAGCAGCGCGAGCTTTTGAAGCTGTACAGGGACGCACAGGACTCCTGGCAGGAGGTGGCCCTCGTGCTACGGGCTGATGAAGGCGTTGCCAGCGGCGCTGAGGGCAGCAGCGTCGCATCGGAGGCGGTCGTTATCAATCGGCCGATTGCGCGCAGTATGAGCAGGCAGCTCGCCGAGCTCCTCCTCAACGGCGCTGACGAGGCGCGCGACGGCCCGCCGCAGTACGATGACGCCTTCGTTCAAAGGTTTTTGAGCGCGTTCGCACGAGAGGCAGCCGTGTACGTGGGCGGTCCCGACCTACAGGAGGCAGCCGGCCTTTGCGTACACGGCTCGGAGCTGCCGGGCGCCGTCGAGGTAGCCCCCGGTACTCGCATCTTCACGGGCGGTGTGCCGGCTGTAGTGGAGGCGGTGCTCGAGGGGCAGCTCTCTCCTCTCGATGTGCGTTGGTTCGTTGGCCGACGGCTTTCTGTGAGCTGCGCAGGGAGCCAGTGGTGCCCCATTTCGTGCTCGCGCCCCCTGGCGCTCAAGCAGTGCCTTGGGCTGCCGAAGCCGCTCTGGCACGAGGTGCTCGAGACCGCGGGCGGGGAGCTGGCCGATATCTCGCGCATCGAGTACCTCAAAAGGGCGGACTTGCAGCAAGAATGAATGCGCAAAACGAGCCCCGGTCCCTCTGCCGCGCGTGCCGGCGATGCGATGTGCGCAAGCAGCCCGCCACGCCATGGCTGAGTGGCCACGAGATTGACCGACGAGAGATTTGCTCTGGCTGCACAGCACCGCGCGAGACACCTGCGCCGCCCCCCGGCCCCGCGGACACCCATACCCGGCTGTACCGCCCGACGGCAATCGGGCATCCGCGGCCCGGCGGTCGTAACGCGGTAAGGGGATCGCGCCGGAGCTTTGGACGGGCGCGGATCTACGGTACGCGCGGAGACGCTCCCAGACTGTCTCGCGCTCCCGGGGTTCAGGGGGTAAGAAACTGTGCAAGAGAGCTGTTTGTTCTGATCTTTTATGAAGAAAAGCGAAAGTAACAAGGACCATAATTTCACATGCTTGTTGAGGAAAATGTCACCGCCTCTTGCCGGTCGTACGTAAGAGTGCACCAATCTCGTGGCGCGCCTAAAAGAGCCTGCAGAACCGACGACATCGGCTCAGAACCGCAGCTTCTGAAAGAACCACTTGTTCTTGCCCGTCTTCAGAGAGTTGTTGTATTTCTCCTCCAGCAGCTTCTTCACCTCCTTGCGTGCGTTCTGCCGGGCTGTCGGGTTGTTCTGGCTGCCGCTGATCAGGTCGGTCGTGACGACCGACTTGAGCTCCACATCGAGCGCATAGCGTGTTGGCATCATATGTGTGTAGTTGACAACCTTGATGAACGGCTTCAACTTGGAGCGCTTTGTGATCTTCTTCTCGGGCATGGACCGGGTAATCTTGAGCGGGTACCTCTGGATGCCAGCGACAAGGCAGTAGCCGTACGCGCGATCCGGCGTGCCCTCATCAAAAGTCTTGACGATCACCGCCTTCTTGCCGGCCATACGACCATTCAGCAGCAGCACGACCTTGCCGGCCTTGAGGAACTTGGGAGCCTTGGACTTGCTATCAGACATAGTATCCCGCAACGACGCTTTGCAAGCTGCACAGGGGTAAGGCGGCATGAGGTCAGCCTGCGTCGTTCGATGCATGAGCTCGGTGGAGCTCTCCAGCGGAGCAGGCACGGCCGCAGCGCGCCGCCGAGGCAGCGCAAGGCCGCATTGGAGCAGCGCAGCGCGCAGCGACGCAGAGCCGGGCGGCAGAGGACCAGCCAGCTGCAAGCATGTGCGCTCTCCTGAGGCGCGGCAGATCGAGTGCAAAGCAGCAGCGCGTGCTGCTCAGGGCGCCAGCCGCACACGGGCCACTCATGCGGCCACTCGTCGTGCGCCACTCGTCGTGCGCCACGCGGTCGGCCACGACAAGAAGGCTGCCATCGCACCTTGGAGACGTCGATGGAGCCTCTTTTCCCCACAATGCCTTCCGACGTGTGGGAATTGAGGCTGACTCCGTGGCTCTTCGTATTGGTGCGTCTCGCCTTGCCCCTCGCGTCTTCCCCTCGCCTCCGCGCGCTGCCTCTGAGCTCGATGGGGCGCGTATTGCACAGCGCGGACGCCCCGCGCGTGCCTTCATCGAACGCGGTGGGGCTCGCAGCCGAGGGCTGCCTGGCGCCATTCATTGGCCATGCTCTCGTGCGACCACACTCTCACGCCTGATGTTCGCACGCTATCGCAGGCACCATGTTCGAGAAGGTCGTTGTCATCGATGGTAAGGACCACCTCTTTGGTCGGCTGGCGTCGATCATCGCGAAGCAGATCCTCTCGGGTCAGCGTGTTGTGTGCGTTCGCTGCGAGGAGATCAACATCTCTGGCTCGTTCTACCGCAACAAGCTGAAGTTCCTCGACCGGCTGAACAAGTCGACGAACACCAACCCGGCGCACGGCCCCTTCCACATGCGTGGGCCCGCGCGCATCTTCTACCGCACCATTCGCGGCATGATCCCGCACAAGTCGCACCGCGGCAAGTTGGCTATGGAGCGCCTCAAGTGCTTCGACGGGATCCCGGAGCCGTACGACAAGATGAAGCGCATGGTCGTGCCCGACGCGTTCCGGGTCACGCGCCTGAAGCCGGGGCGCCGCTATTGCGTGCTGGGCCGTATCTCGCACGAGACTGGCTGGAAGTACCAGGACGTCGTTGCCCGCCTCGAGGCGAAGAGGAAGGCGGCATCCGCTGTCTATTACGACACCAAGAAGGCGGCCCTCGCGAAGACCGCTGCTACCGCTGCGGCCGTGCCGGGTGACAGCATTCTCGCCAAGTATGGTTACTGAGCGTCTGGTCCGCTCGCTCCGGGTTAAATCGCCGAGTGCTCGAGGGCGCACACACGCGTAACCCGTGCAGCTCTCGACGTAGCGTAGCCGGCATAACGGCGCGGCACGATAGACCCTGCCAGGGCATGTGCTCTGATGTGTAACCAAGGTACTTTTCAAACGGCAATTTTCCAAATTCGAGTGTAACTATCTACTATGCTCCACCTTCAAAAGTATGTGTTTCCGCGCCGCGACCAAACGTTTACGAACCCGCGCCGCCCCGACTTCGTGGCACGCACGCCGCGCGGACGACGCACGGACTCGACTGTGGAGGCCGGGGGGCGTCTCGATCAACACTCAGACTCCCGACCGGACGCACTCTCTGCTGACTCTCTCCGCTCCTCTGGCCGGCTGACCATTGCACGCGGAACTCACATTTCATGAAGACTGCGGGCCGATGCGGCGGTACTCTCCTAATGCTCCAATCAGTGCGCTCCACGACGTCCGTGGTCCGTGGGGGCCCGCAGCTGTGCCGGTGGCTATGTTGACTCGCAAATGAGGATGGCATCCTGAAAGGCTCAGCTCAGCCGCGCCTATCGGCCAAGATTGGGCTGGTGGTGAGCACGCGAGCAGGGCTGTCGCCGCGCGTTGTCACAAACTGCTGCGTATAAAGCTGACCACCCTCAGGATTGATGTACGTCGGCGGCGCCTGTGGCACGGGATGGCGCACGTCAGGAGGCATCGTGGCATCTGCGGCCGTGCGGGCACGGGGATCTAAGATGGCGCACCATGTTGCCGTAATTCTCGGCAAGCGCACCCAGGAGCTGCTTCCCCTGTCGCACACTCGTGCTGGTTTCAGCCAGCTGCTGCTTGATCTCGGCGAGCTTCTGTTGCTTTTCGGCCTGCGGACTCACACACCCAACCATCCACGTTAGGAAGCCGCCGCGCAGAGAGCGATTCGCAAGCGCGCACCCGCGACTGCGCTAGCCGGGCAGCACCCTCTGTGAAGAACTCCGCGCCGTACTTCCTCGACATGGATTCATTAGACGCGATGTCCTCATCAATTTCCTTGAGCTCGGCTTCGAGCACGAGCTTACGTGAGCTGATTGTGTTGAGCACATGCAGTAGGTGCTCGCCCTGTGCGCGAGCATGCGGCGCTCGCGTGAGGTGCGTGAGGTGTGCGGGCGGGCGGGCGGCGGGCGGCGGGCGGCGATGACGGAGGGCGGGTGCGAAGACGGTAGCGCACCGTCGACATTGCGGTTTCTTCCGTGCGCGTGTGAACGTTGGCTGTGAAAGTCAAGCAAAGTACATGTACATAGAACTCAAAATATTGAAGACCTCGCAAGAAAGGTACATGTAAGACGCGATGTGCAAATCTTCGGATTTCCCGCGTAGGAGAATAGTCGGAGGGACGCGGAGGCTTCGATCCGCCATGGAGGGAGCGATGTCGCAGCCACGGATTCGTCCGCTGGATCAGCAATGCATCAACCGGATCGCGGCAGGCGAGGTCATTCACCGTCCCGCTTCGGCTGTGCGCGATCCGCGATCAAACTCTGGCACAGACGCAGCATAGACGCAGCACTGACGCATCTCTACTAACATGCCACGCCCTGCTCGTGCGCGCAGCTCAAGGAGATGCTCGAGAACTCACTCGACGCAGGCGCGACGTCGATTGCTGTGCTGGCCAAGGGTGGTGGGCTCAAGCTTCTGCAGATCCAGGATACAGGGCATGGCATCATGCGTGACGACTTTGGTCGGGTCTGTGAAAGGTTCGCTACCTCGAAGCTGCGTGAGTACGAGGACCTGCAGCAGATTGAGACATTTGGCTTCCGTGGCGAGGCGCTCGCGTCCATATCGCATGTGGCGCACGTCACCATCACGAGCATGACCGACGGGTCGCCCTGCGCATATCGCGCGTGCTTCGCCGAAGGCCACCTCGTGTCGGCTAAGCCAGGCGAGGCCGCAGAGCCCAAGCCATGCGCGGGCACACGCGGCACCACCATCGTCGTCGAGGACATGTTCTACAACGCGCCTACACGGCGCAGTGCGATGAAGAGCGTGGCGGAGGAGTACGGGAAGCTGCTCCAGGTGGTGCAGGCGTACGCGATTGACAATGCAGGCGTGGCGATCTCGTGTAGCAAGGGAACCGAGTGTGGCGCCGAGCTGCGCACGCTGCGCGAGCACTCGACTACGGACGTAATACGGCAGGTGTTTGGCGCGAGCCTAGCGCGAGAGCTCTTGCCCGTCGAGGGCGCCGAACCGAGCGTCGGCCTGACGGTGCGCGGGCTTGTGAGCAACGCCAGCCATAGCGCCAAGAAGCTCGCCTTCCTGCTCTTCATCAACAAGCGTCTCGTCGAGAGCTCGAGTCTGCGCCGTGCCGTCGAAGAAGCCTACGCCGCCTGCTTACCCAAGGGTGGCCACCCGTTTGTGTACCTTTCTCTGCGGCTGCCGCCAACGGCGCTCGACGTCAATGTGCACCCGACGAAGCGGGAGGTCTTCTTCCTCGAACAGGAGACCGTCGTCGCCGCAGTGCAGACGATGCTCCGCGAGCTCCTGGCCGGCGCCAACGGGGCGCGCACCTTCCTCGCGCAGGCCGTGCTGCCCGGCGCGGTCGCAGGCGCCAATGCGGGCACCTCGCGCGCAGGCGGCGCGAGCGACGCGGGTGGCACTTGCGGTGCCGCTGACGCTAGCGCCGGACCCCGGCCTGCCAGCAAGGCGGCGACGGGCCCTGACCCGCGCAAGCTTGTTCGAACCAATACGACCATGACGGCAGGCGAGCTTGACAAGTACGTACGCCGGCCCTCGGACGCCGCCAGCAGCAGTGGCCATGCCGGTGGCAGCCAACCAGCTGGCCCGGGCGGCAACAAGGAAAGCGCCCAAGAGAGCGCCCACGGCGGTAGCCAAGGTGAACATCGGGGCGGCAGTAAGGGTGCAAGGGGCGCCGAGGCCGAAGCTAGCGGTCAAGGCCTTGCCAGCGGGAAGCGGCGCCGAAATGAGGACATCGCCCCCCCCGAGCCCTCGAGCGCCTGCGGCGAGACTCGAGAGACACTCATCTTGCAGCCAAATGCGTGCGCGGCGAAGCGGCACGTACACCCGGCGGCGCAGCAACGCCCCTGGGTTTCGTGCGAACTCACAAGTATCCATGCGCTGCTTCGGCGGGTGACGGCGCACCTTTCGCGCGGGCTGCACGCCCTCTTCTCGCAGCACACGTTCGTCGGCATCGTCGACCGGCGCTATGTGCTCTTGCAGCACCTGACCAAGCTTTACATCGTCCATCTAGGTGTCGCGTCGGAGGCCTTCTTCTACCAGCAGACGCTTCGTCGCTGGGGCAACCTCGCCACTATCCGTCTCGCAGCGCCAGTGAGCGTCGCCGATCTCTACCTGCTTGGCGCGGCCCTCGCCCGCAAGGGCGCGGACGACGCTGAGGATGCTGAGGAAGCCGATGGCGGCGATGCGGAGGTCGATGAGCCTGAGGAGGTGCGCGGTCGCGCCACCAGCGACGCGATTCCAGAGATGCCGTCCGTTCGCTTCGACGCTGCGCCGTCTCGCGCGGCACGGCGCGCGGCTGCACAAGCCGCGGCGCTCCTTGACAGCAAGGCGGAGATGCTGTTGGAATACTTGTCTGTGGAGATTTTCGACGGCCAGCTCTGTGCACTGCCTCAGCTCGTCGATGGCTATGTACCGCCGCTCAACGGGCTGCCTGCGTTTGTGAGGCGGCTTGTGCACGAGGTCGACTGGACGGCAGAGCAGCCGTGCTTCGATGGGCTCGCAAAGCAGCTTGCCACACTTTACCGAGTGGACGAGGTGGGTGACACCGCGGAGCCCGCAGCGCTCGAAGTCGTAGACGCGGATGGACCAACAGAAGAGGCGTGCTCGGCCGCATGGGCAATCCAACATGTGTTGCTGCCGGCCATGCGGCGTTCTTACGAGCCGCCAACAGTGCATGCCACCAATGGTGCCGTCGTGCAGGTCGCATGCACGGAGCAGCTCTACAAGATTTTTGAGAGGTGCTAACTGATCGCTGATCACACAGGCGTGTCGGACTCGGAGTGTCGCGCCCAGAAAGAGCGCATGCTACGCGTGCGGTCCTGCGCAGGGAGAGCGCGGACCCGGACGCCGGCGCGGGAGCACTGTACCTTACTGTACCGGCGCGGAGATCTGCGGCGCACGGATCCGTCTATAGCCAATCGTAGCGGCACCGTGCGAACAACGGTACGCGACGTTCGTTATCCCGCCCTTCGACCGCGCCATAGTTAACCTTCAGTTAACCTTTCGTAATTACCGCCTATCGGTCAACGGACGGCGGGGAGTTTAGCGGTCACGATGCGGAGAGTTTCCTGGTTTCGCGTCGGCTCCGCGCCCCGCGCCCCGCCCCCGGCCCCGCTGGGCGCCGACTGCGTAACTCTGATAACTGACACCGCCTCCGCATGGCCCGCGAGAAGAAGCAAGAACGCCGGGAGCGGAGCGACGCGGAGAACAAAGCCCAGCTCCCAACACGCAAGAGGCAGACTCAATCTCTTCAAGCCGACCGCGCTGTGTGTGTAGCGCATCTCGGAGCTCGGAGGCTTACGGTAAGCACTTCCTCGCTGCCGCGCTTCGCGCTACGGCCACGCCGCGCGTCGGAGAAGCAGAATGTCTCATCCATCGCTCTCAACCGACCCTGGTGCCGTGCCCGGCGCTTCGCGCATGAGGTTGCTCGCTGGCATCCAGATACGCGTGGCGGTTGATGACCGAAAAGGGTGAGCAGGGAGGCTACAGTCGGCGTCAGCCCATCCCGCATCGCAGCGACACCTGCCCGCCTCGCACGTGCCGTGGCCTGAACAGTTCCTGGGGCATGTGGGCTGCGCGCAGTCGCGCCCCTCGAAGCCCGAGTAGCACTGGCATCCCGCGTCGGTGCACCACCCATGACCAGAGCAGCTCCCTGGGCACAAAGGCTGTGTGCAGTCGATGCCACTCCATCCCGCGTTGCACACGCACGGCCCGCAATCGGAACCGTCTTCGCAGCGCATCGACCGTGCGTCGTCGAAGCGGCACCGACCGCGACGCTGAGCAGGGACTCGAGCGGGGGGGGGGGGGGGGGGGGGGGGGGGGGGGCGCGGGGGCGGGGCGGGGGGGGGGGGGGGGGGGGGGGGGGGGGGGGTCGTGTGAGCGGCACGGCGCACGCGCGGCGGGTGGCGGCGAGGTGGCCGGCGGTGTGCGCACACCTCGCCTCCGCAGTGTTTTGCGGCGCACTCTCGTCGCCCAGCGGTCGAGTTGAGCGGGATGGAGCAATCGTCTCCTTTGAAGTCGAAGTCGCACACGCAGTGCACCCCATTCAAGTGGTTGGCGTCACAGCTGCCGCGGCCTGAGCACGCAATCGGCTCCCCTGGGCACGTGGACACATCGCACGCACGGCCTCGCCATCCCGCTTCGCAAAGGCACTCGCCGTCTACACATCGGCCGTTCGGCGGCGAGCATGCGTGAGGGCACACTTCCGTCGCGCATGCGACACCCCGGAAGCCAGCGTGACATTCGCACTTGCCGAGGACGCACTGGCCATGGCCCTCGCGCGAGTGGCAGTCCTCTTCACACGTGGTGACTGCGCAAAAGGGCGGCGCGAAGCCGACGTGACACTCGCACTCGCAATGGCGCGTCGCTCGGTCGCACACGCAGCGTCCACGGCCGTGGCACCCCTTGGGATGCTCGAGCGGGTCATCCATCTCGTCCAAGCACGCGGAGCGGCCGCAGTCCTCGCCCGCGAAGCCGAGCGCGCATATGCAGCCAACAGACGGATCGCACCGGCCGTGGGCGGAGCAGTTGGATGGACACGCAACGCGCAGCTCGTCGCAGCGCTCGCCGCCGAAGCCGATGCGACACACACAGTGGCCAATCTCGCAGCGCCCATTTCCGGAGCAGTTGTACGCGTTATTGTGATAGCTTTCGTTGTCGTCGGTGCACTCGTGCGGTGGCGGCGGTGGCGGTGGCGGAGGAGGAGGTGGCGGTGGAAAAACTGCTACGTCGCAGGCGTTGCCGGCCCACCCGGCATGGCACACGCACTCGCCGTCGACGCAGCGGCCGCGGCCGGAGCAGTGCAACGGGCACTCGTCGATGTCGCAGGCCGCACCCCGCCACCCGCGCTCGCAGGAGCAAACCATCTCAAGCTGCGCGGGGTCTAGGTCGCGCGGAGCGATCATGTCGGCGGCGCGCGAGGCGGCGCTGCGGTGGTGGGCCGTCGCGTGCAGCTGCCAACGCTGCACGCACCAGCCATGCCCCGAGCAATTCTCTGTGCACAACGCTACGTTTCCCGATTCACAAGCGGCGCCGGAGAAGCCCACGTGGCACTCACATCGGCCAGCAGCGCAGTCTCCACGGCCGTGGCAATTGAACGCACAGGTGACGACGTCCGGAGCCTCAACCATCGTCCACAGCCTTTCGAGGAAGAGTGGCAAAGCACTGGCGGACGCAGCAAAAGACCCAAGCACGGAGAGTGTAGAAGGGAGGCCTTGTCGCATGAATGGACCTTGAGGATAGTTTGTAGAATGCCCACAAAAAATTCCTCGATTTCCAAAAATCATTTCTCCAAAGTAATTCCCTTACCTACATGTATTCACTCCCTGATACATGTAGTTCCCTGATTGAAGGTGACCCTTTACATACTCGCGGATACGAAACCGCAGAAAAGAGTCTCGCAGTCTCGACGGCCGCGGGCAACTCGAGGGGAACTGAGACCGGAACAAGCTAGCGGAATCAACCGGCACGGAGCAGCAATGCCGGACGCGACACGAGGAAACGGCGCGTCTGCAGTGAAGGTCATGTATGTGCGTGTTGGCCACACGATGAAGCTCCGGCGGCTCACCTGGTATGATCCGTGTGAGCCATCTGCTCTGGATGCGATGCTGCGTGCGGCGTGTGGCGTCGCGCCGTCGCAGCAGTACTTGCTGCTGGACCAGACGATGTGCGCCGTCGCGGTCTCATCGTCGCTGCCCTCTGGCGAGACATACGAGCTGAGCATCGTTGGGCCGGCGCCTGGCAAGGAGCACAAGAAGAAGGCGATAGTCGTCATCGACCCCATCTCTACGGGCGCAGTGCTCGCATACAAAATCTCGCAGATGGGCATCAAGGTGGTGGCTGTGTGGTCGGAGGTCATTCCCGAAGATCTCAAAAACTTCGTCGACCCTCGTGTCGCCATCGACTTTGCGGCGCGGATCGAGCACGGGCCCGACGGCATTGCATCGACTGTCGCGCAGGTGAGGGCGCTCGAGGACCTAGACGTGAGCGATGTGATGGTCGGTTGCGAGACTGGTGTGCTGCTCGGTGACATGCTGAGCGAAGGGCTCGGCGTGCGCACCAATGGCACCGCGAAGTCAGGCCTGCGCCGCAACAAGTTCTACCAGACGGAGGCGCTGCGTACGGCCAAGCTGAACGCGTGCGGGCAGAAGCTCGCCACTACGATCGACGACGTGGAGCGCTTCCTCAAGGAGAAGCCGCCCGCGCAAGTCTTCAAGGCGGTCGTCAAGCCCGTAGAGGGCGCGGGCTCCGACGGCGTCTTCATCTGCGACTCCCCTGAGGCAGTGCGCTCGGCTTTCAAATCGCTCGAGGGGACGAAGAACGTGCTTGGCCTCACCAACTATGCGGTTCTGTTGCAGGAATACCTGCGTGGCGACGAGTACGTCGTCGACACGGTCTCGCGCTCGGGTGTGCACAAGTGCGTCGCCATCTGGAAGTACGACAAGCGGCTATTCAACGGCTCGCCCGTAGTCTACTTTGGGATGCGGCTGATGCCGGTCGAGGCCGAACCCGAGCTGCGCGCTATGGTCGAGTACATTTTCAACGTGCTCGAGCAGCTCGGAATACGCAACGGTGCCATCCACTCGGAGGTCAAGTTCGAGGAGCGCGGGCCTGTCCTCATCGAGGCCAACTGCCGGCTGCACGGCGGCGAGGGCACGTGGGCGCCGATGGCGGAGGAATGCCTGGGCTATTCGGCGGTGACCGCCATGCTAGATGCGTATCTGGACCCGGCAGCCTTTGGCGCGCTGCCGTCCATGCCGTCTGGCTTCCGCGCGCACGCCAAGGAGGCGAAGCTACGCTCTGCCGTGTCAGGCGTCCTCAAAACGATCGACCAGGCCGCGCTCAAGGCGATCCGAGAGCTCCCGAGCTACCGATCAGAGATGATCGCTGTGAAGGTCGGCAAACGCATCGATTTGACTACGGATGCAGTCACTGCGTGCGGCAACGTCAACTTCGTCAACAAAGATCTGAAGCAGCTCGAGAAGGATTATGACGCGTTCCACGAGATCGTCGGCCGCAGCATCTTTACGATTGAGTGAGGCACACGACTACTGGGTCTCGAACGCCCGGATCGTTCGTGGTGCATGAGGAGGGTGGTCCTGAGACAGGCACGAACTGGTGGGAAACATGCATGGGGCGAGTGTGCAGGGTGGTATCCACACCATGGCCAGAGCTCCTGTCGCTGCGCGAACGAGAGACGGGGAGAGAAAGCGCCGCGCGCCGCGCCCCGCCGAGACTTCCCCACACCGCAAAGCGCATTCAAACCGGACTGGCGATCGGATTCGTCGTCCTACTGGCGCCCCGGCGGGTGCCCGCGAATGACGAGCTCGTTGAGAGGTCGTGATTCGCAACGCAGAACGCGCGCATCGCATGGCGGCGGCGGAGTGCGGGGCGGCTGGGGACGTACAGCAGCAGTCGTATCCGATCGATCGCACGTTTTCGCGTGTCCCCGGTCACACGGTGCGCCCCCGCGCACAGTCGCGCTTGGTGCGCGCGGGCGAGTCGGGGGCGCCGGTTTCGAGTTCTCGAGACAACACGTGGACGGGGCATAATCGTCATGTATTCGTTTCGTGTGGCCTGTGCGCTGTCGAGTGCGCTGTGGGTGTCGCGGTGGCCGGTGCGCGGCGCACGTGCGACGCGTACCTCGCCGCTCGCGCGTCGCGGTCGACGCTTGAACTACCTCGCGGTCCGCGCGTATGAAACAGGATTTAGCTTGAGGACTGTCAGTCGCGTATGACACACACGGCAGTCATGTGTGCCACGCGTGACAACAACCTTAAAAACCCCTGGAAGCTACCTTCTCGACTACCGATTCGATTGCCCCGGAATAAAGTCCCGATGCGGTCGTGCGGCGGGCCGGTGGGCATCGCTCTCCGCAGCACTTTCAACCGCGTCCTTTTTTTGTCCGGGCTCATCAGAGGCCGCCAACAGTCTCAGGTTAACCCTTACGCCGATGGGCGCTTTGACTGGGTGAGCCGTCATGTAGCTGGGGCATGAGGAGCAGACCACGGAACCTGTCTGCGAACAGGCATCCGCGGGAGGGGCCGGAAGGGCGCAGATGGTGTGCGAACAGCTGGGAGTGGGCCGAGCTTGTCTAGTGATCCGCGAGGGAAGAGGCGCGAGCGGGGAACGCCCTTAGCACTGTGGCCAGAGCGCACCGACCGCCATCGCCATCCTCCAGCTGCGAGCACTTTACAGGAGTTTGTCGATGTCAGCGGCGATCAGGTTGGTGTCGAAGTAGCGCGAGTAGCGCTTGACGGGCTTGCCGTCTGGGCCAACAAGGAACTTCTCGAAGTTCCATGCAATGTCAGAGCGCGCCACCGGCGTCCAGAGCACAACAGTCGAGCCGCCGAACTTGCCACGCGGCAGAATGAGTGCATCCGGGTCAGCGACGCCGTTGCCCTTGGTGTCGACCATCTCATCGCTCGGGATCATCATCGCTGCTTTGAGCCACTTGAAAAGCGGGTGGGCGTCGGCACCGTTCACGTCGGTTTTCTCAAAGACGGTAATGCTCGGGGCGAGCGCGAAGTCATTGCCGGGGCGCACGTACTTGAGGGTGTTGAGGAACTCAGAGTTGTCCTCGTTGGTCTGGTGGCCAAACTGGTTGCAAGGGAAGGCGAGGATATCGACTTTGTTGCCGTACTTCTTAGCCAAGGCATTCATCGCAGTGAAGTCCTTGGTCGTCGTGCCTCACAAGGACGCGACGTTGAGGATGAGCACGGGCTTGCCCTTGTACGCGCTGAAGCTGGAGGGAGTGCCGTCAATCTTGGGCGCCGAAAGGTCGTAAAAGGCCGACATCGTTGGCGACACGGCGGTGCGGACGGCGCGCGAGCGCATGGCGGCCGCATTGCCGGGCGCGAAGCCGTAGGCCGAAGCCGACGACAGAGCAAGCAGCGAGACGCGGAGCATTGAAGACGCGGGGTGCGATCTCCGCGTGGAGACTGTGGAGTGGAGCACCGTACCCGAGTAGCTTCGTTCTTGGAAGTTTCCAGATCTTCGAGATGAAAAGACGTCCAGCAACTCCTCACGGATGTGCTCCGTGTATGGCACCCGCAGTCCGACTTTGACGAACCAAAAGAATGACCCAGAGGATGTTCTAACTTCTAAGCTTCTTACCGCTATTTACGCGATGATCCGCAATGTACTACGGACGTGTGTCTAAAATCGCGTTGCAGCACGGCGACCGCTTGCGACGGCGACATAGCAAATAATATGTAATCCAGTAATCCATTAGCCTGTTGTCCCGGGAAGGAGGCGAAGCACGGAGGTACCAACGGTCCAACGCGCACGCACGTGCTCCCGCGAGATATTTGGTGAGTAATGTGCCCCTATGCCCCTGGCAAGGCCCTGGCAAGGTGCTAAGTTTGCGGGAAAGTGACGAAACTCGAACGACGCATTCGCAATCCCCCATTCGCCTCTGAGCGACGGGCCCCACATCATGAGCTGCACTGCGACGGTGCGGTGCCCATCTGCCTCGCTCGCTCGCCGCGCCGCGGCCGGATGCGCCATGCTACGTGCGTGCGTCGCGCTGTGCGCTCGCCTCACTGTGTGGCGGAACCTCGTGCGTGCTCCCTCGCAGGTCAAGTGGTTCGACCGCAAGAAGGGCATCGGCTTTGCAACGCCAGCAGCGGGTGGGGATGACATCTTCATCCACCGGCGCAACTTCACTACGCAGTTCACTCTCGATGAGAACGACGAGGTCTTCTACGACGTTGGCGAGTATGAGGGCCGTCCGACGGCTATCAAGATCAGCGTGCCGCCCGACAAGGTGAGCAAGGCCCCACCGAGGCGTGTCCGCGGCCGCAACGCCAAGAAGAGTCTTGACGAGGAAGCGGAGACTGTGGCCGTGGAGAAAGATGCGGAGGCGTTGGCCGAGCAGAGCGCCCCCGCGGCGCCGGCAGCGGAGGGTGCGGCGACTGGCGACAAGCCCGGCGGCGGGCGCGACTCCAAGACGCGCAGAAGGCCGGTACGCTGCTCGCCTGTGCTCCTGATTTCGTCTTCGCTCCGCAGACTGGCCGCAACGGCGCACTCCTGTCCCCATAAGCCCGTGCCCCTCGCATATGTGCACCTTCGCAGAACTCGGGCAATCGCGAGAGACGCAACGACAAGGGCCTGGGAGGCCAAGGTTCCGTGAGCGATGGCAAAGGTTCTGCCCGCCGGAGCGAGGCTCGCAATGAGGCCAAGCAGCAGACGGCGGAGGTGGCGTGAGCCGCCGCATTCTCGGCGAATCGGTGGGATTCGGGAGGTCGGGGCTTGCTTGCAAGCCCCTCGGCTGCAGCGTGGGATCGCTGGGGGGAAGGGTCTGGAGCGCTCGAAGATGTACTCCCCACACAGAGCATTGATCCACTACCGCATGACCCGTCATTCGCGAACGAGAAACGCGGAACGGCAGAATCTTGTACATGCTTTGTGGGGCTGGCTGGGGCGCCCGTGCAGCGCTGCTCGCCGAGAAGCTTGCCGAGAGAGATGCCGACTTGCCCCGTCGCGCGCGGCGGACGTGGGGAGGAGCCTAGGATGCGTAGACAAGCGTGCGCCATACGTGTGTATGCATCATCATCATGTGTGGTGTGGTGTACATGCGCATGTGTACGCTGTGTCGCGAGGTATTTTTGTGGCGCGCCTTGTCGTGCGCTTCACGGCGGCGCTCTGACGCACCGAAGCTCTTCTTCTCGCGCTGCGTCATGGCGTCAACCGCTGCCATGCTGCCCAAGGCGGTTGCCCCGGGCATGGACGTGGACATGCCCGACGTGCTCGGCTTGCCCACAGGCAAGGGCGCGGGCACCTCGCAGACAGACTTGTACTCCAGGATGAAGGCGCTGCAGAAGCACCTGCAGTTCCTCGACATTCAGGAGGAGTACATCAAGGATGAGATGTCCAACCTGAAGCGCGAGCTCGTGCGCGCTAAGGAGGAGGTCAAGCGCATCCAGTCCGTCCCGCTTGTCATCGGTCAGTTCCTCGAGATCATCGACCACAACCACGGAATCGTCTCCTCGACGACGGGCTCCAATTACTATGTGCGCATCCTCTCCACAATCAACCGCGAGCTGCTCAAACCAGGAGCGTCGGTGGCGCTTCATCGGCACTCGAACGCCGTGGTCGACGTGCTACCGCCTGAGGCGGACTCGTCCATATCGATGCTCGGCGCCGACGAGAGGCCCGATGTGTCGTACAACGATATTGGCGGCTGCGACCAACAAAAGCAGGAGATCCGCGAAGCGGTCGAGCTGCCGCTCACGCACCATGACCTGTACGCGCAGATTGGCATCGATCCGCCGCGTGGCGTGCTCCTGTACGGCCCGCCGGGAACCGGAAAGACGATGCTCGCAAAGGCGGTCGCGCATCACACGACCGCCGCATTTATCCGCGTCGTCGGCTCCGAGTTCGTGCAAAAGTACCTTGGCGAGGGGCCTCGGATGGTGCGCGACGTTTTCCGCCTCGCGCGTGAGAATGCGCCCGCCGTGATCTTCATCGACGAGGTGGACGCGATCGCTACGAAGCGATTCGACGCGCAGACGGGCGCCGACCGCGAGGTGCAGCGCATCCTGATGGAGTTGCTGACGCAGATGGACGGCTTCGACCAAAGCGTCAACGTCAAGGTGATCATGTGTACCAACCGCGCAGACACGCTCGATCCGGCGCTGCTGCGGCCGGGGCGACTGGACCGCAAGATTGAGTTCCCGCAGCCTGGTCGGCGTGAGAAGCGGCTCATTTTCCAGGTTCTCACTGCGCCCATGAATCTCTCCGAGGACGTCGACCTCGAGGACTACGTCTCGCGCCCTGAAAAGATTTCAGGAGCCGAGATTGCGTGCATCGTGCAGGAGGCGGGCATGCAGGCTGTGCGCAACAACCGTTACGTGGTGCTGCCCAAGGATTTCGAGAAAGGGTACAAGGCCAACACGCAGAAGAATGACAAAGACTGTAAGCGAGGGAGAATCCGAAACGCTCACGCTCGTGATCCCTCTTCCGACCCTTGCTTCCTCTCACCATACGCGTGCTCGTGGATGTCTGTATCGCAGTTGAGTTTTATCGCTGAAGCCCGGATGGCATCGCGGACCTGCTGCGAAGATGCACGAACACACGTGCGGAAACGAGGCGAAGTCCGCGCTCCGCGCCTGTTGGGGCGGCGTCCTGGCGAGACCGAGAGTCCTCGCGGGGTGTACGCGCCGGGGTGGCTGCCAGGGGGGCACAGGGTTGTGTTGATCCAAAGACGTTCGTGCTCGCCGGCACACGCGTTTCGTAATTAGATGGAGGTTAATCAACAGGTTAATCATAAAGACGGGTGTTTTTCGAATTAGTTATCGACTCTGTGTCTCCGCTGCCTCGACTGTACCTCACGAAGCTGGGACCTCGCTCGTGACGCCGGACATGCTCGCAACGGCGCCCATTCTCTCCAATGTGAATGGAACAATCTCAGCGGCCCAGATCGTCTCCCTGCAAAATGCTCTCCGCCGTCGCGCTGCTTTGCTCAACCTCGGTGAGCGACAGCAGATAACCTTGACAGGATGACCCGCCGCTTTGCACAGCACCTACTGGACGTGCCACTGGGGACGCGCGAGACCATCCGCAGAAAAAGGCACACGAGGCACACCATGCGCTTATTCTTGTCTCGTCATCGCCTGAAACGCTCTGCGTGTGGTTCTCTGACCGCGACCGCAGGCCTTCGCGCCGACCACGATGCGCGCCGCCGTGCAGACCCGCGCTGCCTCTCCATCGTAAGTACCGCATCCCTGCGCGCGGCGCTCCCTCGCCAGTGGCAGCGCAGAAGGCAGCGTTGAAGGCAGCGCCGCAGCGGAGCTTGATGATCCCTCCACGCTGCTTATCACTCCACGACCATTCTCGACTGCGCGCTCAGGATGTCGATGGAGGAGCCGGTTGCGCGCCGCGAGCTGCTCTCCAAGGTGCTCGGCGTGTCTGCGCTGCTCGGCGCTGCTGCTGCGAACGCGGAGATTGACTACGCTGGCGTCGGCTACCTCGGTGGTGCGTCGATCATTGACGTGAACAACGCCAACATCCGCGTGTACCAGAAGCTGCCGGGTGTCTACCCCAACGCGGCGGGTAAGATTGTGTCCAATGCGCCATACAAGTCGAAGGAGGAGCTCTACACGAAGGCCAAGCTGACTGGCCCTGAGGCGGCCGCCGTTAAGAAGTACGATGCGAAGTTCATCTTCCTCGAGCCGCGCCCCGAGTACATCATCGACAACATTAACAACGGCCTCTACCGTTAAGCCTTAGGCGCCACTTTGGGGCGGTTGGCGGACACGCCTGCGCCCTGCTCTCCGTGGGGCACGGCGATCTCCGCGGGCTTCAGAGCTTAATTTACGCGCCCACGAGTTGCCATGTATGGGCATCGGTCCGCCTCGGGTTGGCGGCTCACTGGTACACGTTTATGAAACTCTGTTTTTTCGCCGTTTGACGCTTCCTGCGCGCGCAACGCCCACGATGGCGTTCGCCGAAGATGGCCGCCTCGTCGCTGAAATGAGGATTCAGGCGCAGGGCAGGAAACCGGATGCCGGTGGATCAAGGCGGCTGCTGTTGAAGATCCAAGCCACGATGAGCGGAAGGCTAGTCAGCGTGGGCAGCTCCCTCTCGTTTGACAATCCACGTGGACATAAATACACCATCGTGCACCTCAGGGGTAGGCACAGCGCCACCATGACAGTGGGGCGCATCACTTGCCGTACGCATGTGCAGATCGAGGAGGCGACGGCGACACCGGAGCAGGAGACGACACTCCTTGACCATCACACACTGCATCATGGCAGCTTGACCACCACGGTCAGTTCCACTGGTAGCGCCGTGATCAGTTTGAGGCCTGCCGATGCGAGCATATTTCCAGCGCAGCGCAGAGGATATGAGGCGCTCTGTGCGCTGCTAAGCGCGTCGTTGCCGCCGCACGCTGACGATTTCCGCCGCTGCTCCATCCGGCCGCCGTCTGGGGCCTTGCTCTCGGGCCCACCGGGAACTGGTAAGACGCACCTGGTACGTACAGTAGCTGCCACCTTCGGCGCTCCGCTCGTCGCGTTTAGCGGCGGCGCGCGCAGCATCTTGACGTTCAGCGGCGTCGATGCCAGCGCGGACGGCTCCGTCAGCGTCGATGGCCCAGGCGGCGGAGCAACGGGAGCGGAGGAGGCCGCGACACGTCTCCGCGCTGCATTTCTATTGGCGGCGCGATTGGCCCGGCGTGCGAGCAGCGCGCGCGGCTCGCCCGTGTGCGCAATCCTCTTCCTCGACGAGCTCGACGTGCTGTGCCCAAAGAGGTCGGAAGCGACGACCACCGCCGAACAGGCGCGCTGCGTGGCCATGCTTCTCACGCTCCTCGACGGTTTTCGCTCCCGGGCGATCGGACGCGTGCTGGCCGTGGCGGCGTCGAACCGTCCGCATGCGCTCGACGAGGCGCTGCGCCGGCCAGGCCGCCTCGAGTGGGAGGTGCCGCTTGGGTTGCCCTCCGCGGCCGAGCGTGAGGCGGCGTTGCGCCTCTGCTGCAGGGGGGTGCGCCTCCATCCAGCTGTGGATCTCGAGCTGATCGCTCACGAGTGCCACGGGTGCGCTGCCGCCGACCTCATCGCACTGGTGCGCGAGGCAGCCCTCTCGGCTGCACGCGCGCATGCTGCCGCAGCACGCGCTCCACCCGCAGAGGCAGATGCTAGTGCGGCGACGACAACGGCCCTTCAGGAGGGCGAGCAGGAGGGCGAGCAGGAGGGCGAGCGGGAGGGCAAGGGAACGAACACGCCACTTGCGCAGTCGCCCGGGATCGCACCGGCATCAGTAGCCCTGCGGCCGGCTGACTGGCTGGCGGCGCTCGGGTGCGTGCGTGCCTCTGTGCTCCGTGCCTCGGCCTCGGCCCAGCCTCCGGCTTCGCCGCTGCACTGGGACGCAATCGGCGGCGTTCCCGACGTCAAGCGGCGGCTGCGCCGCGCGATCGAGTGGCCGCTCACGCGCGCGGCGGCGTATAGACGCCTAGGCGTCGTCGCCCCTCGTGGTGTACTGCTGCACGGGCCACCAGGGTGCGCCAAAACCTCGCTCGCGCGTGCCGCAGCCGGAGCCAGTGGCGTCAGCTTCCATTATCTCAGTGGCGCGGCGCTTTACTCGCCATACGTGGGTGAGGCGGAGCGGCAGCTGCGCGAACTCTTCTCGCTCGGACGCGCGTGTGCGCCCGCGCTCATCTTTCTCGACGAGCTCGATGCCATCGTCGGAAACCGAGGCGGCGGCGGCGGCGGTGGCGGCGGCGGCAGCGGCGGCGTTGGCGAGTCGGTGCAGCTGCGTGTTCTCTCGACGCTGCTCAACGAGATGGATGGCATCGCCCCTGCTGCTCAGCTGGTCGTCATCGGTGCGACGAATCGACTCGACACGATCGACGCGGCGCTACTTCGACCTGGCCGTTTCGACGAGCTCATTCATGTGCCCCTGCCCGACGGCGCCGGCCGGGCCGAGGTGCTCCGCGTGCACACGCGAACCATGCCGCTCGCCCCGGCAGTCCACCTAGATAGTCTGGCGGCGCGATGCGAGGCGTGGAGTGGCGCGCAGCTCGCGGGCATGTGCCGCGAGGCAGCCATGCAGGCACTCAGAGAGAACCTACATGCGACGCTGATTGAGCCGCACCACTTTGATGCCGGCTATCTGCAAGTCCACGGCGCAGCCTGATAACCGCGCTAGATGTGGAACAACGTTGACGACGGACACGCTAGCTGCGGAGCACCCATGATGACGGACACGCTAGCTCTGGACGGCACGTGGATCAAGGCTCCTCGCCGTGAGTGTCGCCAACGTGCCAAAGCGCTCGCCGACGCGCTTGGAATGTCCAAGCAATCTTGCGAGCAAGCTCTCAAACTCAAAGACGGTGACCAGGATGCTGCTACCACATACCTCGTCTAGATGCTGTCCTCGAAGAACATGCTGCTGGATGCCAGCGAGATACTGGCGTGCAGAGCTGCGCCCTCGAACAAACGGCTCAGCAAGTAGAGGCGCAGTCGGTGCTGTCGCCGCTAGCGCCGGCATTCGTTCATCCGCAGATGGCTGCGGTGTCGGGCATCGTGTCGGGCGGCGTGAGGAGCACGAACAACAGCTCGGAGTGCTCGAGGAACCAAAGCTGCCGGGCCCCTCCGCCGCTCATACCGCCGCCGCCGCCGGTGCAGGTGCTCGACACAGCTCCGATGTTAGACCCGATACACATTCCACCCGTGGTCGAGAATGCATCCTTTATCAATCGCAGCTAGAGGAGTTCGCCAACGAGTTCGTAGGCCCGCTCAAGCCAGGATCCATAAGATATCGCAGCGCCATGCGCAGTGTGCTCGAGGGAGCACGTGTAGGGCCAAGGCAACGAGGCCAAGGCAACGAGGCCAAGCCCAAGGCCGAAGGCGGGGCGGTGGAACCGTTGGCGTGTCATTGCACATTGGCGGTGGAAGGCGCGCGGCCTTTGGCGCTTTGTCTACGCTTTATCGTGTTGTTCGGATGGTTCGCGTTAATCGAAATACTTGAAGGCGCGCCGAGCCTAGCCGATCGCCCAGAGGCCTCGCGCTGAACGGAACAAAGACGTGCCGCGGGATCGCGCCCCGGCGCGGACGGGGCGTGTACGTACCGTACGCTACGCGGTGTACGGCAGCCGTTTAGAACGGGGCTACACGCCACCCGGACGTTGCGCTTGCGGGACCGTTGCCTCTAAAAATTTGTTGTGTCGTAATGTCGAACATGTCGTGTACATGTGTTGACGGCGGTGTGTACCGCTTCGGCATCCAACATCCTCGTCGATGCATCGCGCAGTTCGCACGATCGGGGGGAGGATCCCCGGATCGGGCCCGTTCTGCGCCGTTGCGGTTTCTACGGGACGAACGAAACACGAACGCGCCGTTATTCCTGCGAGACCGCACCACGCGACGAGGAGCGAGGCGTGCGCCCGCGGCGGGAGTACCCTCCCGATACCAACGGTCACCACCAACCTCACCAGTGACTCGCTGGCGTGTGCGTGTACCCGATGGCAAAGTCTCGCCACGCGTCCCACGGGCCCTCTTTGATAGGCTCATCCCCAGCAACGTCCTCGGGTTGGCGGAGCGCTGTTGCTGGCGCCTGCTCGACGGTTACGGCGCGATCTGACGGGTCGGCGAGCGCTGCTGCAGCTCCGTCGCCATTGTCCTGCCCGGGCCCCGCATGCTGCCCTGCCGCGGAGTGGGTGCCGCCGCCGATGGACGGCGCATCAAGGTCAACCTCGCAGACCACCTCGCCAGTGAAGCTGCTGTCAAAGTTGGTAGTGTCGAGCGCCTGCACGGACGGCGAGGCGCCCACGAGCGTTGGCTGAAAAATAGGCTTATAGTCGCGCGCAAGCACTCGCCGAAACTCGAGCGGCTTGAAAAACTGTTGCTGCTGGATCTGGGCTGCGCCCCGTGCGCCCAGCCGTCGCAGCGGGTCGCGAACCAGCAGGCGCTCAAGAAGCCCGCGCGCCGCCTTGCTCATGCTCGGCGGCCATCGGAGGTCGCCGCACAGGATTTTGCGATACATCTCGTGCAGATTGCGCGAGTAGAAAGGCGGAGCCCCCGCAAGCGTCTCGTAGATCAGAGTGCCGAAGCTCCACCAGTCGACCGCGATGCCGTGACCGGTGCCTAGCAGTACCTCGGGTGCCATGTAAGATGGCGTGCCACAAAAGGTGCTGCCACCCGCGTCCAGCGCCCCTTGAATTTTCTTTGCGAGGCCAAAGTCGGAGAGGCGCACATGGCCTTCGCCATCAAGCAGCACGTTCTCGGGCTTCAAGTCGCGGTACACGAAGCATGCGCGGTGGAGTGCGTCGAGCGCGAGAAGGATCTCAGCTGCGTACAAGCGCACTCGCGGCTCGGAGAAGGCACCTTCGCGCCGCAGATGGAAAAAGAGCTCGCCACCGCTTTGGAGGGCCATCACGAGGAAGAGCGTGCTGTCACTCTGAAAGGCGTAGTGAAGCGTCACGATGAACGGATGCCGCATCGTTTCGAGGATCGTGCGCTCCGTTAGAGTGTGACGCACCTGATTCCGGGCGATCACATCCGCCTTGTGCATCACTTTCATGGCATACAGCGCACTGGAGCCGCGCTTGCGCACCTGCAGCACTTTGCCATAAGTGCCACGGCCAAGCACGGCAAGGACTTCAAAGTCATCACGCCGCATGATGGCGTGCGCTGGCGTGTGCGTGACAGAATCAAGCGGCACCGGAGGAAGCGGCACCACCGAACCGGTTTCATTCGTACAGAAGCTCGTAGACACGTCGTCTGATGTGGTCGTCGAGCAGCAGCAGCAACACCAACAGGGCATGAGAAAGTTTGCGAGCACTCCGCAACCAAGTTGTTAGTCAGCGAATATGTAAAAAGTGAGCCTGCCCGGAACTTACACAACGCACTGGCGCTTTGGCCAGGCAGCACGCGCTGCGCTGCTCAACACGTTGGCGCTCGCGCTCGCAGGAGAGGGAGTGACAGTGACAGCACGAGGACCAGCCGTGAGCTCGTGTGCCGGCCGCTTCTCCATTTGCTGCGTGCCTGCGTGAAGCAGCTCCAGCGCCGAGCGCAGCCGCAGCTGGTGTAGCGCCGCGCGCTTGACGAGCGCGTACCGCCCTTGAGGCCCGAGCTCAAGCAGCAGCCTCTCTCGCGCGCTGTGGAGCCGCTTCAGCGCCTCGTGGACGGTGAGCCGAGGGTCGAGGCAGAGCTCCTCGGCCGCGGGCGGCAGCGCTGTGCCAGGCGGCACGCCCACGGCCTCGGCGTGCAGCACGAGCGGCTCGACGCGCCGCGCGGCCGCCTCGTCGCGCGCGCGCTTTGTGCGCCGCCCGCGGCCTGTGGCTGCACCCGAGGGCAGGAGCGGCTGCCCGGGCAATCGCACGAGCACGAAGCTCGGATCGTCGTCGTGCTCGTCGTCGTCATCGCCGGGCGTGACGCCCAGCTCGTCGCGCGCGAGCCGCTGCACGCCGTAAAGGCCGTCGTAGCGCAACACCTCGCGCCGTCGCCGGCCTGCCACCTCACCGGCCACACGCAGCACGTTCGTCGCCGCCTCGGCGCTCACCGCGCGCAGAAGGCGAACCGGCCGGCCGCGCTCAGCGCTCGTTGCGAGCGCGCAGCGCGAAGCCGCGCGCTGCGCCGGCGTCTGGCCACAGCCGCGGTATGCGACGCGATCAGCCTCATCCTCACACGGCGTCTCGGCGGTCAGGACGAGAGACTCGACGCCTTCGCACGTGTAAGTCATTTCGCTCAGGAAGTGGCGGTGCAAACCGAGCACGACGAGCTCGGTGCGGTGGAGGACCATCGTCCCGACGGGCACCTCGTCAATCGCCCCGAAGCGAAGTTGCGGCGCTCCGCAATTGCGCAGCACCATGTTGAGTGCGATGAGTTCGCAGCGTGCGTCATCCTTATTATTTGCCGTCGATGCCGCCTGTGTGAGCGCGTTCAGATAGAAATTGAGGAGGGGAAGCTTCAGGACCAGGTCGTGCGTTGTGAAAGGCGCCTGCTCATGCGAAAGCAGCGGCATTTTTAGACAGCGAAGAGGAAGAGCGCAATATTATTTCATCGAAGCCGATAGGATCGCCTCGCCCCACGCACACACTCTGAGGCAGGAAGTGACTGCAGTTACAGCACGCGCAAAAGAACTATACACGCGACGCACGCACGGGCCAGCGCGTATAGCGCCTGTACCCCCCGTGCGCCGTGGCCACGTTCTCTGAATAGTAAGAATAGTACGTTCTCTGAATTGTGAATTGTGGTTTCTCAGGTGACGCGGTCACGACGGTCACGAGGACCGGCCGCCACCACCGCGCTCGCGGTCGAGCACGCGCTGCCAAGCGGGTGCCCGCGCTGAGTTGCGACGGCCATCGCCGCCGCCCTGGTTCGGGTTCACACCCGCGCCTCCTGGGCGTGCGCCAACTTGTTGCGCCAATTTGTTGGTGGGGGCGGGAAGGAAGAAGGACTCGGAGCCTCCGGCGAGCGGGTTCCATGACCCCGTAGTGCCGGGGCCGCCACCCTGCAGGCCACCCGCCGAGTGGGGCGCCGAACCGCCAACGCCGGCCCCGCCAAGTCCGAGCAGATCCGAAGGTCCAGCGCCAGCCATGCCCGCCATCAACTCGAAGTTGAGCGATGTGAGCTTGAGAGGAACCTTGTGGTTCGGGCGCATCGCGTCCAACGCGGCCATGGCGGTGGGGTTCTGCTGCGGCGGCCGCTCATTGGAGAGGAGCAGGTCGGCGCGGTCGCGCTCATCGGGGCCGACGTCGCGCCCATCGAGCACGCGCAGTGGCGGTATCTTGCGCAACGTGGTCGCGCGGTAGAGAGGTTTGCGCGCGCACGGATTGTTAGCCAGCACAAGCTCATGCAGCGACGGAAGCTGGCTGAGCTTTTCGATCTCGATCAGCTCAGCGATGCGGTTGCCGCCGAGGAAGAGCGCGTGTAGCAGCGGCAACGGCCCAAAGTGCGAGAGGGAGCGAAGTCCAACCTCCTCCATCCGCAGCTCGCGCAAATTGTTCAGCGAGGCGAGCGAGCCCGGCTCGAGCGCCTTGATCTTGTTGCGGTCGAGCACAAGTTCCCTAAGGTGCAGCAACCCATCGAGGCCGTCGATGCGTGTGAGCTCGTTGCCCTGTAGGTGGAGGACCTTCAGTGAGGAAACCAGGTGCAATCGCAGCACTGGCAGGTCCGTCAGCTGGTTGAAGCCGAGCTGAAGGACCTCGAGGTGCGGCATCGAAGCCAACCCACTGCCGCCGCCGCTTTCGCCGACGACCATGACGCTGCTGCCACCGCCACTGTGGGCGCCACCTCGGCCACCACGCACGGTGGCGCCGCTTTCGGCGAGCGTGCTCAGCAGGTTGTTGTTCAGGCGTAGCACGGTGAGCGCGGGCAACTTTGGCAGCGTCGCCAGAGAGCTCACCGCGTTGCCATCAAGGTTGAGCTCCCGCAGGTTGGCGAAGCCATCGGCGTGCAGCGCGTCGAGCTCCCGCAGCTTGGATCGCGAGAGGTCGAGCTCGCGCACGTGCTGCCAGAACGAGTGGCCGAGCTTCTCGACCAGGTGCTCGGTAGTCAACCGGCCCGCAAACTTTTCGCGCGCGGAAGACTGCTCAGCGGATTCGATGCCTACGCCGTCGAGTACCTTGAGCTTGCGCACCTGATAGATGGTGTACGACCTGTAATCGCTCGCCTCGCACAGCGGGTTGCCGGAGAGATCGAGGATGATGAGCTTAGGCAGCTCCTTGAGCTGCTGGACATCCTTGAGCGCAACGAGCCGATTGTTGCCTATGTACAGCTCCATGAGCGAGAGCAGCTTCGCGAGGGGCGCAAGCGAAGAAATGTCGTTATCCTCGAGAGATAACTGCGACAGTTGATTGAGGCCCTCCAAGCCCTCGACGTGCGTTATGCGATTCTTGCCAAGGTCGAGTTTAGTCAGGCGTTTCAAGCCGCTCAAATTCTCGAGCTTGCATATGCGATTATCCTCGAGCGAGAGCTCCTCAAGCGCAACGCACCGCTCGAGCCCCTCAAGCCGTGTGAGCGCGTTGTCGCAGAACGAGGCACGCCGCAGGTTGACGAGCTTATCGAGCCCCTGCAGCTTGTGCAGATGCTGGTGGTTCAACTCGAGCTCCTCCACGTGCCGCCACCACCCATCGGGGCCGCCATCACCATCGGCGCCGTTGGTCGCGCCTGCTGCTGACCAAGGGCTGGTGCCATCGCTGCTTGCCGGCGGGTCTGGCGCGCCGCTGCTGCTGCCGTCGTCTCGGCCCTCTGCGAGGGTGTTCGGCCGGAGCGAGTACGAATAGCGCTTCGAGTGGTAGGCGTGGGCTCGTATGAGAGCGGGTGTAATGCACGTGGCATTCGCGATCGAGCTCGCGGACTGGCGCTTGCTTTCGACGCTGACGCCGTCGAGTCGGCTCAGCTTGGGAAGCTGAGCGAGCAGATGCGGCCGGTAGGACTTCACCTCGCACACGGCGTTATTACGCAACGAGAGGGCGGCTAGGAGCGGCACGTACTTCGCGAGCACTGTGACGTCATCGAGGCGATAGATGAGGTTGTTGTTGAGCTCGAGACTGCGCAGCGCTGGAACGCCCTTGAGACCCTCGATTCGCTTGATAAGATTGAAACCCAGATCCAGCTGCTCAAGATTGCGGCAGCCGTCGAGGCCCTCGATGCGCGCGATCTCGTTGAAGCAGAGCACGAGCGTGCGCAGCTGTGGCAGCTCGCCGAGCCCCTCGATTTGCCGCAACGAACTGCCGTGCAAGTTAAGCACCTCAAGCTTCGCCCAATCGGCGCCGGAGGTCTGCTGCAGCAGCTGCCCCATCCCCGTAGCCTCCAGCTGGCCCCGCGGCGGCAGCAGTGGCGGCATGTTCAGCGCCGCCGTGCATTCCGCGTCGTAGGGGTCAGCCGCCGATGCGAGCGAGCACTGCTGCACGAAGCGGAGCAGCGGCCGCGTCAGATTCGCCAGGTCGATCGCTTCGGCGTCCGACGGTACGCCGTTCGCACCCAGCCCACCGCCCAACTCGGCCAGCTGCGACGCCGAGGGGTCGCGCTCGGCCTTAGCCTGCGTGGGCAGGTACTCAAGCTCGACCAGATACTCGGGCAGCACAAGGGCTGGCTCGAAGACGAACCAGCGCCGCTGCTTCGGATCGCGGCTCGAGGCCCGGTACACCGAGGCGAACCCGATGTAATCGGCGCGCTTGATGGGCGCGCGATCGGCCTCGTCATCGCCCTTGCAGTCGCCGCCAGCAGCGCCAGCAGGGGCACCGCCCTTTTCTTGCGCGCAGCGCGAGAGGAACACTTTTGTGATCAGCAGCTGCGCGTGCAGATGGGGCGCGTGGCGGGCGGGCGGCTGGCCTGCGAGAAGAGCCGTGCGCTCGTCCAGCGGCAGTGCGTTGACCTGCCTCGTGAGGCGTGGCAGATCGCACAAAGCGACCGAGTTGGAGAGTGGCACAGCGCTGTGGCCGCACGGTCGCCGGTAGCTCTCCACGTCACGGAAGCCGTCCTCCATGGTGCGCGCGAGCTCGCCCGGCATCTCGGGTGGCTCCGCATAGAAGAGGTACTCGAGAGAGCGCTTGTACGAGCCATCAGCCGTGCTCACGAGCTCCTCGAGCCGCTGCTCGAACTGGTTGCGCAGATGGCGATTGTGGATACGCGTCACGCGCGTCACGCGCAACCCTCCGATGCCGAGCTCCGCGTAGTCCGCTGCCACGAAGCGCGAGGTGACGAGGTCAACACACGACATGTACCACACGTCGGCCGGTTTGCCGTCCTCGAGGCGGATGTTGCCTCCTGTCTCAAGCTCCACCATGAGCCGGCAGATGGACGTTTGGCTCGTCTCGCACACGAGAGACTTGAGTGCGGCCAAGCGCGCCTCGATCTCCTCGATCTCCCGCGTCTTCGCCTCAATCCCGGCCATGAGCACATCAAGCTTCCGCCTGAGTGCCCCGATGGCCGCGGGCTCGCCGCCGCTGCTGCCGCCGCCGCCGCTGGATGCCAGGGCGATACTGCTATCGTGGAGCTCGCGTTCGACGTCCTTAGCTTGGCGCAGGAGCACATTCAGGTTCAGGTTGATCTGCGATATCTTTGTCTGCCGTACCTCGGTGGCCTTGCGCAACACGTTCGAGGTGTTGCGCTTCAGCGTCTTGATTCGCATGTTGTAGTACATTTTCTTCTTCATGTAGGTAGCCTCGGCGAGGGCTCGTAGCTCATCTGTGACCAGCATCGAATCGAGCTGCTGCAGCTGCGGCATGTGGAAGAGCACGTACGTCTGATAATTACAAAGCGAGCACAGCGGATTCTCGCCGAAGTGCGGCTCGCTCATCGCTATCTTCGTGAGCTTGCGCATGCGCCCCAGCGTGGGTACGTCCTTGAAGTTCGCGAGCAGGTTGCCGGCGAGGTTGAGGTCTTCCAGGTTCTGATTGCACGTAAGCGCGTCGCCCACTGCGTCGATGCGATTGCAGCCGAGCCACAGCGTCGTCAGCGCAGACAGGCCCTCGAGGCCCTTCAGCCGCCCGATGGTGTTGTCATTGAGCCATAGCGTGCGCAGCTTGGAAAGATGGCGAAGCACAGAGCTCTCCATCTCGGTGAGTCGATTGTGGCTGCAGTCGAGGTGCGTGAGCGAGGAGCATGCCTCCAGGCCGTTTAAGCTGCGAAGGCCCGTCTCTGTCATGCACAGCCGTTGCAGCTGCTGCATGCCGCTGAGGCCTACGACACGCGGCATGGGCTCGAGATGGATGGCGAGCTCGCGCAGGTTGACGAAGTCGGTCAGGTGCTCAGGGTTGGGTAGGCTGTTCATGAACAGCTCCAGCGTTGTCACCTCTGCACAGCGACGCAGGTACTCGTCCTCTGGAAGACCGGCGCTTGACTCGTCATTGGTGAGCAGCTCGCGTGATGCCCAGTAGAGCAGCGAGATACGCTCCTCTCGCAGGGTCTTCTGCTGCCGAGGCTCATCACTGCTGCCGCTGGCCGACGAGACGTCTGCCTCGGCCGCAGACATCGCGACGAAAGATGAATCCAGTAATGAAAAACTTCCCTTGACTCAAGCCATTTTCTCCGTGAATTTTTGAATCCTCTTGATGCGTCGTATTGGTGGCATTTTCGTGAAGTGTAGTGGTTAAGTCAATGTTCGCTTCATCGACGATCGCCGCCGACGACGATCCGATCGCAGCTCTCGCGGCAATCGAGCACGCCGCGTCCTTTGTCGCCTCGGACACGGCACAGCTCCTTGGAGGCCTCCAGGCCAGCTTGCAGTCGGTGCGCAGCTCACACCCGAACACGTTCGGATTGCATCGAGAGTGGCCGACTAACTGCTCTTGTGTGGCGTGGCATGCAGCTCTCACATGCATCCGTCGACTACATGGCAGTCTATCACGACACGACACTTCACACGCGAGACGTGCTCGACGAGAGCCTAGCAAATGGTCGCAGTTTCATACAGAAGTGCATCCTGCTGGACCATCGAATGGCAGGCGTGGAGCAACTCGCCTGCCAGCTCTCTGAGATCGATCGGGCGCTCATCGCGCTTGAAGTCGCGTTCCGTCGAGTACCAGAATGATCGACACACCAGGAACGGCGACGGGCGACGAGGAGCTGATGGAGGCGCCAGCGGCGGCGGCGGCGGCGGCGGCGGCGGCGGCGGCGGCGGCAGCGGAGGCAGCGGAGGCCAGCGCGTCGGCGGGGGCGCGCTTTGCCGCCGTGCGCCAGCGTTCGCTGGTGCTTGCGCTCGGGCCTCGGCTGCTCGCACTCGCGCTTCAGCTCGCGCTCGGTCTCGACTGTAGCGTATAGGTCCAGAATAGCGTGACTTGAAGAGTTCTGAGTTGACGGGCGGGCGAGTCCCCGGGTCGCCCAACGACTATGACGTCACTTATGATTGTGTGTACGAATGTAGTTGGTTTTAAGCGTTCTGTGAAAATATTTAGGAGCTCTTAGTCTTGATGGCTAACTTGTGGCTAATTGTGGCTCGAATTGGATGTTGGCGCGTGTCCGGGCTCCTGCGGGCGTGGGGCTCCGGCCTCCGCGCTCGGCGGACCGGACCGACATTTGACATGTCAAAAAGACCTTCTCAAGACAGCAGCCCGATTCGCCGCAGATGTCGGTACAGGCCGTGGACGCGTTGCGAGCGCAAGGGTTTAGGTGGCTGCGCTTCCACGCGGCGAGCACCTCGCCGGCCCCGGCGAGGTTGGCCTCGAACTCCCATGTGTTATCCTCCGTCGGCCAATTGAGCCACTTGACCAAGTACTCAGTGGCGCTGTGCGGCTTGCGGCGCTGTGCGACGATGGCCTCGACCTCGTAGTAGTGCTCCTCGAGGGCGACGAAGGAGCACACACCCTTGTGGTCCTTCTCAAGACAGCAGCCCGATTCGCCGCAGATGTCGGTACAGGCGCATGAAGCGTACGCCATCGTTGAGGGTTGCAGAGGACCTTTTTGTCGAGGCGAAGCGAAAATTCACCAACACAATTCGTTTCGCTCCAGCTTAATCGGGGTTAAGGCCATCTTCTCTTCACGGCGCCGTAACAGCGCCTTTTTGGCCCGTTCCGATGCTACCGTACTGTTCACCGGAACCATACAGGACATTGGTAAGCTACAGGGCCGAAAATACGAGCGCCAGGATCAACCCGATCATAACCCGATCACTAGATGTGACGCGATAGGATCGTGGCGCGGAACGAGTTCAGGCCATGTTCTTGTGCGCATGTGCCACGGCTACCTGATCGCCCTCCCGACGCTTCAACGGCCGCTCCTGCTGCTATCTATATCTCGAAAAGGTGCTC
>Ga0210243_100573_pt1 | contig 31436 bp, 19 predicted proteins | sample ChrtobMeP5a_32mM_FD_155461 | JGI IMG/M metagenome (GOLD analysis project Ga0210243, IMG submission 155461) | Chrysochromulina tobin associated microbial communities from unialgal haptophyte culture, Seattle, Washington, United States - P5a_32mM | ecosystem: Host-associated > Algae > Haptophytes >...
TCGCCCTCGCCCTCGCCCTCGCCCTCGCCCGCGCCCGCGCCCGCGCCCGCGCCCGCGCCCTCGCCTCGCCCTCGCCCGCGCCCGTCGCCGTCACCATCGCCGTCGTCGACCTCGCAACCGAAGCAGATACTTGCGATGCCCGACCTGGCGGCCACGCCCACGAACGCACACTTGACTGGCGAGATGCTGTTCACAGCCCCTCGGGTTCCAGGAAAGGAAAAAGGAAATGCACCCTCGTGGGCGACTACAACAGTCACGACGGCCCTCCAGTGCACGCATGGTCGACACGTCCATGTTTGCGAGTATCCAAACGAGGGCACCGGCGTGGAGGTGGGCAGCAGCTGGGGCCTGCCTCTTTGGGGTCTCGCCGCCTTCGTGGCCGTACTCTCGGCCTTTGCCATGTTGGTCCATTTTCGTGGCAACACGGCGCGTTACGCTCAAGCTGGCGAGGGCAATGAGGCTGAGGCTGCTTATGAGGCATTTGCTGAGCCACAGAAACTTTGAAGAGGCGGCGTACTACAAATACTGCATGAAACGACCTTTGTCTGTCGGACCCGTACTACGCGGCGGCCGTACAGCTTCACCCAGCTTAACTGTGCCTCAACTTGTGTGGGGGCCCGACCGTACGCTGTACGAAAAGCAAGGCCGTACGCACGCGCGTGAAAAGGATACAGTGTACAGTGCCGCTGTGCTGTCGTCGAAGCTCGTGTGACACGACGCGATCATCGGATGACCGTCTCGACGCTCCTGTGTGTCTGTAATGTGTAACTGTATATTGTAATAAAATAAGGGAATGATCAAATACGTAATGCGGATTGTATGCGGATTGCGGTATGCGCGCGAAGTCCGGACGCGGGACGGGGCTCGGGGGCGCTCCATGGGGCGCTCTCCCTGCCAGTCTCGTGGAGACGTGACCTTTGTCATTGAAGTGATCTCAGACACCGTGGACTCTCTAACGTAAGTCTGAGACTTAGTCTCAGACTTTTGACTTGCCAGCATGCTTGCCAGGCTGGGCGATCCGACCCAGCGACTGCCCAGCGACGCCGACGGGGCCGACGCGCAGCCGAGCGTCAGAATATGACGCCGTCGCGCTAATGAGCGTCTTCAGCGACACGTATTTTACACGTATTCACGACAATCCACCATGATGCATGATCGTCAAAACTAACACAGCGCATCGCATCGGCCATCGCGAGATCAGTGCAGTTCGCATGATTGCTCTGCGTCAACCCCCGCAAGACTACGCAAGTGGCGTGTACATGATCTGTTGCCGGTCATCTCACACGCCGACCAGTTACGCTGACCATTCGCGTGGACGTCGTGAGCATGGGTGGTCTCATGGCTCGACTCACGTCTAGGTCCCTGTTATAGGTGTCGCTGTTGGCTGGCGAGAAGCTCTCGGTGAAACTAGTGTGGTGAAGCTCCTGCGGCGTCGTAGCACGCGTCGGCAGGAAGCTGGAGTCGCTCAGGTTGGCCCAGGAGGCTGAGGCTGTGAAGGCGCGGCTTGGGTAGCTCCCGACGACCGTGTCGTGCTGCTTCCCCAGGACTAGGAGCTGTCGCGAGCGATGGTAATTCATCTTGGTGTGCCATTCGTCCGTCTCCGCCAGCCGGTGCGCCTTTTCAACGCGCAGGTGCTCGCGGAAGCACGCCTCATTCTTGACGGCGTACGCCCTCTCAAACGCCATGAGTGCGCGCTTTGCTGGCAAGGCCGGAGGTCTGTGGAAGCGCACATAGTCAGGCACGACTTTCGCGCTGGACCTGCCGAGCGAAACATTGAGGAGGACGTGCGGCGCAGTGGCCTGTAGCGTGTCGCGCCCGCCCTCGGCATTCCCCGTCCTCTCGAGCAACGCGGAGCTGCTCGCGCTCGCGCGCAGTGGACTTCTGTGCGAGGCGAGGGTCGAGGTCGAGGACATGCTCTCAAGCCTGCCCCACGCCCCAGCACCGCCCGCTTTCTGCAGAGGCCGCGTCGTCTCGAAGTAGGAGTTGGCGGCCGTGTGGCTGTGGACGCGCATCGTCGATTCGCGCGCCCAACGTGGTATCATGTCGTTGGCGCTCAGGCAGTGAGCGTCAATGACTGCCTGAGCGCCTTCGCGATTGTACTTCTCGACATCCTCTCTCTGCCTATCGGCGGAAATTCGTTCGTCATCGTCGGCTTGGTGGCGATCGACGCGCCATCGCATAGCCGCAATACGTTCCTTTGATCGCTCTGACCGATACGTCGAGGGGGACGTGGTGCGCGGCAATTCTGCCAGCGCTTCACTCCAAAGAACTGCCATGTCGACCCCTTTGCGCGGCCGCCGCTGATGCTCCTCCTCGAGCTCAAGGTGGCGATGCGTTTCGGCCATCTTCCTGTGTGGCGAAGATCGTCGACCTGGGAGAGGCGCCGCAGTTGCACGCCTCAGTAACGTGCACAAAAATAGAAACACATTCTGAAATTTGCATGCACTCTCGTCCAGGCCATCAGGGAGCGGAAACTTAACGGCAATTTTGGAATTTAATTCCATGCATCCAAGGGAGTCTGTCTCAGTGGTCAAAGGTCTTCATTTCATCAATGCTCTTTTTAAGGTCCCTTCCTTCGAGCTTCGTCCCTAACCGAACGAATGTTTGTGCCGCACAGGCTTCCCCACCGCAGTTTGAGTGTCATACTCTCATCGTCCACGTTCGTGAAGCGCGAGGACACAGGAGTAGAAGCGGCTTGACTCGGTTGGCCCCAGTGCGAGCTCGATCAAGTCGTTTTGGCTCTGCGGCTTCAGGTGCGGCACCGCGCCGTAGGTCCAAGCGTCGATCGCGGGCAGTCGCTGCGGCACCAGCGTGGAGGCTTTCGAGGTGACTCCCTTGGCGAGAAACTCGGCCAGCCGGCCGGCCTGTGCCGCCACGCGCACCGCCTGCACCCAAAGATCCCAATGCGAGAAGAGAGCGCGCCAGAAGGGCTGCACGGCGGCGATGCTCTCAGGCGTAGCCGCGGGTCTGCCGTCAAAGTGTGCATCGGTCCATTCAACCCCCTCAATAGAGCCCAGCCCTGAAAAGATGAGCGGCAAGAAGAAGCCGCTGAAGGTGCGCGGCGCCGTCTCCTCGTGCCAGTGAGCGCCAACCCACGTCCTGCCATCCTCGCCGAATGCGGGGACGGTGTGCCGCGGGCGTTCGATGAGCTCTACGGCGAAAGGGCGGAATGGCGCGCTCACCGGCACGACTCGAGGAACTGGCGAGGATGCGGTCGGACAGCCCTTGCCCCTGCCGCCCTTGCCCCCTCCGCCCTTACCCCCTCCGCCCTTGCCCCCTTCGCCCTTGCCCCCTCCGCCCTTGCCCCCTCCGCCCTTGCCCCCTCCGCCCTTGCCACGACCGCCATCCATGCCGCGGCCGCCAAAAATGGTGCCGCCTCCCTTGCTGCCACCCCAATGGCTGCCGCCTGAGCTGCCCCCTCTGCTGCTGCTGGACCGACTGACGGTTTCCCACCCATCCTCCTCAGTCTTCAAAGCCTCAGCGTCGTGTCCCGCAACTGCACGATTCGTCACTTGGAGCAGCTCCAAGCCCAGCGCCGTATCGGGCGCATGTGGCACCGCACGACCAGCCGGTGGACCCTTGACATCGGTCGCGCGCTCCAGCCCCCCCGGCCGCATCAGCGCGACCGCGGAGAGCGGATCGGGCTCCCAGCGCGCTATCATCGTGCGCAGCACTTCCATTGGCACACCATGCGTGTTGCGCGCGTGCAGCTGCTCGAAGATCCCGAGGGTCGAGATCGCGTGCAATCAGAGACAATCAGAGGAGGGAATCAGAAGAGGCAATCAAGAGGCAATTCACGACACCCACCTGCTCGAAGATCCCGGGCTCGTCGGGGCAGCGCAGCTCGACGACGGCGACGGCGTACCCCTCGCGGCGCGCGGTGTGCTTGTAATTGTCATACTCCTTGAGCTGGGTATTCGTGTTGTCGACGATGACCAGTCCGGTGCGAGCGCGCAGGGCGTTCTCGAAGGCGCGTCGGCACGACTCATGCGCCGCGCCCAGCTTGCTCCTGTCGAAGCACAGCCGGTAAATGCCTCCGTGCTGTGCAGCCTCGTCCGGACTTCGCATGCCTTTGGAGGCGGCGAGCTCGTGCAGCTGCCGCCGAGTCAGCCCGGCGCCATTCTCGAAGAAGACATCAGCCGAGCAGACGGCGGTTCTCGAGCTCACGTGGGACGATTGGCTGGCGAGCAGTTCCCAAGCAGCGAGCAGCTGGCGGGTGGCTGTGCTCTTGCCGCACCCAGGCAGCCCTCGCATGATCAGCACGAGGCAGGCTCCCTCGGGGAGCGCGGCCGACCTCCAGGCTGTGTCGGCTGCGTCGGAAGCGGTATGAGTGGCGACGGTGGCACTGGCAGCAGCGGCGGTGGCACTGGCAGCAGCGGCGGCAGCGGCGGCGGCAGCGGCGGCGGCGGCGCGGATGGTCTGGCTGAGCGGCAGGAGTAACGGCTCCCGCGCGGCGGCGCCCCACAGGGCATCGGGTAGCGTAGCATAGATGACCTCCCCCGCAGCGCTCCGCTCCTCCTCTCGCACGAGCGCCGTCCCGAGCACCAAGGGACGCTCAACGCCCTCCGATCGCTCAGGACGGCGCTCGACCGATGGGTGTGGCGTCGCAGGCTGCGGCGGCGCCACGCCCGGCGCCAGCGCCGCCGCGGCCTCTGGCGGCTTCGGCTTCGGCTTCGCATACGTAAGGTCGATCGCCTCGTTCGTCGTCGGGTCGATGATCATAATCGCCGAAGATTTGTGGCGTGGTGGGGCCACTGACGGCACGGGCGCCGTAACGGGCGCCGAAGGCCCACCTGCCCCGGGCAGCGGCAGTGCATCCATCTTGGGCGCGCTGGTAGTGTGCGGCTGCAGGAGCCGCGTGAGCTCTGCCTGGTGAGACTCCGAAGTCCACACTTCCATCCAACCATACCCATGCTCCGACCCGCCTCCGCCAAGACCCTGCTCGCTCGGGACGGCGCTCGGTCGGAGCATGCCAAGACCCTGCTCGCTCGGGACGGCGCTCGGTCGGAGCATGCCAAGACCCTGCTCGCTCGGGACGGCGCTCGGTCGGTGCTCGCTCGGGACGGCGCTCGATCGGAGCATGACCCCGACCAAACCGACCACGTCGAGCGGGGCGGGCTCGTCAGCTTCGTCTGCTTCGTCAGCTTCGTCGACCCCGACCAAACCGACCACGGCGAGTGGGGCGGGCACGTCAGCTTCGTCAGCTTCGTCAGCCTCGAGCGAGGGCTCGGCTGCAGGCGCGTGCGTGGCTTCCTGGCAGTGCTGCGCGAGCAGCTCATTCGAATAAACGGCAGACGTGCCAGGCGCTGTAGAGAGGGTGATGTGGGGATTTTTCTTCGCGAGCGCCACGATGGTGGGCGAGAGTATTTCGACTCGTAGGGCCTGGCCGCGCCCGTCCCTCACCTCTTCCAGCACGCGTACGAGGCAGGCCTCGCCCAGGTGCGGCAGCAGCCGATTCAGGTGCGCCGTGTCGGGCTGGAAGGCGAGCGTCATGTGCATCGAGGGAGGCAACGTCGCATGGCACGGCGGGTACCTGGCTTGCAACGTGGCTATGCTGGCTGGAGTGAGGAAGACGGCGCTGTAGTAGACACTCGCAATCGTGGTGGGCGCTGACGTAGGCGCTGTCGCATGGACCGGGACGAGAGGCGGAATGCTGGCGCCCTCCTCCTCGCCCTCCTCCTCCTCCTCCTCCTCAACCTCGCCATCATCCTCCCCTTCCTCTTGGTCCTTCCCACTCCCGACAACCTCCTCCTTCTCCACCATCTTCTCCACCATCTGGTGCGCCAGGGGCGTGTCGAGCCACACCGAGCGGCTCGCGCTCGCGTTTGGCGCCGCAGGCATCATAGCGGGCACTGGCATCGGCGGTGGAGCAGGAGGTGAAAGAACGGCCGCATAGTGTGGCGGGTCATATAGAGCATCGCCGTACACGACGCCTATGTTTCCAGCCGCGAACGCTGTCTCGGCATCGCCTGCTGGCGCCTGGCCCGGGTCCTGCATGTAGAACTCGAGTTCTTTTTGCAGTGAAGCCCGCCAGGAGCAGCCGTATCGAAGGGCGGAGCGCTCGCTTTCTTCGCGGACGTTCCGTTTCCACAAAGCAAAGGTTTCAACCCAACATGTGCTGTTTCATACCAGGAATAAACCCTAGGAGCGCACACCCCTCGTGTGGAAACTCTCTCCGCGTCTTCGCAATGGCCGTCGCCAAGAAGGTGAAGGTGCACACCTCGGCTTTGTGCTGGATCCCACCAATTGCACAGCAGGAAGCTATCCAAGCGCTACGCGCCGAATTTGACCGCCAAATCGACCGTTGGCCTCCGCACGTCAACCTTTTGTACCCATTTGTTCCAGTGAGTGAATTCCAGCTCGCTGCAGCAATGCTTGCCAGCGCGCTGGCACGTCTGCCTCCTTTTTCTGTCAACATGCAGCGCCTGCAGCACTTCAAGCACAGTCAAAAGAGTTTCACCGCGTGGCTTGACCCTGACGGAGCTCTGGAGCAGTGGCAAGCCTTGCAGAGCTGCTGCATGGCGGTACTGCCGCACTGCGTTGACCAAACAGCACGAGGCGCCTTCGTACCGCACCTGACTGTGGGCCAGTTCACCGGCGCATCTGACGTGGAGGCTTTGAGGGCGCGCATTGAGCACTCTTTCGAGCCCCTCGCCTGCCAGGTCGGCGAGATCGCCCTCATCTCTCGCGCTGGGCAGGTGCTTCCCACGCTCGCACCACTCTTGCTCTTGGGCTGACTCGTCTCCTCAGTCATCACCCTGTGACTGGTTCGTATCTCGCCGTTGCAGAACGAGCCATTCCTTGTGCATTGGAGAGTGCCGCTGGGTGGCGGCGAGGCGCACCGAGAGGACATGCCACATCGTGGCATCTTCGGCGGCCCAGGCGCATTTGCGCCGGCTACAGAGGCGTCGGCAGCAGCGGTTTCGGAAGCAGCAGCGGCGCCGTGCGCCACGGCCACGGCCACACCGGACCCTTCCTGCACAGCCATAGCCTCGGGCTATGGTGGCCACGTGCAAAGCGGAGCTCAGCAGGATTGTGCGACAGATCGAGCGGTGCGAGCCAGCGCCGCGGCCGACGGCATGCGCGAGATAAGCGTTGCGAGCTCTGAAGCCTTTACCTCCGTCGTGACTGAGCAGACGACGGGAGGTAAGGTCTGGGACGCGGCCGTCCATCTGCTCGGCTACTTGGAAGCGCATCCGCACTATCTGGTCGGCCGCCCCGCCGTGCTCGAATGCGGAGCCGGCACCGGCTGGCTGGGCATGTCGCTCGCGGCGCGGCACGACTTGTCCGAAATGGTGCTCACCGAGATGGTACAGGGCGGAGCCCTGCGGTGGCTCGACTACAATGTGCAGCGCAACCGTGATGCCGGCGTGCCGCTCACGACTGTGCGCACCGCGGCGCTGGACTGGGCATGGATGGACCAGGGCGCTCACCACGGCGCATGCCGACCTGCTGCGTGCGTCGAGCTGCTGAGCACTCGTTGGGACCTTGTACTCGGCAGCGACTTGGTGTACAACGAGGCGGGTGTGAGCATGCTGCCTCGCGTTCTCGCCGCTCTTGCCCAGCCGCGCACGAGAATCCTGTACGCTCACACATTCAACCGCTTCGAGTTCCTTGACTGCGACTTTCTCAAGGCGTTGCGTGCCCAAGGGCTGCGCTACAGAGAGGTTTGGCCCAGCTCGGGCGAGGGGTCGGAGCCTGCACACGGTACGCTTGCAGCACCCAGAGGCGATGCCGAAGCGAACGCTGACGGCAGCGAGTGCTCCTTCACCGGCGAGCTCTTCCCAGAGTTACGCTTGGCGGTGCTGCTGATCACGCGGGAAGACCAAGGTAGCCGGACCTAGACGACCGCCCACGGAGCAGAGCTTTCTTGAGTCGATTTCAGAGTCGATATTATACTCAACAGTCAACTCTTATTTTGACGTGGCGTGATTACGCACTGACTTTTTACTCAGACGCGGGCGGATTTACTCAGTAACTCGTCCACCCATGATGCCTTGGCCATGGTCTTTTCTCTGTTGAGTTCCTCCATCGTTCTTGGCAGGCTCTTGTAGATAGACGCAAAAGAAGGCTTCGGCTTCGGCATGTCACTCGTGAGCGGCCTTGTCCTGATGAGTCCTGTTCGCCTCGCCTCGCTGTAGGTCGGGTTGGGCAACGAGGGAAGCGAGTCGGGACGCCGAAGAGCGGCAGTCCATACAGCCTGACGATGGCCAAGTTGCTTAGCGACTGATGTAGCGCAGTGGAGAGCGTTTTGCCCACCGACCGCAGTCAGCGGACGGCCGAGCATAACGTCTTCCTGCCAAATCAGCTGTGGAGATGGAAACACGTTGATCGCTGCACCGACGGCGCTGTCGTTGCTTGCGAGGCTCGCTGACGTGGCCGACATGGCACCACGACTGGCGAGCTTTGGTCTTCGCGTGTATGACGGAGTGCTGCTCACGCTCTGCCAGGAATCACTCATCGTCGTCCCGGAGAAGAAAGGGTCGTCCAGAGAAAGGAGCGCGTTCGTGTTGCCGAAGCTTGCGCCAAATACATCGCTGGCGTCAAGGAAGGGATCACGACTCTTAGGGCGAAACTGCTGGTTAGCGGCAGCGACGGATTTTGACGCGTTCTTCGCTAGCTCTCCGCGTAGCCGCGACTGATACGTGCTCTCCCGCCTTTGGGCCATCTCTTGATAGTACGCCCGAAGCTCATCTGCATGGTGAATGCCGTCGGTCAACGAGCTGAGCGTGTGCACCCGCCGCTTCGACAAGCTAACTGCTTGTGGCTCGCGCTGTACGAGGCTTGGATGCTGACCGAGGAAAACGGCTTCTGCACGCGCATTCGCAAGGCGAGAGAGAGGGAAATCGACTGGGATTGGTCTACCTGTCTTCGTCGCGTCTTTCTTCGGAGATTCATCCATTCGCTTCGCGACGGCGACTGGAGCATCGTCAGGGATATCGAGGCCATCCATGATGCTGGACAGTGGGACCTTGGGCCGCACAGACTTGGGGACCCACAGAGGGGCCCGGGGCATCGGAACGCGCGGGGAGTAGAGACGGCCGATCCCTCTCTTGCGCTCTTGCGCGCTGACCCACACCCAAGAGTTGCCATTGTGCACCCAAGCGCTGCCATCAGGTTCGCCACTGGGCTTCTCATCTGGCTTGCTCGGCTTCTCGTCAGGCTCTTCGAAGAGCACAGGGCAGAAGAGCTCGAGGAATGTGGCGTAGTCAGTAACACGGCCTGTCCGTTGCACGCCGTCTTCGTCTATGAACGTCACTTCCTCTTGGAAGGGGTTCTCCTTCGGTTTCAGCATTTGCGCCGGGCTTGAGAGATTCACGAACCTGCGGACGTGCGCAAAGTTGGCCGCGGTGCGTGAGCATACCGGTACCGGTACCGTTACAATTCGACTCGGACGGCTCGACGAAGTTTTGTGACCGTTACATTTAGACTTGATGTAGACTTGTAGAGTCAACGAACCCCCAAGTCAAGCTACCGGTAAAAAGACACCGGGGGGAGCCGGGTACATGTTGAGTCTGCGGAATTCTACAGGCTAGTTCCGACGTCTACAACGGCCCTGCATGGCGCTCTATGCAGTGCCCCAGGCAATCGTGTACCGCTCCTGGGCGGCCGGTGCGGCAGCGAGTGGAGGCACCACCACGCGTCGGCTGCTGCTCCGCAACTCCGACCCATCGCAGTCCATCTCGTTCCGCCTCACTCTGCCGAGCAGCGCTGCTCTCCGCGTGAGTGGCGCGTGCGTGAAGCGCGCCACCTTTGACAACATCTCAAGCGTGGATCTGCCGCCCGGCGGCACGGAGGTGCTCGTCGTCGAGCTTCTGCACGACGCGGCAGCCTCAGATGGCCGCGCCGAGATCATCGACGAGCTGCTGCTGCGCACGCACGGTGAGACCGTGCACGTGCCACTAGTCGCTTTGCGCGATGATAAGGTACCGAAGGGTGGCGAGCCCGCTGAACGGCGCAGCGCACCGTCGGCTCACGAGCACTGGGACGAGGATAACTCGGACGACGACGATCGGCCCATCTGCAGCTCGCACGGCCGGCCGTCGAGCCGGCCATCGTCGGCGGCTGGCGCCGCAACGCGGCAACGCGGCTCGATCGAGGAGCTCGTGACGGCGGGCCTGCCGGTGCTGCTCACTCCCGCCGGATGCACCGAACAGGATGAGCTCGACTTTTATCGCACCATGCTGGCAGACGATGTCAAGGCGCGCGCTGTCGCCGTGCCGCCACCTGCCGCGCCGCCTCCCAAGCCAGCTGCACCACCCGCGCCGCCCGCACCACCCGCGCCACGGATGCGGCTGGTGCAGCTCGACACGGCCTCGATGCCGAGCGATGGCGCCGCCGATGACGACGAAGCCGCCGCCGCCGCCGCCGCCGCGCCGCCCGCGGGCGAGCTCGACGAGGAACTCGCCTTTTATCGCTCCTTCGTCGCTGCCAAGAAGCAATCGGCACGCGTCGAGGCGGCGTCTGAGGGGGCCGCGCCCGCGGGTACTGGCCTAGGCACCGCTCCGGCCGGCCCGCGGCCACCGCCGCGCGTGCCGCCCAGCGTGGCGCAGCGCGACGCGCGCAAGGCACTCGCCGAGGGGACGTACTTCGTGCTGAGCGGCACAGTGCACGACAGCCGAGGTCGCGAGCTGGGGCCGGTGCGTGAGGTGCTCGGGGACGAGTATGCCGAGGAGCCGGCCGCAGGCGCCAGGCACGCCGACGCGGACGTGGACGACGACGCGAGCTACGCGGGTGGCACAGAGGAGTGGCCCTTCGCCGACCATGCTACGGGCCGTGGCCGCAAAGGGGGCGGGGGCTCGATACGCGACGCTGCCGCCCTCGGCGCACTGCACAACGCGGGGCTTACGGAGCTCCGAAAGGTGCTGTGCGACGCCGACGGCGAGGAGAACGGCACTGCCACGCGCACTGAGTTGCTGCGAGGCCCTTGGGTGCCCGGAGGTGTGAATAGCCTGCCGAGCGCCGTCGAGCTGGCTGCGACCAAGGGCGGCACGATCAAGGGAGGCGGCAACGTCGTGCGAAGCTCGGCGCCGAAGAGCAAGCTCAGCGCGGCGGAGATGGAGGACAATTGGGCGAAGCTGAGTTGAGAGCCGCATCGATCTCCTCTGTCCTCTCTCTCTTTCTCTCGTTCTGCGCAGAGCCAGACGCGTGTTGTGTGAACTCTCTGCCAGCATGCGGTTCACCGTCTTCACGAGTCTCAGGTTTGTCAGCTAAGCAAGGTTCAGCCTCCCGTAAGTCATAGCTATCCACGGGGCCTTAGCTTTTTAGCTTTTTGGCATGACTTGACTTGACTTGAGGGTGTGTTCGTTCACAGCTTCCGTATAGAAGAGAGGTGTTGTTCGCTTGTTCTTGACCGACCGCGCGAGACGGATGATGCACAAGCGCGTCGCCGCGCCGCGTGACCACGATTCATCGACAGGCGCTGAGCTCCTCGACGATGAGAAGGTGCACTCGCGACTTTGGTATCATATTGGTATCCGTTACATCTTACTCGCTCTCACCGTCACGGTGACAGTGCTCATCTTGGTCGCTGGTTTTCCTGCAGCTTCAGCCTTGGATGAGCTCGAGTCCTTATCAGCTGAAGGCTCAAAGGCAAATTTGATGAAGCAGCGGATCGCGGCCATCTTGCAGCAGCAGCGGCAGCAGCGGCAGCAGCGTCGAGAGCAGCAGCAGCAATGGACGCTCGAGGACACAAAGGCCTCTGAGCTGGTGACCGCGAGGCACGACCTCAGTGCGTTTCAGCAGCGCTTGCAGGGCCGCGGCGGTGGGAATGCGTTAAGTTGGTGGGGAACCTTCGAGCCCGAGCCCAGGCCAACGTTCGCGGAGCTGTCCAAACGCTTGCCATCGTTCGAAGAGCTGTCCAGGGATTGGAAGCCTCCTGCCGCCGCCGACGCCTTCCCACGTGTGCTCCACCAGACGTGGCGCACGCACATGGTGCCGCCACGGCTCGCCGTGTTCATGCGCTCGTGGCGCGAGCGCAGCGCGAGCGGATGGAGCTTCCGGCTTCACACCGACGAGGACAACGCCGCTCTCGTCCAGTCGCGCTACTCGTGGCTGCACAAGAGTTACCTGATGATGAATGCGATCCAGCGAGCGGACGTGGCGAGGCTGCTCTACATGCATGCGTTTGGCGGTGTGTACGCCGACCTCGACGTCGAGCTGCTCGCGCCGCTCGACGCGCTGCTCAACCAGACTGCCACACTCGGAGCGAGCGCCATGCTTGGGCAGGAGCCTCTTCCCCACGCGGTTCTCCTCGAGCGCCAGCCTCGCCAGATCTGCAACGCAGTGCTCGCGAGTGCCCGCGGCCATCCATTCTGGCTGTGGGCGTTGCATATGGCGGCGCTGCGCGTGAGCACCGACCAGGGCTGGGGCGATCCAGTGGGCTCGACAGGCCCTCGAATGCTCGAACAAGCCGTCATCAAATGGCAGGCGAGGCATGCGAACACGGAGCTCTCACTGCAGATCGCCCAGCCGGACACCTTCTTCCCGTTATGGGATAGCATGCAGAAGGAGACCTTTGAGGCGCGCTGCCTCTTCAACGACTACGCGAACCAGTCGGAGATCACGGCGGCGAGCCTGTCGGACTTGGTAGTGTCCACGTGTGACAGGCTGCGGGCAGAGGGCTTCACACCCACGATCCCGCCCGACGGCTCCGCGCTCGCCGCACATCATTGGGCGCACTCTTGGATGGACAGCTTCTCGGACCGCTTTCAGGAAGACAAAGTGCGAGATGTCTTGATGCTCGACCAAACGAACGACCAAATGGCAGGCGACCAGACGCGAATTAGGGGTTTAGGGCATGAACAGTAGTTACCGAACCGAACACGGAGCTGTTCAGCTGTTATTGGAGACGGCCGGCATGGGCAGAGGCTTGGCAGGCCGCGCAGATTTTCACAAGAAACCTCGACCACATACAATGTCCTCGCCAGTCGCCTGTTGGGGTTCAAATCCCTCTGCTACCGTACCTGAAGTACCTCGTTTCCGAGAAGCAATGTTGTTTCGTAACCGGACAATCACAAAGACTTGAGGACTTTCAAGGTTTTTCGAAAGGCTCGTGGAGCCACCGAGTTAGAGGCTGTAGTGGCAACGTCCCCAATTCCGGTTTCGGAATAACTTTCACATGTTACCAACGCGTCCAAGTTTACGATTGACTTTCGCAACATGGCGCCCTTTTCATCGGAAATTTCATCTTTCAACACGATAAATCTCGAATTTATTGTCCTTTCTCGGTTTTTCACGCAGGGGGCGGAGAATCCAGAGTGGAGAACGCCGTCGGTCGGGTCCTTGTCAGACGGCTGACGCTCATGAGCGACGAGGATACCGACCTCGTTGTCGACGACGAAGACGTGCTCATGGGCGAGGTGGTGATGTCTGAGTCCACGTTTCCCGCCGCTCCCCTGGTCAGGCCTCCCGTGATGTTATCTCCCGTGTTGGCTCATACTTCTACATGCGCCGAGACCCTGATCACGACGGCGAGCCCGAGCGACTTCGTACGCGTGAGCCCAACGGTCGCCACATCCCTTGTCACATCGTCTCGCCACGCCATGTGACGCGGGAGCTGGCCGGTGCTCGACCCGGAGGATGTCGGCGAGGTAAGAGGAATCCCGGATACATGACTACTGCCTACCCGTAACCCTCCCGGCTACATTCACCCCCGCATGACGCAGCAATGCGAACTCGCGACGTGAGACTGTGCGCCATCTATGTGCCATCCTAGTGCACCATCCATCATCTGGCGCCCGCAGTTGCACTTCTAGATGTTTCGCGCACCCGGTGCGCAGCATCCAGCAATGCCCGGAGTACTGGTCGTACTGTGCCCCGTAACTTCGTACATGTACTCGCACTGCCTATGTCGTGATCATCGCCCGTGTGTGTGCCGTTAGCGTAACTCGATGCTAGTAAGAATTACGCATTCGGGGTTAATGTGAATGGCACGGACGCTCGGTCACATTCGAGAGATAGCCGAGCCGGCCGTCCCGTAACAGCGCGATATCGCGTTCGTCGTATGGCGAGCTACGCAAGCGTCGAGCGCCGAGTACACACGGCGCATTTTTGCGTCACCGGAACACACCTGAGCGTAGTAAAGCTCACTCGCCTTCGTCGTCCGCGTCGATGTCTGGCTCAAGATCCTCCGGATCCTCCTCCTCGTCGCCGCCGCCGTTGCCTTTGCGTGACTGCGACCTCGGGCGGGTGTTGGCTCGGCGCTTGGCCGCGGAGGTGAGCTGCATCTCGGCCCACTGCCGGATGGCCCCTCGCGTCTTCGCCAGGCCCTTATAGTAGTATCGGACAGTCTCCTCCGACGTGTCCTCCCAGCTGTCGCGAGGCCCAAGGCGGGAGGCGGGGTTGGCCGCGGCCATGTCAAGCACTGCCAGCGCGAGCGCCTTGCCAATCTCTTGATAGCACGCCTCATCGTACTTGTGACTTACCGAGGTGTTCCGCGGCGCCTCGGGGCTCATCGGGCAGCTGCTCATCTCGGCGCTCTCGAGCAGCTCGCCCGTATACTTTTTGGGCAGCTCATTCATGCTGATACCGCTGTCATAGTTGCACTCGAGCGTGTAGACGGTAGGCAGGCCGGTGTGCTTATACACGGCGGCGCGCGCAGAGCCCTCCATGCGCTGCGAGTCGAACCACTGACACGCGGCGAAGTCGAGCCAGAGCGTGTTGAGGCTCACGAGTTTGGCGAATAGTCCAGCGCGTGTGAGCTCGTCGAATGAGTTCCCCAGATTCCCGTACAAGAAGCAGCCGCGCTTGCCCGCGTGCGCATGGCAGTCGACGAACAGGTGCAGCGCGCCACGCTCGTGCAATTGCTGAACAACTGCGCAGCATGCATGGATGCTCGGGTGCTCCGCCGCGCTCGCTTCCAAGTACACGCGGTTCAGATTGACGCCGCGCGTGTCCGTGCGGTAGTGGCCACGAAACACGCCGTCCGGATTGAGCATCGGGATGAGCTTGAAGACGAAGCGCTCGCGCAGCGCGGCCGCGCGTGGATCATCGGTACGTACGAGGAAGGCCAAGAGCCCGTCGAGCACGTGCGAAGCGGGCGTCTCGCCTGGGTGCACGCGCGCCGAAACGAGCACCACCGGCTTGTTGGGGAATGCATGCGGCCGCGCGTGACCGTCGCGACTTGAAGCCTCGGGTAGCAGCGGTGCTGGTAGTGGCGCCTCCGGCTCGGCCTCGGGCAGTCCGTTCGTGCCGGTGATCGTGATCAGATCGATGCGTCGACCCTCGAGAGAGCGGCAAAGCAGCTCACGACGGTAGTACAAGTTGGGCGCGGGCGTCGCCGGCAGCAGCTTTGCTGCGCTGTATGCTGCAGCTGTGCCGATCTCCGCCACCACCTCCAACTGTGAACGCGGCGCAACGTTCCTTTTGACTGCCGTTTCTGAGCCGCCGCTGCTGCTCACAACTTTCGCAACGCCTCCCCGCTCATCCACGGCATTGGTGGAGGGCGCATCGCCACTGATGCCATCGGTGGCTGCGGGCGCGCTCGCAACGGCGCTCGCCAACGCTCCGTTGCGTTCCGTCGCAGCGCCCTCTACGGCAGCGCCTTCCACGGCAGCAGCGCCGTCCCTAGCGCGCAAACATTTGGTGAGCCAGGCCCACGGATCCGGCGGCGCGGGCAGCGCTCGCTCGCGCGAGCATGCTCCGGGGTGCGGAGGAGGTGGCGGGGGAGGTGGCGGGGGTGGTGCTGGGGCGGGTGGCGGTGGTGCTGTTATTAGCGCACTCATCCCGGCCTCGACTGCTGCCTTTCGGGCCGCGTGCCTGAGCACGCTCAGATCCGAACGCTCTCTCGCAGCGTCCGCATCTGCCCGCGTTCCGTCGCCCTCAACGGTAGCACCTTCTCTTTGGGAGAAGACACCCGTTGCAAACCAGGTGCATGGATCAGGCGGTAGTGGTGCCCCCGCTGGCGGGAGCGCGGCAGGGGGCGCGGCTGGGGGGGCTATCGGTGCGATGGGTTGGCCGTAGAGCGCATCGAGCCACGCGAGCTTCGCCATGCAATCGGCGTATAGGTTCGGGTGAGTGAAAGCAAAGTAGAGCGTGTCGGAGGCGGGCGTGTCGACCTTGTGCGTCATGGTGATGGCAAAGGTGTCGCCCACGCCCCTCTCCATGCTTGAGGGCACAGGCTGCTTGAGTCGCGTCCACTCAGGGCGCGAGGGTAGCGCGCGGTACACGGGCCTCATGTCGTGCTGGAACAGCTTCGCCTGAGGATTCATTCCTCGCACCTCGATCTCCAGCGTGCGCCCGGGGGCGGCGCCGCGCACGGAGAAGCAAAACCAGGTGCGTGAGCGTGAAACATAGCGCGTGCCCTCACAATCGCGCCGCGTCCAGACTATGAACTTGTACTCGGACCTCTGCTCGACGTGACCGAGGTTGCCGCTGTCAAAATCCGCATCGAATTCGAGGCCGCCGACAATGAGTTTTGACGTGTTTGACTGGAGGGCCGGTGGCCGGCGTGCGCGTGCGGCGAGAGCCGCCTGCAGCACCGAGGCAAGAGGGGCTGATGATGACGACTTCTCGTCCACAAAGCCGCCATCGCTGTACGCCCAACCCTCCGCGGCTGCAGCGCTGAGGCTATTGAGCTTGGCCTTGGGAGGCTTTTTCGTAATCATCGGCGGCGGCGGCGGCGGCGGCGGCGGCGGCGGTGGTGCGATGTCACCCGTAATCAGCGGCGGCGGCGGCGGCGGCGGCGGCCGATCGCTGTGACTACGCTTTGCGGCGGCGACCGCGGCCCGCCACCGATTGTTGTCCACGGGCATCGCTGCGATGGCTCCTCTGGTGTGGCTACTTACATGCTGGACGTTAGAGGCGGTGCTCATCTTTCTTACCGGGTACAGTCCAAAATTAGAAGTCTACTCTTTTCAAGGGCGGAGAGGGGTCGGGTTTCCAAACCGGCCCTGTTCCCTGTTCACGAGTTTTTTTCGAGTTTTTCCGCTTTCTATTTTGAGCATCGACGACCGCCGTGCCCGTGCCGACGGCGATGCAGAACAGCCGCGCGGAGCCCACCGTTCACCACGTGTCCGCGAGGCTGGTGATACGCGTTCCGTCAGCTGATGCCCTATTCGTGCCCTTTAATGAGATTGAGGTGATGGAGATGTTGCCCAACGAACGCGAAGCGACGCAGCAGCAGGCTGCGGAGCAGGGTACTTGTACATGCGCAGCAGAGCAGGAGACGAGGACTACAGAGGAGTCTCCGCAGTGTCATTCGGCAGTATCATCTCCGTCATTATCACCAGCTACCGTCGTATCACCCCTACCGCTCGAACCACCTTCCATCATATCCCCCAGCGAGCCCGGCAGCGCCGCTGCCGCAAAACCCGGTGGCTCCACGGAGCTGAGCGCGAGCGACCTCGCGGTCGCTCGGCGGCTGTGCGCCGATTGGAACCAGGTACCGTCAGACTTCCCGGATGCTCAGCTAGTCTGTGACCGGCCCGACATGAAAGGGTGGAAGCGGCCGCTCGACTTGCACGGGCTCGACGCGTACGAGACCCAGGTAGAGCTGCCGGTACGTCCCGAGACATTCCTCGCGATGCTGTGCGACGTGCAGCACCGCGTGCAGTGGGACACGAGCACCAAGGACATCCGCGTGCTGCGCACGACCGGTACGGCTGTGCACTCGGCCATTCATAAGCAGGCGGGCGACGCGATGAGCCTATTCTGGCTAGTGGAAGCGCCGTGGCCTCTTGCCCACCGCGAGTACGTGCTCCATCGAAAGCTCACGACGTTCGAGGGCCGCGGTGGCGCGGGCGGGGACGGCGACGGCGCGGTGAATCGTGCGGGCGACGGCGTGTACATCAAGGTGGACACGGCGGACGACGAGCCAGCGTCGAGGGCTATGTGGCCGAATGTGGCGACTAAATGCGTGCGAGTGAACGACTACTGGAATGTGCAGGTCGTATGGGCGGGCGGGTGCGGCACGTGCTTCCGGTCGCTCGCGCGCGAGCACCCGATGACCAACCTGCTGCCCAAGTGGGTCATGTCGTGGCTGATCGACAAGATGTTGCCGAAGTCACTCGGGTCCTTAAAGCAGACGGCGATCGAATATGAGAGGCGCTCCGACGCCGAAAGAGACGGTGAACGCGTCGTGGAGCCGGTCGGCGCGTAGCAGGGGTCACCGCCCGCCCTCGAGAATGGCTGCCATGCGCCATCTCGGATGTGTGCATGTGTCATCCAACCGAGCCACGCCCCACGCGTGGCGGAGCGGATCGCGGCCATACGGCGAGGATACGGGGCAGCGAGGGCCGAAAATCATCGACAAACGCCCTGCGATCCCAATCTCGTACCCCAAGAATCGTGCCCGTGTGGATTGTACACAGTGTTACAGTCCAATATACGTACCCGCCACACCGCTGGCCGCTGGCGGCCGCTGGCCGCTGGCCGCATGCGCATCCGCCCTCCGCCGCCCCGGCCGCTGATGTTACGGATGGTTTTTCTTTTTATTCTTTTGATGAGTAATTTTAATACCACACGATAATCGTCCCATCGCAAGAGTGAAGAGATGGAGTCGACCGTCGGTCGTCGCGCGGTCCCGGGCTATGCATCGGGGCGCGGGGTTGCGTCCTGCGTCGAGCAGGACCCACGCCAGGGCGTAGTCTGTTGCACACGCTGGTCGTCGCCCGAGTCGTACCCAAGCTTGGAAGCTAAGCTAAGCTTCCACGCTCATGAGAAGGACTGAGGCCATGAAGAGAAGGGTGCTGAGCTTCACGAGGCTCGCGCGGAGGGCGTCGACGCCGCGTGCAACCTCGATGAGCATCTCCCGAAGCCAGCGCCGCAGGCAGACCCACCAGCTGTGCTTGTTGTTGGCATGTTTTGCGCTGCCTGCACCATTCCTCTTCATGTACAGGCGGTCTCTGAAGAACCAGTCAAGGATGGTGAGTAGGATAGGCATCTGAGTCCTGGTGGATGGTTCAGGACGAGCCGCATGAGTTCGCGAAGAGGTCTGCTCTGATTTGGGGAATGCTGGAGACACAGTGGAAAGAGCGAGGAGCACATCTTTGGCTCGCCGCGTTTGCATAAACTCAGCTGCTGTGCGCGGGGTGCAGACAGCATTGCCGATTGGCTGCAGGCTCCACGCAATACTGGCCGGCAACGATTCTGCAAATGAATCGAGCGGCATGGCATTCCATGGAGGTTGCGCTGTTGCCTCGCACTGGCATGAGATCAGACGGCATCTGCCCGTGCGGCAAGAAGTGGTGCATGCAGCGCCGGCCCTAGAAGCCCCTTGCCGTGAGATGTGGCGCACCGCAAAGCTCAACATGGAGGGCGGCATAATGGCCGCGCTTGGCAATGACTGGTGAGTGGGGGATCTCGGCCTTTGTGAATACATGGTCATGGATATGGCAGCCAACGTCATCACGAACATGGGAATGCGCTTTCGCTTCGCGAGGCCGCGAAGACGCCACACAGTGACGCCACTCGAAGTCATATAACCAAAACCATCCCGATTAGGCATTGGCGAGCGCCTCGCAGCTGTTATGACTGAACTTCTCACGAATGGTTAGTCGTGACAGAGTACAGTCTTCCCATTCCCCCCGCGGTTCTGTGTTTGAAAGTCGGGACAACGAATTCTGCCGACGAGGCCAGGTGATCGCATCGAGCATGAGCACTTCGCCGCCTGCTGCAAACGTTTGGTGCGTGAGCGACGTACACGCCGACTACAGCGAGAATATGGCATGGATCAAGTTGCTCACTCGTGAGCGCTTTGGCAACGACGTTCTCATCCTCGCTGGGGATGTCTCGGCGAATGACGAGGTGCTTCGCACGACGTTGAGCAGCCTCGTGGGCAGCTTTGCCATGGTGTTCTTCACGCCAGGCAATCACGATTTGTGGGTGCGTGGGCGTGGCATGAGTCGAACAGACCAGCAGAAGACATCGCTTGCTCGTCTCCAAGAAATATTTGAGCTCTGTGACGAGCTTGGGGTGCACACGCGGCCAGCGCTGGCGGCTGGCGTGGTTATCGCGCCCATTCTCTCATGGTACCACGCGTCATGGGACACCGAGGATGACATCACGGGCTGGGAGGGCATCCCCGAGGCGGAGGATGCCATGGTTGATTTTTACGCGTGCGTCTGGCCAGCGCCGCTCTCTGTCCACAATGAGTCCGTGGCGCGCCATTTTGACGAGCTCAATGTGCAGCGGGGGCTCGAGGCCGAGGTGGCCGCCTTGCGAGCAGCCAATCCGAATGCGCCGCTCATCAGCTTTTCGCACTTTGTGCCACACCCGCAGCTCAATCCAGAGAAACGGTTCCTCTTCTTTCCAAACCTGGCGAAGGCATGCGGCTCCGACATGCTCTTCGCGCGCATCGAGCGGCTCGCGCCGGCGCTGCACGTCTTCGGCCACACCCACTTCGGGTGGGACGCGACGCTGCGCGGCGTGCGCTATGTCCAAGCGCCGCTCTCGTACCCCAAGGAGCGGAGTGGACGCCTCGGCACGGTGGCCACCGGAGAGACCTTCCCGCACGGCGACCCGCCGACGCCCGTGCTCATCTTCGACGGCGCGGCACGGGGCTTCCCGCCGCGCTACGACGCGGGCTGGTCCAACTGGTACACGATGTATCCACGGATGCCGCAGCTCAGCCACATTCTGGCGCCGTGGGTGGCAGGCGCCTACAAGCGCGTGCCCGGGGTGGGAGAGACGGGGTGGTTTGGCGATGCCGTCGATCCCACCACAGGCTTGCGCCTGGGCACACCGCAGTCGGCGTGGAAGCTCGGGCCCAAGTCTGCCGTAACTTTTGAGGAGCAACAGGGGAAAAAGACGATGAATTCGATTTAGTTTTGATGAAGACGGAATCGTCACATTGAAATTGTTACGAAGAGCCGAGAGCAGATAGCGCCAAGTCGCAAGTGCATCAAGTCACAAGTGGGTACGTTCTAGAAATGACCGTAAAGCTTCTATTTCAGAAGATTTCCAGGTGATCGTAAACCGTACAATTGACCTGGCTGGAAATTGGCAAATTCTCTCAGTGACCTGCCACGAAACAATCCATTCTGTAACTGGACATGTATTTAAGACATGTATATCAACAAATGCTGTCACAAATTTAATTTGACAAATACCGTCTCATCGAGCCGCCTATCTTGCTATGTTTCTACGAGGCACGGTTCCTTGGTCTTCTATAGGTCTTCTAGGCGCGTTAAAGCAAAGTGTCTTCCGAGCGGCAGAGACTCTATCATAATATACTTATCGAACTCGCCCGGCCTGGGGGGAGGCGCGGGAGGCTGGACACTTCTCCAAAACTATTGATCCTCTTGTTCGAGAATCGAGAAGTTCCCAAAGCCCTTGATCCCCGGTGGCCCGGATGGCAGCGGCTGATCCGGCCACTTGACGGAATACACGAAATCTCGACGCCGAGAAGCCTTTTGGATGTCCATCTGAAACGGAGATGGCAGTCACCCGACTTCGAAGCTGCTTTTTTTGGCGTTATCGTAACGCAACCTCTCATCGTCATCAGCACCGCACTCACCGCGCTCTCACTCGTCCGGCCATGCTCAACCTCATCGTCGCCGCGAGCAGCGCCTTCTTGTTGAATCAGCCACACGTGCAAGATATTTCGCACTCGCGCGTCTGCCGCTCCGCTCCGCTGTGCATGACTTCCGAGTGGAGTTCATTCGACGAGGTACCCACGCGGACATGCGCGCGCGTCACAGGAAAGCCTTCGCATGTCGCGTCATCCATGTTGCTGATGCCGGTGATGCGCCCCGACGCAGGCCTCGCTTCACAACGCCATTGAACGCGCCTCGACGATGAGGCAGGGCGCACCGCGCAACGTGCTTCAGGGTTTGTCGTCGGCTTACGTGCTCATCTTCAATGCGGGACGGCAGGACGAGGGCGTGTACACGCTGCAGGCGCGTGTGTCGCAGGCGAGAGCAAACGTGCTTGCCTTTGAGCTCGATGACGATGCCAAACGCTTCGCGCAGCTGCTTTGTGCCGACGGTTTTGTGCGTCGCCGCCCCTTGCTCGCCTGCACCTGCACCTGCCCTGCCTCGCCCATGGAGGTGGCGTCTCTGGTGGCGTGTGCTCACGACGCGTGGAACATCTGCTGTCGCTCGCAGGACCTGGCGACCTCAACGGCCTGGGAGGCCGGCACGCTGGACAAGTTCTGCACGACGGGCTCCTTCGAGATCTCGCTCGTGCCGAAGGGCACCTTGATCATGCCGCCGGCCAAGAACGAGTACGACAAGGACGCGTTCGACCGGTTACACGGGCCGCCGGCGGACGCGTCGCCGGACATGCGGGGCGTGCAAGAGCGAAATGACCTCGCGGGCGCCCACGGCTACGCGCCTTCCGAAGAGGGGCGCTCCATCGATACGAGCTCCTTCGCTAGTGAGCGCGAGCGGCTCGAGAGGCTCTTCAAATCCGACTGACGTGATCAGACTTTCGTAGTGCAGACTGCCACCCGCGCGCAGTCGGGGCTCCGTTTGGCAAGGGAGGGGCGTGGTGCGTCGCCGAGGGCGACTGGCGGCTGAATGAGGCCCTGCGGCCTCGTGCGGGCGAGGTGCCGCAATCATGTTGATCCAAAATCATCCCGGTGACCGCAGCGAACGACAGCTGACAAGAACGGCGAGCCACATCTGACAAGAACGGCGAGCCACATGCCGAACACTGAAGGTGGATCCAGACTTCCATTCAGCACGATAGTTAGTATACATGAAAGTTAATACAACACGACGACATCCGACCGCCAGACCGCACCGCCAGCACCCATCGCCCCTCGCGCCAAGTACGACAGTCGACACTCGCTCATAGACGAGACGTGGACTCTCTGACTGGGTACTCTCTGGGACTCAGAGCTTGGCCTTTGGCCAGCTCTCGGGGCTTTTTCGCTGAGAAAACTTCCCATCCGTGAGTTCAAGTTCAAGCTACTTCATAAACAACAGACAACCTAAAGGAAGCCCATCGAAACAATGTGCTCCCTGGGAATGTGCTGTTGTGCTCTCAAGCTCTCGACCTCTCGAGGCTACATGTAGCAGTGGAGGTGAGAGTTAATATTTCCAATCAAGTCTGCGCGAGCACCTGCAGCACCACACCACCGAGCATGCCGCCGGGCATCTGGCCGCCACTGTGCCAAAGCTCCCCGTCGCCAAACTATGTATCGCAACTTCGCAAGCATCTACATTCGACAGAGCGAAACATCGAAGTATGAGAACCTCCCCACATGGCAAAATCCAAAAAGCCTTAAGTTTGAATAGCGGGCTGGCAGTGATCCATCCTGATATCTCCTATAAAAGGTCACGTTTTCACGATAAAAGCGTCCGCGTGAACGTGCAGTGTTCACGATCGACGTTTTAACCTGGAGGTTCCTAGGGCAACTTCGCTCGAAATGTCGAGCCAGAGCCGCCGCAGCGCTGCTGGGGCCGCAGCCTCCGGCACATCCGTGGAGCTCCCAGCGGCAGCAATGACCGACCGTGAGCGCGGCTCCAATTTGGTCCGCCGGTACTTCATGCAGCTGACCCAGGGCTGCGGGCGCAAGGGCTGCCCAAACCGATACTGCTTCTCATGCGCCGACGGGCCGGGACAGCTCGACCGCACGGCCGCCGCGCTGCGCAGCCTCGAGCTTGCGCAGGGCGCCGTGCACCACCTATGCGATGAGGAGCCGCCTTTCCTGCACATCGAGCTGGTGCAGGAGCTCGTTGCCGACGCGATGCGCACTGGAAAGCTCGGGCTGCTGACCAAGGAGGTCTCATCTGTCTTCTCAAACGCGGACGCGCTCAACCGCTCCTTTCTGCAGTCCGACGCGGAACGCGAGACGCTCGCGAAGGCGCTGCACGTCGAAGTCGAGGAGACGCACGGGCTCGAGACGGCGGCCATCGGCGAGGCGTACTGCGAGATGCTGCGGCTGCAGTCCGCGGAGGTGCTCGGAGCGCTCATGAACGCGACGGAGTCGCTGCTCTGCAAGCTGCAGCTCGCACAGCTCGCGCAGCCCACCGTCGTCTCGGACGGCACGCAGCTGCGCCAGTTCGTCATCCTGCTGCTCAACCCGCTGCTGCTCGAGCCGCAGTACCACAAGCAGGTGCTGCTGCCGCTGCTCTCGCTCATAGAGAAGCTGCCACCACCGATCGCCGACCGACTCTCGAGCTGGTGGTCGCTGCTGCCCACGCGCCAGATGGAGCAGATGGTCGCCGTGTGCCAGCAGTTCCTGACAGTGCGCCTCTGCCACACGCAGCGCATTGATGACGCGGTCATCGCTGCCACGCGCGTGCTCGGCCAGCTGTATGACGCCAACGAGGCGGCTATGGCCGTCGGCCGTCGCAAGCCCTCGGAGGCACTGGACTACCGCCGCTTCTACAACGACGCGATCAACCTCGAGGTCAATCTCAAGGAGGACTACCGGCGATGGAAGTCGGCACGCGGCGAGTTCTCCTTTTGCGACCACCCGTTCGTCCTCGAGCCTGCTTCAAAGTCGCGCGTGCTCATGTACGATGCGACCGCGCAGATGACGCACGAGTTCGAGGGCGCGATCCTGCGCTCGCTCTTCGTGGGCGCCACCTCGCCCTACCTCGTCATCAAAGTGCGCCGCTCGCACCTCATCTCCGATACCTTGCTACAGATGGGGCTGCACAAGGAGGATCTAAAGAAGCCCCTCAAGGTGCAGTTCGTGGGCGAGGACGGCATCGACGAGGGCGGCATCCAGAAGGAGTTCTTCCAGCTCATCTTCGCCAAGATCTTTGACGTCTCGTACGGCATGTTCGTGTACGACGACGAGTCGCGCTTCTTCTGGTTCAATCGGGCGTCGCTCGAGAATGAGCGCGAGTTCGAGCTCATTGGCATGATCCTCGGCGCCGCCATCTACAACGGCGTCGTGCTCGACGCTCGCTTCCCGCACATTGTGTACAAGAAGCTTATGGGCCAGCCCGTCGGGCTCGATGACCTCGCGATCGCCTTCCCGCTTCTCGCACGCTCCTTCCAGCAGCTGCTCGACATGCAGAGCGACGACGACATCGACTCTCTCGGGCTGGTGATGCAAGTCTCCTTTGAGCAATGGGGCGAGCAGAAGACGTTCGACCTCGTGCTCAACGGCGGCAACGTGGCCGTCACGCTCGCCAACCGCGACGAGTACGTGCGCTTGTACGTGCAGTACCTCCTCGACGACTCGATCGCGCGCCAGTTTGGCTCCTTCCAGCGCGGCTTCCACCTCGTGTGCGGCGGCGAGTGCCTGCAGCTCTTTCGGTGGGAGGAACTCGAGCTTCTGATCTGTGGCTCGCCAGTGCTCGATTTCGAGGCCTTTGAGCGCGTCGCGCAGTACGACGACGGCTTCTCGCGCGAGCACCCTACCGTCCGCCTCATGTGGGAGGTCATCCACGCGCTCTCCTTTGAGATGAAGAAGCGCTTCCTCTTCTTCTGTACCGGCTCCGACCGCGTGCCGATCAAGGGTCTGGGCAACCTCAACTTCGTCATCAGCCGCAACGGCACGGACGAGGAGCGGCTCCCGAGCGCGCACACGTGCTTCAACCACCTGCTCCTGCCCGAGTACAAGAGCAAGGAGAAGCTCAAGGACCAGCTCCTGAAGGCCATCGTCGACACCGAGGGCTTCCACATCATCTGATCGACCCGATCGTGCCGTGCCGTGCACGGCCGATCGAGCGCGAGGGTGCAGCGCAGGGCCTTTAAAGGCCTGCTGCGAATTAGGCTGTCTACGGCGCAGGTAATAAGAGCTTTGAGCCAACGAAGGACGAGAGGCGACGCAAAGACGAAACTAAGTATCTGATGCCACACACACGTAACGCGGCGCGAGATGCCTGCGTGAGGATCGGCCACAGAACCGAGAGCGAGACCCCGCGTGCCCCGCCACTGGCACTGCCGCGCAGGTCACAGAGTCACAGTAATTGGGCTCGTCCCCCGCGCCGGTTCCGTTTGGCGTTTTCGGCATTCGGGTCGTGCGTGAAAAGTAACGCGTGCTTTCGAAAGTAACAAAGCCGCGAGCGGCGAGGGTCAGCGATCCGCATCATGCCGGATCCGACACGCTCCCGGCGGCCCGGGCCCCCGCGTCGCTCGCCCGCGGCCGGCCTGTGCGGGTCGCTCCGGTCGCGCCCCGGCGAACCAACGACGATACGAGCGGAGCGCACCGGACGGCGCCCCCGCGGCCTCGACCCGCGGCCCTAACGACACACGGCACACGCGGCACGAGACGTCCTGACGCGGCGCGCAACCGGCCCAGCAAGCCCCAACCCACACGGACAACACGCGAGACGACTAGTCACTAGACGGCGAACGGATACTTAGAACTTACAGTGTCTTTAAGGAGGTACTATACTAGAGTGTCTAACCAGGACGGTACCCCGGTACGAGTAATCACGTAACACGGTAACAGCTTTCGACCTCTGGGTCCGTCCTCTCCGTCCTACTGACCTACTCCTTTAGACACACACGCCCCGGGGGGAACGCGTATCCCCCTGTGGATCACCTCTGCCCCCCTCGCAGACACAGTCACGTACCATCGATGAAACCCCCACACAATGACACAAACTGCAGCGACGATTGTCGTTGGGTATGCACCACAACACCCGCGGTGGCGACAACGCACGTGCACACTCAGGAGGCAAGGGCGAGAGCGATGACGAGCACGAGCACGAGCAAGCGAGCAGGGCGATCGACTCGTACACGCGCCGGGCGTGCCGCGACTCGTTTGCGCCGCATCACTCACTGCAGGGCAGCATCACCAGTCATAAGTCCGACCGATCTGATCAAGCCCCCTACCGGCATACATTCCGGTTGAGAACCAGAAGTCGCGACGTTGACTTCCCCACGTCACGAATCCTGCTCTGCTTGCCTCCTCGAAGGAGAAGCCCGCCACCTTGCACTGGTATGGTCGATAGCCAGCAGCCTTCATCTGCTTGATCGTGAAGCCCGCCGCCTTGGCTTCCTGCGCTGTATGAGTGAAGGGTCCCAGGTGCCCTGCATCGGTTAGCTCTTCACGCGAGAAGCCCGCCAACTTGCACTGGTATGCATCATAGCCAGCAGCCTTCATTTGTTCAATCGTGTAGCCCGCCGCCTTGGCTTCCCGCGCTGTATGAGTACCGGGTCCCAGGTGCCCTGCATCGGTTAGCTCTTCAAGCGAGAAGCCCGCCAAGTTGCACTGGTATGATCGATAGCCAGCAGCCTTCATCTGCACGACCGTGAAGCCCGCTGCCTTGGCTTCCTGCGCGCTAAGAATTAGGGTTAGTTGCTTGGCATTTACATGCACCCAGCGCTGCCGCGTGGTGAGAGAGATTGGCAGAGCATTGCTACGGACGATATAGCGCTTGAACTCGTCGGCAGAAAGCATGGCCAGCTGCCAGGTTGGATCATATGCAGCAGCGCGAGCGGCAACACTCCAAGCTTTGCAAACGAAAAGCAACCGGCCTAAGTGACTCCGATCCAGAAAGTAGCACACGGCCACAAGAACGTCAGAAGTGAGATCAGTTGTACGATCCGCCGATTTTGCTCGGGCCGCAGCATCTCTGACCTCGAAGAATCTTGCTTCAGTAAGTAAGCGTCGCCGGTCGGCCTCATCTTCAATCTGTCGGCGTCGCCGCTCGGCGCGGTCGGCGTCTTCACGCTCCAGAGCCTCCCCAACAGACCACTGCACGCACTCTGCCATGAGCAGACGTCGGTGTGACTCGTATACTGCAGGGGGCTGGCTGCCGACTGTGGCCAGATTCTCCGGCCTCACAGCAGTAAGTTCCAGAGGAATCGTATGGATGACGAACACCGACCAGCGCTTTAGCTTTGGCAACCAGGATACTAACTCCACTATCGCCCCATTCAAGTCCAGGCAGCCTTGGAGCCCCGCAATCTCCATCCACATCCCTTTGAATAGGCCCGTCGCTGCGTCCGCTGGAACTACCTCCGGATCAGCGCTGGAGCTTGTCACAGCAAATTGCATCCTGATGGGGGACGCCTCTTATACGCCTCGACGCGGTGTTACCGACATGCACGCTTGCTTATTTCGATGTGTCCTATCAAGATACATCAAGATACATCAAGATACATCAAGATACATCAAGATACATGAAACGGTCACGCACAGGACGGGGGAAGGAGACGGAACACGAGATACATGAAATACAACCAGAAAACTCTCAAGTGAATTCATGCCCGTGAGCCGGGTGTCGTCTGTCGAAAAACCGCGCGCCGCGCTGCGCGATCGCCGTCTATGGCACATCTAGAGCGTAGGGGATCATGCGATTTGCCCCTTAACGCGGGAAACGATAGGGAAACGAAATCGGAAACCGTCGAAATGCTCCTTTTCCGCGACGTACTAGAACATATGCGCCGCACCCCCGACTTCGATTTTCTCAATGTTCTCTTCGTTTGTGGTCCTCCGCACTACAGTCCCGAGTCCGGCGCCACTCAGACACTAACCACTCACATGCCAAAGGCATCCAAAAAATCGTCGGCCGTCGCGTTGCCGCCATGCACGTCGACCTCGGACGCGTCAAACTTGTGCATGCCGCCCGCCACCTTGACGCCCTGGGCCTCGAGCGCCTGCATCTTGGCGATTCTCTCGTCCTCTTCCTTCTCCTTCTGCTTGGCCTTGAGAGCGTTCTCCTCAATCTTCTTCTTCATCTCCGCCGCCTCCTGCTCCTTGAGCGCCTTGAGGTCGAATGCCGGCTCCTCGGCTCGCTTGCGCGCCTGGAAGACGGCTGGTTTGGGTACCTGTGGGGAGAGGGGGGGAGTCGAAGCGCCGTGGTGAGACCCCCCCGCTTGCGCGCCTGGAAGACGGCTGGTTTGGGTACCTTCAAGCTGAAGTCGACGACGCCGTAGCCCTGGGTGAGCGCGCCCTGGCTAATGATGTCGACGTGCTCGCTGAAGAAGGCAGGCATGGTGGCGCTCGTGATCCCGCCGCTCGCCTCGATGATCACGTGCGGCCAGCGCTGCTTGACGCGCGCCGCGACCTGCTTGAGCTCCGCAGGAGCGTAGTTGTCGAGCATGATGATATCGCAGCCCGCGGTGCACGCCTCGCACGCGTCCTGCTCGGAGGTGCACTCGACTTCGATCTTGGTCGAGAAACCGCACGCGGCGCGAGCCTTGGCCACCGAGGCTGTGATGCTGCCCGTCGACCATATGTGGTTGTCCTTGAGCATCACCATGTTCGACAGGTCCATCCGGTGCGTATCGGCGCCACCGACGAGGAGCCCGTACTTCTCGACGATGCCGAAGCCCGGCGTGGTTTTGCGAGTACCCGCTACCTTTCCGTGCCAGCCGTGCTCCCGTGCGATGCCCATTGCCGCGTGCGCGGCGCTCGCCACGCCCGAGCAGCGCGCCAGAATGTTGAGCGCCGTGCGCTCGGCGACCAGCAGCTTGCGCGTCGGGCCTGAGACCTTGGCGACGGGCGTCTTTGCGGCGGCCTCCTCCGCGGTGATGTAGTGCCCTTCAGGCTTGAGCCACTCGACGGTGAGACCCACGTACTCAAAGACAAAGTTGGCAAAGGGCACGCCGGCAAGCACGCCTTCCGATTTGCCGAGCAGCATCGCGTAGTGCGGCGCATCCCCGACGACGAAGCCGCCGACGTCCCACTTGGGGATGTCCTGCTGGATCCAGTGGATGACCTCCTCTTTCCAGGTGGGCGGCAGCAGGGCCGACCAGTCGTGCTCCATCGCGTCACACGAAGGCGAACTTTCTCAAGACAGCAAGAAGATGGGGATTGCAATCAAACTTGTTCGCCCCGAGCCTCCACATGGAGTGACGACTTATTGATTGTCCCTCGAGCAGGAAATTTCATCTCCCCCGCTGATCGCTCAATTGAGCGCCGACCCCTCGCTCACAATCTGTTCATTATACACACAACACGTAAACGGTACAATCTGAACACGGGATTGCCCTCTGAAGCAACACACACCGCGAAGGACTCGTTCCACGGCACGGTCCTACTCTTCAGTGATTCGTGACCATTGGAACACAAGTGACAAGTAGTCGAACTCGGAGCGGAAGTCTTTCCGTGGAGTCTTGACGGGGAGTAATGCTTGCTCAACAGTCAGTTCACACCTGGACGCCGCTGCGAAACCGCGCGGGCACGAACGATGAAGTGATACGCGGTCCTCGTGTCCACAGGCCTTCTTTTTGGACGCAGACCGCCCGCGTATCCACGGACATCTAAATCCCCAAGCTGCAGGCGCTAATCACGACGATGGCTGCAGGCGCTCTTCACATCACCGATCTCATTCCCGACTGGCCCGCCTTTCTGCGAGACCACTGGAATCAGCGCCCGTACTCGCGGGCACTCGGCAAGGAGCTGCTCGAGTGCCTGCTTGACGGCTTCAAGGATGGCGATACAGCCGAGCTGCTCTGTGCGTGCCGCAAGGCGGACAATGCACGGTACACACCCGAGGAGCGTGATGAAATGGAGCGCGATCTTGAAACGAGCGGTGTCACGCTCAACCTGCCCTACTGCTTCTCACGTGGCGCCCAAGAGCTAGAGGCCGCCTTTGTTGACGCGTGCGGCGAGCGAGTAAATGATATCGAGGTCGGGCTGTACATCTCGCGCACGGGCGGCGACGTGGCCGAGTGGCACTGCGACGCGGTGCACAACTTCACCATTCAGCTGCGTGGCTCAAAAGAGTGGCAGCATCTGGCAGCCACCAAGCCCGCCACCGCCGACGTCACTTCGCGCGGCCTCTTTGACAGAGCGCGCAACCGTGCAGATCAGCTCGCGGAAAAGGACTCGTCGGCCCGCGCCGTGCCGCAGGGCTTCACAGGCGCCGAACGCTTCGATCTCATCGCCGGCTCGCTGCTGTACTTGCCGCCAGGGCACTGGCACCGCGTCACGCCCGTTGTGGGAAATAGCCTGAGCATCGATGTGCGCCTGGGTCACCTGAGCGCGGGAAAGTGGCTGTGCGAGGCCATATACGCCCAGCTCGGCGGCGGCGATCGCGGCAGCTCGAGCCTACGCTCATTGTTTGGGCCAGATAGCGGCCTGATGCTGCCCATGGGCCCGGTGCTGGCTCCCGATCTTCACGGCGCTGTCGTGGGCGCTGCCGGTGACTTATCGGCCGCGACGCTCCTTCGGGAGACTCTCGTCTTCTGCCCCGTGCCGCGGCCGCTGCCGTGCGAGCCTGCACACTCGGATGGGCTCAACCGCGGCGCCTCGATTGGGTGGCTCGAGGCGCGTGGCTGCCTCTCATCGCGCTCGGCTTTGATCTCGAGCGACGAGGTAGTGATCTCGAAGATGGTCGCCATCTCGCTGAGTGTGCGCGACGGCACGGCACTAGTGGTCCGACTGCTGTCGAGCTCTCCACTCAGCGCGATGGACTACCTGCGGTTCTCAGTCGTGTGCGATGCGCAGCTGCAGCCGGCGCTTGCGAGGCTGATCGCCGATGGCCGAGCGACAGTCTCGTGCCTGACTGAGCTCGTGCGCAAGACAGCGCTCACGACAGCGTCGCTCATGGTACTCCTTCGTTGCCTTGTGTTTGCGAACGTGCTCATCGTCGCGCCGCGCCCGGCTGAGAGCGCGCACAGCAGTGGCG
>Ga0210243_100574_pt1 | contig 31410 bp, 19 predicted proteins | sample ChrtobMeP5a_32mM_FD_155461 | JGI IMG/M metagenome (GOLD analysis project Ga0210243, IMG submission 155461) | Chrysochromulina tobin associated microbial communities from unialgal haptophyte culture, Seattle, Washington, United States - P5a_32mM | ecosystem: Host-associated > Algae > Haptophytes >...
GGTGGGACAATCTTGTCTGCCCACCGTTGAAAACGTTTCTCAAGGGCGAAGGGGGAACGCTGGAGACACTCTACCTCATGTTCATCGCGCTCCTTTTGATCCCGGTAACGATCGCGCAGACCATGTTCGGCTTTGGCGGGGACAACACGGACTTGGCCATGTCGGTTGTGGGCGCCATGGACATGGTGGCGGGCGACGTTGCGGCCACCGCCGATGAGACGGCAGAAGAAGAACAAGGGGGCGGAGAAGGCGCAGGAGCGGTTGACCGTGTCGAAGAGTTTCAGCCTCTTGAGGATGATGCCGCGCAGGTAGCATGAGGGTGCTTTCGGGAGTCGAGCGGGAATGAGCGAGGGAGTATGAGGACGCGCATTCGGGAGTCGACCGGAAGGCATCTAGGAAGACACGCAGAGACCCAGGAAACGGGAGGCAGCACAAGCGTGGAGCTTGCTTCGTGCTGGGCTAGGCTGCGAGCTGGGCGGGTGGGACATAAAGAGGCAGATCGGATGCACAGGAAGAGGAGGCAGACTACCATATTTGGCAAGCCGAGAAAGTGCGTTCGAGCCGCCGCGGCGGCGTCCCTGGCTTGTTGGCATCTGTACTGACGCGGTGCGCACGTGTGGGGTCGTGGCTGATTCACACCGCGCACGGCACAGCAAGCAGCAGGTTGTTTAGAATCGAATAGATTAGTACAACTCTTTTGTTGTTACCGTACGTTAGTTTGTTGTTTCACATCAGTTGTCGAGACGTGGCCGTCAGCACGTCACATATTGGGACAATCATGCGAAACCACGAAAAAACGTAAAAGTTCGTGCTATACGGCACAGCGCATCCATCGCACCGATCGTTTTAACGATCGTTAGAACTTACATGGAGCATGCACACGTGCGCACTCTGCTGACGTCCCATAATTCGCAGATGCTGCCACTCCCCAGACGGCCCCAGACCCCGGAAACGTCGACCGCATGGACACGTCAAAAAGCAAGGACCCACGCCCAACTGAGCACGCCACTGGCACACAGACGCCAGAGCCTCGTGCCCTCGTCTTTCGCTCTGGCGCCTCCACTCAGCTGACCTGGTCGACCCGGCCTCGCGCGTGACACGAGTGACACGCGGCGCGGCTGACAGTGCATGTCAGCTTGAGTGCATCTTCTGCACTGTGGAGGAGCTCCATGGCGGCAGGAAGGAGGCGATGAGCTCGGACTTACTCCGGACCGGCTTGCGTAACGGCGCCGAGGCACGGTCGAAGTCAAGCAGAGGGTTGAGATGCGCGCCTCCCGCCAGCCCACCGAGGCTCACCACGGTGGGCGGCGGTGGCGGCGCTGTCCTGGGCGCCTGTGGCGGCGGTGGCCTCCCCAACGGGCTGCCGCAGGGGCTTCCTAATATGGGACTCCCTAACATGGGCAGAGACGGGCTGCCGCAGGGGCTTCCTTGGGCAGAGACGGGCCTGGAGGCTCCTAATATGGCATTCCCTGATATGGGACTCCCTAATATGGGGTATGCCCCTGGAGACATGGCCCACGTGCGTGCAGGCAGGACAGGGCTGGAGCCTGTGCTGCAGCTGCTGCCGGCGTAGGTCCAGTTTGGGGAGCTGGCGCGGCTCAGCTGATTGCTCCCGAGATTTCCCCCGAGATTTACCCCGAGATTGCTCCCGAGATTGCTCCCGAGATTGGTCCACTTTTGGGAGCTGGCGGGGCTCAGCTGCTCGCTCATCTGATGGAGATTCGATTGCGCTTGATGAGGGCCGAATTGCGCTGGATGGAGGCCGAAGTGCGCTGGAAGGAGATTCATCGGCGCTGGATCGAGATTCTGACGAATCTGAGCTGGAAGGAGATTCATCGGCGCTGGATCGAGATTCTGACGAATCTGAGCTGGAAGGAGATTCATCGGCGCTGGATCGAGGTTCGATTGCGTCTGATGAGGGTGCAAGTGCGCTGCATGCGCCGTGCTCAAATTAGGAGTCATGCCCAAATTAGGAGTCAAGCGCGCTGCATGCGCCGTGCTCATCTGGGTGCCAGCTTGGGTTGCGCTCGGCACGGCGCTCAGCTGTGCGCACCTCAGATTCGTCAGATTCGAGTGCATGGGCGCGGCCAGCTGAATTGCGGGCCTCGTGCCCAGATTCGTCTGAATTGCGGGCCTCGTGCCCAAATTAGGAGCCGTGCCCAAATTAGGAGTCATGCCCAAATTAGGAGTCATGCCCAAATTAGGAGTAATGCCCAAATTAGGAGTCATGCCCAGAGTAGGAGGCGCTTCTGACTTGGATGCCGACTCGGTCGGAGAGAGCGGTGCCGTGAGCGGCGGGGTCGTGAGCGGCGGGGTCGGCGGCGCGCCGAAGATCTGCTTCTGCTGCTGCTGCTGCTGCTGCTGCCACTGCTGCTGCTGCACCTTCTGCCTCTGGTGCTGGTGCTGATGCTGATGCAACTGCTGCAGCAACAGCTTCTGCTGCTGCTGCAACTGATGCTGCTGCAACTGCTGCCAGTGCTGCTGCAGCAGCATCTGCTGCTGCTGCTGCTGCTCATGTTGGCGCAGCCGTGCTTCATGGAATTGGGAACTGAGCCGAGCATGTTGCATGCGTCGTTCGACGACCTCCCGGGCAGCCTGGAGGCCTCGGAGCCTCTCCTCTCCTAAATGGGGCATGATTCCTAAATTGGGCATGATCCCTAAATTGGCCAGGCCTCGGAGCGACTCCTCCCCGGAGCTCTGTGAATGTGAAGAGCTCAGTTTCGTCAGGCCTCGGAGCGACTCCTCCCCGGAGCTCGGTTTCGTCAGTCTGAGGAGAGCACATATCCGCTCCTGAGAGGTTTCGTCAGCTTGGAGGCCTCGGGGCCTCTCCTCTCCTAATTTGGACATGACTCCTAATTTGGGAGCTTGGAGGCCTCGGAGCCTCTCCACACAGTCCTCCCCCCCGCCGCCCATGCCGCCGCCGCCCATGCCGCCGCCGCCCATGCCGCCGCCGCCCATGCCGCCGCCGCGCATGCCGCCGCCGCCAATGCCCGCAATCATGGCCCCGCCCATGGCGGTAGCCATGCCGGTGGCCATGCAACGAGCCATGGACGCAGTCTCGGGCCACGTGCCGTCCAGCCCTTTCAGGTCGCTGCTGTCGTCGCTAATCATGCCCCAGAGATCCGGAGTGACGGACGGCTGGTCGCTAAAGTAGTCCGAAAGCGCCACCGAGAGTGCGGGATTCCCCCATGCGGCCTCCAGGATCTCATCAATAATATCTGCACTCCCCTCGCTGCTGGTGCCACCGCTGGCGTCACCGTTTGCGTCTCCGCTTCCGTCTCCGGCTCCGCCACTATCCCCACCTCCGCTTCCACCACCATTTCCGCCACGGCTGCCGTCACCGCTGTCACCACCGCTTCCGTCGCCGCCACTCCAGTCGCCGGTCGACGGGAAAAGTGACGGGAAAAGCTCATCGAATGCTGCGTCCTCGTCAGTGCCCTCATCTTCCTCCGGAGCAGCCGCGGCGAAGAAGGATTTTGGAGTGTCCTCGTCCTGTGCGAGTGAACTGCCGCCTCCGCGCCCGTCCCCGCCACTCCCGCCCTTGCCACTCCCGTCTCCGCCGCTCCCATCTCCGTCTCCGCCGCTCCCGTCTCCGCCGCTCCCGTCTCCGCCGCTCCCGTCTCCGCCGTAATGCGAAGTCGCGTCCTCCAGCCCCCGCTTCTTCGTCATGACGAAGAGGGCGGTGACCTTCGATTTTGTACTACAATTTGCGGCGCGATGACCTCGTCGCATCAGGAATTGACGAAATGGAACTGTTCTGGATGTGGGCATTGCTCAGGGACGCGTCTTTCAGGATGTTGGAAAACTTTGTTGTTGTGCCCTGTTTTGCAAGGTAGGGTCGACTTGCTTACTGCCGAAAGGCACTGCCGAATGCGGGTCGTCCACTTTTGCTATCTTCCACACACGGACGGATCAGAAGTCTGTGTCCGCGGGATCGGAGAAGGGCCAACTCGAGAATTCCTCTTTTCACACATTTCACACGGTTGTCGCGTCTGTCGTGTTTTAACGTTCACGCAAACTTCCGACGAGTACAAGCTTACCGACCGAAGAAACTACTGAACTTTCTCAGCTTTTTTCTCTGTGAAGGAAGTGGAGTCAGCACACGCCCTTAGGTCCATCAGACTTGCCTTGAGCTGAAAAGAGTTCCTAGCCGCTCTGTTTTGGCATCCGAATTATGTAATACGCCCCCCCCCCAAATCGCTCTGAAAGTCACTGCAAATTTCGAAAAAATTTTGGCGCGCGCAGCGCCTCGAACTCAACTGAAGAGCCTTAAAGACACAGTTTTCCTTGTCTTTTCTAGCTCTGGCCACTATTGTAGGATCCATGCCTTACTGGCAAATCAATGGAGATCAAGTACAGTACTATGTACTATTGTACAACATCAAACGTTTGAGCGCGGCGCTTCTGCACTGCTCGCAGCGCGTCGGAGGAGCGGCTCCACGCGCGGTTGTACTCGTCACGCGTGGTCGTGTGCACGCTCGTCAGCAACATCAAATTGACGACCACGCCGGAGGCTCGAGACACAGGGCGTAGCATCGCGCCGACCCGTACTCTGAAATTCCGTCGCTCGCTGTAGCGCTCGGGCAGCAGGACGACGTCTTCCGCAGCGGGCTGGTTCGACCTAGCAGTAGCGGCTGACGTCTGCTTGCGCCGGCCGCCATCCACCCAAGCTCTAAAGTGATCAATGGCCGCGCGCGCAGCAGCCTCGGTGACCCACGACTTGTGGTGATAGCATCCAAGGAAGCCTGGCTTGCCGGGGTAGTCCTCGTGCAGCGAGGTAATACTTTTAAGATCAGCACGCTTCGAGCTTGCGCGAGGGTTGTAGCGAATTTCGAGATGGTATTTGCCATTTCCCATTGGTCCACGGACTGTTATGACTCGGCCGCCAGTAGGCATCCGTCCACAGTGCCGCCGCGGCAGCGGCGCCTTCCAAATTTGGGGTGTTTGGCTTGCTCGTAGACGCCATTTTGTCGCTCGGATACGCGACGGCTGCTGGTGAGTCCGAAAGTGGCCAGAGCAATGAGATGGCGGCGGAGCGAACGCGATCGGGGACACTTTCGTCCGACGCCCATTTTCGCTGTTTCGGTGAAGTTTGATGTGCGTACCGCCCGAACGCGGCTTCGTTCAAGGGTGTCCCCGATTCTATCGTGTTCGCACGAATAAACCATCCAGAAAGACCTATGGGGGGCACCGACGAATCTCAATGACCGAGCGACAAAAGGTGCACGATTCCACACTTTTTACCGGTCAGTAAGCTAGTAGAAGGGCGCGATGTACATGATATCGCCGAGCGTCGGCCACGGGTATGCGACGCGTGTGGTGAGCACGGTGGCGGCGACCGCGAACGAGGACGCCGAAGAGGGTGATAGCACCGACATCTGGGATAAGGACGTCGAGGCCGCGGGCAACTGGTTTGGCAACTCGGGCAAGAGGCTGCTCGATGCGACTAAGCACACAGCCAGGGACGTCATTCGACCCGTGCTGATGCCCATCCAGCAGGTCGGTCGGCGCGGCCGCCAGGCCTCCATGTCCGCACTCGCGCGCTCGCTGCCGCGCATCGTCGAGGCCTCGCTGCCTAAGGTGCGCCAGAAGCTCGAGGAGATCTTCCGCGACTGGGCCCTCGGCCGTATCGATGTCAACCAGCAGTGGCACATCCCCGACCACATTGCCCTGGCCGTCGAGCTGAGCGATGAGATCCTCGGTCCAGCGCGCGCCGCAGAGGCGCGCGCGCGCAGCTCGTCGCCGACGACGCAGCCGGACCCGTCGGTGCCGGCACCCGCCGTGGAGGGTTCCTTATTTGGCAATTCGAACCCTTGGTCGGCCGTCCAACGAACCTTTGACGAATCCCGACGAACCCTGGGTCGCGCCGCGTCGTCGGTGGGGAGCACGGCCCACCAGGCCCTCGGCACCCTCACCGGAGGCAGCCTCGGCTTCAAGGAGCCCGAGATCGGCGAGATAATCGCCGAGCTCCAATGCATGCTCACCAACGTCTCACGCGCCGTCGCGCACGGCGCAGAGGCCGGGAGCGGCGGCGCTGGGCCCAATAAGGCAGCCGGCCGTGCGTCGCCGCCGCCGCCGCCGCCCGCGCCGGAGGCGAGCGCCACGTTGAGCGCCACGCCCTCCAAGACGGCGCCCAAGGAGCCCACGACGGCGCCCAAGGAGCCCACGACGGCGCCTAAAGATCGTCGCTCAGTGACGAAGATCGCCTTCGAGACAGGCGCGCACTGATGAGCCCTGATTGCCACTGATGACCTATGATGATGACGAAGATCGCCTTCGAGATAGGTGCGCATGCCTTGTGGCAACAGGGCCCATGCCTTTGGGGGCAACAGTGCACATGCTTGCCCCTATCTCTGCTCGCCCTCTGCGCGCCTTCCGATGGCCTCCCTGATGACCTCGGAGTGACCTCCCTGATGACCTCGGAGTGACCTCCCTGATGACCTCATAGTGACCTCCCTGATGACCTCATAGTGACCTCCCTGATGACCTCGGATGGCCACTCATTGACTCGCCCTTTCGCCCGACACGACGCCCGTCACAGATGTCGACTTAATGATCCGATTGCGACCAGAGGCGGGGCTTCAAGTTCGGGGCTACCTCGCGCCAGGTAATGACCCTGGATTACCCTTGATGACCCTTGATGACCTCTGATGACCTCTGATGGCCTCTGATGACCTCTGATGACCGCTGATGACCGCTGATGACCTCTGATGACCTCTTGATGACCGCTGATGACCGCTGAGGACCTCGAAGTGCCACCGAGTGCCACTGCTGATGACCTCCCTCATCAGGCGCGCGCTCGCAGTGATTGCCGCTGATGACCTATGATGATGAGCTCGGATTGCATCCCTCATCAGGCGCGCGCTACAGGCGGGGCAAGGAGGCCAAGGGCGGCAGCTGGCTCGGGTGCCTCGCCGGCGGCGGCGCGGACGACGCTGCGAGTGCCCAGTACGGCGCGACCCGGAGCGACCCCACGGATTATCAGCCCTTGTCCGACGGGCAGGACGAGGCGAGCGCTGTGTCGAGCGCTGGCCTCCAACGCAGCAGCAGCAGCTACAATGGCGGCGGCGGCGGCGGCGGCGGCGGCGGCAGCGGCGGCGGCGGCGGCGGTGGCGAAGGTAGCAGCAGCAGCAGCAGCAGCAGCAGTAGCGAAGGGTACTGCCGCTATTCGCTACTCGTCGTGCGCCCGTTGGTAGTGACCCTCAAGAGTCGTCTCCGCATCTGGTGCGATCTCCCTTGATTGCTCTTAATTGGCCTTGATTGGTAATCACTCTGAAGAGTCGTCTCCGCATCTGGTGCGATCTCCCTTGATTGCTCTTAATTGGCCTTGATTGGTAGTGACTCTCAAGAGTCGTCTCCGCATCTGGTGCGCTGATGGCTACTGATGGCTACTGATGACTACTGATGGCGTCCCTCATCGCATGCTGATGCCCGATTGCGTGGACGAACCCGAATCAGCGTCTGATGGCCTCCCTCATTGCATGCTGAGGCCCGATTGCGCACCTCATCAGGTGGGACTTGCGCGACGGCATCCTCAACGTCGCCTTCCTGCCGCGTGAACCCGTTGGGCAGCCCCGCGCCTCGGCGAGCGCCGTCGCGGGCGTGGCCGGGGCGGCCGAGATGCCCGCGGACTTTGGCGGCGGAGGTGGCGGCGGCAGTCCGAGCGAAGGCAGCAGCAGTACGTATCGGAGTGCCTTCCATGGTGGCATGCATGTGCTCACCACGGCGCTATCCCCTCTTCCCCACAGGTACGTATCGGAGTGCCTTCCATGGTGGCGCCGCCTCTCTGCAAGTGCAGGTGAGGACCTCTGATGGCCTCTGATGATGACTGATGATTGCGTTTGATTATCTCCAACTGATCTTCACTGAGCTACCTTTCTGCGCACAGGCGGCCGTTCACTTGTGCAACTGCTTGCCCGTTTGCGCCGACGGTCTGATACGCAAGATCCTCGAGTGCGCTCCCGAGATTGCTCCCGAGATTGCCTCCTTGATTGCTTCCGAGATTGCCTCCTTGATTGCTCCCGAGATTGCCTCCTTGATTGCTCCCGAGATTGCCTCCTTGATTGCTCCCGAGATAGCCTCCTTGATTGCTCCCGAGATTGCTCCCGAGATTGTTCCCGGATGCCGCCCCGATGTCCGTGGATGGCATGCTGATTGCCCCTCCTCATCAGGTGCGTCTTCGGGGGCTTCAGTGCCGAGAAGCCGTTACGAGTGCCGTTGATCGTGCCGGTAGCGTTCCGGGTCGCTGAGGACCTCGAAGACGATCACGACTCGCTCGCATCCCTCAATGGCGTGGTGCGCTGATGGCTACTGATTGGCTACTGATTGCCCTATGATTGCCCTATGATTGCCCTCTGATTGCTCGCGCTCCTCCACGGCGTGGTGCGCTGATGGCTGGTGGTTCGGGTTGATGATTTGCTGTTGGAGTGCGCTCGGATTGGATTGTGTCTGAGTGCGCCTGATTGCGTCCCTCATCAGGTGCGCGAGGCGACGCGCGTGCTCCTCGCGTTGACGAACCCGAGCAGGTGGGACTTGATTGCCACTGATGACTACTGATGGCCTCCCTCATTGCACGCTGAGTCCCAATTGCGTTGACGAACCCGAATCAGCGTCTGATGGCCTCCCTCATTGCATGCTGATGCCCGATTGCGTTGACGAACCCTCATCAGCGTCGACTCCGCCATCCCGAAGGCCGTGCTCAAGAGGGCCAAGGGGCTCGTGATCATCACGCGCCTCTGCGCCGGCTTCCTGCACGTGGGCGGCGGCTTCGGCTCGGGCATCATGCTGCGCCGGCTGGACGAAACTCATTGGTCGGGGCCTGTGAGTGTGAACACCATCAGTCTGAATATGGGGCTGATGATGGGTATGCGGAAGAGCGATACGCTGCTCTGATGACCTCTAATGACCTCTGATGACCTCTGATGACCTCTGATGGCATCCCTCATCAGGTATGCGGAAGAGCGATACGCTGCTCTGCCTGCTCGATGACGCCGCAATCAACGTGAGTGCTGCCCCCCCTGCGGGCATGCTGACTGGCCGGCGATGACCTCAGGCTTGCATGCTGATGGCATGGCGGGCATGCTGACTGGCCGGTGATGACCTCAGGCTTGCATGACCGAATGCATGCTGATGGCATGGCCGATTGCATGCCGATTGCATGCTAATGGCATGCGCATGGCACGCTGATGGCCTCCCTCATCAGGTGTTCAGCAAAGCGATCGACGGTCTGGGTCAGCTGAAATTAGGGACGCAGGGTGCTATCGCCGCAGGCCCTGTAGGTCGTGATGCGGCCCTCGATGGCTACTTCTCCCAGGTGATGACCTCTGATGACCTCTGATTGCCCTCGATGGCTACTTCTCCCAGGTGATGACCTCTGATGACCTCTGATTGCCCTCGATGGCTACTTCTCCCAGGTGATGACCTCTGATGATCTCTGATTGCCCTCGATGGCTACTTCTCCCAGGTGATGACCTCTGATGACCTCTGATTGCCCTCGATCGTGTGCTCATCTCGCAGGTGATGACCTCTGATGACCTCTGATGACCTCTAATGACCTCTAATGACCTCTGATTACCCTCGATCGTGTGCTCTTATCGCAGGGCGGCGTCGCCTCCATCTTGTCATACTCGCACTCTCAAGGCGTCTTCGGAGGTGATTGCATTCTAATGACCTCTAATGACCTCTGATTGCACTTGTCATACTCGCACTCTCAAGGCGTCTTCGGAGGAACGTCTATCGATGACCTCTAATGACCTCTAATGACCACTCTAATGACCTCTAATGACCACTCTGATGGCCTCTAATGGCCGCTGATGGCCGCTGATTGCCTCCCTCATCAGGAGCGACTATGGAGGGCGCCGTCCTGTTCGGGCGCCAAGCCGATAATGAGGAGTACTATTTTCGCGAGGGCGTCACCGCCAAGGAGATCCTGTAAGGGCTAGGATGATGATGATGATGGCATGCTGATTGCATTCTGATTGCATATTGATGGCGTGTTGATGTGTTGACGGCGTGTTGATGACATCCCTCATCAGGTACGGGCTGGTCGAGCCCCCAAAGGATGAGGACGCCCTCGCCCTCTATGCTGTTCTCATGGAGCTCACCTCACTGAATGCCCCGGAGGACGGCGGGAGCGCGGGCGCTGCTGCCGCCGCCGCCGCCAGCGCCGTCGCCTCCGCCGCCCCCATCACCGCCGCCGCGAACGCCGCGTCCGCCGCGTCTGAGGCGATGGGGTTACATGTAACGGCCGCGTCTGAGGCGATGGGGTTACATGTAACGGCTCTCGGACGAACCTTGAGTCGTGGGGTGAGCTCCGGCGCCCTCGCAGCCTCGGATGGCGTGAGCTCGGTGGGGCAGGTGCGATCTCCCTTGATGGCTCTTAATTGGCCTTGATTGCCCTCGCCGCCTCGGATGGCGTGAGCTCGGTGGGGCAGGTGCGATCTCCGTTGATGGCTCTTAATTGGCCTTGATTGCTCTTGATTATCCTTGATTACCCTCGCCACCTCGCCTCTCCGATTCCATTGATGGGCTCGCATTGGCTCTGATGAGCCATCAATGGAGTCATTGATTGCTCTTAATTAGCCATTGATGGGCTCGCATTGGCTCTGATGAGCCATCAATGGAGTCATTGATTGCTCTTAATTAGCCATTGATGGGCTCGCATTGGCTCTGATGAGCGGCAGGGTGTCCAGACGTTCGGCGAGGGCGTCGGCCACGGTCTGCGCGTGCTGCATCGAGCTTCCTCTGATGGCGTCTACGCGGTCGGGGAAGGCGTGGGCTCTCTCGGTACAAATATGGGCATGGGCGTCCATGCGGTCGGTACTAACGTCGGCCAAGGCATGCAGCACGGGGTCCAACCTGATTGCATGCTGATGGCATGCAGCACGGGGTCCAACCTGATTGCATGCTGATTGCATGCAGCACGGGGTCCAACCTGATTGCATGCTGATGGCATGCAGCACGGGGTCCAACCCGATTGCATGCTGATTGCATGCCGAGTGCGTGCTGATGGCGTGCCGATGGCATGCTGATGGCCTCCCTCATCAGGCGTGCAGGCGGTCGGCGGAGCCGTAGGCCAAGGTTTCGTCAACGTAGGCCAAGGCTTCGTCAACGTAGGCCAAGGTTTCGGCGCCGTCGGGCAGGGCTTGCAGGCGGTCGGCGGCGCGGTCGGCCAGGGCTTCGTCAGCGGTTCGTCAACGGTGCTGGCGGTTGGCCAGGGCTTCGGAGCTTTCTTTGGCGGAGGCGGAGGCGGAGGCGGAGGAGGAGACTATCGAGGGTCGATGGGGATGGGCGATCGTACCGCCTCGTCGTCTTCGCTCTCGGTCGAAGCGCCGATGAGCACTCCTAATTTGGGAGGAGGCACTCCTAATTTGGGAGAAGGCACCCCCCTCCCACCGCCTCGTCGAGGGATGGGCGAGCGCGCCCCGTCGCTGTCCTCGATGCCCGAGTTGTCCGTCATGTCGATCTCGATGCCCGAGATGTACATCTCGATGCCGGAGGCGGATCGAGCCGCCTCGCCGACGACCCCATCGCCGATCGAACGTGCCCAGGACGGCGCGCTGAGCCGCCAGTCGTCCGGCGCCCAGGACGGCGCTCTTAGCCGCCAGTCGTCCGATGGCACTCTCACGTCGGCCATCCATTTATGGTAGCCTCGATGCTCTCACACTGTGTCGACCTCTCGCCGAGGGGGCATGTGTGCGAAGGGAGCTGTGACCCATGGATACGAGTTACTACGGTACAGTACTGTAAGCATGGCTGTACGAGCAGAGGCGCCCGGACCGGCGCGTCGGGGCGCAAACTACGGCATGAATGTCGGGTTACGCATGGATGTATGATGTCTCTATGATGACCTCGTTTCTATGAGTGCACTCGTTTCTATGACGATTGATATCATCGTCTCAAGCGAGCGACTGATCTCCTTAGGTGTGTGAATACACACCGAAAAGGTCGCGCTGCGTCTTGGCCTTCACCGCGATGCTGCGCGCCACTACGCTGCTCTCGCTCGTGCGCATGGCGCCGGCGCTGCAGCACGGTCACATCGCATCTTTTCGCCATGTACTAGGCGGTGCCCACCCAACCGTGCTGGCGCGCCATGTCTTGCTGGCTCGCATGATGGCCACCGAGCCGACGCCCGGCGAGACCGTCTCTCTTCCAGGCTACAAGACAACGTACACCATCCTCAAGGCCGGAAACCCCGCAGGGCCGACGGTGACCAAGGGTTCGGCGGTGACTGTGCATGCGACGGGCGTCGTGGTCGAGACGGGCAAGACGTTTTGGAGCACCAAAGACCCTGGGCAGCAGCCCTTTTCATACACCGCGGGCGTCGGCATGGTCATCACCGGATGGGATCAGGGATTGCTTGGCATGGCCGTGGGCGAGGAGCGCATGGTCACCATCCCGGCCGCCGAGGGCTACGGCGCGGGAGGCTTCCCACAGTGGGGCATTCCCGCCGGTGGCACCCTCAAGTTCACCCTCGAGGTGCTCTCAATCAAGTCGAAGTGAATGCGAAGTCTCTGTGAATGATGTACGTAGTAATAAGTACTCTCAGGCTACCTTTTCATGCCTATTTAGTAGTATTGTTCTGGTCGCAGCGTGGCCGTCGCACGCGCGGAGATTCAGTAGGCGCGCATGAGCGAGCGCTACGCAAACGAACAAACGCCACGCCAAGAGGACGGACCGCACGGGGTCTTCTTCCGACTCGGTCTCACCTCTTCCCATTTTTGGGCACGTTCACATGGCCGTATGGGCAGTGCCTACAACCGTGGCCGCAGCACGGGCGAGTCTTGAGCTGGAGCGCTGTGAAGACCGAGTACCCCGTCGCCGGGTCCACGTACTGCTCGTACCCACGCTCACAGGCTACACGGTGGAGCAGCGACACAGTCGCCTTCTCTTGCCCATCCACGAGGTCTTCAATGTCCTCAAAGTCCTCCGCCAGAGCGCTGTCTCGGCGGATCTGCTGAAGCCTCAGTGGCCCGGCTTTCCGCAGAAGTGGCCTTGCAGGCAGCGCCTCGGACTGCGACGCGACCGCTGCGGTCGCCAAGGCTGAGGATGCCGTGCCGACCGATGGCATGTCTGGCGTGTCCGTGGTTCTCTGGAGATTCGCTGGCTGCACGGCGAGCGTTTCGCCGCGGCCGTCGATTTGCACAGCGCAGTACCCGGAGGGATCCCCGGAGGCCTCGTCCCAAGACACCACACGGCCATTGAGCCCGTTGAGCTCAAAGCTCGAACCGCTGAATCCGTACAGCGTCACCAGCTTACCAACGTACGAGATTGACTCTGACTGTGGCGCTGTTGTAGGTGGCGGCGCTGCTGGGAGCATGAGCGAAGGACGTTTGCGCCGGACGCGGAGACGACGTCGAAGGCGCAGGCGTCGTCGTTGTACATTGGCGATCCAAAACAAGACAAGTCAAGTCAAGTCAATCGTTCCTTCAGAACCTGTACCGGTAAAAAGACACCGGGGGGAGCCGGGACTCACACGGACACGCGGACGCACAAAGGCACACGGACCGCACAGACGAACCTCACAACCATCCAAACCCAACACACAACCAGCACGTCAGCGCGACGACCGAAGCCGCGGCCGACTCAAGAGCCGCAGGCCCGGAGTCGACCGCCCCCCGCGGCCGACTCAGAAGAGGCCACCCCCAGCGAACCCGACCCTGCCTCCACCCGCTCCCAGAGCGCCTCCCCGCGCCTGTACCGGTACTGTACTCACTCTTCTCAGCCACTCCATTCACATTCTCATTGTGAATGGGGGCTCCCGAAACCTTGAGGGGAAAACGATGCGGAGCGTTCACACCAATCCAAAACCCCCGCGGCCGTCACGAGCGCGTCACTTCGGTCACTTTGGCATGGAAGCACTGCTTGTAGCGCCGCTCAACCCGGACGAAGGCCAGGCCAATCCGAACTCGAGCCTCGTCGATTCTGCACGCGCCCTCTGGTTCGGACCCAAGCCCTCGGCCTCCTCAACTCAGATGCGGATGACGTCTGCCAGCGACATCTTCAGGGACGCCACGCTCATCGATGACCCGCGATGGGATGAGAAGGGATTCAATGAATTCAGCGGAATGCATGCGCGATTCGTGAGCCTCGCGTACGTGAAGGGCATCAAGGACGGGAGATTCACGCCGAGCAGGGGTCGGGCTGATGTGGACGGCGCCCAGTTTCATGATCTGCGCGACGATAAACTGCGTCACGCTGGCAAGACGCGAGACAAGGTCGGGCTCTTCGCTGTGCTCTCAGCTACGAGCTTCGACTACACAGGCGAGCTCAGCAACGTAGGCGAGGCGATCCGAAAGGTGGAGGCAGCGGAAATCGTCAAAATCGTCGAGAGCAAAAAAGGAGGCGGCAAAGACGACGACCTCATCATGTGGGACTTTTTGTGCGTCGACAAGGCCGACGACGGCGCCAAGCTCGGCATGTATCGCATGTTCACCCACTACCGCGTGCAGACGGTCATCCTCACGAAGCCGCCCGGAGTGCGCCGCTCGGTCTTCGAGCGGCTCGAGACGATGGCGATGCTCGCGCTCGTCGCCTTTTGCCAGCGCATCGTCAACCACGAGGACGTCAAGGAAGGTCTCGAGCTGGACAAATTGATGGATCTTCCCAATTTGCTCGCGCCGCTCCAGTCCGACCACAAGACATTTCTCCGGGTCGCCTCTACGCTCGAGGCCGTCATCAAGCATCTCAAGCCAGTTGCCGAGGATGAGAAGGGCTTCAAAGTCCTTTGCTCCGAGGGCGACATCGCGTGGGTCAAAGCGACCTACCTCAAGGAGCTCCAGCGTGCCATGCCGACCGACGGTGGACGCCCATTCCCAAGGCGGCAGGACCTCGATCAGAGCAAGCTGTTCACGGGCGAGCCACCAAAGCGCAAGGCGATCGTCGTCTCGCACGGCTGGGACACGGCGTTCCACATCAGCCCCTCCGGTGAAAAGCTCGATCTCCTCGTCGATGCGCTCGAGCGAGTCGATGCCATGACGGACGACGATGGCGTCTTCATAGACTTTTGCTCGCTACCTCAGGCGGCGCACGCCTCGATGCCCAGCATCTACTTTCAGCACAATGGCATCAAGACGTATGCTGACAAGAGCGCGCTCGAGAAGAAGCAGTTTAACTTCGCGATGTGGGACATGTCGCGCATGTACGCCTACTCGTATGTGATCGTGCTTCCCAAACCGACCGATATCACCAAGTTCCCGGGTGACACGAGCGCGCCGCTGCTGGCCAAGGATATGAAGCTGGTACTGGACGGCGAGGACGTCCTCGTAGAGGGCACTGACCCTCGGATTGTCATTCAATATTGTGTCAAGAATGGGAAGGCGAAGACCGACGGCTCGCAGTCCTTTATCCTCGATCGTGACCTGGCCTTTGCCGACAACGTCGAGTTCCCCGTGGGCAGCTTGAAGGTTGTACTCTCCAACGTGTGCGGATGGGGGCGCGTCAGCCCCCTGCCGTATCAGAATCGTGGCTGGTGCTGCTCGGAGTTTACGATGGCCCTGTACAATCGGCGCATCCTCAACACGAAGGACGTCGCCCAATTGACCTACATGGACAGCGGCCGCCCGTGGCCCAAGACCGTCGCGGAGTACGATCAGATGATGCGATCCGGCGTGGAGTTCACCAAACGCGGTGACGCGGACCTCGTCAAGTTCCTCTTCTTCCGCATGTGCTTTGGGCTGCGTCACTCCTTTTTCCCGTTCGAGGTGCAGGACACGACGGGCTACGGGCTGCCGAGCGAGGCGGATCTCATGGCTGCGTCACGCGAGGGGCAAGTCGGCACCGGTGTCAATGACCAGTCCAAGTACTACCTCTACCTGGCCTTACAGCCGCCCGCTGTCCAGCTGGACGGGCGGATCTGGAAGCGGAGCCTCGCACAGAAGCTCCATCGCATGCAGCTGCTCATGATTGCAAAGGCGCCGCACTGGACGGGGCACGGGCACCACCCCGTAGCCTTCGGGATTGGCGATCGCGAGATGACCGAGAGCGATCTGCGCCGTGGTGGCATCCACTGCCTGGTGTGGTGCTCGACCGGGTGCGGATGGGAGACGCCAAAGCCTTCCAGCGATCCAAAGTCCCTGAGCATCCCTGGGCTCTGTGAAGTGCTCACGAGCCTGGAGCCGACCAAGCGGCCCGCCGTCATCTTTGTTGTGATGCCGTACGGTGCGAGGCGTGCTGCAGGCCAGCTAGCTCACGCCCTTGCAGGCGGCAGCACGCTGGTCGTGTGGATCGCGGAGAACATGCTCGACGAGCAGCGGGCCAACGGCGTCCTCTTTGGCGTGCTCGCTCCGGCTTTGCAGTCGCTTCATGAGCCTTGGATCAACGGTCTCTCCCGCAGCGAGTTCACATCCGAGGTGCTGCACAAATCGGGGCAGATGGTCTTTGGCTCGCAGTGGGATGCGGCCGACTGCCTTGACGTGTCGACGACAGTTCCGCAGCTGCGCTGGGCGCCGTCGAGCCTGCCGCAGGACCGCCCGTGGGTGCATAATCTCACCTCGTCGTTTGAAGGAATGGCACTGCCGAGGGACGGTGCGGTGCAAACTAGGCGGATGATGGGCACAGACGACGACAAGGGCGAGCAGCGTTACCTCGAGGTGCAACTCATAGTGCGCGAGAATGGCAAGGAGATCGATGTGCCGCAACTGTTTGCGAGGGAGGATGGCCAAACGCCTGAGATTGTCTTTGCTTGGCTGGCAAAGGCACTACCCAACGGGGATGCGAAGAACGTGACTGCCCTGTATTCTCACGAGGTCAAGAGGGCTTCCGGTGGTTGGATGAGCACGCTGCAGGTGCGGCTGATGATCGGCGAGGTGGGCTATCTGCACCAGCTGCGCGACTTGGCGCTGACGGGTGCGCCAAGTATACTGGAGAAAGAGCTGAGCAGTGCATTGCTCGACGGCCGTCGCTACGAGGTCTCTGTGGACCGTGCGCAGTTTGCTCTGTCCTACGAGGAGAGTGTCTTATCACTCGATAAGCTCACCGTGCACCAGAAAGAGAAGCTCCGAGAGTGCTACGGCACGGCCGAGTCCAACCCGCTCCATCGTCTGCTTCGCCGCTCGCAAGAGCTCTTCGACGGCACGGCCACACCAAGCTACATCCACGTCGAGGCTCCTGCAGGGGCGGGCAAGACCTTTGTGGCGCTCAACTACCTGCTTAGCCGGCTGCAGAGCCATCCGACTATGACGGCGCTGTACGTTGCGCGGAACCGTGCCCTCTGCCTCTTTTTCGTCCGCTGGATCATCAAACGCGAGCCCAACCCGCTCAATCGTCTGGGACTGCTGCGCCGCTTGCAAGTGCTCTTCGAGGGCGACGAGCGTGAACCTCCGTTTGCACTTGGCCCGCAGCGAGTCATGCTCAAAAATGGCGTCATCCAGGTTGAGTCATCTCACTCGGACACGCACAATTTCAGCCTGACGATCGTCGACGAGGCGCATCATATTTACACAAACCCTCTGTGCCGCGAGTGCGTCGGGGCCTATGTGCTGCCGCCGACAGAGGCGAGACACCTCATGCTGCTCTCAGACATCTCGCAGTCGAGTGGCAAGGACAAGGAGCTCTATCCCAAGGGAAAGCCGAAGGTTGTCACGCTCACGGAGGTCGTGCGCTCCTCGCAGCGCATCGTTGAGGCGGCCTCTGTATTCCAGCTGGGCGACTCCGTGCACAAGATCTCATGCCAGCACTCGGCAGCCGGCCCCCCGCTCAAGGCCTTCATGTTCAACCTCGAAGGCGCGGTACCAGATGCGGTGCCATTGATGAAGGACCTCAATGACGGCCAGGTCCGCCAATACGCTGGCCAGACCGTTGAGGCCATCAAGCACATCATCTCGATGTTCGGCTCCCTGCGGCTGCACGACCGCGTTGCGATCGTCGTCGACGTTGACATACTGAATGACTTCCGAGGCACCTTTTCCGCGGGGGCATACCAGGGTGGCTTGCTCGGTGCAGAGCTGCTTGAGCACTTTATGAGGCGAGAGTCGGCGACGAAGCAGCAGATTGAGGCTGGGCACGCCCGATCCTTTCAGATCATCGACGCGACGCAGGCGGCATCGATGGTGATGGGCGGCAGCCAGGACGATCGCGAGTGGCTGATCGTGGACACGATCGAGGCGTTCGATGGGCTGGAGAGGCTCGTCGTGATCGCCGTAGGCCTCGATGCCAAGATTGTCCAAGGTGACAAGACGCTCAAGACACGATCGTTACTCTACCGAGCGATGACTCGCGCGCACATGCTCGCCATCGTCGTTCAGCACAACATCCCCGGCGGCTTCTTTGCCTTCCTCCATCAAGTCAAGCTCGATCCTTCTGCTGAATTTGATGCCGCGAAGGCGCAAAAGGCGCGCGACAGCACGGCGCTCAACAAGGTGATGACAAAGGGAAAGGCGTCCTCAGCCACAGAGCAAGCCGAGATGACCGTCCCATCATTGTCGACCGCAGTTCGAAGCCTCTTTAGCCGATTGGTGGGGAAAGTCGAGGTGAACTTTCCAGCATTGTCAACCACAGTTCGAAGCCTCTTCAGCCGATTGGTGGGGAAAGCCTCTTCAGCCGTTGCTGGTAGTGACGCGGCCGCAGACAGGGCTGCGCTCGAGGCCGGCGAAAAGAAGGTGGCGACCTTGTATCTCACCACGCTCGGCCACCTCATCTGCGCCTCGCTGTTGCTCGCCAAGTGGGAATCGCTAGAGGACCTCAATGGCGGCCCGCTCAACGGCACGCGCTTCGATAGCCTGCCGACCCACGACGCTCCGGGCCTCTCCTGGTTCAGCGTCTTTGTGCCCTCGTGGATCGCTGAGCTCATCGTGGTTGGGATGGCGATCTGGTCCGTCATGTTACTGCCGTCGACGGCGCGCAACCTGCGCATCCAGCACATCAACACGATCGCGCAGACGATTCTGTGCGCGCTCTTCCAGCTGCTCTTAGCTATCCGGCTCACCACCCAGCGTGGCTCGTGGCTGGTCGTCTTCTCGCCATGGTACGCATCGATGCTCGTACAGGTCTTCTTACACTGCCGCAAGATTCCTGATGCCGCCGGATTATTCCGCGGCTTGCGGCCAGGCTTACCGATCGGTTTCCGGCAAGTGCTCGCCCTCATGTTCTCGATTCCCATGGAGAATTATTTCCACTCAGACTATTTGGACTACTCGGGGCCCCAGCTGAACTACTCATACTCATACCCAGAGAACTTGACAGCTTTACTTTTGGAGTCCTCGACTACAGCTGTTGATTTCTCCCAGACTTTGACAGATGAACCTATGGTGATCAACACGGTCTTTCCTTATGTTGTGACTGCGCTACTGACTGCGCTTGTGACTGCGATACTGACTCTGCTATGGCTCAAAAAACAACTACTCAGGTCAAGACTCGCTTTTCAAAAATTCCTTTGGGTATACTCAACCGTCGTGTCCTTTACTTCCTCATTCGGTTTGTTTTTCCGCCTCCCAGAGGGTTTACAAGGCATAGTATCCGCGCGCGGCGTCCTTGAGCCGTACATCATCGTAGAGTCCATCCCGCTGCTGCTTGGGTGCGTGTGGCTCGCAATCATCTCGTTCTCGTCGGTGCAGCGCGAGCGCAGCGGCCTGGGCACGCGTGGAGCATCACTGAGCTCTATCCGAGTGGAGCGCGTAGTGGCCGAGGGAGGCAAAACCTCTTCAAACAACGCTGGTAGCGGCGCAGCCTCTTCAGCCAACGCTTGTAGCTGTGCGGCCTCTTCAGCCAGTGCTGGCAGCGGCGCGGCCTCTTCAGCCAGTGCTGGCAGCGGCGCGGCCTCTTCAGACGACGCTGGTAGCGGCGCAGCCTCTTCAGCCAACGCTTGTAGCTGCGCGGCCTCTTCAGCCAGTGCTGGCAACGGCGCGGCCTCTTCAGCCAGTGCTGGCAGCGGCGCGGCCTCTTCAGACAACGCTGGTAGCGGCGCAGCCTCTTCAGCCAGTGCTGGTAGCGGCGCAGCGCATGGAGAGAAGAATCTCACCAAGCAGACGATTTGGGATACAAGCAGCATCGAAGAGTCTGAGGAGGTGGAGGCGGGTTCAGTCGAGTTGAATCCCTTTGCTGCCGCAAAGACGACGGAAGGGATCGACGCGCCGATTGAGGCCGCCCTCCGCGACGGCGCAGTGCGCCTCATCGACGTTGCCTGGCTGTTGGATTCCGATCGCTCGGATAAGCAGCTGCCGCGCGTCACCAAGGTGGTGGCACGCCTCGCTTCTAACGAGCCGACGGACGTGCTGATTCGGCAGTTGGCGAAGCTCTGCGGGACCTCGTCCATCTGCATCACGGTGGAGGCGGCCTCGGCAGCCTCGCCGCCCCCCTCGCCGCCTCCCTCTCCTCCGGAGGTGGCTGCCCCGGCGGAGGTGCAGCTCGAGCGCTTCAGGCACGAGCTGGCCGAAGCGGGCCTCTCGCAGCTCGCGCACGCGATCATTGACGATCTTGGCATCGAATCTGTGGAAGGGCTCTGCGACTTCACATTCAACGAGCTCAAGGAGCGCCTGAAGGCCGAGGCCGGCGTGACACTCGACCTGGGGCATTCACAGAAGCTGAAGGCGTTCCTCGCCGCATCGCCTAGTGGCACGTCGGAAGAGCGCATGGCCGGTGGGCCGAAGGTGGCGTTCTCCGCCCACGGGCTGCAGCCAGATGCGAAGCGGAGGTGCAGCACGAAGCACGCCGATGCCAAGCTCACGCGCAGCCTCACATCGTCGGCGATGCTCAGAGCTCAGGTCAAGAACGCCGAGGCCGGCGAGGGCGACGTTGAGTCTCCGCACCTTGATACCTCGTCCGCAGCCAGCAGCCTCGGCTCTGGCCGTTTCCATTCGCGTCGCAGGAGAGATTCCTTTGCGGAAGACCTGACGATGGAGGCGGCCTCGAAGTCGGAGCATCCATCCGGCAAAATGACGGCGCGCGCCGTAGTGTCGGCAAAGCTGCGGCGACAAAACGAGACGAGACTGCCGAAGCCTGGGGCATTGGGTTCCGGCCGGATGGACCATAATCATGGTATTGGCCTCGAGGACCTCGACTCTCGCCCAGCACCCTTCGAACGAGGTGCATCTGCGACGCGCAAGACTCCAAATGGACAGCTCGATGCCCATGAGAAATCATTTGTGGTCACCTTCCACCTCAGCACGTTTGCCGAGGTCGCCCCGCTCACCGCAGCCGGCCTGTGCCGCAAAGCCGAGGCGGTGAAGGAGAGGCTGGCTGAGCTTGGGGCCGAGGACATCAACATAGTCATGGGAAAGCCCTTTCTGCCACGCTGCCAGGACATGCCGCCGGAAGCCTTCCTGTCCCCCGAGCGCGCCGCGGACCTCTATGCGCGGGGGCGCCGCGGCGTTTACGTGTCCAGCTGTTGCTGGCGCACTTCTGACTTGCCCGACCCCGATGGCCGCACGCTCGAAAAGTTGCGCGGCTACATGAAAGGCAGACACGGCGAGTACGGTCTCTTTGTGGACTTTGCTTGCACGCCGCAGATCTTTGCGTGGCCGTCGTGGCACGCCCCGGAGGCGATCTCGCGGCGCTTTGGCGCCGAGGTGAGCCAGGGCCCGCTCACCGTGCTCAAGTTTGAGTGCGAGCGCGTCGCCACGGAGGTCGAGGCGCAGGTTTGCGTCGACAAGCTCGTCTCCCTGTGCTCGCAACAGGGCTGGGCGCTGGCCTCCATGGCGGACTTTGAGAGCCTCGGCCTACACTCGCGCGACTACGGCAGTGCGCTCTTCCACGGGCGTTACGTCAGAGGCGCGTACCGCTTCGACGAGGATGAGGAAGCATTGCCTGCAGAAGGCTACGTGCGCTTCCGCACGGAGGGCGACGCGCGCGCGGCATGGCGCCATCCCGAGCTCAAGCGCTTGTGCGGCGGCAAGGAGCCAGAGCTGATGGGCGAGCACGTCTTCGAGAATGAGCTCAAGTTTGAACGCGGCCTCTCTGTCATGCCCTGCCTCTTCGCGTCCGCCACAGGCACCTGTGTGCTGCAGTTCACGGACCAGCCTGGCGAGCTCGGTAGTGACGACGGCGCGCCGAGCGAGCTCGTCTCCGAGCGCACGGGGACCGTCTTCGTCGTGCGCACCAACACGTCGCTCGAGGAGCTGCGGAAGGAGCTGGGCGACGGCGTGCTAGCCTGGGAGAAGAAGGGGTGGGGTGAGTTTGTGGTGCGTGTCGCTGGCGAGACGGCGGCACGCGCCGTGCGCTCGTTGAACGAGCGCGGCTACCCGCTCCGTCGCAAGGATCGCGTGGTGTACCCAATGTACAACTTGCGGCCGTACCGCTCTCGCGGCTGGCCAGTCTTTGATACGGCCGTCGCCTCGATTGTGGTCGCGTACGTCACGCAGCACAAACGGCAAGGCAAGCCGCTTCCGGATCTCGTCGCGCGGGCGGAGGCGAGCAGTCCAAAGTTCATCAACATCGACGTGATCGGCGCACCGCGTGTGGTGGAGGTCACGCAGTCGCCGGAGCGCCTCCTCCGCGCGTGCATAGAGAAACTGAGCTCCAATAGGATCGTTTTCACCGGGAATGTCCAGCTTCGGCAGGTGTCCAGCTTCGTCCAGCTGCTTTCCGACTTAGAAGCCTCGATCGCGGTCGAGGTGACCGGGAGCGCGCCAGCACCTCTGAGGAGCCCGCGATCCCAGAACATGGTGTTGGCGGAGAACATGATGAACTTCATTTCGAGCTGAGGGCCACTTAGGTGAGGCCCGACGGAGCCACGTGGACCGCGGGGCACGCGTGGGACGAGGTGCGGGTCCTATCGCCGCCGTCCGGACTCAAGCTTGAGGGCGGCTCGCTGGCCGGAGATCGTGCCAAGTTCCTTTTCGTCAACGGCAAGCTTGTCAACGGTCGGCCGGCATGGCAGCACACCGTGGTTGCGTCGCTCTGGATTGTATTCGACGGCGCTTGCTGGATGGGGCAGGCGGCTTCTTTGCATTCCTCCATCAAGTCGCGCTCGACGAGTCTGCTGAATTTGATGCCGCGATGGCGAAAAGGGGGCGCAACAGCACGGCGCTCAACAAGATGATGACAAAGGCATCCTCCGCAGAGCCACAGAGCCACAGAGCCACATACACGAAAGGGCATACATGTACATGTTCATGCAGAATTCACATAGCCGGCACTGCGAGCCACGACAGCGTGACGAGTATTTACTCTTGGTTATGGGCCAGAGCTAAAACTTGAACTTGAATTTTCGCACTCATGTAAGGTGTGTGTATTCTGAGCGGGCAGTAACAGTGCCGTAGACCGGCTGTCGCGTCTGTCGTGTTCACGTTCACACATGTGGACGAAGATTCCCCGAACTAAAGTCGTGAATCTCGGAAAATGCTGTATGCCTTCTTGGCAAGCGCGGCGCTTGCCTTCGTCAGCCCGAGTGGCCTGCTCGCACCGAGGCCGCGCCTCGCACGGCCGCCCACCATCACCGCACTCGCTGACGCGGATCTTGACGCGCAGCTCGACGCGCTCACGCAGAAGCTCGAGATCCTGCAGCTCAAGGCGCAGCTCGCCGAGCTGCAGCGTTCCGCTGCCGCAGCGACGTCCGCAGAGGCAACAACCATTGTACAGGCGGCGGCTCCAGTGCCGCCAGCCGAGCCCATCGCTGCCGCTGTGCAGGCCGTTGTGACGGCGCCTGCTGCCATCGACTCGGCGGCTCAGGTCGCCACCGCCGAGCCCGTGGTGGCTCAGGTCGTCGCCGCACCGGAGGCGATCCAGGCCGTGGTCGCGGCGGCCGCGGCCGCGGCACAGCCGAGCTCTCTGCCCTTTGGCCTGCCCTTTGGCCTGCCCACCGACGGCGGCGTGCCCACACTCGCCCTGGCCGCGGTGCTCGTGCCGACGGTCGCGTTCGGTGGAAAGCTCTTTATCGACTTCGTGGAGCAGCGGTATGCGGAGCTGAAGGCCTCCGAGGCGCCCGGGGATGCCGACGCGCGCGCGCGCTCGTTTGCGCCGCCCTCCGCCGGCAACCTCGCCGCCAACCGCCGCTGGTCCGAGCGCGAGGCCGCTGCGGAGGCGGAGCGCGCCTCGAGCTGGGTTTCGTCACCCGGCGGGCGGAGCTCGACGGAGATCGTGGCCAAGGGACTGACGAACCTGGCGGAGGACCCGATCGGCTGGTTCTTCGGGGAGCCATCGCCGCTGTACTCCAATGTCGCTGTGGCGCGGCCGCTGATGGCGACGCCTCCGCCCGCACGTCCGATGCCACCGGCGGCGGCGGCCTCATCCATGGAAGCACCCCCCTTCGAAGGGCGCGTGGTGCCCACCCCAGCGCGCTCCGAACGCCGGCAGCGGCGCGAAGGTGCTGGCGAGGGCTTCGTCAGCCGTACCGGTACCGGTGCTGGTGCTGGTGCCAGTGCCAGTGCCGGTGCTAGTGCATCACGACCGGCCCGTGTGCCACCGAGCACACCGGAGGAGGTCGAGGCGGCGCGGCGTGGCGAGTGGGACTATGGGCAGTTCAAGTGAGCGCGCCGTGCGAGGCTGTTGCAAGGGGGCTGGTGGAGGGTGGAGCGACTGCCTCTTGGGTCCCACTCGTACCTCCCTAGCTCCCGCCATGGCTCCCCACACGATGTTGCTAGGTTGGGAGTGGACACGCGCCGTGTTGAGCGCCGAGTGCCGTTGGAGCGTTGGGACCAACGGCCATTGGCGCGAATCTTGAGGAGGATGGACGTAGGTTGGACGAGTGATGGACGACGGGTGTGGTACTGAAGTGTGCCTGCGGGGAAAGATGGGCTCCTCAATTCACGATTGGTTCACACTTCACAGCAAGTCTCCCGCGCCGCGCCGCGAGTCGCTCCTTCGACGCCTTGACACACATTGCCGCTCTTCCACTTCCGTTTCTCGTCGCCGGCCGACGCTGCCCTCGAGTGCGCGTGGCCACCTCATGGCTGCTGCAGCCGCTTGTGCGCCGCTGCCGGCAGGCGTGGCAGATTTGCATCAGACCGTGCTCGTGGGGCCTCACATTGTGCAAGTCGAGCATCTGTGGGACATGACGATCACTGACGAGGAGCGCCGAGCGCCAGACAGGCTGCCCGCGCAAAAGCGCATGCTCAAGGTGCATCTGACCGACGGCCATCAAAGGGTCTGTGGCATCGAGTACGCCCGCATTCCACAGCTCGCCGAAAACATGGCGCTCGGCACCACGCTTGTGCTTCACAACGTCACCGTGCGCTACGGGCTCCTCTTTCTGACGCCGTCGTGTGTTCACGTGGCCGGCGGCGCGCCGGGCGCCGCGGTGGCCACTTTGGGACACCCTGCAGGTGCTCAGCCTCAGCCGCCTCAGCGCGCGCAACCATCTCGGCAGCAGCAGCAGCTGCCGCAGCCGCAGCCGCAGCCGCAGCCGCAGCCGCAGCCACAGCCGCAGCCACAGCCGCAATGGCCGCTACGGACGCTCCAGCCGCTCCAGCCGCTCCAGCCGCCGCAGGCGGCGGCGGCGCAGCCACACACAGCCCCGCCGTACCATACGGCTTTGCAATGGCCCTCTGCCGCCGCAGCCGCCGCCCCACCTGCTTTCGCACACTCTGTCGCTCATACAGCCACAGCCGCCGCCGCCGCCGCGCCGTCCATCTCCTCCATCTCCGCCGCCGCCACCGCAGAGGAGTGGGAGGACGAGGAGGAGGTGCCGTTAGCAGCTCGTCGACGCAAGCTGGCCAAGACGAGCTCTCCCTCTCCACAGGCTACCATATTTGGGAAGCCGAGCGCGCCCTCTTCACAGCTGCCCGTTGCAGCTTCACAGCTGCCCGTTGCAGCTTCACAGCTGCCCGTTGCAGCTTCACAGCTTCCCGTTGCAGCTTCACAGCTGGCCGTTGCAGCTTCACAGCTGCAGCCGGGTCCTGCGCCGCCGCCGTCGTCGGGGCAGTACCACGATACACCGCGACCGTATCCGCCTGGCGACCCAACGGCTCCGTTTCGTCACCTGCCGGGCGACCCAACGGCTCCGTTTCGTCACCTGCCGGGCGACCCAACGGCTCCGTTTCGTCACCCACCGATGGCGCTCCATGAGGCCTGCACCCGCCATGCCGCCGGCGGGCTGTTTGAGCACGGGCGAGCGCGCGTGCTCGTGCGTGCGCTGAGCCACCTGCCCTCGCCCAGCATGCATGAGCTCACTTCGACGCTCTCACTTCCCCACAGGTGCGTGCGCTGAGCCTGCGGGCGGCCAAGCTCACCGTGCAGGACGAGGGATACGAGTGCGAGCTCGAGCTCCGAGATTCACCCCGAGATAGCGGAGATGCAACCTCCGAGTTTCGTTGCATGCTCACCCTCGATCCTCAGCTCGTCGAGGGCCTCTTCGGTGCGCGCCCACGACGGCGCCCACGTTCCACAGCCGTCTCCAGAGTAATGGCCTCGGATGAGCTCCTTGATTGCCTCCCTCATTGCATGCAGGTGCGCCGGCGCCCACGTTCCACAGCCGTTTCCAGAGCGAGGAGAAGGCGACACGCAGGGCGGCCAAGGCCGTGGCGAAAAGTGTCAACGATCGGTTGCAAGAGCTCGAGGGCCTCTTCATGCTGGGGCCTGGGCCGCAGGGGGTACTGATGGTGATCGAGATCCCCCAACGACCGCCAGCAGCGGTAGGCGAATGTTGATACATAGACACGGACCATTGGCAGATTGGCTGTGTGGGTCAGCGAGGCCACACATTGACGAATCTTGATACGTAATCACGGACCATTGGCTGTGTGGGTCAGCGAGGCCACACATTGACACACGACGCTAGACGCCCACACGTTCTTGATGTTGAGATCGTGAGGAGCCGAGTGTGATTGGATCTCCCTCGAGATCCAATCACACTCCAATCTGCAGCGAGTGTGATTGGATCCGGATTCGGTACGCGTCAACCCGCCCGTGCGTCGGCCGTCGGAGAGTGTCGTAAGGCTAAAAGGAGCGCGTCGACCCGCGTCCGCGGGGGTCGGACCGGACCACAGCTGTACACAGTCCGGAGTACGCTCGTAATCAGTACCGACTCGACATTGATTCTATCACTATTAACGCCCCCTGAGGGGCAGTAAGTGCTACCCCTCCGGGCGCTACGTGAGTGGGCCAAAGAGGGACAAAGGCTGGTGTCGCTCCATCGAGCGGTTGTACATGAGCTCGAGGCCCTCCTCGGTGCTTGGCACGAAGAACGTGCTGCTATCGCCCAATACGACGCCCAATCGGTGGCTTCTCAGGGCCTCAGCCGCAGATCCCTTGCCCCGAAGGAGCTGATGCTCATTAACGAAACCGTGGACATAGGACAAGGCGGTGCGCAGGTGCCCTAGTAGCCGAGCCTGCCGCTCCGAGCATGGGCGGCCAGCTGAGCATCCCAAATTAGGTAGTTCCGAGCATGGGCATCGCTTAGAAGAGGCCTCCCCGACGCTCGGGACGGCGCCCCTCCATGCCTCCCCGACGCTCGGGACGGCGCCCCTACCCCCGACGCTCGGGACGGCGCCCCTCCATGCACATCGGCGCGCCGTCCCGAGCGTCGGGTGAGACTCGACCGCACCTGATGAGGGCGGCAATCAGCGGAACTTAGCGGCACTCAGCGACAATCAGCAGCACTCAGCAGCACTCAGCGGCATTCCGCGGCACTCAGCAGCACTCAGCGGCTCTCAGCAGCACTCAGCAGCACTCAGCAGCACTCAGCGGCTCTCAGCAGCACTCAGCAGCACTCACCCGTGCACAGTTGTCTCAGTAACTGCTTCCACTCCATGAAAGGAGTCATCAGTGAGCGGCCGCTGCTCAGGTCGACGTTACACTCGCGCAACGCTGGCCGAGGGATACGGCATCGGTAGCCGCGGTCGTCCCGCTCTCGGTCATCCGCTGTGGGGAAATCCCGCGCTTCGCCATCCGCTGTGGGGAAATCCCGCGCTCGGTCATCCGCTGTGGGGAAATCCCGCCCTTCGGCATCGGCGTGGACAGCAAGGGACGAGATCGCGCGGAGATGTGGCGAGATCGCGCGGAGATGGAGCATGCCAGCCTGCGCGAGTCGAGTGCACTTTTGGGCGAGGGCAATCAAGGCCAATTAAGAGCCATCAGGGGAGATCGCACCTGCCCCAGTCGAGTGCACTTTTGGGCCCAGGTTGAGCTAAACGTGGCATGCAGTGCCAAGGTGCTGCGGCCGACACAGGGAGAGGGAAAGAGGGAAAGGATGTGTGAAGGATGCATGCAGTGCCAGGGTGCTGCGGCCGACACAGGGAGGGTATAGATACGGTGTCTTCACAGGGAGAGGGTATAGGTACGGCGTTTTCGGATCGCTTCTCTACTCACGACTGAGGCCATCAGAGGCCATCAGAGGCAAGCAGTGCCACGCAGAGGCGATCAATGAGTGGCAATCATCCATTCATTACTGTAATCAGTGGCAATCATCCATTTCATTACTGAGGGCGTGCCCAATGGCTTGATGCGAGCCAAACTTCGTCAATCAGTGGCAATTATCCATTTCATTACTGAGGGCGTGCCCAATGGCTTGATGCGAGCCAAACTTCGTCAAAGCGCCCCGAGACGAAACGATCGACGCTGAGCATGACCAACGGCGCCGTATTGGGCACACCCTGTTCATAGCGACCCGCCTTCATATGGGTCGCATCCCTACTATGGGTCGCATCCCTACTATGGGTCGCATCCCTACGATGGGTCGCATCCGTTGAGGGCACGTCCTGTTCATAGAGGCGCACGTCCTGTTCATAGAGGCAGCCCGTGGCGCTCCGGTCCCGAAGTAGAGCGTTCTGCAGCTGGGGCTGGTCGTTGCCGTCTTGCAAGATGAGGGGGCATGAGCCCACCCATCGCTCAAGCATGGAGACGGACCTGAGGAGGGGGGGCGCAACCAGAAGGCATCAGAGGGCATCAGAGGGCATCAGAGCTCATCAGAGCTCATCAGAGGTCATCATCCAGAAACTATCGCTCGAGCATCGCGACGCACCGCGGAGTCATCAACGGGGATCAAAGGAGATCAAGGGGGATCAAGGGGAGGACAAGGGAGATCAAGGGGAGAACAAGGGAGATCGCGACGCACCACGGAGTCGGGCGCACGTAGACGAAGCCGCTGTTGACCTGCTTCAGCGTGCAGCCTCGATGTCCGAGCGCCGCACACCTGGCCATCAAGCGAGATCAAAGGGAGATCAAGGGAGATCGGCGGAGATTCAACGGAGCGCCGCACACCGGGCGAGCCCCTCGTTTACTTCCCGCCCACACCAGCCCGCTCTTGGTAGGCATTTGCCTAATTTGGAACCTCGCTCCCAAAATAAGCGGCCGCATGGGTATCGCTTCGCGTCGAGGAGGGGATTGTCGACGGGGACGAAGAGCTCACCTGATGAGGAGGGGCAATCAGCATGCACGATCAACGGCACTCGTAACGGCTTCTGGTGACGAAGAGCTCACCACCCGTGCGGCGCGCGAGGCGCTCGAGGTAGCCGATCACGTCGCCCGACCATGCCACATCTACGTCTTGGCCGATCGCCGAGAAGCCCATCGCGGCGGCCGCATACAGGACCCACGCCTTGAAGACGGCGAAATGGGCAAAGTCGGGCGTGCCCGCGGCGGCCATGGAGTTCCCCACAGGTTTGAGCACGCCTCTGCCGTTGAGCTGCTGCACTCGTGGCCAGTCCCTCGCCAGTCGTGTGGCAACACACGTGTCCAAGGCCACGACGAGCACGTGCTGCAGCGAGTGAGCGAGCCCGGGACGCTGCTCAAGCCCACATAGGAAGTTTTGCAGCAGCGGGTACTGGGCACACGAAGTGCTCATGATGACGGCCGGCTGGGCCGTGATAAGCAGTGCGCTGTGCAGCTCTGTCCACAACGGCTTGACTCGAGTCGCCAGCGTGTGGCACTCGCCGCTCGTGTTGAGGTTTTTGAACCTGCGCTCTACCATGACGCTCGGCAGCGCATTGGCCAGGCCAGCTATGTCCACGCCACCTTTAAGGCGGTCCATCACGAAGAAACTCCAGACGCGAACGCAGCTCGCCGAACAAATCGGCGGCGACTGAAGGTTCGCTGAAGCTTAGCACCGCAGCGAGCGAGGTGCCGCCGAAGAGCACCGCACGTCGGCTAAAGACGGCCACGACGCTGCACTCGCCAACATCATGCGACGAATTCCGCACAAAATTTTCACATGAAAACCCCTTTAGGTTTCAAATCTCGTGCTGTGGCTGATGAAACCCTCTACAGAAGTCTTCGGCCTCGGCGTCCGTCTCCTCGGCCGCCGCCGCCGCCCTCGCCTCCGCCTCCGGGTTGCGCTCGGCCAGCCGGTCGCACCCAAAGTTGGCGTAGAAGCTCCATCGGCCGTCGAGGCCGAACCCAGGCAGGTCGGGCTTGAATGGCTTGGGCGAGAGGCCCAGCAGGTCGTACATGGTCGCGTCAAAGTTCTCCATGGTCGAGAAGAGGATCTTTGCACCTGGGCCCGCGAGCAAGCGGATAGAGGTCGCGTAGCATTCGAGCGTCTTGGTGTTGATGGCGGGCGGATCGGCAATGAGCAAATCGAAGGTCTGATGGAGCGATGGCGGCAGCTGGGTCGGTTGATAGCAGTCGAAGAATACAAAGCCGTCGTCGTCGGCCCAGCGCCGATCGAACTCAAAGTTGAGGACGCCGTGCGCGTTGCGCATCTCTTCGCTCAGATGGTAGAAGACCGACGGGCACGAGAGGCAGGCAACGCGCTTCGGAGAGAGCGAGGCGATTATTTCTCTTATGGCCTCGAGCGTGAACGTGGAGTACCACACTTGCAGCAGTCCTGGTGTGATGACGTCCAGGTTGCCCGGGCGCATCTGCCTCGTCGCGCCGTCCATGTTCGACGTTCTCGTCAGTCACGCCGCGCTCCGCGCGCCGTACCAGGCGTTCACACAACACACACTCGGGTAGCTCACTGAGCTCTTCCTCACTAAGAGGGGGTGACCTCCACACGGTTGGCACAACAGAACAGGTCCCGGGAGTGGGCGGCGGCGCCAAGCGCTGCTACCCACATACCCCATTCGCCCGCTTCCGGCAACTCGTGGCACGGCTCCGACGCCGGATCCAACACGACCCCCCCAGACCCTCGGTCGGCCTCGTACGAGACCCACTCACGCACACGGGTGGGCGGGTGGGTGCTGCGTAGTGGGTGCGCCGACCCGGTCCCCGCTCGGTCCCCCGCGCAGGGGCCCCGAGCCCGCCCGAAGGGGCGGCTACCGCCCCCCCTTCCGGGCGCCCTCTTCCCCGCGCTACCGAGCGCGTCCGATTGCCGCGCCGAAGCGAGGGAGTTCCCCCAGGCACTGCCGAAACCTGCCTCCCGATTCCCTGCATCTCTTGCAGGCTGGGCGGGACGATTCCGGCCGCGCTCTTCCCCCCCGTCCCCCTTGGGACCTAACCCCCTCTCGACTCGCGCCGTACCGGCCGCACCGCTGAGCGTGACCCGCGACACGCGAAGGGAAGGGACGCGCGCGCCGCTCCTCACGCCGCGCTCCGCGCGCCGTACCAGGCGTTCACACAACACACACTCGGGTAGCTCACTGAGCTCTTCCTCACTAAGAGGGG